>Ga0209536_100003661_pt1 | contig 24597 bp, 22 predicted proteins | sample DeeMarSeWOR28_12_FD_187461 | JGI IMG/M metagenome (GOLD analysis project Ga0209536, IMG submission 187461) | Marine sediment microbial communities from White Oak River estuary, North Carolina - WOR-2-8_12 (SPAdes) (version 2) | ecosystem: Environmental > Aquatic > Marine > Intertidal zone >...
GGATCCAGTCAACCTGACCGCCGCCATTCCCTACCGTGTCGATGACGAGGAACACGATCACCCGATGCTGCCGTCGTCGTACGGGTCGGCCGGCTGGACGGAAGGCGATCGGTCGTTCCTCGTGTACGACCGGTACGACGTCTGGGCCACGGACCCACGCCGCCCGGCGGAGCCACGGAACGTGACCGAGGGAGTCGGGCGCGAGGAGGAGCTACGGTTCCGCTATGTCCGTCTCGATCCCGATGAAGAGGGAATCGGCCGAGACGAGCCGATCATTCTCAGCGCCTTCGACAGGGGGACCAAGGCGAGCGGGTTCTACCGCGATCGCGCCACTGGCACCGACCGGCCGCAGCGGCTCGTCATGCAGGACGCGCACTTCGGATTGCCGGACAAGGCGGAGGACGCCGACGTGGTGCTGCTCACCCGGGAGAGCTTCCGGGAGTTCCCGGACCTGTGGGTCACCGATCTGTCCTTCGGTGACATGCGGAAGCTGAGCGATGCGAATCCTCAGATGTCCGAGTACCGCTGGGGCACGGCGGACTTGGTCCACTGGCGGTCGACGGACGGGCGTCCGTTGGACGGCATGCTCTTCAAGCCGGATGGCTTCGATCCCGCACAGCGGTACCCGATGATGGTGTACTTCTACGAGACGATGTCGGACTGGCTGCACCGATTCAGCTCTCCCGGCCCCGGCGGAAGCAGTGTCAGTGTGAGCTTCTACGTGAGTCGTGGCTACGTCGTCTTCGTGCCGGACGTCCACTACCGGATCGGTTATCCCGGTGAGAGCGCCCTCGACTGTGTCGTCCCGGGCGTGCTCCACGTGGTGGCTCAAGGCTACGTGGATCCGGAGCGGATCGGTGTCCAGGGGCACAGCTGGGGTGGCTATCAGATCGCGTACATGGTGACCCAGACCGATCTGTTCGCCGCCGCGGAGGCCGGCGCGCCCGTGTCCAACATGACCAGCGCATACGGGGGGGTCCGCTGGCAATCGGGCATGAGCCGGATGTTCCAGTACGAGAGGAGTCAGAGCCGGATCGGTGGGAGCTTGTGGGAAGCCCGACCGCAGTACATCGAGAATTCACCCGTGTTCTGGGCTGACAAGATCGACACTCCGGTGCTGATGCTGCACAACGACGAGGACGGTGCCGTGCCGTGGTACCAGGGCATCGAGTTCTTCGTCGCGCTCAGGCGTCTCTCCAAGCCGGTGTGGATGCTGAACTACAACGGCGAGGCGCACGGGCTCAGGAAGTACCAGAACCGCAAAGACTGGGCGGTGCGGATGCAGCAGTTCTTCGATCACTACCTGCAGGATGCCCCGCCGCCCGTGTGGCTCGCGGAGGGCGTTCCTGCAGTGGAGAAGGGGAGGACCCTCGGGCTCGATCTGCTCGAGGAGCGGCCAGACTCAGCAGGAGCGCGTTAGCCCCCGCCGACCATGTTGCCTCACGGAAGCCCGGGCCCGAACGGCCCGGGCTTCCGCATGTCCGGCATGCGGTTCCGCCTCTCAGGTACGTGGAATTCCCTACGATCCCTGCGGAAAGTCCGAATTTCCGACTTCCGAGCCGGGGTATACCGTGGGTGGTGGATAACCCCACCACCCACGTGCTGGGCACGGGGGCGAACCACCAGGGAGGCGGAGGACCTACGATGGACACCCTGTCCCGACGGAATTTGCTCACGACCGGAGGGCGTGCGATTGCGGGTGCGGCAATCGGCACGGCCGCGGGCTCAGCGACCGCCTCGGCGTCGGAGCCCGTGCTCTCGCCGGAGGCGCTGGCATCCGAGGCGGAGGAGCAATGGGCCCTCCTCTTCGATTCGACGCGGTGCGTCGGCTGCCGCGCCTGCGAGATGGCGTGCTCGGACGCAAACGAACTCGGGAAATCGCCGGACGACATCTTCGAAGGTCGGGGCGTGAACGACGCCCGAGCGCTTGCACCTGACACCTTCACGTACGTCACACAGCACGATGTCGCCGGCATGCCCGGCACCGCCGTGTTCGGCAAGGTGCAGTGCATGCATTGCATTGAGCCCGCATGCGCATCCAGTTGCCCTGTGGCTGCGCTCGAGAAGACGCCCGAAGGACCGGTCGTCTGGCACGGCGAGCTTTGCCTGGGATGCCGCTACTGCATGATGGCCTGCCCGTTCCTCGTGCCGCGCTTCGAGTGGCACTCGCGCAATCCCGAGATCCGCAAGTGCGAGATGTGCTACCAGCGACAGCAGGAAGGCGAGCGACCTGCGTGCGCCGAGGTGTGTCCCACGGGGGCCCTGAAGGCTGGCAAGCGCGGCGAGTTGCTGCAGGAGGCGTGGGCCCGCATCGCCGAACGCCCGCGGGACTACGTGCATCACGTGTACGGTGAGCACGAGGCGGGGGGCACCAACTTCCTCCACATCGCTGCGCGGCCCTTCGAGGAGCTCGGCTACCGGGCGAACCTACCGACCGACTCGTACCGGTCACTCACTCGGCCGGCAATGGCCACGATTCCCTATGTGCTGAACGGTCTCGGGGTGGTGCTCGGCTTCACCGCGTGGATCGCCCACCGCAAGCACCAACTGACGCGTGACGGCTACGACGAGGGCGATGAAGGGAGGGAGCCATGAAGTCCCGTGCACAACGTCTGACGTTCTCGCCAGGCATCGCGATGCTCGTCGGCCTCGCCGTCGGCGGCCTGCTACTCGTGATCCAGCGATTCCGTTTCGGACTCGGCGCGCTCACGAATCTCAACGACGGGTATCCGTGGGGGCTGTGGATCGGATTCGATGTGCTGGTCGGTATCGCACTGGCCGCCGGTGGCTTCGTCATGGCCGGCATGGTGCACATCGCCGGCCGCGAGCGCTTCCACCACCTCTCACGACCGGCGATCCTCACCGCTCTGTTGGGCTATCTGCTCTTCATCGGCGCACTGATGGTCGATCTCGGCAGACCGTGGCATATCTGGCGGGCGCTCATCTCGTGGAATCACCACTCGCCGATGTTCGAAGTCGCGTGGTGCGTGATGTTCTACACGTTCGTGCTGATGTTGGAGTTCACCCCGGCCGTGTTGGAGCGCCTGCGCCTCCAGCGAATGCAGCGGTGGTGGTACGCGATGGTCCCGTTCGCGGTCATGGGCGTGCTCACGCTGTTCTGCTTCGCCATGACCGGCAGTGCAATGTGGGCCGGGATCACGTTCGCGGTGCTCGCGACGTGGGAGCTGGCGATGCGTACCGGCGTCATGCCACGCGACAAGCAGATGCCCATCCTGCTCATCATGGCCGGCATCATGCTGTCTACCCTGCACCAGTCGAGCCTGGGCACGCTGTTCCTCATCGTGGACAAGCTGAGTCCCTTGTGGTATAGCCCGCTCCTTCCCGCGCTGTTCTTCGCGTCCGCGGTGATGGTCGCGCCGGCCATGGTGATCGTCGAGGCCACCTACTCGGCCCGTCTCCTGGGACGCAAGCCCGAGGAGTCGCTGCTCCGCGACCTCGCATCGGGAATGCCGTGGGTGATCGGCATCTACCTGTTTCTCCGCATCCTCGACATGGTCGCTCGGGGAGCCGTCCTCACTACGATGGCGGTCTCGCTGCAGGCGATCTGGTGGTGGCTGGAGATCGGGTTGCTGATCTCCGCGCTCGCCGCCTTCATCACACCGGCGGTGATCCACAACCGGACTGGGCGTCTGACCGCTGCATGGGCAACCGTCCTGGCGCTAGTGGTTCATCGTTTCGGCGTCTCCATGGTTGGGATCCGCGTCCCGGAGTATCCGACGTACATACCTGCCTGGTCGGAGGTCCTGATCACGGTCGGTATCGTCGCTGCGGGGCTCCTGGCCTTCCGGGCGGCCATCGGGGTGCTCCCGATCTACGGCGAGGAGGCGGAGGGTGCGCTGGAAGAGCCCGCTCTAGTTGGAGAGCCCGTCACTGATGTCGTGGGTGTCATTCCGGCATCCGTACTCGCGCGGAGATAGGAGGCCGTACCATGCAACCGAACCGACCGGGTGGGGTTACGCTGCGCGTGCTGAACGGGATCGTCGCCGGCGTTGCCGTCATCCTGCTGGTCTTCACCATCCAGCTCCTCGTGCAGCTCCATGACGATGTCGGCCAGTTGCGGGACGAACTGGCGACCAAGGAGGAGCTGGCAAACCTTGCCGTGCACCTTGGACCGCCCGATCCGACGCAGACCGCGCTCCAGGGGAGTTGCACAGGGTGTCACACAGCCGAAGCGTTCACGGCGGCGCATGGGCTGGACGAGGGCGTGCACGATCTGGTCTCGCGGATGAACCGGCTTGCGGGCGCGCACATCGATCCGGAGGAGATCCCCCGCGTGGAGGCTGCGCTCACCTTCCTCAAGTGCGCGCACTGCCATCCGATCGACCGGCTGAAGGAGCTGGCGATCCTGAGTCCCCAAGAGCGGTGGGATGTGATCCTCACGATGGCCGAGGCACCCGGGGGGACCATCTCTCAGGAGGACGCGCAGCGGATCAGGGACTTCTACGGTGATTTCTGGGGCTGGCACCGGCGCTGAACGGTTCCGGAGCCCCAGGGGGCGGGGCGGTGTGCCGCATGGCGGTACCCCGCCCCGAGCGTCACGCGTCCGTCACCTCGTCGAGCTCGATGGTCAGCCGCACCAGGTCGGGCAGCGAGTCGGCCCCCATCTTCTGCATCACACGCGCGCGGTGGATCTCCACGGTGCGCTGACTGATCCCCAGGTCGGCAGCGATCACCTTGTTCGCCTTGCCGGCCACGACCAACTCGAGCACTTCGCGCTCGCGCGGTGACAGGGCGTTGTAGCGTGCCGAAACGCTGAGCTTCTCCTCCTGCTCACGCCGCTGCTGCGTATCGATCGCAATCGCCTGCTGCACCCGATCGAGCAGGTCCTGGTCCCGGAAGGGCTTTGGGATGAAGTCCAGCGCACCGGCCTTGACCGCCTGCACGGCCATGGGGATGTCACCGTGCGCCGTTACGAACACGATCGGGATCGTGGCCCCTATCTCCTGCAGCTTCTCCTGCAGGTCGATGCCGCTCATACTGGGCATGCGCACGTCGAGCACCAGGCACCCGTGTTGGTCGCGATCGAATGCGTCGAGGAAGGCGGCGGCGGATTCGAATGTCTGCGAGCGGAGTCCTACCGACCGGAGCAGCAGGCGGATCGCGTCGAGCACCGCCGGATCGTCGTCGACGACGTAGACGAGTGCGTCAGCCGATGCCATCGCGATCCTCCACCGGTGGCAATGTGAAATAAAAGGTGGTGCCGCCGCCCTCGTTGGCGCTGAACCACATGTGCCCTCCGTGCGAGTTGATGATCGACTTGCTGATCGACAAGCCGACGCCGAGACCTGATTCCTTGGTGGTGAAGAACGGCTGGAAGACCTGCTCGGCGTGCTCGGCGGGCGTGCCGCAGCCCCGGTCGGAGACGCTCACCTGGAGTTGGCCACCCTCCTGTCGTGAGGTCTGTACCACGACTTCCCGCTCCGCGGGGTCGGTATCCCGCATCGCGTCGAGCGCGTTGCGGATCAGGTTCAGCAGCACCTGCTGGATCTGAATGGCGTCGGCGACCGTCGGTGGAAGATGCGGATCGAGCTCCATGTGCAGCACCGCGTCGTGCAGCCGAGCGTCCGCGTTGGCAAGCTGCTGCACGTCTCGGATCCGTGCGTTCAGGTCGCACGGCTCTCGCCGCGTCTCCCGCCGCCGGACCAGCTCCTTCAGCCGGTGCACGATGTTGCCGGCGCGCAGCGCCTCACCGGCGATCCGGTCGAGAATGCTGAGCAGTTCGTCGTTGTCGATCGAGCCGTGCTCGACGAAGCGGCGCAACGCCTGTGCGTACGTTGCCACCGCCGTCAGCGGCTGGTTCAGTTCGTGGGCGAGGCTGCTCGCCATCTCGCCCATCGTACTCACCCGCGAGAGGTGCGTCAGGCGCTCCCGCAGTTCCTGCTCGCGATCGCGCAGTCGCTCTGCCGTCAGGATGCGCGTCGCGATGTGCCCGAGCCGTTCTCCGATGTTGTCGATGAGGCGCCGCTCGTGCGATAGGAATGGCCCTTCATCCCGGTTCGGCCGCGCTTGTAGATATCCCACCTCGACGTGACCAGCCTGGTGCTCGTTGATCGCGATCAGAGCGGACTGGCGCCACGGCGTGACCTGATAGTTGAGTGTTCGCACGTCCCAGTCGTACACGACGATCCGTGCGTACGTGATGTCCGGGTACTCCCACGACTTCGGTAGTAACTCGACCGTCTCGCGCAGGATGCGCGGGAGGGAGCCGCCCGCCCGCTCGACGATGTGTGAGATCTCGTACAGGCAATCCAGCTCCTTGAGCCGCTCACGGTATTCGTACGTGAGTGAGCGCAGGGCCTCTTCCGAGGTCTGCCGCTCGGTGATGTCGATACAGGCGCAGAGATGGCCGGTGACGCCGCCGTCCGCGTCATGCAACGGGACGATGCTGGATGCGAACGTTCTCGGTGTCCCCGACTTCGTTCGGACGTGGAATTCCTCCTGGACGAACGCGTGAGGTGAGGACTGGCGGTGATAGGCCAGGGCACGCTCACGCTCAGCAGGCAGGAGCACGTCGAGCCATCCAAAGCCGATCGCGTGGTCGAGGGACAGGCCGGTCAGCGCCTGCCAGATGCGGTTCGCGAACACACATCGACCCGTGATGTCCGTATGGATGACGGCCACGGGCACAAGGTCGATGACCTCGTCGATGTGGGGGATGACGTCGGGGTGCAGATCAGATCTCTTCACGGAAGCCACCCTTCCCCTCACACACGCGGCGCACCCCGCGCCGCGGTACCTCCTCCAAAGTTAGGCAAAATCAGCGCAGTGAGTAGGGGGAGACATACGGGAACCGACTATCGCAGTACGTGCAGTCCACGATTTCGCGGGCCGGAGGGGCCTCACAGATTGAGCATGGGCGAGAGAGGAGTCGGATGACACCGGTATCGCGGACGAATCATGGCTGAGGCCGTGTGGATAGCCGATCCGGATCCACAGGTGCGGGAGGGGCTGGCGGCCTTGCTCCGTACCGCTGGTCTCGACGTGCGGACCTTCGGGATGGCTGAAGCGTTGCTGCGAGACCTGCGACAGGACCGGCCGGCATGCGTCGTCCTCGACGTCGATCTTCCCGACTTGAGCGGTCTGGAGGTACTGCTGCGCATCCGCGGACGGCGACTCGACATCCCCGTCATCGTTCTCGCCGCCTGTGCAGACGTGCCACTCGCGGTCTGCTCGCTGCATCTCGGTGCCATGGACTTCATCGAGAAGCCGTTCGTGGGCGCCGTGGTCCTCGCCCGCGTTCGCGAGGCCGTCGGCCGCAGCGCCCACGTACCGCAAGGCACGCTTGGCCTGAGAGTCGATTAGTCGCTTCCCGTCGTTCCGTCGTCGCCGCGGCCCGCGGATTCCCGCATGCGCGCGAGCGATACCTCGACCTCCCGCGGCACGAACATATCGTCTGCGATCCGGGCGATCTCCTCTGCCTCGCGCCACGCCAGCTCCAAGTCTACCAGCTCGCCCATGAGCGCGCGCATCTCCTGCTCCTCGTGCAGCGCCATCTCGATCGCCAGCCGCGTGGGCGAGGGCAGCCGATGGACCGTTCCCGGCTTTCCGGGGAAGAGGGGGCGACCGTATCCGGTCGGTCGAGCCTGCGGTGCGATCTCGCGGGAAAGCCGAGCGAGATAGCGCTCCGGGTCGCCGGCTTCCTCGATCCGGGCCACCGCGGAACGGACCGTGTCCCGGGAGCCGGACATGTAGTTGATCGCGGGGAGAATCTGGGACGCTACCCGACGGGCGTCCGCTCCCTCGAATGTCTCTTTGCCGCGGGAGTGCTTGACCTCGAGGATCCAGTGTCGCGTTCCCGGTTCCATCAGGAACCGTGACTTCTGCAGGTCAGGTCGCTTGAACTTCAGCACGCGCCCATCGCGCATGCGGACGCGGGCCCGCACGGGGATGTTGAGTACCAGGTTGGGGATCTGCGGTGCGAACGCGGCGCCGGCACCGATCGCGACGCTTCCCGCTGTCAGCGCTCCAGCTGCCGCGACCCCGGCCGCCGTCCAGAGGATGGCTCGCTTCCGCCGCCGACCGAACTGATCGCCGTAACGCCATGCGGCGAACTCCGGCCGGAGCGGCGCGCCAATGCGTACGAGCTCCAAGCCCTCAGGGAGCTTGGCAAGTCCGATGTTATCGGTAGATGCCCGCAGCCGGGTCTCGCGGAACAGTCGCTCGCAGTCCTCACACGCCTCCCAGCGCTCGTCGAGCGGCGAGAGATTCCACCGCTCACATCGGCGGCACACCACCCAGAGCCGCCCCCGCGCCGGATCGAACGCCAGGCGGCGCCCGACCGCGAACGACTCGATGACCGCATTCGTGCCGAGTGACCGCTTGCAGTAGATGCAGCTGCTGTACATGCACGGGCTCCGATTGTCCGCGGGGTCTGCCCAGGGCAGGAGGAGTAACCTTGCGGCGGACGCGTGCGGCAGTGCGATCGAGCGGTGGTGCGCGGAGCCGGGTCGGTTGGCGTGGTCCCGCTCGCCCCCTCCTGCGAGCTCGCTGCCGGGCGGCAGAGATGCTCCACGCACCGGTGTGCTCGACCGTACAGCCGTTCCTTCGAGAGCTTTGCCATCATAACATCAAATGTGTATTTTGTAAATAGCTATATAGGCGGTGAAGGCGGCGTCCCACGATGGGCGCCAGTTTTGCGTGGCGAGGGCCCGGGCCGGGTGTATCTCGACCATGAACGTCTAGAAAGCCCCTTGCGCCCATATGGATCTGTTGTATATGCATACAGAGCGCCTAACTCTGGTCGGACATCAGCGAGAGAGGTTCCCGTGCAAAACGGTTCCGACGTGAGGAGCCCGACAATTGAGGGCCATCTGCCGCTCACGCCGCTCTCCATTCACATCCTCCTGTCGCTCGTCGATGAAGAGCGCCACGGCTACGGGATCATGAAGGAGATCGAGCGCCTAACCGATGGGCTCGCGACGTCCGCGACCGGACCGGTCTATCTCGCCGCCCAGCGCCTGCTGGAAGGTGGGCTGATCGAGGAGTCGGAGAACCGACCTGCACCCGAGTTCGATGACCAGCGTCGCAAGTACTACCGGCTCACCGATCTGGGGCAGCGGGTCGCCCGTGCGGAAATCGAGCGTATGGGCCGGCTTGTCCGCGTCGCGTTCGACAAGGGCCTCATGCAGGGCTCTCTCTCGATGGGGCCAGGGGGGACCGACTAGCGCGCACCGGCGCGTGGTCCTTCGGATATCACCCACCACGCTCGGCGGACGGCAACAACTCCCCCACTCCGCCGCTTTCCGACTCGCACGGCGCACGATGCCGTGTCATGGTCTCCGACGAGAGACAGTGCCCCGAACGGGTCGCCGCGTTCGCCCACCGACCGCGCCGACGGAGCGGGTCCCATGAGAATGCTGATTGCAGGTGATTGGTGTGCGGGGGACGCTGAGATCCCAGTGCGCGATCCGTACGACGGCTCCCTCATCGATCACGTGCCGAGCGCCTCGGTGGACGATGCGCAGCGGGCCCTGACGAGCGCAGCACGCGGTGCGCCCGTCTGTCGCCATCTGCCGAACCACGAGCGCGGTGCGATCCTCGCACGCACGAGCCGCCTCGTCGCCGAGCGCCACGAAGCGTTTGCGCGCCTGATCGCACGGGAAGGTTCGAAGACGATCCGGGAGGCCCGCAAGGAAGTCTCGAGGTGTGTCCATACCCTGGCGGTCGCCGCCGAGGAGGCGAGGCGACTCCACGGTGAGACGATCCCCTTCGATTCCGTCCCGGGCGGCGAATCACGGACCGGGTACTACTATCGGGTGCCTGTCGGCGTCGTGCTCGCGATTACCCCGTTCAACGATCCGCTCAACCTGGTGGCGCATAAGGTTGGGCCTGCCATCGCCGGCGGGAATGCCGTCCTTCTCAAGCCGGCAACGGTCACGCCGCTTTCCGCACTGAAGCTCGCGGAAACGCTCCTCGAGGCTGGTCTACCGCCCGAGGTGCTGCAAGTGCTGACGGGATCGGGTGTCGCGCTCGGCGAAGTACTCGTGCCCGACGAGCGCGTCCGCATGGTGTCGTTCACGGGTGGCTATGAGGCAGGGCGCCGTGTGGCCGCGTTGGCGGGGATCAAGAAGCTCGGCATGGAGCTCGGCTCGAATTCCCCGGTGATCGTGTGGGAGGACGCCGACCTGGAGCGAGCCATTCCGGCGTGCGTGTCCGGCGCGTTCTGGGCGGCCGGCCAGAACTGCATCGGGGTACAGCGCCTGTACGTACACGATCGCATCTATGAGGAGTTCCGTGATGCCTTCGTGCGGCGGACACGCGGGTATCGAATCGGCGACAAGCTGAACGACGCGACCGACATGGGTCCCATGATCACCGAGCGCGAGGCGGCTCGCGTCGAGCGCTGGATTGCCGAAGCAGCTGCCGCCGGTGCGACCGTGCTGTGCGGCGGCAGCCGTACCGGCGCCCTCATGGAGCCGACGGTGCTGGAAGGTGTGCCCGAGCACGTGACCCTGCACTGCGAGGAGGTGTTCGGGCCGACCGTGAGCCTGTATCGGGTGCGCGACATCGACGAGGCGCTCGCGAAGGCCAACGGTCTGCCGTTCGGTCTGCACGCGGCGGTCTTCACGCGGAACGTCGACGTTGCCTTCCGTGTCGCACACGAGCTCGAGTGCGGCGGCGTGATGATCAACGACTCGACCGACTACCGCTTGGATACCATGCCCTTTGGCGGTGTGAAGCGGTCCGGACTCGGCCGAGAAGGGATACGATTTGCTCTGCAAGAGATGACCGAGCCGAAGACGGTGTGCTTCAACCTCGAGGCTCCGCCGCGTCCCGCCACGTAGCCCATACGCCTGGTGGTGCACTCGAACGAGCGACGCGGGTCACGGCAGGCCCGGGATCCGGTTCCGCGCCGGGCTGATCGGTCCGTGCAAGGCCGCATGCAACCATCCTGATCTCCCGAGGCACTCATGGCTGTGAACGAGGCGATCGCAGCAGAGCCGCTTGCGGATCGGCTATTGGCCGATCGGGTCAGGCACGACGGGGACGAGGCAGCGTTTCGGACGCTCTACCGCCGGTACACTCCCGGGCTCTACCGGTTCGTCTTCCGGCTCCTCGGCGGCAATGAGTTCGATGCCGAGGACGTCGTGCAGCAGACCTGGCTCAAGGCCGTCGAGGGACTAGGGCGGTTCCGCTGGGAAGCGAGTTTCCGGACGTGGCTGCACGGGATTGCGCTCAACTGCTGCCGCGGCCTGTTCCGGAAGAAGGACGCGCGCTGGCTCGCACTGGAGGACGGCCCGCCAATCCCGGGGCCGAGTGACCATCCGCACGCGAGGATGGATCTCGAGGTGGCGCTCTCTCGACTGCCACCGGGATACCGGACGGTCATCCTCCTGCACGACGTCGAGGGGTTCACGCATGAAGAGATCGGTGAGCAACTCGGCATATCGGCAAACACCTCGAAGAGCCAGCTGTCTCGAGGACGGAGGTTGCTGCGGTCGCTGCTGGCACCCGAGGAAGGACACGAAGCGAGGGTATGAGCATGCAGCATGAGGATCCGATGACACTGACGCCCCAGGAGCGAGCCGCATTCGACGCGCTCCCGCGGGAGGCCGATCCCGGCCGCCTGCTCGAGGAACGCACGGTTCAGGCACTGCGGGAGCGGGGGCTGCTCGATGGCCGCTCCATCTCAGGTCGTTCACGGTCGAGGGTCCTCGCCGCAGCCGGTATCGCAGCCTCGATCGCGCTGTTCGTGACGGGGTTGGCCGTCGGCCAGTGGATCGGATCGCGCTCCGTCGCGGCATCCATGGCCGAGGTGAATCACCAGACGGCCATGCAGGCGGCCGCCACGGTCCAGCGCGCCGGCTCGGCATATGTTGCCGCGCTCGCTGCGTTGGTTCAGTTCGCCGACTCCTCGGATGCAGCCTCGGTGAGTCAGGGGCGCGAGGTGGCGCTCGCCGCGCTGTACGCTGCAGTCAGCGAGCTGGTGGTGCTCGCACCGACGGACCCCATGTCGGTTGCCGTGCGCGAGCTGCTGGAGCCCCGCTCCGATCCCGAGACCGGCGGTCGATCCGAGATACGCAACGTCGTCTGGTTCTGAGACGGGGCATTGATATGGAGGTCATGATGCGAGGAAAGCGATGGACACTCCCGGGGGCGCGGACCGCGGCACTGCTTGCCATTCTGGCCGGTGGCGCGAACGCACAGGAGCGGGCCGTCGTGTGCCCGGCCAACCACATTGTCGTGGGCGATCTGGGGTACAGCGGCCTCGAGTGTAACTGCAGCTTCACGGTACGCAGGGACGGATCGGACCGACTATGGAGGTTCCGGTCCGAGCCGATGGTCATGGGTGTGAAATCTGGTGGACCGGCGGCCGCAAAACTGCGTGCGGGCGATGTCATCACGGCCATTGATGGCTATCTCATAACGACCAGCGAGGGCGGCCGCCGGTTCGCGACGGTGCAGCCGGGCCAGGTGGTCGAGCTGCGTGTACGTCGCGACGGGCGCGAGTTCGGCGTGGCGGTCACCGCCTCGGGAACGTGCCGAGAGATCAAGGTCGCCCCTCCCGCGCCGGCGGCCGCTGGGACACCGCCGGCCCTGGTCAAGGGTGTGCCTGTGCCCGAGGCGGCCGCGGTGCCGGAACTCGATGTTGCCGTCCCCCTCCCGCCGGCACCGCCGAAAGCCTCGCCGTCGGGCCGGCTCGGCTTTAGCCTCACCTGCTCCGAGTGCAGCGTGCAGGTGTGGGATAGCGGGGAGGGACCCCGGTGGAGCTTCTCGTCGTACCCCGACGTGAGTCGCGTCGAAGACGGCAGCCCAGCTGCGCGCGCGGGACTGCGAGCAGGAGACGTCCTCACGCACATCGACGGGATTCCGTTGACGACGGAGGAGGCCGGCATCCGGTTCGGCCAGGTGGCGCCGGGGGATACCGTGGTCTTCCGCTACGAGCGGAACGCCCAGGCCGGCGAAGCCACGGTCGTTGCCGGTACGCGGGAGTGGGTCGTGGCGAGGCCCGCCCCGACACCGCGTCCGGCACGGCCCCCGAAGACACCACGTCCCGCAGCACCCGACGCGGAACCGGAAACCACGCGGTTCTCCGGCATGCTGGGCGACACCCAGGTGCTCGTGACCGGGGGGCCGATCACTGTCACCCGAACGGAATCGGAGATCGTGATCCGGAGCCAGGATATCGTCGTGCGGGTCAAGCGAGCCGGCGGGGAGCCGGACTAGGGAGAGTCTGCACGAGTCTCCGGCAGGTCGCTCCGGCCGCTGCAGTGAGCGTCGTGGGTGAGCTGGTAGCCCGGGCACCGCCCAACTGACGCGGCCTCCGCGACCAGCCATTCGACTTGTGCTGAGGTCCCCTGGCTGCGCCCGCAGGACGCCTCGAAGCCGCCCGCCGCCACGGCCGACCGGGAGTGTCGCTCGAGCGCGCCTGCGCGATCAGCGCTCGGCGCGCTTCCCGGTCCAGGGGTTTTCGCCTCTCGGCGTCGTGATGGTGCCCTTCAGGGTGCCGTCGTCCTGTAGTGTTCCGCTGTACCGAATGGCGAACGTCTGATCTTGCCTGGTGAGTTCGACGACGAACGAGAAACTCGATCCGTCGACCGTTCCCTCCTTGATCTCCTGCCAGCCGCCGCGTGTCTGTACGCGGCCGGTGAGGGCGTTGCCATCCTGCTTCAACTCCATCGTCGCGGTCATGGGGCCGCGGGGCGTGTCCCAGCTCATCTCCCACGTCCCGGTGATCGCTGGCTGATTTGCGGCGGTGTCCTGGGCCTGTGCGAGGCTCACGACGACGGCCGGAAGCGTGCAGAGCATGAACGGTAGGCGCTTGAACATGTGGGGGCTCTCCAGCCTGTTGGTGAGACATGAGTTGCACTGAGTGAACTACGCAGGACCCACTCGCGCCGTTGACGCGGCACGGCCCGGGTGGTTGCCGTCCGGATGCGGTCGCATATTCGGACGTGACGCCGTGAGGCGCCATTCCGATCCCTGACCTCCGAACTCCGGCACCGGAGCCGAGCCGCCATGCGAGCACGTATCCGCATCCTACTCCCCATCGTTGCCCTCTGCGCGGCCTGCGGTCCCGAGGCCCCGCCGAACATCATCTTTGTGTTCACCGACGACCACGCGACCCAGGCAGTTGGCGCCTACGGTGGGCGCCTGGCCGCGCTCGATCCGACGCCGAACATCGACCGCTTGGCCCGCGAAGGCATGCGGTTCGACAATGCCTTCGTGACGAACGGGATCTGTGCGCCGAGCCGCGCGGTCATCCTCACCGGGAAGCACAGTCACCTGAACGGCGTTCTCACGAACGCCGAGCGGTTCGACTCGAGCCAGGTCACGTTCCCGCAGTTACTGCGTGAGGCCGGCTATCAGACGGCGCTCGTCGGCAAATGGCACCTGAAGAGCGACCCGGTGGGCTTCGACTATTGGGAGGTCCTCCCGGGACAGGGACAGTACTACAACCCCGACTTCCGGACACCCGCCGGCGTGGTGCGGGATACGGGATACGCGACGGACATCATCACGGACAAGGCGTTGGCGTGGCTCGACGGCCGCGATCCGACCAAGCCGTTCCTGCTCATGTACCAGCACAAGGCGCCGCACCGGGAGTGGGCACCGGGCCCGGCCCATCTCACGGCTTACGACGACGCGGAGATCCCGGAGCCGCCGACGCTGTTCGACGACTGGGAGGGTCGCACCAGCGCCGCGCAGACCCAGGAGATGACGATCGCGCGCCACATGCACTACGCCTACGACCTCAAGTTGTGGCCCAACACGGTCGAGCCTGACGACCCCTGGAACGAGTGGGTCCAGGGTCGGCGAGCACGGATGACGGCCGAGCAGCTGGCGGAGTGGGACGCCGCATACGGCCCGAAGAGCGAGGCATTCCGGGCCGCGAATCCGACGGGAGACGACCTCGTCCGTTGGAAGTACCGGCGCTACATGGAAGATTATCTTGGCTCGATCGCATCGGTAGACGACAACCTGGGTCGGCTGTTGGCGTATCTCGACGAGGCTGGGTTGGCCGAGAACACCGTGATCGTCTATGCCTCCGACCAAGGGTTCTTCCTCGGCGAGCACGGCTGGTACGACAAGCGCTGGATGTATGAGGAGTCGCTGCGCATGCCGCTGATCGTGCGCTGGCCCGGTGTGGTGCCGTTGGGAAGCAGGAGCGACGCGCTGGTACAGAATCTCGATCTCGCCCAGACCTTCCTCGACCTGGCGGGTGTCGCGGCTCCCTCAGACATGCAGGGGCAGAGCCTCGCGCCGTTACTGTACGGCGAGCAACCTTCTGACTGGCGCGACGCGATCTACTACCACTACTACGAATTCCCCGGGGTGCACGCCGTCCAGCGGCACTACGGTGTGCGGACCGACCGGTACAAGCTCATCCACTACTACCTGATCGACGAATGGGAACTGTTCGATCTCGTGGAAGATCCCGACGAGCTCCGATCGGTCTACGATGATCCCGCGTATGCTGAGGTGCAGGCAGCGCTCACCTCCCGGCTCGCCGAGTTGAGGGATCAGTACGCGGTGCCGATGGACGATCCCGTGCCTCCCCCGGAGGGGCAGCCATGATCCCCGTCCGGTGGGCGTCGCTGCGGCTCGCGCTGCCGCTGCTACCTGTATTCCTCGCTGCGTGCCAGCCGGTCTATGACGGTCCCCCGAACGTCGTCCTCATCCTCGCGGACGATCTGGGGTGGCAGGACGTCGGTGTGTACGGAGCGACCGGGTTCGCGACGCCGAGCCTCGACCGCATGGCCGCCGAGGGGATGCGCTTCACGAGTTTCTATGCGCCGAATGCTGCATGCTCCCCCACCCGTGCGGCAATCATGACGGGCTCGTACGCCCCTCGCGTCGGCATTCCCGAGGTGCTCAGCCCGCGCAGCCGCCGGGGACTCGGTCCCGCCGAGGTGACGATCGCCGAGCTGCTGCGCGAGCAGGGATATGCCACGATCGCCGTGGGCAAATGGCACCTGGGCGACCATCCCAGGTTCCTACCCACGAATCACGGGTTCGACAGCTACTTCGGCATCCCGTACTCCAACGACATGAGCCCGGTGAAGGCGAACAATCCCCGCGAGGGAGCGAATGTCTGGTATCCCGAGCTGCCGCTCGTTCGCGACACCACGATCGTCGAGCGAGAGCCCGACCAGACCCAGCTCACCAGGCGGTACACCGAGGAGGTCGTGCATTTCATCGAGGATAATGCGGAGCGGCCGTTCTTTGCGTACCTGGCCTATTCGTTCCCCCACGTGCCCCTCTGGGCCTCGGAGCGGTTCGCCGGCTCGACGGAGCGGGGGTTGTATGGCGACGTGGTCGCGGAGATCGACTGGTCGGTCGGCGAAGTGCTCGCCGCGCTCGAGCGGCTCGGTCTCGATGAGCGCACGCTCGTGGTGTTCACGAGCGACAATGGACCGTGGCTCGTGTTCGGCAACCACGCAGGCTCGGCGGGGCCATTCCGCGAGGGCAAGGCGACCACGTTCGAGGGCGGACACCGGGTGCCCACGATCTTCCGGTGGCCCGGCCGCATCCCCGCCGGCCGGGAGATCGGCGAGCTGGCGACCGGGATGGATTTGCTCCCGACCTTCGCGCGCCTCGCCAACGCCACCCTCCCGACGGACCGCATCGTGGACGGGCATGATCTCTGGCCGCTGCTCTCCGGTGCGGACGATGCTGTGAGTCCCTACGAGCGGTTCTTCTACTACCGCTCTGGTGAACTGCAGGCGGTGCGCAGCGGTAAGTGGAAGCTGCACGTGCCGCATCGCTACCCGTCGATGGTCGGCGCAGAGGTGGGAGCGGACGGCATGCCCGGCCGCTACGCGCGGGGCGAGATCGGGATCGCGCTGTACGATCTGGACGCCGATCCGGGGGAACGCGTTGATGTCGCCGCGGAGCATCCGGACGTGGTGCAGCGGCTGCTCGGGCTTGGGGAGTGGGCAAGGGAGGACATCGGCGACGAGCTGACGGATCGCATCGGAGCGAATGCCCGGCCGGCGGGTCAGGTGGAGGAGCCCTGGGCGGAGCAACTCGCCGACGAGGAGCAGTGATCGCCGGCGCTGAGCCGGATAGCCAACCGCTGGAGCGCGTGTTGCTGCATCTGACACAACCCCGACGTGATGCCGCCGTCCGTGCGCTCGGCGGTCTCCTCGAGGAGTTCCGCCGAGGGCGCATCGTAGCGCCTTCTGTCGAGCGGGAGGCCATGGAGAGGCATGCCGGCCAGTTGACCGCATGGTGGAACGAGCGGTTCTCGGGCTTCCCCACCAAGGGTTTCCCTTACACCTCCTTCTGGGGCGAATACCATCGCGGGAAGCGCGACGCGCATCTGATCGATGTGATTGCCCAGCTGCTTGCGGATCGTGAGGGCAGTGAGACCGCCGTCGTGAACGTTGCATGTGCCTTCGGGCGGCAGGCCCGCCGCGTCGCCGCACGCGTGCCGCATGCGACGGTTGTGGCGTCGGACATCGATCCACGCTGGGAACGGATGTCTCGATGGCTGTGGAAGTGGCGGCCTCCTGGGAACTACACCTTCGTGCAGGACAACACCTTTGCTCCCCGGCTGAGGATACGGCCGACCGTGGTGGTCTTTTTCGGGGCTTGCGGCTCCCTGTCAGACGGCGCCATGGACTACGCCATTGATTCGGGTGCCGAGTACGTCGTCTGCCGTACGTGTTGTCACGACAACATCGGTGGGAACGTGGCCGTCACGACCCGGAGCACCTACGTCAACTGGTTCTTTCGATTCAAGAACTGGATACACGCCAGGCTGCAGCGGACGCCGAAGTACGCTGGGTTCTATCACTCGCCCAGGTACCCGCGCACGGCATATCCCAGGAGCGCAGCTGGCCGGGAGTTGAGCGATACGGAGGAGTTCCTGAGGGTGGCCGAGGACTCGCCCGACAGTGACATATGCAGAGCCATCATCGACCTGGATCGGTTCCTCTACCTGACGGAACAGGGGTTCCGCGTCGAGTATCAGGGGGAGTCGTTCGTGGCCGAGCGATAATGAACGCCGGCATGTCGCAGCCGCAGCAATCCGCAGCGGTGTGACCGTGGCTCAGTTGAAGCGGACGAGCGCCCCCTCCGGAACGAAGAGCAGTCCGACACTGACGCTTGGGTAGAAGACCACCCGCCCCTCCGCGGCGTCGTACAGCACCTGCTGCCGCAACTGGCCGGTCAGGGCCATCCATCTCCCCATCGGCATCGCCAACCACGTGAGTCCGATGTAGCCACCGTAGTGGGGGTCCAATGTCTCCGTCGTCCATCGTTTGACGCCGATCAGGACACTGCCACCGGCGCCGACCGAGAAATGCTGTCCGAACTGGTAGGACACGCCCCCGTTGAGACTCGTGGCCAGATTGACGCTCACGGCATCGAGCACGCCGGTGACAGCCAGTTCCGGACCGAACGCCCCCGGCCGGTAACTCGTGTAGTAGAGTCCCAGGCCGAATCGCGGGCTGGCACTCGGCGTTGCCGTGTTGTGGTCGATGACGTTCACCATGCCGAGAAAGCCGTGCATGAGACCGTGCGCCTCGGACTGCGCGTGCGCCGCAGAGCCTGCCCACGTCAGCGTGGCAAGGAGAAGTGTCAGACGGTGGCGACCGTCACCGAGAGGAGGCATCGGACCCGGCTGTCAATATGACAAATGTACATATATCACATGACTAGCTGTTGGTCAAGAGTCCTCGGCCCCCGCTCGCGTTCCGTGCGAGTGCAGTGCGGCCGGATGCTGGCTGCACCCCGACCGCGGTAGGACTAGTCGGTTGTGCCTGGTACCGTGCGAGGCGGGTGCCTTCGAGGATTCCCTCTGTTGGTGGTGCCCCCGGCATGTCCGGGGGCTGTGTCGCTGGCCTGAACCGCCGCCCGCACGGTGTGCAGAACAAGTCCCGCCACGAAAGCGAGGCTGGTCACGATGTGAATGAGGGCGAGGACTCTCGTTGCCGCCGCTCCCGTGACGATCTGAATCGCGTAGCCTGTGACGATCATGGGACCAGTCGAAGCGAGGAGGACGAGTCCACTCGGCCTTCGCCGCTGCCCCCCGTCGCGCAGCTGGAGAATGCCGTGCTTCATCACGACAGCTCCGAGCACGAACACAAACAGCGGTGAGATGAGAATGTGCGTCTTGAGTGCGAGGGGCTCGAGGGGATGATTGATCACCGCCCATAGATCGCTCGATTCGAGGAAGTACTTCATCCAGAGGTAGCTGGCCCCGCTCCCCGTGGTGAGGGCGGACGTGATCCAGAGGGACCAACGCTCGAGCGGGCTCATCTGCCTCTCAGCGTGCACGGGCTCGAATCACGCTGTGGAGCGCGAGCGTCCGGCGCGCCGCGTGGGTGACGGCGCGCGACGTCAGGGTCGCGCCGGCGATCGTGATGACCTTCCCCTTGAGGCTCAGATCGTCGGTCAGGGCGAATCCGCCGAACGTCTGGAGCCAGCCGTCCGGTGGGCGGTACTCTGGTGGCTCCGTGAAGCGGACCACTTCGATCCGGTCGATGGTCGCAGTCGGCGTGACCACGATCATGAGCACCTCTGGCAGGGTCCGCACACGGTGTGGGTCGAAGTATGCGTAGCCAAGTGTGTCGCTGTCCTGCACACCGATGTAGTAGGTCACGACCGACTGGCTGACCTCGACCTCTGGGCCCGCCAGGGCCGCCGCGCGTGCGACGTCAGCCTCACCAAGGAAGGCTGTCTGGCGCACCACCGCGGCGGGTGACGGAAACGCCATCGTGAGTGCTTCATCCATGGTGAGCGTCTCCTGCGCCCGGAGCCCGGGACACAGGAGTACCGCCGTCACCGACCACGCGGCGACGTGCAGGGCCAAGCGGCCGGCGGCACTTCGTACCTCGTACATCATCGGTCGGTCGCCTTCTGATCAGAACAGATAGCCCATGGCCACGTTGAACTGGTTGACACCGGTACTGGCCTCGTTGCTCCGGATCTGGTAGTCCGCCTTCACGACCATGTTCAGGATCGGCTTCCAGGCGACGCCCAGCGAAATGATCGTCTGATCGTTTGCCGGGTCGGCGGTGAAGCCGTCGGGCACGCGATCCTGTGTGTTCAGCTGCTCGAAACGCACGTATGGGATGATCTGGTGCCCGGTCCGTGCCTGTCGGAGTACGTCGTAGCCACCCTGGACGTACCAGCCGACGAGCCGCTCGCCCACCGACGCGGAACCCTCGAGTTCCTTCGCCTCGTTGATCAGGTCGGCGTCGGCGACGGTGGCCAGCGCGAACAGCCCGCGTAGATCGAAGCCGTGCGCCTGGTAGGCCGTATGGCCTTCCCAGATCAAGGTTTCAGCACCGATAGTACTCGAGGGGTCCGAGTCCACCGGAGTGTTCTGGCCGGAGGCACCGTAGTAGATGGAGCTGCCGAAGGTGAAGCCCCGGTCGTGATAATCGGCCCGAGCGACTCCGGCAAACGTCTCGGCGAGTGCCTTTGAGCCTTTCTGGCGGCCGCCGCGCAGCCCCGAGGCATCGAAGCCACCGGCCTTGGACGGTCCGCCGCCGATCGCATCGAGCCCGTTCAGCACGTAGGCGCGAAACGCGACGGGGCCCACACCACCGAACACCCCAACGCCATTCTCGCGCCAGGTCGACGGGATGATCCGCTGTTCCGTCTCCGGACGCTCCGTGCCGAGGAAGGTCGGCGGCTCGTGCTGCTCGTTGACGAATCCCATCGGGCTCAGCAGGAGTCCGGCCCGAACACCGACGGCATGGGAGATCCGATAGTCGAGATAGGCGAACTCGAGGGACACCGAGCCAGCCTGGTCGGTCGAGCTGTGCTCGAGCTCGATCTCGGAGTTGAAGAGAATCCGGTCGTTGAACTTGTAGCCGACGTAGACAATGGCGCGCAGCGCATCGAGTTGATCCCGGGCGCCCGAGGGGGTTCCGTCCTGGCGCTCATCCGCGAAGCCCTCGTAGAGGAACTCACCGTATCCCCCGACCGACACACCCTGGCGGACCTTGTAGACTTTCGAAGCGCCAGGGCCGAAGCCGAACAGGCCCGTGTCAGCCTCGGCGACGACGTCCCGCCCGAGTTGCAGCTCCTCGAGCTGACGGGTGATTGCCTCGATCTGCTGCTTCAGTTCCTCGATCTCCAGGCTGTCTGCTTCCTGCGCTACGACGCCCTCGCCGATCGCCATACTCGCCACGAGCACGAACGCCCATGTGGCCGTCCACGGTGCACCGCGCATCAGACTCCTTCCGTCCCTCGGTGTCAGTCCAGCAGGTCCTGCAGATGTGTGTTGGCATACACTGCTAGTCCGTCGTCACGAAGCTCCAACACCAGTACGCCGGTGTTCGTTGCGGTAGCGGCCCACGCCCGTGCGCCCTCCGGACCCAGTACGAACAACGCCGTACTCATCACGTCAGCGAGCAGGGGATCCGGTGTGACGACCGTGACGCTTCCCCACGGGGGCACGGGTCGACCGGTGCGCGGATCGATCACATGCCCGATGCGTCGACCATCCGCCATCACGAAGCGCTCGCTCTGTCCGCTCGTAGCGACGGAGGTATCCCGTAGGCGTATGCGCACGGCCGGCTTGGTCCGACATTGCGGGTGCGCGATCGCGATGACGTGACGTTCCGATTCGCCGTGGGCGTCGGCCCCGATGAGCAGGACGTGCCCGCCGAAGTCGAGTTGCGCCCGCTGAATCCCCAGCGAGTCGAGCGCATGCCGGGCGGCTCGTAGCGCCACGCCCTTCCCGAACGCGCCGGCGTCTATCCATGCGCCGTCGATGTCCCACGTGAGCGTCGATGCTACGTCGTCGATCCGGAGACGCCGCATCCCCGAGCGCAGGAGCGGGTGCTGCGCAGGACTACCGAGAGGCGCGCACAAGCCCGACCACGGGGGCGGACGCACGCGGGTCCACCGTCGATGGGGAGCAACTGGTGAGGTGCTGATCGTCCTTGCGACTAGATCCGGCGCAGGAGCACCTGACCGCCCCGGCCCGCGAGCACGACGTGCAGGACGATGGCTGCATCGGGGTTGGGGACGGTCACGAGGACGACGTCCTCACGGCCGCGCTCGCGCCGCACCAGACCGGGGCGGGGGACCTCGTCGACGACGAGTGCGATCCTGTCGGCGAGGATTGGTGCCGCCGACTGGGACGCGAACCGCACCCGATACGTTCCGGACGATGCGAGGTGACCAGTGAGGTCGATCTCGGCATCGCCAGCCTGCCACCCTCCCACGACGTCCTCCGCCCAGAGGTGCACGGGATCTGCCCAAGTGGCTGGCGGCGCGCTTCCCGTGTCGAACGCAGCGAAGCGTCGGATCCAGGGCTCGCCGGCCGTCTGCGAGATACTGAGTCGGAGTCCCGTTACCGTGACCGGCCCGACCGGCTGGATGTGTCGGAGGCCAATCGCGGATCCGCTCCCGAGCGGGACCCAGCTTGTCCCATCGAAACCCTCCAGTAACCAGCCACGGACCCGTTCACCAGTTTCCAGCCTCTCTTCCAGCAGCACGTGATCCACGCGGCGTGGGCCGCCCATCGTCAGGGTGAACACGCGCCGCGCGCCGCCCGTCTCGGCAACGGGCCGCCCGAACCGGCGGCGGATCAGATCCCCGAACTCTGCGAGCCGTCGGACGTCCGCATCGGGCACGCGGCCCGAGCGGTCCGGCGTGACGTTGAGCAGCAACTGGGCACCACGCCCCACGGAGCGGTAGTAGATCTCGACTAGCTCGTCGAGTGACAGCAGGTTGGCGTGATTCGTCGTGCTCCAGAACCAGTTGGGACGGCGCAGCGACACGTCGACTTCGACCGGCAGCCACCGGTCGCCGTTCGCATCGCCGTGCATCGCGGTCGCGACGCCGGTGTCCGCGTCGATCGCAGCGAGCGCGTTCCAGCAGGGATACGGTGCAAATCCGTCCTCGTTGCCGACCCAGCGGATGGTGGCGTCCGGCCCCTGGAAGATCATCGCCTCCGGCGCGAAGCGGCTGACGATGTCGCTTGTCGGTACCACGCTGCTCCCGTCGAGCCACAGTTCCATGATCGGGCCATATCGCGAGAGCAACTCGGTCAGCTGGTGCCGGTACAGCCGGTCGTACGCGGCTTGCGCCTCAGGTGTGGCGCACCGTCCCGAGCCGCCGGCGCCGACGCTGTCGTCACGGGGAGAGAGGTACACGCCGAGCTGCACACCGCGCGCGGCGCACGAGCGTGCGAGGTCGGCCATGACGTCGCCGCTCCCGTTCCGCCAGGGGATGTTCCGGACCGAGTACTCGGTCGTGTCCGTCTGCCACCAGCAGAAACCGCCGACGTGCTTCGCGACCATCACGATGTATCGAGCACCCATTCCCACTGCGGTCTCGACCCACTGATCGGTGTCGATGTCGGGCTTGATCGTGTCGAGCGGCGTCGAGCGGTCGTCGTACTCCTGATCCTGCCACGTGTTGGGACCGAAGTGGACGAACATCCCGAGCTCGAGGTCCTGCCAGGCCAGCTGCGCCGCGGTGGGCTGCGCGATCGCGGAGGACTGCACGCCCTGGTGCGGGCCGACCGCCGTGAGCCGGGGCAGCCCGACCCCGGCGGCGGCGAGCCCTGCAAGGAAGTCGCGGCGGGATGTGGTCATCAATGGATCGCTCCGGTCACGGCTCGAGCTCCAGCACGACGATCAGATCGATCGTGCCGGTAGGACGGTCGGGGAGCGTGAGAGTGAGACCGTCGCGTTCCGCGCGAAACGAAACGCGCGACCCGTCGCGGAGCAACGTCGCTGCGCGCACCGTATGCGGCAACGATGGAAGCGACAGCGAGCGGTCCTGCCAGTCGAGGACGTGGACGAAGACGCGGTTGCCCTTCTGTGTGGTGACGCCCCAGGGACGCGGCGGAATGGGGCCGCCACGCGTGCCGTAGATCGCCTCCCCATGCTCCGCGAGCCACCGTCCGACGCCGCGCAGCCGCTCCCGGAACTCCGGCTGGATCTCGCCGGTCGGCATCGGCCCGACGTTCAGGAGGAAGTTCGCGTTGCGGCCGGCCGCGTTCACGAGATAGCGGACCAACTCGTCGACGCTCTTGAAGCTCCGGTCGGTCAGGTTGTACCCCCATGAGCCGTTCATCGTCTCGGCCGTCTCGAGCGGCAGCGCCCCGATCTCCGTCGTGTTGAAGCCGATCGTGTTCTCGCCCGGGAGGTCCTTCTCGAACATCTGGAAGTCCTCACCGGGGTAGGGCAGGCGGTGGTGGTTCGAGCCGATCAGTGCGGCGGGCTGCAGTTCGTGGATCATCGTGTACGTCCGCTCGAGCCGCCAGTCGGCGTCGTACCTGTCCCACATCCCGTCGAACCAGATGCCGCCGATCGGCCCGTAGCTGGTGAGCAGCTCTCGCAACTGGGCATCCATGTAGTCGAGGTAGCGGTACCAGTCGCCCTCATCGGGACGTCCCGCCCGCTCGCCGGTCCGACCCCGCGGGTAGTAGTCGGGGTGGTGCCAGTCGAGCTGTGAGTGGTAGAAGAAGAGCTTGATGCCCTGCCGTCGGCACTCGTCGGCCAGCATTGCGAGCACGTCGCGCCCGTATGGCGTCCGGTCCACGATGTCCCAGTCTGACACCTTCGAGTCGAACATCGCGAAGCCGTCGTGGTGCTTGCTCGTGATGGTGATGTAGCGCATGCCGGCGTCCTTCACGAGCGCTACACACTCGGCGGG
>Ga0209536_100003664_pt1 | contig 24577 bp, 19 predicted proteins | sample DeeMarSeWOR28_12_FD_187461 | JGI IMG/M metagenome (GOLD analysis project Ga0209536, IMG submission 187461) | Marine sediment microbial communities from White Oak River estuary, North Carolina - WOR-2-8_12 (SPAdes) (version 2) | ecosystem: Environmental > Aquatic > Marine > Intertidal zone >...
TTGGCATCATCCAGTGCCTGCTCAGAAACATTGTTTTCAGAAAACAGTTCCTGCACACGGCCTAAATCACGCTCCTTGACCTCAACATTGACCTGGGACTCCTTGACCATCGCCGTCCACTCAGCAACGTCGTTACGAAACTCGAAAGGATCTATCTGCACCATCAACTCGCCGGCTTCGACGACCGCACCTTCACGGAAATTTTCGCCGACGTCTACGATGATGCCAGGCACCAAAGCCCGCAACTCACTGCGCCGCCCGGCCACCACTTCGCCGAACAATTCCAGCGACGGCTGCTGATCGCCCTGCTTAACTTCGACCACGTTAACGGGCCAAACCCGCTCGGGCAGGTCGACCGGCTGCAGCCTCGGGCGAGTTACCACCATCACGGCAATAATCGCGACCGCCATAGCAACGATAAGCGGCGGACGGCGGAAAATGGCTTTGAAGAGTTCGCCTGCTTTGGCGAAAAATGTACTCATGATTTATTTATGCTTCTTTTAACGCGGCTCATTCTAGTGCATGGCCGCACTCCGTCATACCAATCACTGAATATACCGAGCGTCAGCGCAGGACAGCAGCCTCAGGGCGCGCGGACAACCGCAGCACGAACCTGCCAGGTTACTTAATCTGGTTTTCGCAAGCTTTGAATCAGACGTTTCCGCCGGGCACCACCTGCAGCTCGTCGGCGCCCGCCGTCCAGATCTGACGCGGGGCATAACCCTCCTTCCGCATCAGGTGCTCGGTATAGACGATGCGCTCGGGGTCGATGCGTGCAAGCTGGCCGCGCGGCGGATGATCGAGTTGGCGCCCCAGTTCCGCCGATGACGCCTGCCACTTGAACACCTTCATGCCGTGTTCCCACTCGGGTGTATCGACATCCAGCAGCTTCGCTTTGCCGAAAATCTGACAGCCCATCACACACGCCCAGCCCGCCATAGGGTTGGCAACCGCGATCGCGACCCGCGGGTCGCGCTTAATAGCGTAGGCTTTCGGACTCTTTGGCTGCGGAAAAATATACAGCGTGAATTTATCGGCATAGAACTCCAGCGGGCTGACAATGGGCGAGCCGTCCTTTTTGACGGTACCCAGATAAGCCATGTTGGTCATCGTCAGCACTCGCTCGATTCGCTTTTCGAGCATTTCCTTGGGCATGACCTGCGTGGGCCATGGTTCCTGTTCAAGCCAGGGATGCGCGACACTCATTATTGCTGCTCCTCTTTTTGCTGCGCCTCTGCTTTCTGCTGCTCTCGTTTACGACGCCAGATTTCTTTCTTGTTCTGCTGCGCCTCTTCGTAAAACTCGTCCCAGCCATCTCTGACCTGGGTCTCCATCAGATCCTCGAGAAACACAGGGGCAGCCTTCGGCGATTCTGCGTAATGAATCCACTTCCAGCCATCGTCTTTCTTGCGGAACACGCCGCTGGCGCGAACCTCTTCGCCGATTGGCTTCGAGGCAATCACTTTCATTTCAAAGTGCAGATACCAGATGGCGATGGCCAGATCCGGCGCAATCTGTTTCACCTGAATATCGTAATAGTCCATCCGCAACGCTTCGATCGCCGGGTTCGGCCGCGGCGGGTCAAGGTAGCCTCGCAGGCGGTCCCAGCCGACGAACCATTGCGCCTGCTCCTCCGCGATGTAGGTCGGGAACTCCTGATCCTCGTCCCACAATTCCAGAATGGTTGCGAAATCCTGCGAATTCCAGCGTTTCTCGGTTTCCATCAGGGTTGCTACCACGCCGGCTTCTACTTCGGGGTCGACAGGAATAGTCACCTTGGGTTTGACGACCTTGTGGCCACCGGCCAGCGCGACCGAACTGAGGCACAGTGCGATTACAACGAGCCAACTCTTATTCATTCTGCTAACCATACGATTCTTCTCCTGGTTTCGATTCTTGGTTTCGATTGTTCGGGGAACGACCAGTTACACTTATCATTGAGCCTGATTATTTGCCCTGGTCCATTTGCCCCGGTTCATTTACCTGGGGCCGATCAGGTGCGGGTTGTTTCGCGGGCTGGGCGGCGTACCTGTACCCCGCCCAGCCCTCACATTATCAATGCGTTTCGCTAACCATGTCGTGCGGCACCGGTCCGACCGTCAGACGAATGCTACGTCATGTTGCTAGACCGGCTCCTGGACGTACGGCCGCGCCGGCAGTGTCATAAAAAAGTCGTACAGCGCGCCAAGGTCTGCTTCCGTCATCTGCGCGAAGGCATTCCAGTTCATCAGCGTATTGGCGGCGGGAGAGACTTCGACCCGCCTGGCACGATTCTTGAACAATGCAATGAACTGGTCCCGCGACCAGTTGCCAAGTCCGCTTTCATGCGGCGTCAGGTTCATGGTGAACATCGTGCGGCCGTTCAGGAAAAATGGCATCCCCCCCGCAAACTCCCGGTCAGGAACTCCTTCCATCGACTGGGGGTCTTTCGGCGTGTGACAAAACTTGCAGCGCGCCACGGTGGCCAGATACTCACCGTAAGCCACCGAGTCCGAGCGATCCGGCGCGGTTGCGGGGCTGTCAAAAGGTTCCGGCCAGGTCATGACCATCATATTGAGCGGAAAATCGATATGCCGTTCGGGCCGCACCGACGTGACCGGTTCCAGTGAACGCAAGTAAGCGACCACCGCCTCCATATCATCGTCAGCAACATTGCGGTAAATGAAATAGGGCATGATCGGGAACAAGCCGTCGCCCATGTGATCCACGCCTTCACGCGTCGCGCGGATAATCTCCCCGTCGGTCCACGAGCCGATGCCGGTTTCGACGTCCGGTGTGATATTCCGAATGCACAGCTTGCCGGGAAAGTTTTCCTGACCGGCATTGACACCGGCCGCTCGCGTCTCACGAGTCATGCAGGCACGCCCCGCGCCAATCGGCTCTTTGGGCGGGCCGCCATAGAGGTTCCAGTCCCGCTCCGAATGACAATCAACACATTGCAGAACGTTCACCGCCAGGTAACGGCCGCGCTCTATGTTTGCGGGCGTCATCGACACCTCTATATCGGGCGCATCGCGGCTCTCGGGCAAAAACGAAAAAACGAGGATAACGGCGACCAGCACCGCACCGAGCAGAACACCCAGCCCCCGAAACAGTAGTTTTTTCATTGCTTACGCCCTGCCGATTTCCCTGATCCCGGATATAACGGGGCGACTAGGTTCGCCCGAAACCGGGCACAGGTAAAGCGCGCGACCACCCTGAACTGCTGTGCGGTCGAGGCTCTCATACCTGCAGCGGCTAACCCGGTGCCTGCAAATTGTTTTAGTATCCGAAAGAACGATAACGAAACGTAATGAACCGCTATCGCCAAACCCTCGCAACACGCAGTCTTGGTCGGTGCGGCGCCAAATTCGACAGGGAGACGAACATGTTCAAGAATCTCAACCCGGCGCGAGCAGCGGCGGAAAACAGCCGGATCGACCGACGCAGCGCCCTGACCGGACTTGGCGCACTGGCGGGTGCACCCGTGCTGGCCGGACTCGCCGGGTGCGCGCCGCAGGCGCCAGAGCCGACCGCGCGCAAATCGCTGAACCTCGACTTCAGCAATCCGGATGACAATCTCACCGCCTGGGTCAAGCTGGTCTCCAGCCTGGAAGACGGTGTGGAAACCTGCGGTTACTTCACCGGCACTCAATACGCGGTAATAGGCAGCCAAGAGGTTATCAAGCCGTTGTTTCGCATCGCAGGCTTCGGCATGAGCCGAGTAAGCCTGTTGCCCGACGGACGTTACGAGAACCTGCACCGCGAAGTCGTTTTCTACATGGATCTGAAAGAAGACCGTATTCTCGAGACCTGGGACAATCCGTACACGGGCGAAACCGTCGAGGTTTTCAACACCCATAACGACCCGGTCAACTCGCACTATGCCAGTGTGTTCAAGCAAACCTTCGGCACCGAGGAATCGGGGTTCGAGACCGTCGAATTTCCGTTCATATTGCCGTGGGATATTTTTGGCGACCGGGCCGTCGTGTCTTTTTCTGTCAATACGCGCTGGCCGACCCCGCTGCCCCCTGAGCAATGGCCGCGCGAACACTTCGGCGAGTGGTACCGAACCAGCGAATACTTTCAGCTGCATGCAAGCCTGGCCGACCTGAACGATCCCGACATGCCGAAAGTGCCCTACACCGGCGCATGGCAGAAGGTCGCGCCTTGGCACCCGTGGATGCTGATGGATAATCGCGAGGGCGGCATCCTTGGCATCACTAACGTATTTTCGCTCGACAGCACAGACCAACTGCCGGCCCACGTGCGCGAATACGCCGAGAAAAATTACTCGAAATACCTGCACGCGCCGGAACAGTGGGAAGAACCGAACATGACCACCTGGGAAACCTTTGCCAAGGAGCGCGAGCCCGCACCGCAGTCCGAAGAAAATTAAAACATGCTCAACGCGATCTTAAGTCATTGACTTAAAAGCAATACAGGCGCTGCGGCTCTGACTGCAGGCCCGCTAAATCGCGAACTTCGTCCTTGTGAAGCGCGGCCGGCTTCACTACCATTCGGCGATGCGTCGTTTCTCTATTTTCGCGTCCGTCGCGGCACTGACCCTTACCGGGCTCGCCACGGCCGACCTTCCCCCGCTGCCGAGCCTGGCCCAGCCGGTCGATCTCGACCAATACGCGGGAGACTGGTTTGTGCATGGCGCGATACCTTTGCGGATTCCGTTTTTCAGCGACGCGGAAGCGCGCAATTACACCGAGCGTTACGAGCGTCTGGACCCTGAAACCATTCGAATGACCTCGGCATTTGAAACCCCGAATGCCAAACGCCGCAGTTTTTCTTTCAAAGGCAGTGTGATCGACCAGAAGCTTAATGCGACGTGGAGCATTGGTTTCGTGTGGCCCATTCGTGCAGAGTATTCGATCATTTACCTCGACGACGCCTACAACACGACTGTCGTGGCGAGCCCCAACCGGAAGTACGCCTGGATCATGTCACGTGAACCGCGAATGAGCGACATGCATTACGCTGAAATGATGAAGTTCATGGCCGCGGCAGGCTTTGATCCGGAAGCATTTCGCAAAGTGCCGCATGATGATGCGGAGCCGGCTGCGGAATTCTCACAGCTTTAGTAGCCCGTCTTAGTAGCATCCTCAATCGCTTCCCTTAAACGCCCTCTTCGGCTCGCACGCCTGCGGTCAGCCAACAACTAACCGCGACAAAAAACCCGCTCGCGGCGGGTTTTTTGCGGCATGAACGCGTTAGTAGAAGTCAGTGCGCCTCTTCCGCAACCAGCGTTGCGTCGACCTCATCCTGCTGCAGCGCGAACATCTTCGCGTACCAGCCACCCTGCGTCATAAGCTCCCGGTGTGCGCCACGCTCGGCGATGCGGCCATCCAACATCACGAGAATTTCGTCGCTATCAACAATCGTCGACAGCCGGTGCGCAATCGTTAACGTGGTGCGGCCTTTGGTCAGGCGCTTAAGCGCTGTCATCACGCTGAGTTCCGTTTCGACATCCAGGCTCGAGGTCGCCTCATCGAGCAAGACTATCGGCGCATTTTTCAGGATCGCTCTCGCGATCGCGACGCGCTGGCGCTGGCCGCCGGAAATTTTGCTGCCGCGCTCACCGCACTGCGTATCGAGTCCGTCGGGTGATGCGGCCAGGAAGGCCTCCAGGCCCGCCTCACGGGCTGCGGCGATCACTTCCTCTTCGGTCGCATCGTGCTTGCCCAACAGGATGTTGGCTCGAATCGTGTCGTTGAAGATAAAACTGCGCTGGGACACAACCGCAAACAGCTTCTGCAATTCTTCGAGCGGGTATGACTGCAGCTTGTTGCCGGCCACATAAATTTGCCCGCTTTGCACGTCCCACTGGCGGAGCAAAAGATTTACAACGGTAGACTTACCGGTACCGCTGGGACCGACAAGGGCCACATGCTTGCCGGCCTCGATATCGACAGAGAAACCGTCGAACACTTTCTTCTGGCGGCTCCAGTCCTTGTCGTCGGCATCGTACTCGAACACCACGTTGTCGAACTTCACGGTAGACGCCTCGACCGCAGGCGCAGTCGCGGCGCTGTCCTCAACCGCGGGCGCTTGGTCCATCATGCCGAACAGGCGACGGGCCGCATAAATCGCCACTCGAAAGTCGGTGTAGTTATTGGCCAGGCCGACTGACAGGTAGAAGCCAACGACAGAAACCGCAATCATCGCCGGCAGTTCCGTCAGCACCTCGATCTTGCCGGCCATGGCGAGTTCGGTACCCCACCAGGCAGCAGCCAGAATGCCAACCGTAATAAAAATCTCAGCCAGCGCGCGCTGATTGGCATCGGCGCCGTACAGCTTCTCCTGACCTTCCTGCATGCTCGCGCCCGTTTCGTACAACTGGCGGGCGCGTTGATGCTCGTAGCCGAAGGCCACGGTATCACGCACACCCTGAATGCTGTCTGCCACAAACGCGTTCACCTCGCCCAGTTTACGGCGGTAATCCACACCGTCACCGCCGAGCTTCGATACCAGCCAGGGAAGTAATGCGGTAGTACCCAGATAAAACGGCGCAAGCACGTAAACGAAGGATGGCTCGATGGTGTAGCACCAGGCCAGAATGGCAATCGGCACAATAATGGCCGTCACCGCAGGCGCTATCGTGTGCGCATAAAAAGGTTCAATACGTTCGCAGTCCGTCATCACGCGGGATACCGCTTCGCCTGATTGCAGCTTGGCAGTCTTTGCGGGTGCCAGTGGCAGCATCGCGAAATAGAAGCGATCACGAAATGCAGCGAGAATCTTGAACGCGACGTAGTGGCCTGTGTAGTTCTCTATATAAGAGGTGAAGCCGACGATAGTCCCCGCGAATGCTATCCAGCCAACCCAGCCCCAGATAATGGACCAGTTGGCGTTAGGCTCACTGCCAACCATGTTCGCCCAGAAAGAAGACCAGCTCATTTCAAGGGCGGGGTCATAGTTGCCGATGTAATCACCGACCGCCCAGGCCGCCAGACCGAGCACCGCAGCCTGGCCGATAAACTTAATCGATCGCGCGACGAGTGAAATGAACATGATCGTGTTGAATGGCTTCATAAAGCCCAACAAGCGCTTGATCATGTCGAGATTGGAGCCTGCAGCCAGGCCCGATTCAGTTGCTTCTATCGTAGTCATGTCTTTACTCCACCTAGCTCGCCGCTGCCGGCAGCAAGCCAGCGTCTTCGATGTCATGTTTGGTCTGCAACATGGAGGCGTAGATGCCGCCTTGTGAAACCAGTTCAGCTTTGGTGCCGCTCTCGGCCAGTTCACCGTGGTCCATCACAACGATGCGATCGGCCTGCTCGATCGTGCTCAGGCGATGCGCGATCAGGAGCACCGTTTTGTTGGCGCACAACCGCTCGAGTGCGCGGTTGAGCAGCGCTTCGGTCTCCACATCAATTTGTGAAGTCGGTTCGTCGAGGATAACCAGCGGTGCGTCCTTCAGGATCGCACGCGCGATAGCGAGTCGCTGCGCCTGGCCACCCGAGAGCGCCATGCCCTGATCGCCCACTCGAGTCTCCAGGCCGTCGGGCGATGCATCCACGAAGTCTTTGAGTTCTGCAGCCGTCAGGGCGGCCATCAGCTCCTCGTCCGTTGCATTTTCCCTGGCCATCGTCAGGTTATCGCGGATCGTGCCATAGAACAGGAACGGGTCCTGCGGCACGAGGGCGATCTGCTCGCGAATCCAGTCCAGCGCCAGCTCCTGTTCCAAAACGCCATCGAAGAGAATCTCGCCTGAATCCGGGTCGAGGGTGCGCAACAAGAGATTGGTGATGGTCGTTTTACCGGAACCGCTCTTGCCGATCAGTGCGATGGTTTCGCCGGGTCTGATCTGCATGGAAAAATTCTTGATGGAAGGTTCTTCGGCGCCCGGGTATGTGAAGGTGACATTTTTAAGTTCTATACCAACCGATGCACCCGCGGGCGCGCCGCGTTTGCCGGTGCCGGTGCTTTTCAGCGGCGACTTTTCGTTAAGAAACTTCACCACGCTCGCTGCCACTTCGCGCCCCAGCGCGCCGGCGAAGAAAAATTCACCGATCAGCAACAGGGTGCGACTGAACTCGAGGCTCAGCAATACCACCGCCACGGCCTCACCCGGCGTCATAAAGCCGTTGGACAGACGGTAGAGTGAAATCACCATCGCAACGGCGGTCGAGAACAACGCAAAGCCAAGCTCGAGAAACACGAACTGTATCTGAGCCACCAAGAGCAATCTCATGGTGATCTTTCTCTGCACCTCGTTATCGGCCTGAATCTGCTCGCCTCGGCGCATCGCCATGTTGAACATCTTCAGGGTCGACATGCCCTGCACCGAATCGAGGTACTGAGCGCTGTTGCGGTTTTTGATTTCCTCGTTGCTGCCACTGATGCGGCGGAAACCCTTGGCAGACGAACCGACAAACAGCGGCGTCAGCGGAACCCCTGCTAGCATCCACCAACCGACAATCGGGTCGATCCAGAAAATAGCCGCGCAAAGGAAAAACGGAATCGCAATCGCGATCCAGATCTGCACGAAATAAACACTGAAGTAGTAATCAAGATACTCGACGCCTTCAGTCGCCGAGTTGGCAATTTCACCCGTGCGGCGTTTGCCGAGGATACCGGGCCCGAGATTTACGACCTGTTTGTAAATCTGGTCGCGCACGTTGAGCTTGGCTTCCGAAGACGCGCGAAACTGACCGGTCCGGAACAACCAGCTCAGTGCAGACTTCAACAGCACGAGCGCGACGATCCAGGGGAGGTAGTCTCGAACCAGGTTGCCGGGCTGCACCGAAAACTCGGCGCCCGACCAGACGTAGCCCGTCGTGTTGAGCGCCGGGTTCGCGATCCAGGCCTGAAACGCGGCATCGACGGCCATACCCAGAACTATATAAAGAACTATGGTCGCGGGAATGGTGGCTAACCCTGCGCCCAAACCGACCTTGACCCATTTCATGGTGTCCGGTGTCACCAGCCTGTCATCTACGCCCAGCATGTTGTTACTCCGAAAATCAGCCGTTTTATTCAGCCTGTTGTGCGTGTGCTGCCCGTGTCCTCTTCTGTCAGCGGTCACGGGGATTGTGTATGGCCATACTAGGGCCTAAAGTACGCTTTAAGGTCAAGCAACTCTATACCGGCGCCTGACCGCAATTCACGATGCGAATAGACACCATGGCAGAACATACTCTTACTATCGGCGAACTGGCAAAACGCGGCAACGTGGCCACGTCCCTCCTCCGCTATTACGAAAAAGAGGGTCTGCTGGAGCCGGTCGGCCGCACTGCAGCAGGATACCGACTATATGCCCCCGATTCGTTGCGTCACCTGAGGTTTATTCGCAAGGCGCAGCGCTATGGATTCTCGCTGAACGACATCAAGCTCATGCGCGGCGCGGCACACAAAGGCACTGGCACGATGCACGATATCCGCACCATCGCGGAACAACGCTTCATGGACATCGAGCGGCGCGTGACCGAAATGCTGGTGATGCGCCACGAAATGGAAATTTTCCTCGACGACGTCACCGAGCAGATCGGCGAGACCGCCGGAGAAGAAGTCGGCAACCGTTACCGGGAGCTGCTGGAGCAGGTCTGCGGCCATGACCATACCGATGAGAAGCGCTCGTCGCTCCAGAAGCTCATGGAACGACTTGGCTGCAAACTGGCGAAATCCGAGTGGGACAAACTGATGGGGGACCTGCGCGGCGAACACGTGCACATCTGGCAGGACGATGACCATGGCTACTCCGCGCTCTATGCGAGCGAGGACCCGAAGGTCGTCAATGCCCTGCAGAAACTCGCGGCCAGCGAGTCCGGCTGCGAAGCGCACATCGAACCCGTGGTCGAATCCGCCGAAGGCGGCACACTGTTCCATGCGCGCGGCGACAATGCGTTTCTGTATGCGCAGCTGTTCCTCGCGCTGGAGGCGGGGGAAACCTGAGGCCTGTATCAGCGGAAGGCGGATAAGATTTGCAGCCGACCGAACAGCAAGTCGAATGACGCCGCGTCGCAGCAGGAGAGCTCTCAATTCGGCTGTCAGTCTATTTAGTAGCAGGGGTGGGAAGCGCTTTTCCCGCCCTAACTAAAAGCCTTTGGGCGACTGTGGGCCTTAGTCAGCAGGCCTCCGCCGGCAGCTCTACCTATTGACATTAAACCTCACTTTAAGGCGCAGGATGACCTGCATACAGATACGCCTTGGCGTGAGGAACAGGTATGAACCAGGCTCTAGCTCAACCGGCCACGACCAACCCGGCTGAACCGCTCAAAGTAAAAATCGTCGGCATGGACTGCGGCAGCTGCGCGATGACGATCGAGAGCAGCATGCGCCAGTTGCCGGGCGTCACGGATGCATCCGTCAGTTTTACGACCGAGACTATGGAAGTCTCCGGTGACGTCAAGATGGACGACATAGAGACGCGCCTGCGCGAACTGGGTTACCGAATCGCCAGCGAGGACGATGCCGCGCCCGGCATGGTCATGGAACATCACGGGCTGAAAGGCTTCCTGTATTTTCTGTGGGAACAACCGCCGCTGCGGTCGGCCGTGCTCGTAACGCTCGCGGTTATCGCCGGCCTTATTATTATTCCGACGGTCGGTATTGGCCCGATTGCCGGCATCCCCGCACTCAGCGTTTTGTTCGGTGCAGCGGTGCTCGTCGCCGGCGCACCGGTGTTTATCAAGGGTTTTCGTTCGCTGATTTTCGCGCGCCGCATCACCATCGATCTGCTGATGGCGATCGCCGCAGTCGGCGCGATCGGAATCGGCGAGACCGGCGAAGCGGTTACCGTCATCCTGCTGTTCATGCTTGGCGAAGCGCTCGAAGCCTACAGCGCAGAGCGCGCGCGCGATTCACTGCGCACCCTGATGTCGCTGCAGCCGCAGGAAGCCACCGTGCTGGAAGCGCACGGCGACAGCCACGGCCATAACCATGACGACCATGCACATGATCATGGGCATAACGATGGCCACGAACACGGCGAATCGTGCAGCGGCCACGATCATGATGACCACAACCATGCATCGCACGAACACGAAGCACATGAGCATGAGCATCATGAACACCAGGCGCACGAGCATGAGCATGGCGAGTCCTGCAACGGTCACGACCACGATCATCATGACCATGCCCAAGCGGCAGCGCCGTTACTGAAAAATGCAGGCACCGCCGTGAAGCATGAGCACGACCATCACGCTGATCACGCTCACGACGAACACGCGCATGGCGACAGTCATGACCACGACGACCATAGCGATCACGGGCACGGCGACGAACCGCACGACCATCAGGTCATCAAACCGGTCGAGCATGTCAAGGTGGGCGACCGCGTGCTGGTGCGCCCCGCGCAGCGAATTCCGGTCGATGGCGAAGTCATCAAGGGCATCTCGACGGTCAACCAGGCGCCGGTCACAGGCGAAGACATCCCGGTCCTCAAGCAGCTCGGCGATGAAGTCATGGCCGGCACCGTCAACGGCGAGGCTGCCCTCGAAATTCGGGTCACCCGGCCTTCTTCGGAAGGCACGATTGCGCGCATTGCCAAACTGGTGGAACAGGCCCAGGCGCAACGCAGCCCGGCAGAGCGCTTCATTGACCGCTTCGCGCGCTATTACACGCCGGCGGTGGTCGCACTTGCCGTTCTGGCGGTTGCCATACCGGTGCTCGCGTTCGGCCAGCCCTTTCTGGATACGCCCGACGGCACGCGCGGCTGGATGTACCGCGGCCTGACCTTGCTGATCATCGCCTGCCCGTGCGCCCTGGTTATCAGCATACCGGTCACCGTAGTCAGTGGCTTGACTCGCCTCGCCCAGCTGGGCGTGCTGGTAAAGAGCGGCGCGCTACTCGACCGCATGGCCGATATCACGATCGTGGCTTTCGATAAAACGGGCACGCTGACTCATGGCAAACCCGTGGTAACCGGAATGCTTACCCCCGACTGCACACACCCGGCCGAAGCGAACGGCGAATGCATAACCTGCGACGATGTCGTTTCGGTAGCTGCTGCCGTCGAACGCGCTTCCGAACACCCGGTCGCTCACGCCATCGTCGCGGCCGCCGGTAAACGAAACGGGGGCGGCCACGTTGCCATAGCCGATAACGTGCAGGCTTACCCAGGCAAGGGCGTGAGCGGCACCGTGAATGGCGGCCAACTGGTCTCCGTCGGCAGCCGCAGCCTGTTTGATGCCGGGCATGAGGGTCTTGCGGCGGTGAGCCCGCATGCCGACGCCGCGCAGAATGCGGGTCAGACGATCATGTACGTGTCACGCGAAAACAAGGTGATCGGCTACATCGGCGTGCAGGATGAAATCCGCGAGGATTCGAGTAATGCGCTGGCCGAACTGGCCCGCATGGAACCGCCGGTGCGCACAGTCATGCTGACCGGCGACAACGAGCAGGCTGCGCAACGGGTCGCCGCGCAGGTCCATGGTATCGACGAAATCCATGCCGGCCTGTTACCCGATGAAAAGCTCGCGGCTATTGAAAGACTGGCTGCCGGCAACCAGGCCGTGGCGATGGTGGGCGACGGCATCAATGATGCGCCGGCTTTGGCACGCGCCGACATCGGTATCGCCATGGGCGGCGGCGGCACGGCGCAGGCCATGGAGACGGCGGATGTCGTGCTGATGCAGGACGACCTGTCGCACGTGCCGTTGGCGTTACGAATGGCCCGCAAATCACGCGCGGTTATCAAGCAGAACATTATCCTCAGCCTGGGTCTCAAGCTGGCATTCCTGGCGCTGGCGATCCCCGGCATTGCGACACTGTGGATGGCGGTGGTCGCAGACGTCGGCGCAACATTGCTGGTAACGCTGAACGGCATGCGCTTGTTGCGCCAGAAATAAGGGACAGCCTTTCAGGCAATGAAAGGACCTTCGGGTCCTTTTGTTTTTAACAGGGCTCATGCACTCTGTTACGGTGAGCAAGTGAGCATGGATAAGTAATGAACTCGTTGAACCGATCCTTCGGCCCCGTGACGTTGTCCGCAGGCGTCACGCCACGTCACGTGCTGTGTTACCTGTTCGCGGCGCTGATCAGTATCGGCATGTTCACCTACCTGATGTCGCTGACACCCTACATCCTGAAGGTGAACCTCGGCATCCCGGAGGCGGAGCACGGCAGAGTCATCGGCAACCTGCAGTTCCTGCAGGAGATCGTCGTCATCGCGTGCATCGGCTGGTGGGGCGCCATGTCGGACCGCTTCGGCCGCCGGGCTATCTACATTGTCGGCTGGATGTTGATGGGCCTCGCCTACACCGTTTATTCCTTCGCGACCACGCTCACCGAACTGTTCTTTTTGCGCATCGTGTTTGCGCTGGCGGTCGCAGCTACCACCACCAACCTGTCAGCCATCCTCGCCGACTACCCGCAGGAACCGTCGCGCGGCAAACTGACGGGCATCGCATTTCACTTGAACGGCCTCGGGGCGGTCGCTTTTTTCGCGGGGCTGAACAAGCTGCCCGAGATCTACCAGGCACAGGGCGCTAGCGAAACGTGGGCCGCCCATTATGCGTATCTGACGGTGGCTGCCATCGCCTTCGTTGCGGCCGTCGTCATGCTCGGCCTCAAGCCCGGCAGACCCGAGGGCGTTGAACCGAAAACACCCGTGCTGCAGCTGATCAGCGAGGGCATCAAAGCGGCCCGCAACAAACGCATCGGCGTCGCGTACTTCGGCGCCTTCGCGGCGCGCGCCGACATGGCGATTATCACGCTGTACCTGATTTTATGGGTGGTGCAATCGGGCAATGCGGCGGGGCTCAGCACGGCGGAAGCGCAGGCCAGAGCCGGCATGTTCGTCGGCGTCTGTTCGCTTGCAGCCGTGGTATGGGCGCCATTGTTTGGGTTTGTCGCCGACAAAATCGACCGCCTGACGCTGTGTGTCATCGGTTTTGGCCTCGCGGCGCTCGGCTACGCCTGGCTCGGCATGCTCGATAACGTGCTGTCGTTCGCGGTGGTGATTCCGACATTGATACTGGTCGGTGTGGGGCAGTCGAGCACCCAGCTCGCCTGCACCGTGCTGCTCGGCGAAGAATGCCCGGCCGCTTATCGCGGTTCGGTGTTCGGAGTGCAGGCCTTCTTCGGCGCCATCGGGATTCTCGCGATTTCCTGGGGCGGCGGCCAGCTGTTTGACCTTGTCGGTCCCGCCTCGCCGTTCCTCGCAGTCGCGGTGGCGAATGCCTGCGTTTTCATTGCGGCCGCCGTTTTGCGGATGCGGGAGAGAGCAGCCATGGCAGCCACTGCGAGCTGAGTAGCGCACATTAAGTCAAAGCGGCTGGCGGGGGAATCCGTCGTGCTAATATCCGCCGGTTATGCAACGACCGAATTTCTTCATCATCGGCGCACCCAAATGCGGTACGTCAACGTTAATTAATGAGCTGCGCTGGCACCCGCATATTTACGCCCCGCTGTCTTATGAACCCCAATGGTTCAGCACGGATTTCAGCGCCATACTGGATCACAGTGAACAGAGCTACATGAACCTGTTCGCCGGTGTGGAGGACAAGCATATCGCCATCGGTGAAAAATCGGTGATCTATATGTATTCGCAGGTCGCCGTCGACAATATTCTGGCCTTCAACCCAGATTCCCGTTTTATCGTGATGCTTCGTAACCCGGTCGACCTGGTGTACTCCTGGCACTCTCAGCTGTACTACACATTTATCGAGCATATCGAGAGTTTTGAAGAGGCCTGGGCGCTACAGGAAAGCAGGCAGCGCGGCGAGAACATCGGTGAGCGCTGCCCGGTGCCGTTTGCCCTGCAGTACCGTGAAATAGGTTCGCTGGGCAAATACCTGCAAAGGGTGCAGCAGAAAGTTTCAGCCGATCGCTTGAAAATAATTTTCATGGAGGACTTTCATGCCGACCCGGAAAAAGTGTACCGGGAGACGCTGGAGTTTTTGGGCGTTCCTTATGCGCCTCGCGCCGATGTCCGCAAACTAAATGTGAACAAGCGTCATCGCTGGCGCTGGCTAGGCATGATGCTTGCCCATGACACCAAGTCCATAGGCAACAGTCTGATCAAAAGGCTCGACCGTCTGCCGTTACTCCGAAAATTCAACGTTAAATACCGACTACACGAATTCAATAAGGTGGAATACAAGCGAGAACCGTTGAACGGTGAGTTCCGCAAGCAATTGCAGGCAGAGTTCAGCGACGACATCAAACTGCTCGCCGAACTTACCGGGCGCGACTTAAGCCACTGGCTATAACAATCAGGCAAGTGTCCGGCCACTGCCCCGCTGCTGCAAAAAACCGATCAGCAATGCACCGAAGACCATCGTGACCATGTCACAGGTTGCCGTGACCATCAGCGGCCACCAGTTGACGTTGCCCCAGCCGGATATAAAAGTGTAGGTGCCGTAGAACGCGCCCAGGCTCACCAGCAAGCTGACGAAAACAGCCCGGGCCGGCCAGCTTGTCGGCCGGCTGAGTGAGGCCTGCAGCCAGGCAACCACGAACAGCGGACCCATGAAACCAACCGTCATCTTGATGATGTTGGTGGCGGCTGCGCCGCCCGAGTCCATGGTACGCATGAAGCCGTCGAAACGCGGCATCGCCCAGTCGTTGAGTAGCAACTCTGCGACGGCCCAGTTCAGGTTGCTGGTGACAATAAACCCCACCAGAAAGGTCCAGACGAAACGACTGACAGGAATATTCAGCACACGACCTCCTTAAAAACCCAGAATCTGCCGACCTAATCCTCGAACTCGAACCCGAAACCGACCAGCAGCGATATATCTTCATTTTTCGCGCCCTCGACCGGTTCGGTTTCGTAATCGACCAGCAGCTCAAGGTTCAGGTAGAGCAAATCGGTGATCTCGTACTTAGTGCCGACATTGAGCTGATTAACCACGTTATCGCGGCCGTAAAAAGCGGCGACCGTTGAATTATTGAGGAAAATCTCCAGGTCCGGGCTGCCGAAGTCATACCGGTAACGCAACAGGAAAGCCGCAACCGCGCCGTCGTTTTTCTCCTTAACGCCCAGCTCATCGGTAAATTCCTCGGCCTGGTAGCCGGCACCAAGCTGGAACCCGAGACTTTTGCCGGCATCGTCCCAAACGGTGTAACCGACGGCCGGCACCACGTTGTACCGATAATCGAGGCCTTTGACCGGGTCGCGCTCGTAGGTGGCAGAGCTGCCTATAAACCAAGGGTCACCGACGTCATAGTTGTAGTTGTAGCGGTAGCGATCGCGATCCTTCACCTGCGTGGTGACGCCATCAATTTTCTGCTTCTCGTCCTGCCAGAGGAGATCAATATAGTTGGTGTGCCGGTCTCGCTTGATCATGAAGTCGACGCCCATCGCCACCGTGCTGTTGTTCGTGTTGCCGCTGTTGATGGTCGCATTCACATCAGCATTCGCCGACCAGTCATTTATCTCGCTAGGCTCTTCGAGTTCGGCCAGGGCCGACATGGGGATGGATTGTTCCCGCCCATCAATAATGACCAGATGATTGCCATCGGCATCGGCGCCGGCCAGGCTGCCTTTCACCGAGGTGCCGTCGTCCAGCTCGATATCAAACTGACGATCTGCCTCGATGTAAGCGATATCGACCTGGGAGACCGAGAATTCATCGGCGTAATCGGGCTCGATGAACACATCACCGTCCCAGATTTTTGAAACACTGCCGGTGATCCGATCGCCGTTTTTCATGTAGATGACGCCGGCGCTGACGACCTGCATATAAAAAATAGCACTCAACAAACAGACTGTAAGTTTTTTCATATCGGTTCCTGCGGTTTCAAAATTCACCCATCTGAAACAGCGCGACGGGTTGAGATAAACAATTGCGGTTACTTTTGCTCAGCCGGTGACGGCGGCACGGCGCTAGCCGCTATGGCAGCATGCTCACCGAGCGATTGAGCCGGCGCGGCTACCTCTGTCTGGAACAGATGCACATCTCGTTGCGGAAAAGGAATGGTGATACCCTCGCGATCGAACGCCTGCTTGATTGTTTTATTCAAATCCCACCGGACGTCCCAGTAATCCTCCGTCTTTACCCACGGACGAACCAGTATTTCAATCGCCGAGTCGCCAAAGGACCCGACCTTGATCACAGCTTCCGGTTCGTCCAGCACCCGCTCATCGGCAACGAGAATATCCATAATCACTTTCGCGACACGATCGATATCTTCGTCGTAAGCGATCCCGAAGGTCATATCGACTCGCCGTTCACGCTGATCGGTAAGGTTAATGATCACGTCCTGCCAGACCTTATTATTTGGAATAATCATCGACTGGTTGTCGAAGGTTCGGATTGTCGTATTGACAAGGCTCATGTTATTAACCTTGCCACGCAACCCCCCGGTCTCGATGGTGTCACCGACATCGAAGGGTCGGTAGAACAGAATCATCATGCCCGATGCAAAATTCGAGAGCGAGTCCTGCAGGGCAAAGCCGACGATAAAACCGGCAATACCCAGACCAGCCAGCAGAGGCCCCAGCGTGATGCCTAACTGCGACAAGGCTATCAGCACCCCAATGCCAATCACGATATTTCGTGATATCGACAGCACCATATCCTTGAACAACCGCGAGAAGTTAGACCCGGACGCATCCATGGCCCGTTCTATGCCCTTCTGCACCAGCTTCGACAGCTTGATGAAGACATAGATTATCAGCACGAAGAGGAATAGCTTAAATACAATTCGCGGCCCCAGCTCCATCAAAGTATCAGCGGCCGACTCGCGCCAACCAGAAATCAGCGCGGTAAGCAATTCGAAATCGAGAACATTGGCCGTTAATTCGCCGGTTACCGATAACAACTGCCGCTTCAAATTCGATGTGGGCATATCGAGCTTGTCCATCAACGAAACGACTGATTCGAGTGTCAACGCAGCCTTATTTACCCGCGAGTCAGCGAGGGCCAATTTCGCTTTCAGTTCGTTGTCGCCGGGCACGGCGGCTACCGCGGCCCGGAGGCCCTGCGCTTCCGCTTTTGCCATATCTAGCCAGATAGAAACGTTACTAGCGCCATCGGCAAGCCGCTCGATCAGAAATTGCCTCTCGTCTGTCGGATCCTGGCCAAAACGCTCCGCAACTTCGATGCCGCGGTAGAGCTGTTTGTAAGTGTCGATGACACTGGCGACGGCCGCAAAAAACTGTTCATCGACTGCCGCCTGCTCGGCGATCGGCAGATTTGAGTTGGGCTGCAAAATGCGGTTGCCTAGTCGGTGAACAGAATCACGGACTGCGGACGGAAGCCTGTCCAGCATTTTCATGACTTCGGCATCATAGGGAGCAATCACAAAACCTTGGTCTCGCTTATCCGCCACGGCTTCTGCGAAGTCTACGGCCGCCTTAAGGGTGCTGATCCATAGCCTGTCCAGACGAGTGGCCAAAACCTCGGCTGTCAGGGGCTGGTCGGCCGCAACCAGCCGCGGCGCAAGACGCTCGATTTCGGCCATATTCAGGCTAATTTCTTCCAGCATCGCCTGAAAAGCAGCGCTTTGTTCGTCCGTTAATGTTTTCGGCTCCTCAGCCGCCGGTTCGGATTCGGCGTCGTCAGCCGCGGCAGGGGGCGCAGAAGGGGGCGCGGCAGGGGTCGCAGACTCGACATTTGCACCAGTATTTGCGGCTGGCACTGTCTGGTCTGCCCGAGCATCGCTGATCAAGCCCGAACCGGTCGCTGCCAGGAAGGCGGCACAAAACAGCGTATGCATCACGGACCTTCCGAACCGACCCATCATAAAACGGGGCGGGATAAAACGGGGCGAGTCAGCGTGCAGCACGACTGCAGCCTCCTTTATTAATTTTTATTGGCAATGATTTTCCCGGTGCTCGGCTTGCGGCAATGATGGTAGAAAAATCAATTCGCGTCTAGCGCAGGGCCGGATGCACGAAAGGCTCTGCAAACTGCCAACCGCGCGTCAATTGCTCCACATGACGGGGGCATCGGCCCGGGCAGCCGCCAGCACTAACTCCAGCAGGGGCTGCGCGCGCTGCGCGAGACTGATTCGGCGTTCGCCGTTTTCGTCGCCCTGCTCTTCCAATCCTTCCGAGGCGGCCTTGTCTGCGTCGATCGCGGCCTGCAAGCGGCGCGCGGCTTCCTCGACCTCATCGGCACCGATCGCGCCGGGCACCGTGCCGCCGTGCCCCATGATTTTGATGAGCTTCAGCGCGATATCACCGAACATCGTGATATCCGGGTGCTTTTTGGTTTTGAACGTAACAATCATGGTCGATGATTATAACGCTCGCACTCGGTAATTCGCACCGCGTTAACTAGCGAGCGCTTCTGGCCGAAGCCGGGCCGCCGGGCCGCACGTTCTTGAACACGATATCGATCCGCCGGTTTTGCGCGCGTCCGTCCTCGTACATGTTGCTGGCTATGGGGCGGCTCTCACCGAACCCCTCGGAGCTGATGCGGGTCAGGGGAATGTCCGAGTTCGCGAGCAAATACGTGCGAATCGCATTGGCGCGCTGCTGCGAAAGGACAAGGTTCGCGTCCTCTTCGCCCTGCGAATCGGTATGTGCTTCGACGATGACATTGGCGTCATTGAAAATATAGATTGCCCGCTGCACGCGTGACAGCAACCCGTAATTAGAAGAGTCGATTACGGCGCGCCCGGGGGCAAAACTCAGGCCCGTCAGGCGCAAAACCAGGTCGTTGTTCACCACCATCAGGTCGGCTTCCTGCGAGTTGAACAGGCTTTCGACATCGGCAAACTGTTGCTTCAGTCGCTCGGTTCTTTGCAGGGCCGTTTCGGTATCGTCGAGCTGCACTTCGAGCTCGCTGATGAGCATGTTCTTTTCACTGTCCATGGCCACCAGGCTGCTGGCTCGCTCGAGTGCGGCCTCACTCGCCACCGCGTAGCCCGATGACATATCGGTGGTGACTTCCAGCGCGCCGGCGATATCGCGCAGCGGCTTTTCCCACTTCAGGATCAGTTCCTCCGCCGTCATCTGCCGGTCCTGCAGCTTCTGAACCTGGCCGGCCAGATACATCGCATGCCTTGCCTGATATTCGGCCTCGGCCGCCAGCGCCTTGGGCTGCTGCCGTTCATAGCGGTTTGCGTCCAGCGAGGCTTCTGCCTGCGCCACGAGGGATCTCGCCTGAGTCAGTGTGATAGGCGCATTACGCTCGACTTTGTTCGGGTTCGCGTCGGCTTCAGCCAGCAGCACTCGCGCGTTACCGACGATCGCCGTTTTTATCGCCGCCAGCTCCGTGTCGGTGTAGGCCTTGCCGGCTCGGTTCGCGGAGACCTTGGCACCTTTGAGGTCGCCTCCTTCGAGCTTGCGCGCCGCCCTCACGAGTTCATCTTCGGCCGCGGACCAGAGCGCGGGTTCAAACCGCGCAGACTCGGCGGTGATCGCCCGCTCGCGTGCTTTTAGCGTGTCGGTAAAGGTCACCTCGGCGATTTTCGCAGCTTCGATCGCCTGACGCAGGTAGGTATTGGTCTTTACGAGCTCCTTGGTGGACCTGTCCATGCGCCCGGATTCCGCATATTTGCGGGCGGTGGCGTAAGATTTTGAAGCCGAAGCATAATTCTTTGGCGCAAGTATTTCGGCATTCAGCGCCGTGGCCTCGGCCAGTAACGCGTCGGTGTCCTTAAACCCGGTCGGCACCGGTTGTGCCGCAGCCAGGGAGAACACCAGCAGGCCGGCTGCCAGCACCAACATCTTAAGGGGTAACCGTTCAACGCGGGTCATGCGCTCACTCCAGTAATTGCCTACAACAACAAACAACTTGCACCCAGACTGCAAGCATATCATCTGGCATAAGTATGCTAGTTTTAGGGCATTCCGGCAGCCGCGAACCCGGTCAAAAAAGGCCGAATTCGGGCAACATCAGGGTGCAGCATTAATTTTAGCCTGCACTCGGGTGGTTTTACCCCAGCAACGGCTGGCCTATGATGCCTTTCGACATGCCTTCACCGGAGCTTATAACAATGCAACAATCCGCCGCGAATTGCCGTAAGCCGATACGACTGTTGGCAATTTTCTGCGCGATGTTCCTTGGCGCCTGCGCCACCGTTGATTTGGATGCCCCCAAAGAGGAGAGTTTCGCGCTGCAGGACACCGCCGATACGGCTCTGGGCAGGCGGGTAGCCCAGAACGCTGCCAACCGGCCGCAGGGCGAATCAGGCTTTTACTTCCTGTTTGACGGCCTTCGCGCGATGGCAGCACGCGCAGCCATGGCGAACAGCGCCGAGCGGTCTATCGACGCCCAGTATTACCTGATTACCAACGACCAGATCGGTCTGGCATTCGTGCGGGAATTACTGAAGGCTGCCGACCGCGGCGTCCGCGTGCGCCTATTGCTGGATGATATACAGACCAAAGGTTACGACGTTGGCATGGCGGCGCTGGATTCGCATCCGAACATGGAGATCCGCATCTTTAACCCTTGGGCTTCACGCAGTGCGCGCTTTTTAGACGTGTTCGATTTCAATCGTGTGAATCGGCGCATGCACAACAAGTCCTTTACCGTTGACAACCAGGTCACGATTGTCGGCGGGCGCAATATCGCCGACGAATACTTTAGCGCCCGCGAAGATGTGAACTTCGGCGATGCCGATGTGCTGGGAATAGGGCCCGTCGTCAACGACGTATCGACGATGTTCGACGAGTACTGGAACAGCAAGTACGCAGCACCCGTTGAAGTCTTTGCCAAGATGCCGAAAGACCCGGCCGCCGCCTTAATTGAGCTGCGCGAGCGCCTGGAGGCCAACGTCGAAAAGATCAAACAAACGACATACGGTGAAACGCTGATTGCAGATATCACCGATTATCTGCAGGAAGGCTCGGTTGCCATCGATTGGGCCCCCTATCAGCTGGTCTACGACTCGCCCGACAAGGCGAACAAAAAGCTGGCCGCCGATGCAAAGAACATCACCACCGAACTCGGGGCGGTGGTGGAAAAAGCGGAGCAGGAGCTGATTATCGTTTCTCCCTACTTTGTACCCCGCAAACGAGGCCTGGAGTATTTCCAGACCCTGATCGACCGCGGGCTGCATATCAAGGTAATTACCAACTCTTTGGCTGCAAACAACCACGGCATCGTGCATTCCGGCTACATGGGTTCGCGCAAGGCGCTGCTCGAGATGGGCGTAGAGCTGCATGAAATGCGGGTGACGGCGGAGGTTGCCGGAGTGGCGCGCGGCGGCAGCGGTGCGGAACTGGCGACACTGCATACCAAGGCATTTATGGTCGACCGGCAGGATATCTTCTTCGGTTCGTTTAACTGGGATCCGCGCTCGGTGAACATCAACACCGAACTCGGAGTGGTTATTGAGTCACCGGAACTCGGCGCGATGATTGGCGAGAGAGTTGACGAGGGCCTAGCAGAACGGACCTACCAGGTCATCCTGAACGACAAGGGCAAGATTCGCTGGCTCGACGAAAGCGGCGAGGAAACCGTGATCCTCGACAAGGAACCCGACACGACCTGGTGGCGACGGACCAAGGCGCAGATGGGGCGGATTTTGCCTGTGCGGGGGCAGTTATAGAGGGCTTTAGCTGACCGGGCCCAGCACAGAGAGTCTAGTCGCCCGGCATGCGCAGCATCTTTTGCACGTCACCGATGTGGCGGGTTTCGTCGGCCACCATGCGGCTCGCGTACTCTTCCAGCATCACCGATTTGCCCTGCACCAGCTGCAGCAAATCCATGTAAGCCTCAGCCGCCTCCTGCTCGTGCACCAGCGATTCCTGCAGAATCTTGCCGGTGTCGTGAGTAACCGACTTCAGCAGCGAGCCGATGCCGAGCGACGGGTCGCCTTCGAGTTGCGTAACCAGTTCACCGGCCTCATGAGCATGCAGCATCGATTCGTCGGCCTGGCTGCGCAACCACGACACGATCGGGATACGCCCGAAACCGTGCACCATGAAGGAATAATGCGTGTAGCGGATGACCCCGGCGAGTTCGTGCTCCAGAATTTTATTGAGCTGCTTCAGAACCGCAGCGTTGTCGAGTTTTCCTGCCATGTTGATCTCCTGCTGAGAACGGGGTGAATCCGGAACCTGCGCAGAGCGGACACTCTGCGGACGGAGTGTAAGCTACACGGCAAAGGATGAACAATTAAGACCTGCCGCTCATTCACCCGCGCACCTGTAAGGGGCTACAATGCCTGCAACCAAGAGATTCGGACGGGGGATCGCCCAGCTTTGCACGTGACCAGAACAGTGCGCCGTGACTGGCGGCAATTGCGCCTATTTAAAAGTAACTGGCTGATTAGCCTTGCCCTGCTGCTGCCGGCCATCAGCGCGGCCGGACCGTGGGTCGAAGTCGGCAACTCCGGCCTGCGCAGCGATATTCAGATACTGGCCGATGCCGGGGTTATTAAAGGCGCGGTAACCACCTGGCCGCTGGCTTGGGGGGATATCGTCGGGGATTTGGATACTTCCCAGGTGATGGAGCCTTATCAGCAAGCAGCGCTTGCTCGAGTGCGCCGGGCCGCGAGTGAGCAGACTTCCAGCGGCGAAATTGTGCTGCGCGCGCGGGCTGCCGTTTCGTCGAACCCCGTGCAGATACGCTCATTCGAAAACACGCCGCGTGAAGACGCCGAAATCGAACTCGGCGCGCAATACACGGGCAACTGGTTTGCGGTGAATGCGCAGGGCTACTGGGCGGATGATCCGCAGGACGACAAAGAATGGCGTGCCGATGGCAGCTACGCAGCGATTATTCTGGGTAACTGGTCGCTGGCCGCAACGGCGCAGGACCGCTGGTGGGGCCCGGGCTGGCAAGGCAGCATGATCTATGGCAACAACGCCCGCCCCGTGCCCTCGGTCAGCTTCGACCGCAACTCAACGCAGCCGTTCAAGACCAAATGGCTGTCCTGGCTGGGGCACTGGGACCTGAGCATCCAGGTCGGCCAGCTGGAAAAAGAACGCGAGATACCCGAAGCCTTGCTGTTCGCGATGAGGTTTAATATTCGCCCGCTGAACGGGCTTGAAATCGGCTTCAGTCGCACCGCGCAGCTCTGCGGTGAAGGCCGGCCCTGCGGCTGGGACACCTGGAAGAATATGCTGCTGGGCAAAGATAATCAGGGCGACAACGTCAACCCCGAGGACGAGCCCGGCAACCAGTTGGGCGGCTGGGACATACGTTGGTCCGATGATTTATTTAACCAGCCTTTCGCGCTGTATACCCAATGGATCGGCGAAGACGAAGGCGGCGGCCTGCCGGCCAAGTACGCCGGTCAGTTCGGGGTCGAGACCTGGGGCGGAATAGAACAGCTGGGCACCTACCGCGTGTACCTGGAATGGGCGGACACGATGTGCAACTTTGCCCTCTACAAGGGCAGCGACAAAGTCGTACCGAATTGCGAGTACAACAATGGTATTTACAAAACCGGCTACCGGTACAGAGGCCGAAGCCTCGCGCAAAGCTTCGACAATGACGCGAGCATCTTCACCCTGGGGATGCTATTGAACGACAACCGCAACAACTCCTGGTTGCTGAAGCTCGGCTACGGAAATCTCAACCGAAAAGGTGATCCGGATGCTCGCAATACCGTCGCGCAGGTTAAGACCCGCTACCGGGAGATATTGTTGACGCACCGACGTGATATCGGTTTTGGTCAGCTGCATTTGGGCGCTGGTTATGACTACCGGAAGAATACGATTACCGGGTCAGACGAGGCGGATACGCGGTTGTTTATTGAGTGGATGCACGATACCTACTGAAATATCGCT
>Ga0209536_100003665_pt1 | contig 24577 bp, 18 predicted proteins | sample DeeMarSeWOR28_12_FD_187461 | JGI IMG/M metagenome (GOLD analysis project Ga0209536, IMG submission 187461) | Marine sediment microbial communities from White Oak River estuary, North Carolina - WOR-2-8_12 (SPAdes) (version 2) | ecosystem: Environmental > Aquatic > Marine > Intertidal zone >...
GGCGGTGACAGAGTTAGGGATGAGCGGCACGAGCGTGGGCAAATTACTAAGGATGGGTCAACCAGCAGTAAGCCGGGCTGTTAGGAGAGGAGAAAAGTTGGCGCAAGATATGAATTTAAAATTAGTCGAATAAAGAAATGCATATATTCATGACCGTCCCCTTGATGTCCCAAGATATGGCACTCCAGTGCCAATAATAATTAATCCTGAATTGTTTGAAGAACTCCTTAACCCTTCGAATGCCGACGCTGCAGAAACAGCGATATGTCCATAGTTGATATTCGATAAGTAAATGGAGATTTATTTTTTTCTTACAAAAATTATTCTCATTTCAGCAATAACACTTCTGTTAAAAATTAAAAGAAGGAACATTGAGGTTAAATATTTTCCTCAACAGAAGTGGTCAATTAGAGAGGTATTGCCTGTTTATTGGGTTTTTGTTTTTATATCATTAATTTCTGTAATTCTATATAAAACACATTCTTCTGTGCGTCTTTATATTTTTACATCATACATATCTACATTATTGGCAGGTTTTGTTTTATTTTTTGCTGTTAAAAAGATAATGGGTAAAAGAAGAATATCATCACTAGGTGTTATCGGAGCGAAAAGTTCCGATATTTACTGGATCCTGCTATTTACTACTATTCAATTCAGTGTATTATCGATCATACTTTACAGCCGAAATTCTATAGAATATGATAATCATGTCTTTGGGATGCTAGGGCATTTCTCGATTACTTTGATTTTCTGGCCAATTATCGAATCTGTGCTCTATTTAGGCATGATGTTTATACCTGCTATCAGAATAGTAGGATTAGTGAAAAGCGCCGTTTTAATTTCCTTATTACAGGCTTTGTCGCATTTTAACCACAGCTCAATAGAGATGGTTATAAACTTCGCACTTTTTGGGCTCATGGGCTGTTACCTTTACATTAAAAGCAAAAGGATTATCGTTCCGTTATTGTTGCACTCTGCAATAAATTTTTTTGTTTTGCTGCGCGACATAAAGTTTTTTGGTTAGACTCAGTGAGGGGACGTTCACCTTATAACAATTCCTCCAATCTCAAAAGGCAGGATTTAAATCCTTAGCTAACGCCATGTGATTGTTTGGTCCTGCTGATGCATCGCGGCAAGATGCCGCTCCCACTAATGTCACTCCCACTAATGCAGCCCCACTGGTGAATAAGGAATGATATTTTTTTGACCTTTGGTTACTTAAATTCTGTATCAAACTTTTCTTTTTCACCCGAGAGCATGTGATAGCAGTGATCCTCTTCAGGAAACTTACCGGCCCGGACTTCGGCAACATATTCCTGCATGGCGTTGGTAACGATTTCGGCGACATTGCAGTATTTTTTAACAAACTTCGGGGTAAAGGCCTGGAATTGACCGATCATGTCTGAAACGATCAGCAGCTGGCCGTCGCAATCCGGCCCGGCGCCGATAGACAGAACCGGAATGCTTAATTCCTTGGTGATATAAGCGGCCACCTCGGGCGGGATGGCCTCCAATAAAATCATCTGAGCGCCGGCCTCTTGAACCGCCAGCGCATCCTCAATAACGTTTCGAGCCGTTTCCAGGGTGCGGCCCTGTGCTTTGTGGCCACCCAGCTGACCCGAACTCTGTGGGGTCAGACCGATATGGCCCATGACCAGGATGCCGGCCTCGACAATGGCCTTGATCTGGGGGACCACCCGCACGCCCCCTTCCAGCTTGACGGCATCACAGCCGGCTTCTTTCAAAAACCGGCCGGCATTCTCAACCGCTTTTTCCAGCGAGCTCTGATATGACATAAAGGGCATGTCGCCTATGATAAACGTATTCGGCGCTCCGCGTCGAACGGCTTCAGAATGATAGATGCATTGATCCATGACCACCGGCACGGTTCCCGGATACCCGTAGACACACATCCCCAGCGAGTCACCCACCAGCAGCATATCCAGACCGGCAGCTTCCGCAAATTGGGCGGTGGGGTAGTCATAGGCGGTCAGAAACGTAATCTTTTCGCCTTCCTGTTTCATCTGCACAAAATCATGAATCATTTTTTTCTTTGCCATATGAGATCTCCTTAGGCTGATTGATAAATAAATAAATAAAATCTTCAATTGGTTCATAATTATCGTATCATTTACGCATCAAAAAATAAATGCAAGCGATCAAATTCACCCTGTAGCCAAATTCAAAATCATGACTATAATATATGAAAGTTAATCCCTTGAAAACACAGTTCTAATTTACAGCCAACGCTATTTTGATAAAGGTGACGTTTAAGCCGATGCAGCTCTTAGCACGTATATGGATTTGCTTTCTATTGATTCCCGGTCTTGCCTTTGCACAAGATGACCCGCCCGATACCAAAACCATGCAGCGCTGGGTGCAGGCGATGAAGAAATCGCCCCGGGGTCCTTTCAAACATATTCGCTGGTTTTGCAACGATGGCACCATCCAGCTTCCGCAGGAATACGCATGCAAAGAACATGGCGGCGGCGTGCAACACGGCGAGTGGACCGGGCGTGTCCGCACGATGCGCGCCCATGGCTACCATGTTGCCAGCATTTTTGCCGATATTGACGCCCAAGATTTTATAGCGGATACACAGTATGAAGCCATCCTGAAGCAGATGCTGCTGGAGCAGTTTCTAATTGAAGCAGACGATGGCTGGATTTTTCACCGGGCGCGTTATTATCGCGGCGCACTGCAGGCTGAAGATGAAGCCAATTCCGGGCGGGCGCTTTTGCTGGAACTGGTTTCTGAACCGGGCTGGCATGAAAATCGGTTTATTTTGCTGCGTGAAGCGGTGCGTTTTATTCCGCATGGACACCGCGGCGCGCCGATTACCGAAATGCGCCAACTCTCCCGGAGCCTGGCCGAAAAGGACAGCAATTTTGAACCCCTGCGCATAAAACTGCACGTTAAGCCGGAAGCCGACGATGGACAACGGGTGCGCGAATACGCAGACGCCAAGGGAAATCCGGAACTTGCTGAAGACTATACCCATCTTGCAGAAATTATCGAAAAAGTTTTCCGATCCCGGGATCTAGACGCCGAGGTCGGCTTACTTGCCAAGCGATTCAAAGATCCCGGGCTTGCCGCAAATCTGCGCCAATACGCCGGGAAATTAACCGATCAAAATGGTGGCAGTGTTCGGTTTTTAGCCGCCAGCCATTTGCTGGCCGTCCTGCGTGATGGTTTTGCCCATACCGATGATCCGAAGCAGCGGCTTGCTATTCTGGATGTCAGTCTCCTGCTGGAAAGTGAATTATTTCGCATCGGAAATGTCATGGTAGCGCGACTGGCGCAGGCCACCCGTCGCGAGCGGCTCTCCTGGCTGGAAACCTATGCAGAAGGCCTTTACGGGATCGGACTGATTTCGAATCGCCAGCGCCGCATGTTGCAGCAAAATCTCTCCCGGTTGATGGAAACCGCCCCGCAATTAATCCGGTATAAAGCGGAGTTAGAATATACGGCCCGGGTCCCGGAGTGGGCGGACCGGGCTTTACGGTTTCATTTCGGTGAAACCGTGGCTTTTTTTGCCGCCATCGAGCCGTTAAGCCATCGTTACATTCACGATCGCCTGCGCGGCAGTCTTTTGCTGTCCTATACGGCGGTGGTCGAAAGCCTGATGCTGGATGCGAATCGGCAACTCGGGATTCGCAACTTTCTCTTCGGCCAGCCGGCGGACGCCGGATTGCGCGGGTTAAATGCCGGGCTGGCGCGCGGGAGGCTTAAGGTTTTTACGCCCGGTCAAAATCTTCAAAAATTTGATCCTTCCGGGATTTATGTGCTCCCGGCGACGACCGAAGACCTGCCGCCGGTGGCCGGCATTTTGACAACCGGAGAGGGCAATATATTATCCCATGTTCAGCTTTTGGCGCGGAATCTGGGTATCCCCAATGTGGCTGTTGACGGAAAATGGCTGCCCCGTATCAAGGCCATGGAGGGACAGCAGGTGGTAATGGCCGTCAGTCCACGCGGTGTCGTTCAGCTTGCAACCGACGGCCCGCAATGGGATCCAATTTTTGAGGAAAACAAGGGCGCCCGGGATATTCTCATCCGGCCGGATATGCAGAAATTAGATCTTGACACCCGCCGTTTCATTACCCTCGATAATCTGAGGGCTTCCGATTCGGGAAAGATTTGCGGCCCCAAAGCCGCAAATCTGGGTGAACTCAAACGATTTTTTCCGGAAGCGGTCGCCGACGGCCTGGTGATTCCATTCGGACGCTTCCGGGCCCTGCTGGAACAGCCCATAGAACCGGGCGGACCCAGTGTTTTTCGCTGGATGCAGAGTCAATATAAAATCATCCGCCGGCTGGAGGGAGATCCCCAAAGACAGGATCAAATTACGCGTCGCTTTTTAATGCAGTTGCATGGCTGGATTGTGAATGCGGATCCTGGAGAGGAATTTCGGAATGAACTGCGGTTGGCTATGGAAAAAACCTTTGGCCCGGATGGAACTTACGGTGTCTTTGTTCGCAGCGATACCAATGTAGAGGATCTGCCGGGATTTACCGGCGCCGGGCTCAATTTAACGGTGCCCCATGTGGTCGGTTTTGAAAAGGTGATGGCCGCGATTGCGCGTGTGTGGGCATCGCCGTTCAGCGAGCGTGCCTTTCGATGGCGCCAGGCTTATATGAAAAGCCCGGAACATGTTTACGCATCGGTGCTGCTGATGAAAAGTGTGCCGGCTGAAAAGTCCGGTGTGCTGGTTACCGCCGATATTGACAGCGGACAACCCGGTTGGCTGACGATTGCCGTCAGCGAGGGAGTGGGCGGGGCAGTTTCTGGCCAAACGGCAGAGGAATTGCGAATAAACACCCGCAGTGGCGATGTTCGCTTAATTGCCCATGCCACCGAACCTTACAAACGCGTCTTACTGAGCGAAGGCGGTGTGTCCAAAGTTGCCGCCAGCGGGACCGAGGCCGTTTTAGATACCTCTGAAATAAACCGGTTAATAGAATTTGCCAAATCTGTTCCCGAACGGTTTCCCGTGCTAAGAGGACTCCAGGGACGTCCGATACCGGCAGATATCGAGTTTGGCTTTTATCAAAATCGTTTGATGCTTTTTCAAATCCGGCCTTTTCTGGAAAGCACGCAGGCGCGCCAAAATTTGCTGTTAAACAGTCTGGACGATCGTTTAACGCAGAACCATTCCAAGATCGTTAACTTGAACGAAATTCCGGCAGAGGAGCGGCTATGAAACACCTTATATGCTGTGTTGTTTTCGTCCTCGGTGTAATGTTTACAGCCATCGGCTGGTCCTATCCGCTGGACGGCTATGCCTATACCGGCATTGCACGTCTGGAGGCCTACCGGCTGGCCATGGCGGGCAAAGTTCGCGCCCCCAAACAGCCCCCCGGTGCTCTATTGTCGCTTGATCAGGTGGATTTGCGCCTGCAGACCAGGACCGAGTTTGAGATTCCGTCTGCCGACGCTGAATTTGTTATTCAGGTGCAAAACTTGCTGGGTGCTGAAGCGGAGCGCTATGCTATGGCGGTACTGGATTTAAGCAACATTGAACAGCCGCGATATGCCGAACACCGCAGCACGTCACGGGCCAACCCGGGCAGTGTGGGTAAAATTTTGGTTGCCCTGGGTGTATTTCAAGCGCTGGCCGACATTTACCCGAATGATATTGAATCGCGCTTAAATGTTTTACGAAATACGGTGGTCACCGCCGATGAATTTATACAATCCGATCATCATGTGGTGCCGGTCTGGCAACCGGGCGATTCACTGGTGAGATATCCAAAAATTCAGGTTGGTGATCAGGCCAGCCTGTGGACCTACCTGGACTGGATGCTTTCGGCCAGCTCGAATGCCGCGGCCAGCATGGTCATGCGGGAACTTATGCTGCTGGTCCACTTTGGGCGGGCGTATCCGGTGAGCGATGTACAGGCAGTGCAATTTTTTAAATCCACACCGCGAAAAGAATTGTCGGCGCTACTGGTGCGGGCGTTGCAGGATCCGGTGATTCGCAATGGATTGGATTTAGAGCAGCTGCGGCAGGGTTCCTTTTTTACACGTCAGGGCAAACGGCTGGTGCCGGGAACCACCAGCTATGCCAGTCCGCGGGAACTGCTGCACTGGTTGATAAAGCTGGAGCAGGGCAAACTGGTGGATGTTTTTTCCAGCCGTGAAATCAAGCGACTGCTATATATGACCCAGCGGCGCATCCGCTATGCGTCAGCGCCGGCGCTGGCCGAAGCGGCCGTCTATTTTAAATCCGGGTCGTTGTATAAATGCAAATCCGAATCCGATTTTAAGTGTAAAAAATACCACGGCAACGTCGTCAATATGCTCAATTCGGTGGCGATCATCGAGGCACCGGCCACCGAGCGGCAGCTGTATTACATGGTGGTGTTGATGTCGAATGTATTGCGTAAAAATTCCGCTGTAGTGCATCAGACTCTGGCGACACGGATTCATCGCTTGTTGGAGCAATTTTATAAGGTGGGAAAATTTAGAACCCCTCTCAAAAATGCATCTAACGCTCCATAGCTGCGTTACCGGCCTCCTCGAAATGCTCACATACTATCATGTATGCTAGAACACACGACTTTTTCGTCGGCCGGTGCCTTGCTCTTGAGCGTGATCTACTATATTTGAGAGAGGTTTTCTAGTTCGAGTGGATTTCAGGCGGGCAAATGATACCGTCCAGGGCCACAATCAGTTTCTGGAGCCAGCGTTCGCCTCTGGCACTTTTGGCCAGGGCCACGGCGATATATCGACGGCCGTGATGCTCGACAATGGCACTGTCTGAATGATAGGGCCCCCATGTACCGGATTTTCGATAAATCTCTAAATCCGGTTGAATCTCTTTAAGTCCTTTGACAAACTTGTGCTCTATGGCTGGATCGGCCAGAATCGATTTCATCAGCATGCTGAGCTCGGGAGAAACCAGCTGGCCGGTTTCCAGCAGGTAATAAAAGCGGGCCACCTGCAGGGCCGTGGCGCCGTGGGAAAGATTGTGGAGCGGATCCCGCTTCCAGACCGGCGCTTTGGCATAATCTTTACCGACCCAGAGACCGCCGTTTTTTTCCGGGTCATACAGCCGGTAACGGGGCGATTGTAGCAGCTCGGCCAGATACTCTTTTCCCACCCGATGTAGTATCTCGGTTGCGGCCGCATTGGAGGAGTTGCGGATCATTTGTTTGAGTTTTTCGAGGGTTTCATCGTTGAGCTGCATCTCTCCGCTGGCGATTTTTTCAAAAGCACCCAGGAGGATAGCAATTTTTGGCAAACTGGCGGCGTACATCATCTCATTGGGATTGACGTAGGCCATGCGCGGTGAGGATGGGTCGGTGATATCAACGACAACGACGCTGAGCGATTTACGCCTGGCAGGGCCGGCGAGGCGAAGCGCGCTGAGGCGTTTTTCAAGCGCCTTTTGTAGTCTCGGGTCGCAGGATTCACCCAGGGATGGGTCCTCGGATTGCGCACGGGCCGGGCTGGCGAAAAAAAGGGTGAGTATAAACAGGGCCAGAATATAAAAAACCTTATTCATAACCATTATTATTACTAATTTGGCAGATATTGCAAGTGAAAATTTCAAATATCGACATCATTGCCGAATGTAAGGCCAGATATATTGCACTGCGTAAGCTTGGATTCAGAGCTTTATTTCTGTTTGTCAATTTTTTTCTAATTGTCATGGTCTTATATCAACTCAAACCGGCCAGCCGGTCGCTCTTCATTGAATCTTTAGGCGCTCAACAGCTGCCCTATATATGGATCGCCACGGCGGTAACGATGGGGGTATTTATTGCGTTATATCACCGACTTGTCGAGCGCTACAGCCGAATCAATGTGGTGCTGAGCACCTGCCTGGTGGTCAGCGCATTGCTCGTTGTTTTTCGTATATGGTTGAATTCTGCGGGACCCATTGCCGCAGCCGGTTTTTACATATTTGTTGATATCGTGGGGGTTGTTCTGATCGAACAATTCTGGAGTCTGACGAATTCGATTTACACCACCGAAGAAGGCAAATCCTGGTACGGTTTTGTCGGTACCGGCGGATTGATTGGTGGCGTGTTCGGTGGTTGGGTGGCGGCGATTCTTATCAAACACACGCCGCTGCAAACACCGGATCTGCTGTTAACCGCTGCCGCAATTATAGTGATTATCTTCGGCCTGACCTGGATCATGGGCAGAGCCGGAATTTTTTGTGAAGTCGACCAAATTGTTCGAATCATCGAGCCGGGCGGTGGGGGATGGCGAATCCTGCGGCATAGCCGCTATTTGCTCCTGATTGCCGCCATTATGCTTCTGGCGCAACTGGCCTCGCCCATCGTTGAATACCAATTTTTAAACAGCGTTGAAGCTTCGTATCTGGACCGCGAAGCCCGAACTGCATTTTTGTCGTTGTTTTTTTCCGTATTGGGCGCGGTGTCCATAGCGGTGAATCTGGGCATTACCCCCTTTGTCCATCGCTATTTAGGCGCCATTGCCGGGCTGTTGGTACAACCGCTGATGATCTGGATTTTTTCATGGTGTTTCTTTTTTCAATCCACATTATTTTTCGCCGCGGGGACCAAAATCAGCGATCGCGCCATGTCCTATTCGATCAACCGCGCATCCAAAGAGTTGCTTTACGTACCGGTGGATTCTGTTTTAATATACCAGGCCAAGGCCTGGATCGACATGTTCGGGTATCGTCTGTTCAAGGTCGCCGGATCGGTCATAATTTTGCTATTCACGCAGTGGTTGCCGTTTACGGTAAGTTTGCCTCAGCTCAGCTGGTTTACCGTCAGTATCTGTATTATCTGGATTATCCTCATCATGGTGTTACGCCATGATTACCAGCTGGTTTGCGAGCAATCTGTCTGAAACCGGTGATGTGGCTCAAATGCCGGCAAGTTATTTTCATTTTGATACGACGCCCTCCGTCAATTTAACGCCTGCCATTGACATCCTCGCAAAATTCAATAATCATCGGTTTATCTGTCACGCTTAAATTATATAAAACGGGACTTTGAGGTTTATCATGAACAAGAATATCAGAATCGGTATTATCGGTGGCAGCGGGTTATACGAGATGGAGGAATTAAATGATGTTGAACACGTCTCAATAGAGACACCCTTTGGTGACCCATCGGAAGCCTATGTTATCGGAACACTGGAAGGTATCCGGGTTGCTTTTCTTTCCAGGCATGGTCGGGGTCATCGCCTGAGCCCTTCGGAGCTGAATTTTCGGGCCAATATTTACGGATTTAAAAAGCTGGGCGTTGCGCATCTCATCTCCGTTACCGCAGTTGGAAGCCTGAAAGAGAACATTCGCCCGCTGGATATCGTTATTCCCGATCAATTTTTCGACTGCACCAAAGCGCGCCCCAGCACCTTTTTCGGCGACGGGCTGGTGGCCCATATTGCGTTTGCCGATCCGGTGTGTCCGCACCTTGGGCAAATGATTTATCAGGCCGGGAAGAAAGTCGGCGCTTCTATCCACAGCGGCGGAACCCTGCTGTGCATCGAGGGGCCGGCCTTTTCCACCCGGGCAGAATCGAATGTGTACCGTCACTGGGGGATGGACATCATCGGCATGACCAGCCTTCAGGAAGCCAAGCTGGCCCGTGAGGCCGAAATCTGTTATGCCGCCATGGCCATGGTCACCGACTTCGACTGCTGGCACGATGAAGAATCAGAGGTAAACGTGGAAACCGTGGTCCAAAACCTGAAAAAAAACATATCCCTTGCCAAGAAGATAATACAGGTTGTTGTACCGAAAATTTTAGCAGAGCGAAAATGTATATGTGGTGAGGCGATGAAAAACGCCATTATGACCGAAGCCGGCGCTATTCCGCCGGAAACGCGAAATAAGCTTGAATTGCTGGTGGGCAAGTATCTTAAGGCATAAAGCTTTGAATTCAAGGGGATGGTCGATTTCACAGAGCGGGAGTCGTTTTTTTAAAAGCTAAATCCAAATGGAATAATGGGGATATAAGCGGCTAATTTCTTGATTTTTAATAGATGACACAGATCATTTTAGATAAAAAAGGCCGCGCTCTGTGAGCGCGGCCCCTGATATTGTAATGATTGCGAATGCCACTTCTGTGTCAGGCATTAAAGCGCAGCCTGCTGCCATTGTAACGTATTATGGCTTGTAATCCCAGACTTCGAGGTGGTCTTTTCTCATTTTGTCCTTTTCAGCAGCGCTGGCACCGAAGTTGCCGCTATATATGGCTCCCTCCCAATCGCCATATGTCGGATTCGGAAGCATAATAAACTTCGTGCCCCACATATCGTTTATTTTATCGACTTCAGCAGCCCGGTCGGCAACCGATTTTTTAGCAAAAACGCCGAGAAAATCATTGAGGTTATCTCCCATCAGAAAAGCAATCTCATAATCCTTTGCTACCATATCTCGCCGCGGTTGTTTGTTGCTGGTATCGGTGCGCAGCAGAAGATGTTTTTTATCCACATAGGGAAAACCCAGTGCCTTGAGATTCTTTTCAGTACCTTCATAACCGACCATTTTGCGGTTGGTGACGTAAAAAACTTCGACCCCCTTTCCCATGGCATAATTTAAGAACTCAACGGCACCCGGAACAGCTTTGGCCTCGGCCGCCGCCATCCAGGGCGTCCAGGTCTTGGAGGAATATCCAAAATCCTTACCAATAAGCCACGCCTGATAAGCCGAGTTGTCAATTATCGTTTCATCGGCATCGACAATAATGGCCACAGGTTTGGATCCAGAATAGTCAGCCAGAAAAGCATCGATGTTCATCTTGGCCAGATTAAAGGACTGATAGCCTAAGGCGCGGTATTCAGCCGAAGCCTGAACCCAGTTGACAGCCAGAACAGACTGCTCATTCAGATCTTTGGTAGTATACGCACACCCGGTCATTAGACCCACAGCAACGAGAACCACCAGGATCAAACTGAACTTTGCTTTGATTTTTTGCATCGAATCTCCTCCTTTCTTTTGGGTGGGTGCCCATCGGGCAATATATAAGGACACTCAGAAAGCATGTAATCCATAAAGGGCGTATGCCTCGAGCTTTGAAAACGGTCGCAGGATGATCGCTAAATACGACTAAAACAGTGTTTGGAGAACATTCTGAAATGTCACTGCCGATCCGAAAAAGCGGGCACATTATATTCATAGATTTAAAATAATGCAATCAACTTTTGGCAGTTTTTGGGCTCTTTTCTTGCTTAGCGGCGGCAACTTGCATTATGATACGCCAAGCCATCTCAAAAATGCATCAACGCAAGTGCGCTAAAGTTAGAAGTGATCTTAAAGTTAAGGAATTCTGCCTGTCGAGAGCCTCCCGTCGAGAGACTCTGGGTCGAACGACTGGGCCGAACGATCATTTTTATATAAAGATGGAGCATTGCGACACCTTAACTTTAGTCACTTACAACTTTAGTTCACTTTAGGCACTTATTTTATGCTTTATACTTAAAAAATGGTCTACTATTTTCGAGATGACTTGAAGAATTTATAGAGAGGATCCTTATCCCCGATGATCAACCGCGTCATCCTGATCGTCATGGACAGTGTCGGCGTCGGCCATCTCCCGGATGCGGAGCGGTTCAATGATGCGCGAGCCCATACCCTGCTGCATATATACGAACAATGCGGAAGACTGGACATCCCCAACCTCTGTGCATTGGGGATGGGAAAAATTACAGCGGTGGGCTGTAAAACAAAAGAAATCGTCGGTTGTTACGGAAAGATGGGTGCGCAATCGCCCGGCAAGGATACGACAACGGGTCACTGGGAGATTGCCGGCCTCGTTCCGGATTCGGCTTTTCCCACCTATCCGGATGGGTTTCCCGGGGAGATCATCGAAGCGTTTGAAAATAAAATCGGCAAAAAAATTCTGGGGAACACGCCGCGTTCCGGAACGGAAATTATCGCAGAACTCGGGGAAGCGCATCTGAAAACCGGCAGCCCGATTGTTTACACTTCAGCGGATTCGGTTTTTCAGATTGCCGCGCACGAAGACATTATCCCTCCGGAAACGCTTTATGAATACTGCCGAATCGCCAGAAGTATTTTAAACGGTGAGCATGCCGTCGGCCGGGTGATTGCCAGGCCCTTTACGGGAACTCCCGGTAAATTCGAAAGGCACAATGCCGCCCGCAAGGATTTTTCGCTGCCACCGCCGGCAGAAACCCTGCTGGATCTTTTAGAAAAAAAAGGATTTGCCACCGTCGGTATCGGCAAAATAGGCGATCTTTTCGGACACCGCGGGCTGGGTGCAGAAATTCATACCCGCAGCAACGAAGATGGTGTCGACCGCACGCTGCGATCCATGAAAACGTATCGCAAGCAAAAGGGTTTGATCTTTGTAAACCTGGTCGATTTTGATATGGTTTACGGGCACCGCCGCGATGCGGCCGGCTATGCCCGGGCGCTTGAGACTTTTGATCGGCGTATCCCTCAAATTCTGCATGAGATGTCGACGGATGACCTGCTGATCATCACAGCGGATCACGGCTGCGATCCGAGCCATAAGGCGCACACCGACCATACGCGCGAATATGTGCCCCTGCTGATCTATGGAGCCGGGATAAAAAAAGATGTAAATCTGGGGACACGCACGACTTTTGCCGACTGCGGTCAGACAATTGCCGATATTCTCGCTGCCGGGGAATTAGCTTTCGGGAAGAGTTTTAAAAAGGATATACTGTATGAATGAAAAGGTCATTGAAGCCGTAACCCTGTTAAAACGCCATATTCCCGATCAGCCTCAAATCGGGATCATACTGGGCAGCGGGCTTGGCGGACTGGTTGATGAGATCGAAAATTCAGTCAGCATCCGGTTTGAAGACATACCCCATTTCCCGGTGTCGTCCGTCGATGGCCATCGGGGAGAAGTATTATACGGCACCCTTTGCGGCGCAAGCCTTTTCGCCCTTTGCGGTAGAGTTCACTACTATGAGGGTTACCCCATGCAGCAGGTCGTGTTTCCGATCCGGGTCATGGCCGCACTCGATGTGAAAATCGTTATTGTTACCAATTCGGTTGGCGCCATTAATACGGCTTACCAACCCGGAGATATTGTGGCCATCAGGGATCACATCAATCTGATGGGCGACAACCCCTTAAAGGGATCCAATGACTTTGTGGATCTGTCGGAGGCCTACAGCAGTGAACTGAGAGATCTGGCTCAACAGATAGCAGACCGGCAGGGCATTGCGCTGCGGTCAGGCGTATATGCGGCCTATAGCGGACCGTCTTATGAAACGCCTGCTGAAATCAGAGCCATGCGCACCATGGGGGCCGACATGGTGGGTATGTCCACCGTGCCGGAAGTGATTGTAGCCAACAGTCTGGGGATGAAGGTCCTCGGGCTTTCAATGATCACCAATATGGCGGCCGGCATGAGCGCAAAACCGCTTTCACATCAAGACGTCATCGAGACCTCGAAGAAGGCATCCGCAAAATTCGGCGCTCTGGTAAAAGAGATTATCTGCCAGCTTGAGCGGGGACAGAAAAAATAAATTGAATGGATCCTGTTTTTAATTCTTTTTATTTGACAGGATTTACAGAATGTTTTTTATTTTCGTCACTTTCCGGAAGAAAGTGACGAAACCCCATCCGCTGTCGCGGAGGTTTCCATCTACGAGGAGACCTAAAATATCACCATGGACTCATTCTTAGAGAATTACTAAGGAAGTTTTTCTGCCGGAGGCAGATTGTGTTTTTACGGTTTCATCTGGAAACCGTAAAAAATAATCCAATTGATCCTGTTAATCCTGTCTAAAAATGTGATTAAATAGAAACCATACCGCATCCTGACTCACAAATTTTTGTAAACAGCCAAAAAATGAACGTTTACGAACTCATCAAGAAAAAAAGAGACGGCTTTGAACTTTCCGGGAAAGAGATCAATTTTCTGGTCAACGGGTTTGTCAAGGGACGGATTCCCGATTACCAGATGGCCGCCTTTTTAATGGCGGTGTATTACCGAAGCATGAACACCCGTGAATGTTGCGATCTGACCCGGGCGATGGCGCAATCCGGCGAAACCGTCGATTTATCCGAAATCGACGGTTTTAATATAGATAAGCATTCTACCGGTGGCGTCGGCGATACCACCACCCTGGTGCTGGCGCCACTGGTGGCAGCCAGCGGCGGGATTGTCGCTAAAATGAGCGGCCGGGAGTTAGGTCATACCGGCGGTACGGTGGATAAACTGGAATCCATTCCCGGGATGCAGGTTGAACTCTCGAAGGATAAATTTGTCGATATTGTCAACGACATTCATGTGAGCGTTATCGCGCAGACAGCGAACCTGGCGCCGGCCGACAAACAAATCTATGCGTTGCGCAACGTGACGGCCACGGTAGACGCCATTCCCTTGATTGCCAGCTCCATTATGAGCAAAAAGCTGGCGGCCGGCGCCGACGGTATCGTTCTGGATGTTAAAACCGGTGCGGGGGCCTTCATGCAAAAGTACGAAGATGCCGTTGAACTGGCCAAAACCATGGTGTATATCGGCCAATGCGAGGGCAAAAAGGTGGAGGCTCTGATTACGGGCATGGAGCAACCGCTGGGAAATGCCATCGGAAATGCCGTCGAGGTCAAAGAAGCCATTGACACCCTTAACGGCAACGGGCCCCGGGACCTGGTTGACCTGGTGCTGGAGCTGGGCAGCATGATGCTTGTCATTTCAGGCATTGAATCATCCTGCGCTGCGGCACGCCGGGTGCTGGCGACAAATATTGCCCAAAAGAAAGGCTTAAATAAACTGGCAGAACTTATCAAAGCTCAGGGCGGCAATCCCGGAGTGATCGCAAATACCGATTTACTGCCACAACCGAAAATCAAAATCGAGATTGCCTCCGAAGTTTCGGGTTTTATCGAAAAGATAAACGCCCTGGAGATCGGGATGGCCTCAAAAATTCTGGGTGCCGCCCGCAAGACCAAGATGGTGCCCATCGATCTTTCGATTGGAATTCTATTGAAAAAGAAAGTCGGCGATCGTGTTAAAAAAGGCGAACCGCTGGCTGTTTTCTACTCGGACGGTGACAGACAAAAAATCGATCCGGCCAGAGCAAAATTTCTAAGGGCGTATACCATCGGGGACCGGCAGGTTGAGCCGCCCAGGCTTTTCTACGCCAGGGTCTCGGCAGATAAGGTCGAAGAATTCAGCTGATCATGGCAGATCGCCAGAAACAATTCGAAACGGAACTGAAAAAATTTCCGAAATCCGTCCGGAATATCCTGCAAAACATACCCCTGCAGAACGGAAGGCTCTTCGCTCAGCAATCTGCCGATCTGATCAAGATTTTGGGAATCCACCCGCAAGCGCTCATGGTGCGCCTGCTCCCGCTGGCGACAATATATGCGGTGGCGCCGGTTTCCCAATTCAGAGTCGGCGCGGTGGCTATGGCGGGAGAGCCGGGCGCTCAGGGTTATGCCGGCCCGTTTGACCTTTTCCTGGGGGCCAACATGGAATTCCTGCATCAGCCCCTGAATCAGACGGTTCATGCCGAGCAGTCGGCAACCCTGAATGCCTGGCATCAAGGTGCCCGATATCTGCAGGCAATCGCCTCTTCCGAAGCACCCTGCGGGCACTGCCGGCAATTTCTTTATGAGTTTGAGAAAAATGCGGAGATGATGGTGATCACCCCGGACAGAAAAAATCGCGCGTATCGTAAAACACCGCTTTCAGATCTGTTGCCCGAAGCATTTGGTCCGCTGGATCTGGGGAACAGCAGCGGCTTGATGGCGCCCATTGCCGCGAATCGAGGGTTGAAGTTGAAGGCCGCCGTTAAGGACCGATGCGTGGAAGAAGCCCTGGCGGCGGCAGAGAAATCCTATGCCCCCTATACCCAGAATTTTGCAGGATGCGCGCTTGAGACCCAGACCGGAGAAATATACAGCGGCCGCTATGTTGAATCGGCTGCCTACAATCCCAGCCTGACGCCCCTTCATTCAGCCATCCTATGGCTGAACATGGCCACCCTCGAGGAGCAGCCATCCGTTCAGCGCGTGGCTCTGGTGGAAAGGCCAACTGTCGTGTGTCAGCGCAAAGTCGTTGAATTGCTTTTAGCGTCATGGTCACCCGGGATCGAGCTGGAATATTATGAATTAAACTAAGCCTTGAAGGAGGAACAATGACGGATACAACCATAAGCGCTGCGGAAATGGCCCAATATATCGATCACACCTTGCTAAAGCCGGATGCCACCCTTGACGCATTGGCCAAACTGAGTGCCGAGGCCATCTCCTATGGATTTAAAGCCGTCTGTGTCAATTCGGGGCACGTTGCCTATGTCGCCGGCAAGCTTCAGGGTAGCGACGTGGCGGTCTGCACGGTGGTGGGGTTTCCGCTGGGCGCCATGCAGATGCGCGCCAAAGCATTTGAGGCTGAAAATGCCGCTGCCGAAGGTGCGGGTGAAATGGATATGGTACTCAACATCGGCGCTTTAAAAAGCGGTGATTTTAAAACCGTTGAAGCGGACATTACGGCCGTACGCAAAGCTTCTCAAAGTCCGACAATTCTGAAAGTTATCATCGAAACCTGCCTGCTGTCCGAAGAAGAAAAAATTAAAGCCTGTGAGATCGCGAAAAACGCCGGTGCGGATTTTGTCAAAACCAGTACGGGCTTTTCAGGCGGCGGTGCCACTGTGGAAGACGTTGCTTTAATGCGCGAGGTTGTCGGTCAAAAAATGGGCGTAAAAGCCAGCGGCGGGATTAAGGACTGGCCCACGGCTGTGGCGATGATCAAAGCAGGTGCGAACCGGATCGGCACGAGCTCGGGCATCGTAATTGTCGAAAATGCACCATAATCGATAGGGTTAGAAAAAAGGTGTCAAATCTTGAATAGTGAATAAGCACTGACATCTATAATTGAATTGGATCCGCATTTTCTATGGGCAGAGCAGGGCGCATAGAATACGAGGGGACACTTTATCACATATTACCGCGCTGTAATGAGCATAACAATATTTTTTTAGACCATAAAGATTGTGGGTGGTTTTTAGAAGCTTTCGGAGAATTGTCCGAGCTTTGCAGTGGATATCTTTGCTTATGTTTTGATGGACAATCATTATCACCTGCTGTTAAAAACGAGGCGCGCTACTCTGTCCAGAGTCATGCAATGGTTTTGCACTAGGCACACGCGATGGTTTAATAACCATCTCAAAAATATTTTAATTCACTATTCACTATTCAAGATTTGACACCCTCTAGACACGTGCTGTAATAAAGTGCAATCGGTTTTATTGTAATTTATGAATAAGGAGATATGCCATGAAATCATCCAAATTTCCTTGCTCAATGGTGTTCGTCGTCGTTTGCCTAATTATGGGTCTTGTTGGAAGCAGCCTTGTTGTTTATAGCGCCGCAGCGGAGGAAATCATTACGATTGCAACGCTTGAGTACTCTCCCTGGACAGGCAAGAATTTGAAAGATAATGGATTTGTGAACCATGTGATTGCTGAAGCATTTCAGCGGAAAGGCTATACGGTCGAATATACATATCTCCCATGGAAAAGAGGTGTTGCAGAAGCCAAGGATGGGAAATATTCAGCGCTGTCCTATGTTTATTGGGGTAAAGATTGGGAAAAAGATTTTTATTTGAGCGACCCTATCAGTGAGGAGAAAATTGTTTTGTTCCATTTAAAATCAAATCCAATAAAAGATTGGAAAACCTTAGATGATCTGAAAAATTACATATTTGGAGCGACCAGAGGATATACATATACGAAAGAATTTTGGGATGCGGCAGAATCCAAACAATTAACAGTTGATGTAACAAACTCCGACTTACAAAATTTTAAAAAACTTATAGCTGGAAGAATTGACATATTTCCATCCGGTTTGGTAAATGGAAATAGCCTCCTTCAAAAGGAATTTGATAAAAGCAAATCAGATTTACTATCATATCATCCAAAACCATTATCGAAAACAACCGGTCACCTGGCGTTTACAAAGCGCAGAAAAAATTCCGAAAGCCTTGTGCGGATTTTTAATCAAGGGCTTGCTCAACTGAAGAAAGAGGGAGTGTATAATAAATTTAGGGATGATTTGTTAGCAGGCAAATACAGTCAATGAAAAACTTGCCGGGCGGTACGGTCTGCGGCCGCCTGGCTGTAGTCGGCTGGTGTTGCCGAATACCCCTCGCCCGCCGATGAGGATACCCGAACCCCGGACCATCCCCCGGACCGACAGATCCGCATCGGCAATGTAAAAAATCAATTCAGACATGTAAACCCAATCTCGATGTGCTGCGGGTACTCCCGGTGCCGGCCGGCATGGCCCTCCGTTGCATGGCCGGGATTCGTCGAAGGCTATCCAAAATCCATGCACAAATCCGGTTCCGCCGGTCATGCTCTCAGATGCTTCAACAGGGTTGAATTCGCAGTGTTCTGCGTGGTATAGCTTCTTTTCGAAGTGACACAGATACTGAACATGGTGACGATATGGTGGCATCGTGTGTGCGGGGTGCCGTATCTTTGCGCGGCTGCGCTCACAGGGAGGTCAAAGAATGCAAAATATAGAATCATATAAACCACGCTCAATTTCCAGAACGCTTTCAGCGGGATTAATCATTACGCTGGTTCTGGTGGCCGGATTGAGCCTGGCTGTGAATTTCGTTCTCTCCTCCCGCGAGGCCAGGGCCGAATTGGAAACCAGAGCGGAAGAATATATTTCGGCGTTAACAGATGCTTTGAAAGTTCCGCTCTGGAACTATGATGAGAAAACGATCGAGGCGATCTGTGCCTCCTATGCCCAAAACGAGTTTGTCGCCAAATTGCGGGTTGAGGATCAAACAGGTTCTGTAATTTTTGAAAAAGAAAAAGTTGAGCAAGAGCTGGTGGTCTCCAGATCAAGGGAAATTTCTTATGAGAACAATCTGATCGGCCGTGTCCAAATTGCGTTGGCTTCAGGCTATTATACCGCCGTCAATCGGCAGCTCTTCCAGTCATTTAGCGTTACCATCATTATCATGATAGGGGCCCTGCTGGTGATGACGGGTGTCCTGTTACGCCAGTTCTTAAAAAAGCCGATGTCACGGTTTATCCAAATGGTCAACACCTATGCCGCCGGTGAGTCCGATGCGTTCAAACAGGGCATCCCCTACAGTGAGTTTGGTCCCCTCGTGGAAGTGCTCGATCAGATGGGAGAAAAGATTGCATCGCAGATGAGATCGATCCGGAAATTGAACGAAGATTTAGAAAGGCGGGTGGAGGAGCGAACCGGGGAACTGCGCGCATCCGAGGAAAAGTCCCGTTTACTTTTGGAATCAGTCGGTGAGGGTATTTTCGGCGTGGATCTGGATGGAAAAGTGGCCTTTATTAATCAGGCGGCTAACCGGATCTTGGGCTACGGTCCCGAGGAGCTTATCGGGCATGATGTCCATGATAAAATTCACCATTCGCACGCGGACGGATCAGCGTATCCGAAAACCAAATGCCCCATGTATTTAACTCATGCTGACGGTACCGATCATCACATTTCCGACGAGGTTCTCTGGCGAAAGGACGGCTCATCATTTTCCGTCGAATACACCAGCATGCCGATAAGGAAAAATGGACAGGTCGTTGGCGCGGTCGTCACCTTTACGGATATCACCGATCGGAAACAAGCTGAGCAGGCCATCAGGGAAAGTCGGGCCAAATACCGTAATCTGGTGGAAAACGCCAACTGTATTATTTTTCAGATGGACACGCAGGGCAACATTACGTTTTTCAACCGATTTGCCCGGGATTTTTTTGGATACAGTGAAGCTGAGATACTGGGCCGCAACGTGGTGGGCACCATCGTTTCGGCAACCGACTCGGCCGGAAGAAATCTCGAGATCATGATTCAGGATCTGGTAAAACATCCCGAGAGATACACGGATAATGAAAATGAAAATATCCGTCGCAACGGGGAAATGGCCTGGGTGGCCTGGACAAATAGGGCGATCTACGACAATGAAAATCGTCTCTCTGAGATTCTCTGTATCGGCATTGACAGGACCGAGCAGAAAAAAGCTGAGGAGATCGTCAAAAGTTCCGAACAGCGTCTGGGGCAAATTATCAATTTCCTGCCGGATCCCACCTGGGTGATTGACAGCGAAGGTACGGTGGTCGCCTGGAATCAGGCCATGGAAAATCTTACCGGCATTGCGGCTGCGGACATGGTGGGCAAGGGCAATTATGAGTATGCCCTGCCGTTTTATAGCGAAAGACGACCCACCTCAATCGATCTGGTTCGAGAATGGGATCCCGAATATGAGAAAAAATACCTGTCAATCAAAAAAGACGGCAACAAACTGGTTTCCGAATCGTATCACCCGCACTTAGGCGATGGCGGCATGTACATGTCGGGAACCGCCAGCCTGATATACGATGCCGACGGTCAGGTGGCCGGCGCCATCGAATCGCTGCGCGATACCACCGAGCGCAAGCACATTGAAGAGGAGTTGCGGCGCAATCTTGAAGAACTGGAGCGCTTTAATAAGCTGGCGATTGGACGTGAAATAAAGATGATCCAGCTGAAAGAAGAGATTAACGAAATGCTTTCTCAATTAAATCAGGACAAAAAGTACAAGATTGTCAAATAAAGTTACTGGGCTTCGCCTTAATTGGAATGACGGAATTTTGGAATACTGGAATGATGGGTTTTGGGAAAATGGGGTGATGGAGGCATGTTGAAAACCACTATGACAAGGCTTTTAAAAATGGAAACGATCCTTGAAACCCAATATTCCATCGTTCCAGCATTCCATTATGCCACTTACAAATTTTGTAGATTAGAGTTACATAAGCAACATATTTTAAATAAATTATAGAATTTCCGAAACGTTTAATCACTTCAGGGAGGGCAGAAGATGTTTAAAGAAGAAAGAGACGAGCTAAAATTTGATTGGAACATGATTGGCAATATCGGGGAGGGTCGTCCCAACCTCGGAAATACCATGGACGTCAGTGTTTACCGGCTGATGCAGTTTACCCTGAGAGATGTACTCATAAAGCAATTCGATGCTGAAACCGCCGACCGCCTATTTTACGAGGCCGGCCGGCACGCCGGCAAAGAGTTTTGCAAGGAACTGATAACCCAAAAAGATGATTTTAATGACTTTGTTGTCGAGCTCCAGGAATTGCTTAAAAAACTTAGAATCGGCATCTTAAGAATCGAAAAAGCCGACCTGGAAAAAATGACCTTCACCCTGACCGTCGCGGAAGATCTGGATTGCTCTGGATTGCCTGCCAGTGATGAAACGATTTGTACCTACGATGAGGGATTTATTGGCGGATTGCTTTCCGAATACACTGGAAAAAATTTTAGTGCCAAAGAAGTCGATTGCTGGTGCTCCGGCGACAGGGTCTGTCGGTTTGAAGCCAGGCCAGCAGCCAACTAGTGCCCCTCGAGAAACCCCCTCTCCCTGAGGGAGAGGGTTGGGGAGGGACCTCTCCCCCCTTCAAGGGGGAGAGGAAACGGTGGGATTAACCAAGTGATAAAAAAATGCTTAACGTAAATGAAAAAGAAATAGACAGGATAACGGAAGCATTTTATCTGATTCTTAAGGGTAAAAAGCCAACCCCAATCGAGCTGCCCGAAGATTATCCGGACAATGAAATTAAACAGGCGGTCAGCTATATTAACAAATTCATCAATGAATATAACAGCAGTACCGATCTGGTTTACACCTTATCCAGAGGTGACTTGAGTTTTGAGGCGCCCAAAGGAAAATTGCGCATTCTGCAGTCGCTTAAGAACCTGCAGGCGAGTTTAAGGCATTTGACCTGGGCGACACAACAGATCGCTCTGGGTGACTTCAGCCATGAAATCGATTTTATGGGGGATTTTTCAGCGGCTTTCAACAGCATGACCCAGCAATTAAAAGATTCTTTCACGGAACGAAAAGAGGCGCATGAAGCCCTTCAGAACCGCGTCAAGGAACTGGATGATGCCCGCCTGGCCATGCTGAACATGATGGAGGATCTCGACGAGGCCAGAAACCAGGCTGAAGATGCCACCAAAGCCAAGAGTGATTTTCTGGCGAATATGAGCCATGAAATCCGCACCCCCATGAATGCCGTCATCGGAATGGCGCATCTGGCCCTGAAAACCGATCTTTCTGCCAAGCAGCACGACTACCTCACAAAGATCGATATTTCGGCCAAGGCCCTTTTGGGTATCATCAACGATATCCTGGATTTCTCAAAAATCGAAGCCGGCAAATTGACCATGGAATCCGTGGATTTCCAACTGGAGGACACGCTCGACAACATTTCCACGCTGGTGGGCATTAAGACCCAGGAAAAGGGACTGGAACTGCTTTTCAAAACCGATCCATCCGTGCCAACGGCCCTTGTCGGTGACCCGCTGCGCCTGGGCCAGATTCTGATCAATTTATCAAACAATGCCGTCAAATTTACAGATTCAGGAGAAATTGTCATCTCTACAGAGTTGATCAAAAAAGATGACACCCAGGTCACACTGAAATTTTCGGTTCTGGATACCGGCATCGGCATGACTGCGGAGCAAGCTGCCAAGCTGTTTCAACCCTTTTCGCAGGCAGATTCTTCGACGACCCGAAAATATGGCGGCACCGGATTGGGGCTGACGATCAGCAAGCGGCTGGCAGAGATGATGGGTGGAGAAATCTGGGTGGAAAGTGAGCATGGCCGGGGCAGCACCTTCAGCTTCACGGCCAATTTCGGTCTGGGAAAAGAGAAGGCCAAAAAGCGTTTTAAGCCCACATCGGATCTGCGGGGCATGAAGGTTTTGGTGGTGGACGACAATGCCACTTCAAGAAGCATCTTTCGAGAAATGCTGAAATCTTTTTCTTTTGAGGTCACCCCGGTGACCTCCGGTCAGGAGAGTTTGGCGGAGCTGGAAAAAGCGTCTGAGGGCCAACCTTTTGAGCTGGTTGTAATGGATTGGCAGATGCCGGGTATGGACGGCATTGAGGCATCCCGGCGCATTAAAAACCATACCGGTTTAAGCAAAATTCCGGCCATCATTATGGCGACCGCATACGGGCGCGAAGAGGTCATGCAGCAAGTGGAAGAGATAGGACTCGAGGGCTTTCTGCTTAAACCGGTCAGTCCTTCGACCCTGTTTGACGCAATCATGCAGGCCTTTGGAGAGGCGCTGCCCGAGGTCTCCCCGGTCACGCCAGGAAAAAAACAGGAAGCCGAAGCTTTTAAAAATATTCAGGGAGCACGCGTACTGTTAGTAGAAGACAATGAAATCAACCAGCAGGTGGCCAAGGAGATACTCGAAGGTGCGGGTCTGAACATTACGCTGGCCAATAACGGCCAGGAGGCCGTTAAGGCGGTAAGAGAATACAATTATGACGCAGTGCTTATGGATGTGCAGATGCCGGTGATGGACGGTTACACCGCCACGCGGGAAATCCGAAATCTGAAATCTGAAATCCGAAATGTCCCGATCATTGCCATGACCGCTCATGCCATGGCCGGCGACGAGGATAAAAGTCTACAAGCGGGCATGAACGGCCATGTGACCAAACCCATTGACCCCGACCAGCTGTTTGCCACCCTGCAGCAGTGGATCAAACCGGTTGCAGAGCGAACACCCGTTCAAAAGGCGTCACTTCAGGAGGCACCGGCGAAGGTTGATCGGGCCCTGCCGGTGGAAGATGATCTGCCGGAATCTTTGCCGGGATTTGATCTGGCGGCCGGTCTTTCACGCCTGGTGGGCAACAAGCGTCTTTTCCGTAAGCTGCTGCTGGATTTTGGCGCGAACTATGGCACAGCCGCCGGCGAAATCCGTCAGGCACTGGCGGCCGGGGATTTTATTCAGGCCCACAGCCTTGTACACAACCTGAAAGGTCTGGCCGGAAATCTGGCCGCCACAGACCTTCAAGCGGCGGCCGTGGAAATGGAAAAACTTGTTAAAGGGCAGACTGCGGAGACGGTTGCTGACAAGGAACTGAACTGGAAATTAACCGACCTGGAAAGTACACTCGAGCAGGCTCTGGGCGCGGTTCAAACCCTGGGCCCTGCGGTTGAAAAGAAAGCCATCGAGAGCTTCGCAGACGAGCTGTCATCCATACCGCCCGAACGGGTTCAGAAGGCGGTCGATCGCATTAAAGCGGCTGCCGAAATGGGAGATGTGATGCAAATCAAATCAATCGCTGCGGATTTGAAGGCCGAATTGGATGCAACGGCACCTTTCTGTGACGAATTGGTCCGATTGGCTGAGGATTTCGACTTCGATCGTATTCAAAAATTAGTGCTCGATCTAGGCAATTAAATCAAACGAAAGGGTTTTTCACTTCTACGAGTCAACGACCACCCGCACAGCGGGAGGCTTGGATTTTACCGCTAAAGGCGGTAAAAGAAAGGGGCACGAAGTGCCCCAATCGTTGAAAACAAGGCGGTTTGGAAAACCCAATAAAACGTTTTATTGCTTTTTGCCCCTAAACCGATTATCAAGACCGGTACGATTATTTTTTGCAGGAGGTTCAATATGATAAAACAGACGTTCAAGCGGATGGTCTGGCTGCTATGCATATCGGTTGCCCTGACGGCATGCAAAGAAAAAGCCGAAATTATTGAAGTGGTCCGGTCCATCAAGACCATGACTGTCAGTGAGCAGCCTACCGAGAAGATACGCAAATTTTCAGGGCAAGTCGCTGCGGTCGAT
>Ga0209536_100003666_pt1 | contig 24564 bp, 25 predicted proteins | sample DeeMarSeWOR28_12_FD_187461 | JGI IMG/M metagenome (GOLD analysis project Ga0209536, IMG submission 187461) | Marine sediment microbial communities from White Oak River estuary, North Carolina - WOR-2-8_12 (SPAdes) (version 2) | ecosystem: Environmental > Aquatic > Marine > Intertidal zone >...
ATGTGGGATGAATACACCAAGCAGCGATACTTCGGCCTGGATGATATCAATTGGGGTAGTGGCAGTCACTACATCGAAGTCAAGGCCTATCTTGATAATGGTGGAAACCTCATGGCCAGCAGGCTGATCTATGAAGGCATCGGTAGCGGTGAAACAGAAGAACTGGAAGGTGTCTTAAGCATCGATGAAACGGGTCCCAATGTCATGGGTATTGCTGTTGATTTCGGTGCGCAGCCCACACCCGCCAATGGTATGCGCGTGGAAATGGAAGGTGTTTATAGTAGCGGTATGTTTTACGCGACTTCCTTAGAGGCAGAACCAATCGACAATACGAGCTCTGATACCAACAGCAATCCTTAATAAAAAGCGAAAACCGGCGGACTCATGTCCGCCGGTATTACACCCAGGCTTTCACAGCTCGCAAACATTATTCTGTATTATAAAAAAGAGGTTCCTATCATGGTCAGAAAAATGCTCACTGCAATTGCATTAACTACGACTCTTACTATAACCGGCTGCGCCACCAATCAGGGCGAGCAGCAACAGGCAGGGATGGTTATCGGCGGCATCCTCGGTGGAGTGTTAGGTAACGAGATTGGCGGTGGTACAGCGGCGATTATTGCCGGCACACTGATCGGTGCCTCGATCGGTGGCGCCATCGGCCAGAGTATGGATGCCACTGATCGCGCGCACGTGAGCGAGTCGCTGGAGACGGTGCGCACCGGTGTTCCTTCACGCTGGCGCAACCCGGACACGGGTAACGACTATACCGTGGTGCCAACCAAAACCTATGAAACTGCCAGCGGGCCGTGTCGCGAATACACCATCGACGCGATAGTCAATGGTCGCGAAGAGACGGTTTACGGCACAGCCTGCCGGCAACCAGACGGTAGTTGGCGTATACAGGACTAGCTATTTACTGGTTAGCGTGAGAATCCGTGATTTAACCAACGAGGTGAGTTCATTGTCAGAGGATGAACTGTTAAAAGTGATTAACAAGGTCAAATTGATGGATTTAAGAAATCGTCTAGCCAATTGCACCTAGTTAACGCCTTTGAGATTCGCTAGCCTTTTCTCTCCAGTTACGATGAGCAGGAAGCCATGGCGATATCAAACGAGCATTCACAAACCAGGAAGACCCAACGATTTCAAAAACCCAAAGGCCGTGAATTCTGGATTAATGAGTATTTCTACAAAAGCGGCACTACTTTCCAGTAGATAAATTAAAGTCAGCAACTTTAAAGACATTGTTATACTAGCTTCTCACGAATTCATAGTAAATTTGCGAGACCTAAATATACACCGCAACCAATGAGTTACTGCAGGGTAATTGGAATATAGCCCCGCTTTTGAAGGAATACCCCGATTATACAAGCTTATCTTGGCTACTAAAAAATTATCGGTGAATACGGCAATCCCTATGATGTCAGTGTCTGATTAAACTGGTATTTCTTCGGCCGCAAAGAAACGCGTATCAGTGTGCAAGGTCTTTACCTGAAAGATTCACCTGTTGGTTATAGTAGCGTACCATTTGCCGTCGGTGGCAACGGCTGGGTGTTCACGACAGACTGGATTGTTGCATTTTAAGGGAGACTTTCACTTTCTGGCTATTGTTTTAAGACCGAGCAGGGTCGGACCTACACAACTACTAATGAAAAAGGAGTCAGAGCCACTGCTGCCCCATTACTAAATCGTTAATGATAAAATTACTCGCAATTTTTATGCTCAACCAGAATTAATGGCAATTTAGACATGAAATCTGCGGTCATGGGAAATAAATTATCAATCATAGACCCTCCTTTTTTAAAGGAGGGTTAGGCGAGCACATGGATGTGCGAGGTAGAGCGTTGTCAGGAACAGGCGCCGAGAGGATTTTTTCTATCCAAATTAATTATAAATCCCCTTCAATCCCTCTTTTAAAAAGGGGGGTATCACCTAAATTCTTTCAGTTTGAATTTGGCGTTTGTGAGATAGCAGTGGAGCAGATCCCATTTGTCAGATTAATGTACAAAATGTGGTTTTTCCTTATTGCGTTAATTGTGAGCTGTTTACTGTGGCATTTCTTGTAATAACTAATTATAGAAAAAGCCTATCAGCGTGTTCGGTAAAATATATTTGTTAAAACGATTACAAAATACTATATATAGCAATCAATCGTAACGTTAAATTCTCACTATGATAGGGGACCTTATTATGGCGGATAGCAAATGCCCGGTGATGCATGGCGGTGCTACAGAAAGCAGTATGTCGAACATGGAATGGTGGCCTAAGGCCCTGAACCTCGATATTCTGCATCAACACGATACCAAGACCAATCCGATGGGAGAGGGCTTCAACTATCGGGAAGAAGTTAAGAAACTCGATGTGGCAGCACTTAAGAAAGATCTGCACGCTTTGATGACAGATAGCCAGGACTGGTGGCCGGCGGACTGGGGTCACTACGGCGGCCTCATGATCCGCATGTCGTGGCATTCGGCCGGCACCTATCGTATGGCCGACGGCCGTGGTGGCGCTGGCACAGGCAATCAGCGTTTTGCGCCGATCAATTCCTGGCCGGATAACGCGAATCTGGATAAAGCGCGTCGTTTACTCTGGCCGATCAAGAAGAAATACGGCAACAAACTTAGTTGGGCAGATTTGATTGCTTACGCTGGCACCATCGCCTATGAATCCATGGGATTAAAAACCTTCGGCTTCGGCTTTGGACGTGAAGATATCTGGCATCCGGAAAAGGACACCTACTGGGGTTCGGAGAAGGAATGGCTCGCTCCCAGCGACAATCCCAACAGCCGCTATTCCGGTGAGCGGGACCTGGACAACCCGCTGGCCGCGGTAATGATGGGGCTGATCTACGTTAACCCCGAAGGCGTGGACGGCAATCCCGATCCACTCAAGACAGCTCATGATGTGCGCGTGACATTCGAACGCATGGCGATGAACGATGAGGAAACTGTCGCCCTGACCGCCGGTGGTCATACCGTGGGTAAAACCCACGGCAATGGCGATGCGGCGCTGCTGGGGCCGGAACCCGAAGCTGCCGATATCGAAGAACAGGGACTGGGCTGGAACAACAAGACCAAAAGAGGCATTGGCCGCGACACTGTCACTAGCGGTATCGAAGGTGCGTGGACGACTCATCCCACCCAATGGGACAATGGTTACTTTCACCTGCTGTTAAACTATGACTGGGAACTGAAGAAGAGTCCGGCCGGCGCCTGGCAGTGGGAGCCCATCAACATCAAGGAAGAAGACAAGCCGGTTGATGTTGAAGATCCCTCGATACGCCGCAATCCGATCATGACCGATGCCGACATGGCCATGAAGATGGACCCGGAGTATCGCAAGATCTCCGAGCGTTTCTACAAGGATCCCAAATACTTCTCCGAAGTTTTCGCGCGGGCATGGTTCAAACTGACGCACCGTGATATGGGACCGAAGACACGTTACATTGGTCCGGATGTACCGAAAGAAGATCTGATCTGGCAGGATCCTATTCCCGCAGGAAATACCAAATACGATGTCCAGGCTGTGAAGGACAAAATTGCTGACAGCGGTTTGAGTATTAGCGAGATGGTGGCCACTGCCTGGGACAGTGCAAGAACTTTTCGTGGTTCAGATATGCGGGGCGGCGCCAACGGTGCGCGCATCCGTCTGTTACCCCAGAAGGACTGGGAAGGTAACGAGCCAGAGCGGCTGAACAAGGCGCTTGCGGTTTATAGAGATATTGCCGGCGAGAGTGGCGCGAGTATTGCGGATGTGATCGTGCTGGCAGGCAACGTCGGCGTGGAGCAGGCGGCAAAGGCCGCAGGTTTTGATATCAGCGTTCCCTTTGCAGCTGGCCGCGGGGATGCAACGGACGAGATGACCGACGCCGAGTCATTCGAAGTGATGGAGCCTGTCCATGACGGTTATCGCAACTGGCTCAAGAAGGACTATGTCGTCAGCGCCGAAGAGCTGATGCTCGACCGCACACAATTGATGGGCCTGACCGCCCATGAGATGACAGTGCTGGTTGGCGGCATGCGCGTGCTTGGCACCAACCACGGCGGCACCAAGCATGGTGTATTCACTGATCGCGAAGGTGCACTGACGAACGACTTCTTCGTGAACCTGACCGACATGAACTACACGTGGAAGCCGGCCGGCAATAACCTGTATGAAATCCGCGACCGCAAGACAGATTCCGTCAAGTGGACGGCGACAAGAGTGGATCTTGTCTTCGGTTCCAACTCGATCCTTAGGTCGTATGCTGAAGTCTATGCGCAGGATGACAACAGGGAAAAGTTCGTGCAGGACTTCGTTGCTGCATGGACGAAGGTGATGAACGCTGATCGTTTCGATCTCGCCTGACACTCGACACACTTCCCCGCGCCGGCAATAATTGCGGTGCGGGGATATATAAGTATCACGGGAGATAATGGAACTTACTTAAGCAAATCATGCGCAATATATTGGCAATTTCACAGGCCTTGTCATATCGTTGTATACCGGTATCCAGAAATAAATACCCTGGATTCCGGCATTCGCCGGAAATACGAATTTCATTGAACGTAAATAAGGGCTAGCTAATAAGCTATTTATAAACTCTCATTCTTTAAGTAAGTGCTATTCGGGGTATACCCCAGTTATTCGCATTAACAATCAAGTAAAACCTTATTTGTCCCACTGCTGTCGCCTGTCGTTCACCACAAGATGCCAATCAGTGCAGTATAACCTGCGGATCGATTCCTCTGCGCAGGAAATAAAGGAAAGTAATAAGGATGGTGCGCGGCCAGCCATAGAGTGCAGCCTGGAATGTTGTGCACCAAGTAGGGCATATTCATGACCGCTACACCGGCATCACCGTTAGTGTGTACGGTTATCCTGCCAATATTGACAATAGCGGCGATATAAAAACCTGGATGTCCAGAATAGGGGTAGCCCAGGATATGGAAATATCAGTAACCACCCATTGAAGTCCGTGGAGGTGAATATAAAAACCGGCTAGTCCGGGCTTTTTAGTAGCAGTAATAGCCTCGCGAAGTGTACTACAGAATTTGTAGTTAAATGCTACAGGTTGAGATGTATCGTTTCCACCTTGCTTTCTCCTATGATTTTTCCTGCAGGACACAATTTCTATTAATCAGCAAACCAGGAAAAGGAGAAAAATATGAATACTGCAGAACAAACCAGTCACATTGTTAATGGTATCGATACACAGCAGGTTATAAACCTCGCCAGTAAAATTTCGCAGGACGATGACTTTGGACAATTTAAATTCCGTGCCAATAACCGCTGGATAGGTGATAGTCGTAGCCGCACATCCGTCCAGGGATTCTACGCGGGTGGAAAGGAAAACGCTGACCGACGTGAAGCGCTTACCGTGGATGCCGACCAGCCGGCGTTTTTGGGTGGTAAAAACACCGCACCCAATGCCGTTGAACATTTGTTGCATTCATTAACCAGCTGCCTCAGTACCACAATGGTCTATCACGCATCAGTTCAGGGTATTGTCGTCGAAGCACTGGATATAGCTGCGGAAGGCGACATGAACGCGAGGGGCTTCTTCGGTATTTCAGACAAAGTTAACAGGGGCTACGAACGTATTCGCGTTAACATTAATGTAAAAAGCGCTGCTGACGTGGAAACATTGAAGAGCCTGACGATGTATTCGCCGGTTTACGAAGTTGTTTCACGGGCCGTTCCGGTGGATATGACCATAACAAGATACTGATCTACCTTGGCTGTTGCGGTTAGATCGCAGGGCGCAATGCCTTTCAGGTATTGCGCCCTGTAGTGATTTGCCTCTTTGGTCGTGAGACGTAAGGTAGGGCAGGGCATCAAGCGTCTAGCATCAACTTCAAAAGCAGCATAATCCCTAATCCCAGCACAAAAATATTGATAACAATATTCTGATATGTGCTGCCAATCTTGTTGAATGCCAGTATGCCCAGGTAAGTGCCGACTATCAGCGGGATCACTGAATAGCCGAACAATATCATGACTCGGTCGTTTAACATGCCGCTGATATAAAACCCGATGGCGGTGAATATCGAAACCAGCAAAAAATAACTGGTTAAAAGGGATTTTTTCTCCTTGGCGGGCCAGTTCTGTGCGGCAGTGTAAAAGATAACGGGTGGGCCGCTAATCGACAGTGTTGCGCCCAGGTATCCCGAGAAAAAACCAGACACATAGGCAAAATAGGGATGGCTAAACAGGGATAACTTGATTCCGCGCAAACTGTATAGACTGTAGAAGATAAGCAGGATAGCAAGTATTAATAGCACTATACTTTCCCGCATGGAGGTAATAAATACGACGCCGACCGGTATTCCAAACAATGCGCTGGCAATCAATGGGGTCAGGCGGCGGTAGTCACTATGATGAAGGAGTTCACGGGTATTGATTAAGCCTATTATTATTCCGAGCATGGTAACCAGCGCCACGGAAGTTTTTATATCCAGAAAGAACGACAACAAGGGGATGGCGATAATGGCGCTGCCAAAACCCGACAGGCCCTGGATAAATCCAGCCGCCGTTACAATACCGATAATCAAATAGAACTCGTTGTACATAGATAATTTACATTAATTTCACGTCAAATGAACGGGTATCGGTTTGCAAGCCTGTCGACCGGTCAATCTGTTTTGTTTCAGTTGGCAATCTACATTTAAGTATTTGTGGATAGCCGCTACTTAAATTATTATCGCACATAATGTTACCGATCAGGAAACGCAGAGCGTAAGAAAAAATAAATACGTTTTAGTACGGTCAAGCACCAATCCTGGACTTTTGGTTAGTTTAACGCAACTGGAGCCTGTTATGGATATTAAGTCACTTATCAATGAAATGCATGAAATCAGATTGCAAAGGCAGGAGCTTTTAAAACAGGAGGGAGCGCTTCGGCAAAAGCAGGATGAGCTGGAAGCTAAAATCAAGCTGAAACTGGATGATATGAATGAGGAGTATGAATCACTTTCAGAAGAGGAATTTCAGATGATGTTGTCAGATATGGCGGATTCTTCACAGATAAATGTAGAAGTCGTTTATGCGCTGCCAAAAAAACAGACTATAAAAGAGATTCAGGTGCCCAAGGGGGCGACTATAGAAGACAGTATCAGATTGTCGGGAATTTTAACCGAATGTCCCGATATAGATATAAAAAGCCAGAAAGTAGGGATACATGGAATGGTAAAACCACTATCGGATATAGTGCATATTGGTGACCGTGTAGAAATTTATCGCCCTGTATCAAAAACAGAATAAACAATACAGCGCAATCTTTCGTTTAAAAATAATCCGGTGTCTGCTGTCAGCATACAGCTACAGACCTGTTAACATACCTGTATCTCTTCGAACTTGTATTAAATACCAGGAAAAATATCTAACAAACCTGGTCTTGTCTGGTGCACCAACTGCGTAAGTTGCACTTTGTTGTAACAAAATCCATAAGCTTCCAATTTAGTCGTTCCGGTTTTCATTCCCTAAATAATTAAGTAAATACAGCGATCTCCAGCCGGTCTGCAGGCGAACTTTCGCCTGTGGCACAGGCTGTGCAATTTTAAAGTACTGTCGTTATAACAAGTTATGAGGTGATAGTACAAGTTGGTGTTATTGGCTATTTGTACTCTCATGATCAAGTCGCAACGCAGTAATCAAATTAGATGGGGTGATAGAGATGACAAAGTTTATGCTGTCCATACTAGGTTTAACGCTCTCGCTGGGTATCAATTCCGTATATGCCGAGACCATTCGTATCGCAATTGGCCACCAAAGCAAATGTACCGATACCTATTCTGCAGGGATCATCGTCAAAGAGCTGGAGCTTATCCAAAAGTATTTGCCGAAAGATGGTAAGTACAAGGATGTAAAATTTGAATTCGACTGGAAAGATTACGATTCGGGTTCTCCGATAACCAACCAGATGCTGGCGAACAAGCTGGATTTTGGCGTCATGGGTGATTACCCGCTTATCGTAAACGGCGCCAAATTTCAGGAGACGGAAAGCCTTGAGACCCTGTATGTAGCAGGTACTGGCTACAACTTGAATGGCTCGGGCAACGCGATTGTTGTGCCGGTTGATTCGGATGTTTACACACTGGCCGATTTAAAAGGTAAATCGATTTCCGTTCCTGTTGGCAGCGCGGCATGGGGTATGACTTTAAAGGCTTTGCAGGATATCGGATTGAGTTCAGAAGATGTGCTGATTAAAAACCAGAGCCCGCCTGTCGGTGCCGCCAATATAGCCCAGGGAAAAATAGATGCGCATGCTGACTTCTGTCCCTGGTCGGAAATCATGGAGTTCCGGGGTACCGGCAGAAAGATTTTCGACGGAAGCGAAGCCGGTGTTCCTTACCTGCATGGAGTCGTGGTGCGAAAAGATTATGCCGATAAATATCCGGAAGTCGTGGTTGCTTTTATGAAAGCAATAATCACTGCTGGTAACTGGGTTCGAGAAGATCCAGTGCGTGCGGCAACCAAGCTGGAAAAATGGACCGGTGTAGAACGCGAAGTTCAGTATCTGTATTTCAGTAAAGGGGGTGCATTGACACTTGATCCCACGATTAAACCAAAATGGGTTGAAGCACTGAAGTTCGATCACCAGGTGCTGGTAAAGGAAAAATCCATTCCACCTCTGGATTTCGACAAGTGGATCTATGATGGCTTCATTCGCACCGCTTACAAGGAAATGGGGCTGGATTACGAAAAAGACCTGAACTACATCCTCGATCCGAAACCGGAAAACATGAAGCTTCACGCCGCAGAAATCTGGCATAAGGACAAAGGTATTGTCACCTACGGCACTATTTCCGAAATGCTGGATTCCGCAAAGAAATATAAGTCTGACAAAACCCTTCGGGCGTCCTATGTCTATGACGATGTAACCGGATTAAAACTTTTCGGCAAGGTTGCAACGTACGTGAAATCAAAGGACGGGACGTTTACGGCATTTATGCGCAAGCCGGATGCTGAGAAGTTTGTCGCATCAAATGGCGGTGAGATGTTTACTTTCACCAAGCTTGCCGAGATGGAAAATAATCTGTCTGTTGCAAAGCGGGATTAGGAAAGGTTCGAGCTGGTTGGCACAAGTGTCAACCAGCATGCTTTAACCGGCGCACAACGCCGGCACGCAACGAGTCAGCAAAAAAAATATTGTGCGGGCAAAAAAGCAGGCGACTTAAAGGTGGGGATATGACTACTTCGATAACAACCGCAGTAACCAGAAACAAGCCAGATCAATTGCCAGAAAAGGATAACAACACCGATGCCAGTACTTCGGACTCCCCTCGTGTTACTCCAATATCAGGCAAAACCACCGGGCCCGCGGACGAAACAGTAATTCACCCGGACGCTGGCAGCAGTGACGTGACTGCCGTAAGTGCAAAGGTTGAGGCGCATATTGAACCAGCAGAAAATCTGGTACCGAAAGCGAAAAGCGCGACAAGCAACAAATTGAAAACTTCTATTCCATGGAAGCGTTATGTCGTAAGAACCGCCGCAGTAATAGGCGCTATTATCGTCTGGCAACTATGCTCTGCTTATTCGTTTAATTTCATTATCAGTTTTGAAAACATTCCTAAACCGACGGTAGTTGGTGCTCAGTTTATAACCCTGTTGGGAACCGAAATATTTTACAAGCACATACTGGTAAGTCTTGAAAGGATCCTGATCGGATTTTCTCTGGCGACGTTGCTCGGCGTAACCGCGGGTGTGTTAATGGGCCGTTCGAAAATAATGTGCGACATTCTGATGCCATACATTGAAATTCTGCGTCCCATACCTGCCGTGGCCTGGATACCTCTGGCCATTCTCATGCTGCCCACTGAAGAGTCAAGCATCATCTATATCACGTTTCTCGGAGCATTTTTTCCAATCGTGCTCAACACGGTACATGGTGTCGAACAAACCGAAGAAACACTGGTGCGGGCGGCAAGATCGCTGGGTGCGTCCAACTTCGCGATTCTGCGCCATGTAATCCTGCCGGGAGCGCTGCCCAGTATCATGGCCGGGCTGGCAATTGGTATGGGGGTTTCCTGGTTTTCGCTGTTAGCGGGCGAAATCATCAGCGGTCAATATGGTATTGGCTATTTCACATGGAATTCCTACACACTGGTTGAATATCCCAACATCATCATCGGTATGTTGGTCATTGGCGGACTGGGAACATTATCGACATGGTTGGTAAAGCAGGCCTCCCTGCCTGCTTTACGCTGGCAGGAGCAACAACAATGATGCAACTACGTCAATATACCGCAATTATGGCGCAAGCTATCAGGCAGCAATGGATGCTGTGGTTGTTGCTGGTTTTTGCATTCCCCGTGTTGTATTACGGCGGGCTGTTACTGGTAACCATCATACGCTTTCACGAAGTGCCCAACTATGTGGAGGTCTACAACATTTTTCAGGTATATCAGCAGATTTTTGAAGGCACGCCATCTATTAAAGACGCGCTGCGTATATTGATCGACGAAGCGTGGATCGAGATGGGTTATAAAAATCCTGACTATTACGGCATAGCGACCTGGAGCTACATGTTGATACCCCCAAAAATGCTGGTGGTGGGCGTGATGTCGGTTCTCGTCGCTACTTTTATTACTTTAAGAGTTTACAGCCGTAAACAGTCCTGCCCTTTGCACAACCAGGGCCGCTTATATGCGGCAGCGGGTATCGGCTCAGGCCTGGTGGGTCTCGGCAGCGCGACCCTCACATGGGTTGTGTGTTGCGCAACACCTTCCTGGGTTGTTGGCCTCGCGATGCTGGGATTAAGTTCATCGCTGGCGTTAACGCTGGAACCGTTCGGAAAAATCATTAATTCGCTGGGCATTGCGTTGGTGCTCTGGATAATTTTCCTGCAATTGAAAAGTATAAACGTGAATGCACAGCAGCTGAAAGCCAGCTGATTTCAGGATAGGCAATTTTTACAGTACTGAATGTTTGTTACTTAACTATGGGTGGTTAGCATGACAACAATCGATGAAGTAATGGGCGTTGAACCAAAATCAGACTCTTTACCGCCTTTGGGTAAGGCTCATGTTAACAAGTATCCCAAGGTTAAAGGCCTGGTGGAAATTGAAGACGTTACTATAGAGTTTGGTGGTTCAATTCGCGCGGTGGATCAGGCTACGCTGACGATCCACCCAGGCGAATTCATCTGTCTGTTGGGTCCTTCGGGTTGCGGTAAATCAACGCTCATGAACAGCGTGGCCGGTTTTGTAAAACCTACCAGGGGTTCAATTAAAGTTGATGGTGATGCGATTGTTAATCCGGGTCCGGATCGTGGCATGGTGTTTCAGCATCATTCGTTGTTTCCCTGGAAAAGCGTTAAGGACAATGTCGCGTTCGGTCCCTTGATGGCGAAAAAAGGCAAGGCGGAAGCGGAAAGTATCGCCAGGACACTCATCAACATGGTGGGGCTGTCGGCGTATGAAAACCGTTTTCCCAATGTGTTGTCCGGCGGTATGAAGCAACGAGTAGGCATCGCGCGGGCACTGGCGAATTATCCCGATGTATTGTTGATGGATGAGCCCTTTGGCGCTTTGGATGCGCAGACACGCGCCATGATGCAGGAGAACCTGTTGCAAATCTGGGGAGAGTTCGGCACCACGGTTATTTTTGTTACCCATGACATTGATGAGGCGGTATTCCTGGCGGACCGGGTGGTAGTGATGAGCGCAAGCCCCGGCCGGCTGATAGCGGACATACCCGTGAATCTACCGCGACCTAGAGTAGCTGACATGATAGCTGATCCCCAGTACATAGAAACCAAGCGGCTGTGCATGGAATATATTCGCAGTGAATCGTTGCGCGCCTTTGAGCAACAGAGCAAACACTAGGCTATCCGTCATGCTGGGAATGAACATGGAACAGGTATCGAAAAATCAGCGCGAGTTTAAATTGGTGTTTCCTAAAATCGTGTTGGTGGCGGGCGTTCTGCTCCTGCTCCTGTTCCTGGTGGAGGTTGCGTTCTACGGTAATATTTTCAGCGATAAAAGCAAGTACCCCGATACTTTTCGTGACGTTGTATATCCTGAATTGAAGCCATTGCAGCCTTTTAAACTGGTAGATCATGACAATCAAGAATTTGGCCTGGGTCAACTTGCCGGTGGATGGACGTTCCTGGTTTTCGGGTATACCCATTGTCCTGATGTATGTCCGGCAACGTTAAGCCAGTTAACCCGTTTGAGTCAGTCTATTAATGAAGATATCGCGGCTGATGTGTTTCCCAGATTTTTATTCGTCAGTGTAGACCCGGCGCGTGACAGGGTGAATGTGCTGCATGACTACATCAATTACTTTGACGATGGTTTTATAGCCGCTACCGGTGACCTGAAAGAACTTGAAGCTTTCGAAAAGCAATTCAGTGTTGCTCACCAATATGGAAATCCGGATGCAAGTGCTAACTACGCTGTGACTCACAGTGCGGAAATATTTTTAGTCGATCCCGAAGTTCGGCTCATTGCCAAATTCACACCACCAATATCTGTTCAGCAGGTAACACAACAATACGGGGAACTGGTGGAATATTTTCAGAAGTTAAATAAGCAGATTTAGAGGCCTGTAGATTGGGAGTGCATAACCATGATCACACATAACATAACATGTCATAACAAGGTGCAATTAACTGATCTCTGCGGCCGTAAAACAGGAACTTAACCATGTTGACCGAGAAATGGGAAATGAACAGTCGATCTTCGCAACCGCTTTATCTGCAAATAAAAGATGCTCTCAAGCAAAGAATTCTTGATGGTGATTATGCAGCGCATGAACGTTTACCGTCAGAAAGTGAATTGATGAAAATGTTCGGCGTCAGCCGCATAACCGTCCGGCAATCATTGCGCGACCTGCATTCCGATGGCCTTGTGTTCAGTGTGCAGGGCAAAGGCACGTTTGTTTCCAAGCCCAAAGCCGTACAGGATGTGCAGCGGCTGCAGGGCTTCGGGGAAGCCATGACGCTTAAAGGGTATGAGACCTCCACACGAGTATTGTTACAGGAGTACAGCCGTCCATCGCAGGCGGTGGCCGAAGCGTTTGCCATTAATCGCAGTCACCGGGTTTACGAAGTCAAGCGCATACGCTATTTGAATCGCGAACCCATTTCCATGGATCACAGTTTTTTCCCGGCGGAGATCGGGGCGAAACTGGAACACCACGATCTGGCGCAGGATATCTTTCCCATGCTGGAAAACCAGTTCGGCGAATCGCTGGGCTACGCGGACCTGATGATCGGAGCCGTCGCGGCTGACGATGACCATGCACGTGCCCTGAATGTTGAAGTGAATTCACCGTGTCTGCGGATCAGCAGGATCGTGTACACGAAAAGTGGTAAGCCTATCGATTTTGAATACCTCACTTATCGGGGGGATGCCTTCCAGTATCAACTGAAAGTCGACAGAAACTAGCTAACAGCTTCATAAATGCGAAAACAAGAGGACTATAGAATATGACACAGACAGCAACTGACACCACGGTTCTTGAAACAGACATTCTGGTTATCGGGGGCGGAACAGCAGGACCGATGGCGGCAGTCAAGGCCAAGCAGAAAAATCCAAAGTTGCGGGTGACATTGCTGGAAAAAGCCAATGTTAAACGCAGTGGCGCCATCAGCATGGGCATGGATGGTTTGAATAACGCGGTAATACCCGGGCATGCTACGCCAGAACAATACGTGAAGGAAATTACCATCGCCAATGACGGTATCGTTAATCAGAAAACCGTGATGGCATATGCGCAACGCAGTTTCGACATGATTAATCTGCTCGATGACTGGGGCGTTAAATTCGAAAAGGATGAAACAGGTGATTACAACGTGAAGAAAGTCCATCACATGGGCACTTATGTATTGCCCATGCCGGAAGGGCATCACATGAAGAAAATTCTTTATCGCCAGTTGCGCCGCCATCGGGTCCAGGTTGTTAATCGCTACATGGCCACTCGCCTGTATACCGGTAAAGATGGCCGGATCGCCGGTGCCAGTCTGCTGAATCCCCGCACCGCGGAAGTAGCAACTGTCAAAGCGAAAACCGTGATCTTGTGCACAGGTGCGGCAGGCCGCCTGGGTTTGCCGTCTTCCGGTTATCTGTTTGGTACTTATGAGAATCCAACCAACGCCGGTGACGGTTACAGTATGGCGTATCATGCCGGCGCCGAATTAAGCGGCATCGAATGTTATCAGATCAACCCCCTGATCAAGGACTATAACGGGCCGGCCTGCGCCTATGTCACCGGACCGATGGGAGGCTATACCGCCAATGCTCATGGCAATCGTTTTATTGAATGTGATTACTGGAGCGGGCAAATGATGCTGGAATTCTATCGCGAGCTTGAAGGAGGCAAGGGGCCGGTATTCCTGAAGCTGGATCACCTGGCAGACGAGACGGTTCAGGAAATTGAGGAAATACTGCATAGCAATGAACGTCCCAGCCGCGGCCGGTTCCATGAACGGCGTAATACCAACTACCGGGAAAAAATGGTGGAGATGCATATTTCCGAAATCGGATTATGCAGCGGGCATTCGGCTTCCGGTGTCTGGGTTGATGAAAATGCCCGCACCACGACTCCCGGACTGTATGCTGCGGGCGATCTGGGCAGTGTGCCGCACAATTATATGCTGGGCGCTTTCGTCTACGGAGCACTGGCCGGTGAAGATGCCAGTGATTATTGTGCCGGACATGATTTTGCGTCGATAAGTGATGACGATATTCACGCGGAGCAACAGCGCATCCTGGCGCCGTTGAATAAATCCGATGGCGTTTCCCCCTATCAGATGGAATACAAAATTCGCCGCATGGTGAATGATTACCTGCAACCGCCAAAGGTCACCAGGAAGATGGAAATAGGCCTGGAACGTTTTAAGGAAATCCGGGAAGACCTGCCAATGTTGTACGCGCAGGATCCCCATGAATTAATGCGCGCCAACGAACTGCAGTTCATCCTGGATTGCGCGGAAATGGCGGCCCACGCCTCGCTGTACAGAACTGAAAGCCGCTGGGGTCTGTATCACTATCGCGTGGACTACCCTGACACTAACAATGATGAGTGGTTTTGTCACGTGCAGACCGTCAAGGGTGACAGCGGGGCGCCGGAATGTTTCAAGCGGGAGATAGATCCGTACATCGTCGAGCTGGACGATGAAGAAAAAGACGCTTACAACAAGCTGCGCGTAGCGTCCACCAACTGATTATTCATAATGAACCAGTCAAAAGATCAAAGATAAGGAGCTGATATGCCTTTAGCAAAAATGGTAACGAGTGTACCGGTGGTGGTTAACGCCGACGCCTGTATCGCGCACAAGGGATGCACCGTGTGCGTGGATGTCTGTCCGCTGGATGTGCTGGCGGTAGATATGGCCGAAGGGACGGCGTATATGAAATATGACGAATGCTGGTATTGCCTGCCATGCGAAGCGGATTGCCCGACCAACGCAATCACCGTCAACATACCTTATTTATTGCGCTAGGAAAGGAGATATTTGCATGAGCCTTTCATTTGAAGAAACGTTTGACCTTGACGACATCAGTGATCGCCTGCAGAGCGAAGATTCGGAGATTCGCCGTATCGCAGTCATGGAGCTGGCGGAAGTGGCAGAGCCGGAAGCCATTGCGCTGGCGATCAGTGCCCTGAATGATGAAGACGCCAATGTACGCAAGCAGGCCTCGCAGACACTGGACGAATTTGAAGGACTGGAAGTCATTGAGGCGTTGATCAATGCCTTAGCCGATCCTGTTGAAGACGTCAGGGCGGCGGCGGCAGAGACACTGGCGGAAAACAAGAACGAAGAAGCTGCACCCATGATCATTGAACGTCTGAAAGCCGTGGATGATCCATTTATCAAAGCAGCGTTGTTGCGTGCATTGCGCCCGTTACGGCAGGCGGATTCACAATCCATTGCGCTGGCGGCGTTACAGGACAGTGATGCAACGGTCAGGCGCGAAGCCGTTGGCGTGTTGGCTTATCTGAAATCCGACGATGTGTTACTGGCGTTAATGGATGTTGCCCGCAATGATGGTGATGAAGAAGCGCGCCGCACGGCAATGGGATCGCTGGTTTACTCCAAAAGCGATAAAGCGGTTGAAACATTGACAGGCGGTCTGAAAGATGAAAATTGGCGTGTGCGCGAAGAAGCCGCCATGGTTATGGGCAAAGTCGGTGTTCGCTCTGCACTGGATTCATTAATAGATGCCATGAACGATGAGTACTGGCAGGTACGGGTCAAAGCGGCAGCCAGCCTCGGACAGTTCAAGGACCCGCTGGCCATACCCGTACTGGGGCAGGCGCTGTCGTATTCCATTAGTAATTTGCGTAAAGAAGCAGCCAGCGCCCTGGGACAGATTGCGCACCCGGATGCCTTGCCGTTCCTGGAAAAGGCCAGGGAAGATGTCGATCCTGATGTGCGGAAAATTGCTTTATGGGCGATACAGCAAATCCGTAATTAGCCGTTGCGGAATAATTAGAGCCAGGAATCATAACTGAAGATGAAAGGAGAATTCTAATGACTTATGTAGTAGCGGAAGCCTGCGTGCGCTGTAAATACACCGATTGCGTGGAAGTGTGTCCGGTCGATGACTGTTTTCATGCGGGCCCAAACTTTCTGGTCATTGATCCCAAAACCTGTATCGATTGCGGTTTGTGTGTACCGGAATGTCCGGCCGAGGCGATATTCGCGCTGGATGACGTACCGCAGGGGCAGGAACATTTTATTCAGTTGAATGCAGAACTGTCACAACTGTGGCCGCCGATTAACAGCGCCATTGATCCCTTGCCGGATGCTGATGACTGGATCGATGTACCAGACAAGTTCCAGTATCTTGCCCGGTAGCGTGCAACGGAATCGAGTACAGATGATCAGGATCACGGTATTTTGTATCTGCTTGTTGGTAGCGGCAAACGGGGTGGCGAACGAGGCAGGCCGGCTTCTTACGGAATTTCCGTATAAACCGGATATGCCACCGCTGGTATTAACTGACACCCAGGGGCAGGCAATTGATATCAGGCAACTACGTCAGTCAGTGGTTGTCGTGAATTTCTGGGCGTCCTGGTGTCCATCCTGTGTCAGCGAGTTACAGGTAATGCACAATACCGCGACAGTGATGGCGGACAAGGATGTCGCGGTTCTGGCGGTGAATGTCGGTGACAACATAAATATTGTTAGCCACTACTTTGATGACTTCACGCCGGCCTTTCAGGTGTTGCTCGATGAGCGTTCTCAAACCACGCGCGACTGGCAGATCATGGGGTTGCCAACCACTTATGTGATCGGTCCCGACCGAAAGATTCATTATGGTGTGATCGGCGTGCTGGCTTGGGAATCAGAGCAGGTACGCCAGACCATTTTACAATTACGCTCTGGTTTGCAGTGATGTATTACAGAGATAGTTCACAACTATTGAGGATGAATTTGTGTTTGGAGAGTACGCGGCATTTTTACTGAGCACTATATTTGTCAACAATATTGTGCTTTCACGATTTTTGGGGCTGTGTCCTTTTATGGGCGTGTCCAAAAAACTAGGTCCTGCTATCGGCATGGGGCTGGCCACCATGTTCGTACTGACGTTGTCATCAGTGTGCAGTTATCTGGCAAACCGTTATTTCCTGGAGCCGCTGGGGATGGAGTATCTGAAAACCATCACTTTCATTTTATTGATCGCTGTGGTTGTTCAGTTCACCGAAATGTATGTGCAAAAAAGCAGTCCGCTACTTTATAACGTGCTGGGCATTTATCTGCCATTGATTACCACCAATTGCGCCGTGCTGGGAATTGCCCTGTTGAATGTTCAGGAAGACCACACGTTTATCAAGTCGGCACTATACGGTGTGGGTGGCGCCATGGGTTTTGTACTGGTGCTGGTATTGTTCGCGGCCGCGCGTGAACGCATTGAGGCGGGCGACGTGCCGGACTGTTTTAAAGGCGCGCCCATCGCGCTGGTTACCGCCGGATTTATGGCAGTGGCCTTTATGGGATTTTCCGGCCTGGCGTAGTAAAAACTTTATTGAATGAAACAATGACTGATAAATCATAAATCCATGTTGACTCCAATCCTGATATTTACACTTGCGGCGTTGCTGTTCGGCGTATTGCTGGCATTAGCCGCGATAAAGTTTCGCGTGGAAGGCAATCCTGTAGTCGATAAAATTGATGCTATTTTACCTCAGACACAATGCGGCCAATGCGGCTATCCTGGTTGTAAACCGTATGCCAGGGCCATTGCCTCGGGTGAAGCGGATATCAACCAGTGTCCGCCGGGAGGAGAACAGGGCGTAATCGCTCTGGCCGACCTGTTGGGGTGCGAACCCAAACCTTTGAACGCGGAACTTGCCGCAGAAAGCAGCGATGTACCCATGGTGGCCCTGATTAATGAAGAAACCTGTATCGGTTGCACCAAGTGTATTCAGGCCTGTCCAGTGGATGCGATCGTCGGCGCCGCCAAACAAAAGCACACGGTACTCGAAGAGTATTGCACGGGCTGCAAGTTGTGCCTGCCGCCGGTCTGCCCGGTAGAGGATTGCATCGTCATGGAAGAAGTGCAGGCAACTGCAGCGCTATGGAAGTGGTCGGAGCCGGAACAGGTGTCGGAGCCCATGCGCAGGACGGGTTGAAACCTGGTTACAGCTAGTCATGGCTGCAATCAGCTAACAATCAAATGTCGTTGGAAAAAAATTACTGTAAATTCTATTTATGTTTAAAAAGCGTTTATCAAAGAGCCCTTTATTTGCCAGAAAGAAAAAGCTGTATGGTGGTGTTAATTTGCCGGGTTTTAAATCCCTGTCCAACACTACCCGCATAGAAACGTTGCCAATATCCCCGCAGTTGGTCATGCCCCTGAAACAGCACATCGGGGAGCCGGCAAAACCTGTCGTGGAAGTGGGTGAGCGGGTGTTAAAGGGGCAAGTCATCGCTGAAACCAGCGGCTATATAAGTGCACCCGTTCATGCATCCAGCTCAGGCATTGTCGCCGCGATCGAAGCGCGGCCCATACCGCATGCAGCGACTATTAAAGAACCCTGTATCGTGATTCATACCGACGGAAAGGATGAGTGGCATCCAGCCATTCAGCCGGTGCCGAAACCATTGAAGCTGCCGGCGGCGGAAATTCGCCAGCGAATCAGTGATGCGGGTGTTGTCGGGCTCGGCGGCGCCGTGTTTCCTTCCGCGGTAAAATTAAAACCGACTCGGGAAATCGAAACATTGATCATCAACGGCGTTGAATGCGAGCCATATATCACGTGCGATGATGTATTGATGCGCTATGAAGCGGACGCCATTATTCAGGGTGCCCTGCTGCTCGCCAGAATTATTAAACCCCATGAGATCGTGGTGGCGATCGAAGATAACAAGCCGGAGGCTTATCAAAGCCTGGTCAATGCAGTTGAAAGGTTTGAACAGGCAGGAGTAACAGCAGTTTCTATCATCAACGTGACGCAAGTGCCGACGATTTTTCCTGCCGGTGGGGAAAAGCAACTAATAAAAGTGATCACTGGCAAGGAAGTTCCATCCGGCAGCCTGCCCTATGAGGTTGGTATCGTGTGCCTCAACGTCGGTACCACGGCGGCAATTCACGACGCGATATATTATGGACGGCCGCTGGTTTCGAGAATAATGACGGTTACCGGCGATGCAGTGGGCTCGCCGGGTAACTACCGTGTACTGTTGGGTACGCCAATTGATTTTGTGTTAAGCCAGGCTGGTGTCACAGCTCATGATGATGTAGCAGTCATTATGGGTGGACCAATGATGGGTGTCGCTGTTGCGGATCAGTCCGTTCCGGTTGTGAAGGCGGCGAATTGCCTGCTGATAAAAAGTGATCGGCAGATACGGCAACCTGTGGCTTCCATGCCCTGTATTCGTTGCGGACAATGTGCTTCTGCCTGTCCCATGAAACTGGTGCCGCAACAACTGTACTGGCATGCGCGCAGTAAATCCTTCGACAAGCTGGTGACTTACCACATTGACGACTGTATTGAATGCGGATGTTGCCAGGTGGTTTGCCCGGCCAAACTGCCTTTGGTGCATTATTTCCGCTTCGCCAAGTCTGAGTTGAAAGCGCGGGAGCAGGAGCGTAAAAAGGCTGATATTTCGCGCTTGCGCAGTGAAACCCGGTTGTTGCGCCTGGAAAAAATCAAACAGGAACAGGAAGAGCGCAAGGCCCGGCGCAAGGCAAACCGTAAACGCGCAGCTTCCCGGGGTGATGGTGTTGTATCGAGTGCCACTGCAAAACCGGAAGTATCAGCAACACAACAGCAATCCCCTGATTTGGAGTCTGTTGAAAGTCCTGCTGCATCGGAATCCGATGATCAACCCAGGACAATGGTGAGGTAAGCTATCATGCCATTGCAACAGTCCGACACTGTGGTGAGTGCACCCTTTATAGAATCCCGGCAAACAATCTCTGTTGTCATGCGGCAGGTAATTTATGCATTGATTCCGGGAATCGCAGTGGCAGTGTATTTTTTTGGATGGGGTGTACTGACTAACCTGGTCATTGCATCCGCAAGTGCACTGTTGTGGGAGTCGGTTGCACTTTATCTTCGTAAACGGCCCATCATAACCTACCTGTCCGACACCAGTGCATTGCTTACAGCAGTATTACTTGGCCTGGCCTTGCCGCCCATGGCGCCGTGGTGGTTGCTGGTCACAGGCACTTTTTTCGCGATAGTGGTGGCCAAGCAATTATATGGTGGCCTGGGGTACAACACGCTGAATCCAGCCATGGCGGGCTACGCGGTGTTGTTGATTTCCTTCCCAAGGGAAATGAGTAGCTGGATTACGCCAGTCACTTTACCCGCTATGGATATGGGATTCGTGGAAACACTGGTCTTCGTGTTTTTCAGTGAACTACCCAATAGTGTTTCATTAGATAGTTTGACCAGCGCCACGCCGCTGGATTATATGCGCACCGAAATCGGACGCGGGGCATCATTCAACGATATCAATTCGTCATCGGTCGTTGGCGCTTTCTCAGGTCGTGGTGCGGAATGGATAAACCTCGCGATACTTTTAGGCGGGTTATGGCTCTGCTATAAAAAACTCATTAGCTGGCATATTCCCGTGACAGTGCTGACAAGCCTGGGTGTTCTGGCCGGTATTTTTCATATCTACTCACCAGACCAGTATGCCGGTCCGCTATTCCATTTATTCAGTGGTGCCACCATGTTATGCGCATTTTTTATTGCCACCGATCCGGTTTCCGCCGCGACTACGCCATTGGGCAAAGTCATTTACGGCTTAGGAATAGGTATATTGATCTATATTATCCGTACCTGGGGCGGTTACCCGGATGCAGTGGCGTTTGCCGTGTTGCTGATGAATTTCACAGCACCCTTACTCGATCAATATGCCATACCGCGCAATTATGGTTTTAAAAGTAAGGGTTATAAAAGTAAGGGCGTTTGGCGGAAGGGTTCGATTCAGGATGAGTAAAAACCGCTCCGCCAAATCTATCCTGCAAGTGGGTCTACTGCTGGCGTTTTCCGCGCTAACCGGAACAGGAGTAATGGCCATAACTCATTACCATACCAAAGAAAGAATTGAAGAAAACCAGCGCCAGGTTTTAATTCGCAGTCTAACCAGCGTGCTACCGCATGTGCAGTATGACAATGATCTGGTCAATGATGTGATTACTGTCACCGAGCGGGAACATCTGGGCTCGAAAAAACCTTTATCGATCTACCGCGCACGCTATGAAGGTAAGCCGCGTGCGGTCATTGTTACTTCCGTGGCTCCGAATGGTTATAGCGGTCCGATCAAGATTATCGTGGGAATAACCTATGATGGAGTGATCAGCGGCGTGCGGGTGGTGGAGCATCGTGAAACGCCGGGCCTGGGCGATGCCGTTGATGTTGAGCGCTCTGACTGGGTAACAGGATTTTCCAGGCGTTCCAGTAAAAACACCAGTGAATCGCAGTGGCGGGTGAAAAAAGACGGCGGCGTATTTGACCAGTTTACCGGAGCGACGATAACACCCAGGGCGGTGGTCGGCGCGGTCCATAAAAGCCTGCAATATTTTGATACGCACAGGGACCAACTCTTTGCTCAGGTGGAAAACAGCAAAAGTGCCGGCGTCCAGCAACCAGCTCAACAACAGGTGAAAGTCGCCGGTAACGGGAACTAGCTACAGGCAGGTACTGTAAAATGGGTTCAATTAAAAATATATTTGTCGAAGGCCTCTGGAAAAACAATCAGGCGTTGGTCGCATTGCTGGGGTTATGCCCGCTAATGGCGGTGACAGCGACTGCAATCAATGGACTGGGTCTGGGTATTGCCACCATGTTCACCCTTATTCTTACCAACATGATTGTGTCGTTGATCCGTAATTACCTGAAGACAGAAGTTAGAATACCCATGTTTGTACTGATTATTGCTTCGGTGGTGACCGTGGTCGAGTTATTGATGAACGCCTATTTGCACGATCTGTACAGGGTGCTAGGCATATTTGTGCCGCTGATCGTAACCAATTGCGCGGTGATTGGGCGTGCCGAGGTATTTGCCAGTAAACGTAGTGTGCTACATTCCATGTTGGACGGATTTTCTATGGGCTTGGGTTTTACGGTAGTGTTATTGCTGCTTGGTGCGTTTCGGGAAGTGCTGGGCTACGGCACAGTTTTCCGCCAGGCTGACTTGATGTTCGGTGAAGCTGCGCAGCACATGGTGATTACGGTGGCGGACTATTATGATGGTTTCCTGTTTGCTATTTTGCCGCCCGGCGCCTTTATGGGGCTGGCTGTGTTAATAGCTTTTAAAAACATTATTGATAAACGGGTCAGTCAAAAACAACTTGTCAGGGAACGATCCATTCAGGACAGTGCTGGTGTCCAGGCCGCAAACCAGAATTAGTTCGATGCCAATTTGTAATTAGTGCTACCTGACCCGCAGCCTGTGCTTGATTCCAATAATCTTCACTACCGCGCCTTTAGTGGTGTGAAATTTGCTTACCACGACATCGCGATCCGGTTCAACACCGTATTCAAAATTCAGGACTCTTAATTCTTATTCCAGGCCTTCCAGCGTCATCTTAAATTCTGCGCTGTAATGTTCATCTCACATAGTGACTTTCCTGCTGTTGTGCAAACGTTGAAGTATACGGTGTAAGTAACTAACTTTACGTAAATGGAACGACAAACCTGCATCAGGTACAGACAGTGGGGCAAAAATTATCCCGCAAATCACTGGTGCGCAGTAAATAATTTTATTTTGATACAGGGTTAAAAACTGGTTTATTGAGATTAATCAATATCAGGGTAGTTTTATTTTTATAATCATTGCATTTAATGGTTATGTTCATTGATTATCGAGCATAGAGCTTTAGAAATCTAATAACGGCTGAAAATTATACCAATGGCCAGGGAGGAAGCGCTGTGAAAAAACATACTATAAGAATGTTCGCCATCGTTTTTTGTTCATTGTATTCGCTATTGTCATCGGCAGCACCCCCTGCCAGTCCGGAAGCTGAAATCAAAGAAGGCCAACGGCTGACACTTCAGTTCTGCCAGACATGCCACGCGTATCAAGGCACAGAACAGGCTGGCACGGTTGGTCCGCCACTAATGGGAATGAAAGCGCGATTTCCCGACCGGAAAAAATTATACGAAATTATTTATGACCCACAGGTTGCGCTTAAAGCCGATACCATGATGCCGCCCTTTGGTCGCAATCACTTGATGGAAAAAGACGACATAGAGAAAGTCATCCAATTTTTATATACCCTGTAACGCATAAAAACAAATTAGGGGAGAATGATTATGAAACGAATCCATAGCAGGTTGTTAGCGGTAACCACATTGATGATATGCGGTACGATTTACGCAGGTCCGACGGAAGATTTGCAACGTTATCAGGGTTACTTCAAGGAAAGGTTTCCGGATTTCTCAATGGTGGATTTTTCTAACGGGCTGTACAATTTTAACGAAGATAAACGTAGCCAGTACAGCGACATAATGGAGTTCCCGCCTTACGAAGTGGCTATTGAAGAGGGTAAAGAGTTGTATGAGAAACCCTTTGCTAACGGCAAAACATACGCCAGTTGTTTACCAAATGGTGGTATTGAGATTGCCCATCTCTATCCGAAGTTTGACGCCAAAACCGGTAAAGTGCAGACACTGCCTGGCATTATCAACGAGTGCCGGGAAAAAAACGCGGAACAGCCTTTAAACGTCCTGAAAGGAGAGCTGGTTAAAATACTGGCGTACCTGTCAGATACGTCGCGCGGCAAAGCTATTAATATCGAAATCCCCAACGACCCAAGGGCGCTCGCTGCTTATGAGCAGGGCAAAGAAATATACTTTACTCGTCGCGGCAAGTTTGATTTCGCCTGTTATCATTGTCATTGGGAGGCTTCAGGGTTACGAGTGCGGGGTAACGAATTAAGCCCGGCTATTGGGCAGGCCGCCAATTTTCCGGTTTACCGCTCGAAGTGGGGTGAGATCGGCAGCATTCAGCGGCGTTATAAAGGCTGTATGAATAACATTGGTGCTCAGCCTTTGAAAGAACAAACGGAAGCAATGAATAATCTGGAATATTTCCACACCTATTTGAGTAATGGGGTTCCGCTTAACGCGCCAAACTCTCGTTTCTAAGAACTCGTTTCTAAGAAC
>Ga0209536_100003667_pt1 | contig 24561 bp, 19 predicted proteins | sample DeeMarSeWOR28_12_FD_187461 | JGI IMG/M metagenome (GOLD analysis project Ga0209536, IMG submission 187461) | Marine sediment microbial communities from White Oak River estuary, North Carolina - WOR-2-8_12 (SPAdes) (version 2) | ecosystem: Environmental > Aquatic > Marine > Intertidal zone >...
GTCTCCCTAGGCCAGGCGTCGACCCACCAACTCCCGGTAAAAAGCGGCACGTTGTGTGCGCCCTTGACGTTGGGGGTCCTCCAATGGTCCGACGCAGGGCTGCGCCCCCAGACGGCGGCGTTACCCGTTGAGCGAGGATTGCACATCCAGCCGTTCGGCCCGTAGCTGCCAATATATTCACCGGTTTGCCAGGCCTGGTTGGACCAGTACCCTATGCCCTGATGGACTCCTGCGCCGAGGGCCTTGGTTGCTTCCGGGCAGGTGCGTATCTTCGGTTCTTCGTGATACGTCTGGCTCATCGGTTCGAACCACCACCTGCCGCTGCCGCCGCCGGCACCGCTGAGCCAGTAGCCGTCGTTCTCATCGCAATACATCTTCCAGATAAGACCCCATTGGTGGAGATTCGCTATGCACGCAACCGCCCTTGCCTGTTTCTTGACCCGCTGCAATGCCGGCATCAGGATCGACAATAACAGTGCAATAATGGCGATCACGACCAACAGCTCTATCAGGGTGAAGGCCTTCACTCGTTTATTCATTGGAACACTCCCTAATAGCAACGAACATCCCTCGCAATATCTTCTGGTGATCCCAAACAGCGAGCTCGGTTGTAGTACTCTCTTGCTAATTCAGCGGTAGCAGCCGGGGCTGTCGACTGCGACACACACAAAGAGACAGGGCCTCTTCGCTCGAGGCCCCTATAGTTATTTGCTCCTGGCATTCGCCCTTTAGATGCGCGCCAGCAGCCAAGTGTTCCATTAATCCGGCATCACGATGCTGTTGCAACTAGTAGTCCTTGAATCTTCTCATCCACTCAGGCCAGTTGCTCGGCTGCATTCCACCGGCCTTTGTCAATGGGCCGTTTATCGGGTACTGTCGATGCCATTTCAACGTCCACAGTTCCTTGAGCCCAACGGCCCTGACCGACCAGTCCAGGAATAGGGAGTTTATGCCGGTCTGGTGTCGCTCAAGCGTGAAGTGCATCATCTCGTAGCCGTACCCCAACCACTGGCCGTCAAAATCGGGCGGTCTGATGCGTTGGAAACTGGGATTCAGACCGCCACTTTCGCTTGTTCGATAGCAGGGCCCCCCTCCCCGCCACATGGTGTCGGCAAAGATAGGTATGTTCGTCGAGTTGGATACATCCTTGGTCTTCCAATTCCAGCGGATTGGACGGCCCTGAATTGCGCCCGTGCCTGAGGGGTCTCTGTCGTAGTAGGTCCAGTTATTTCCGCCGTAACTGGCCACTTCCTGAGAGTTGAAGATCCCGCCTGATCCCTGGATGTAGCTATGCGTGGAATCGCCCCAGGCCTCAACGCCGGTGGTGCCCGTCGGACGCCGTTTTGCCGCGGACGGGCACAGGACCATGTCGCTCTTGGTTCTGTAGCTCTCGCGAAAGGCTATGACCCATGTCCCGCGCTTCCAGCCGAGGTCGCCCGCTTCCGGGAAGCGTCCATCGTTCTCATCGCAGTACATGGACCAGATAGGGCCCCACTGTTTGAGCAAACCCTGACAGGCAACCGCCCTGGCCTGCTTCTTGACGCGCGACAGGGCGGGCATCAGTATGCCCATCAGTAACGCAATTATCGCGATCACGACCAGAAGCTCGATTAAAGTAAAGCCCCTCACTCTTCTATTCATTCGAACGCTCCTTAATAGTAACAAATATCCCCGCGATATCTTCTGGCGATCCCGAGCAGCGAGTTCAGCTGCAGCATCACCTTTTGCCCCAATTCAGGGGCACGGCCGCTGCTGTTGTAGTCTTTGCCCTTGGCATCTGCATTTTAGATGCGCTCGGCCGGCCAAGTGTTCCGTAAATCCGGCATCTGGTTATGGCAAAACTAATAGTCCTTGAAGCTTCTCATCCACTCAGGCCAATTGCTCGGCTGCATTCCACCGGCCTTTGTCAGGGGACCGCTTACCGGGTACTTTCGATGCCATCTAAGCGTCCACAGCTCCTTGAGCCCGACTTTCCTGACGGTGAAGTCCATAAAGAGCATGTTGATGCCCGTTGAGTGCCGGTTGATGGCAAAGTGCATCATCTCATAGCCGTAACCGAGCCACTGGCCGTCAAAGTCGGCGGGACGAATGCGCTGGAAACTGGCATTGAATCCGCCGCTCTCGCTCGTGCGATAGCATGGCCCACCTCCTCGCCACATTGCATCGCCAAAGATCGGGATTTCGTTGCCGCCCTTGACGTCTCTGGTTCTCCAGTTCCAGTCTGCCGGGCGGCCCTGAATTGCGCTGGCAGTCGGATTGTAGATCCAGTTGCTTCCGCCATAGCTGGGCTCTTCACCTCCTTTGCCTGAGGTATCATTTCCACCCAAGGGCATCCAGTAGGTGTGGGTCGTATCGCCCCATTCTTCCCCGGTGGGCTTGCGTTTCTTGGCGGAGGCACACTGGAGAATATTTGTCTTTGTCCGGTAGAGGTGGCGAAGACCGATCACCCATTCGCCGCGGTGCCAGCCGGCGTTGCGGATAACGCCGTTGCTGAAGTAGCCGTTGTTGTCGTCACAGTACATCGACCAGATTTGGCCCCATTGTTTCAACAGGGCCATGCATGTCACGGCCCTGGCCTGCCCCTTAACTCTCGACAGCGCGGGCATTAATATCGCCAGCAGCAACGCGATTATCGCAATCACCACCAGAAGTTCAATAAGAGTAAATCCCCTTTGCTTGTGCATTTTACCGTCCTTCCATTTCGAAAAAGCCCTGTTTCCCCACAGTTTCGCTCCACCGGTCAAGCAAATCACAACCGCTGCTACTGGCAGAAATAACCGACAAGCACACGGTCGACACATTACACCAGCAAAAAGTTATTTTACCACACTTCAAAAGTCCTATCAAGACAAATATCGCATGGCAAGAGCCTTTTTCGGGGGCAATTGGCGCTATTTATGGGGCGTCAGGCCTTGTCCAGGGTTATCCGGTAAGTCGGCGGACAAATCCACACTTTTTCTCGTGGCCGCTATTGGCTCGACTCGCCGGCTACGGGGGCGACGCAATAGACATATACCAAAGGCTCGCTGCCGGTGCACTTGACGTCGTGGGGTTTTCGAGGAGGTATATAACAGACCTTGCCCTGACCGACCTGGAAACACTCGTCTTGCCCTATCAGCACTTCGCCGCTGCCGGAGAGAAAGACCAGCAATTCCTCGCGGTCCTTAGTGCTGTGCTGGCCACAGGCCTTTCCGGGTGCCAGGTACACCTTGCCCGAGCGCATTCCGCAGGTCCCCGGTTCGCCGGCCAACAATCTTTGATTCTCGGGTTCGTTGTTCAAGTCTATTACAAGCGTCTTCTGTGTGGATTCCATGCCATCTCCTGAAAACAATAATTCCATCGTCAGCCGGCCCATTATAAGCATCAAAGGGCAAGTATGAAACATCAAATCCGAAAAACACCCGAGATGGCAGTGAGATCGCTCTGCGGCTCGGTTTGGTTTTGACCGAGACTCGAACTGCTCGTGAAAAAAGTGCGTGCAATTGACGGCGTTTTCGCTAAGATTGTGTTTTCAGTCGTACGTGTTCTTAATGAGAATTAAGGGATTGAGTAGAAAAGGCAAGAGTCCCGCTTCTAGTTTCGGGCCGGTGAAAAACGCTCGGTGGGAACGATGCACGCTAATGGAGAATGTCATGAAGGAAGAAACGGTAGTTGAGACAGTATTGCAGACGAAAATAGGCGATAGCGAGCCGATCCGAGGCAAGGTACGTGATATATACGACCTTGGCGATGAGCTGCTGATCGTGGCTACAGACAGAATAAGCGCCTTTGATGTCATAATGACCAATGGCATACCGTACAAGGGAATCGTCCTGACTCAGATTTCGCGTTTCTGGTTTGACTTTCTGGGCGCCGAGATTGAGCATCACCTGATCAGTGACGATGTGGGGAGTTTCCCGGTGCCGTTCTGCAACCACGCCGAGCAATTGGCCGGGCGGAGCATGCTGGTCAAGAAGGTCGAAGTTCTGCCGGTTGAGTGTGTCGTGCGAGGGTATCTGGCCGGCTCGGGCTGGAAAGAGTACCAGAAGAGCCAAACGGTCTGCGGCCAGAAGCTGCCGCCAGGTTTGAGACAATGCGAGAAATTGCCCGAGCTGATCTTTACCCCGGCGACCAAGGCCGAGCTGGGCGATCACGATGAGAACATCAGCTTCGAGCGGTGTGTGGAGGTCATAGGGCAGGAGAAAGCCGATTACGTGCGCGACAGGAGCATGACTATCTTCGAAAAGGCCAGCAGGTATGCCGAGGGCAAGGGGATGATCCTGGCTGACACCAAGTTCGAATGGGGCGAGGTCGACGGCAAGATCATTCTGATAGACGAGGTCCTGACGCCCGACTCTTCGCGTTTCTGGCCCGCGGACAAGTACGAGGCCGGCAGGGATCAGGAGAGCTTCGACAAGCAGTTCGTACGCAACTACCTCGAGAGCATCAACTTCGACAAATCGGGGCCCGGCGTCGAGCTGCCCGATGATATCCGGAGCAAAACCACCGACAAATATATCGAGGGTTATGAGCGCCTGACAGGCAAGAAGTTTGAGGCGCCAATCCGGTGATCCTTGAATAGAGAAATCGCCAAATTTCACTGGATGCAGTTGCTGGTTCTGGCGGCGGTTCATTTCGTCGTAGATTTGTTTAGCGGCATGCCGCCTGCGATCCTGCCGGCAATCCTGGATCAATTCGGATGGGAATTGCCTCGCGGCGCCTTTGTGCTTGTTGTGCTCTATCTTACTTGCAACGGAGTCCAGGTCCTGACGGGGCAGGTTCGGTCGGGTAAACGGCAGCCGCTGTTGATGCATGTCGGGTTGATCCTGGCAGCAGGCATATGCCTGTTGGCGGCATTGCCCAGAGGAAGGGCTGCGTTCCCGGTGATGCTCGTGCTGGCTGTTACCAGCGGTTTTGGAATTGCGATTGTCCACCCGGAATCGTTGCGGGCGGTCCACCGGCTTAAACGCATTCCTCCAGCGGTCAGCACGGCCGTGTTCATGGCCGGCGGCTTTCTGGGCTACGCCAGCGGCGGGGGAGTCTCTGCTTTTCTCGTTTCACGGTTTGGATTTCAGGGCCTGTACCCGCTCGTCGGTTGCTCGGTCCTTGTTATCATTACGGTGGTTCTGCTGAAAATCCGGCTGGCGGTCGAGCCGGCAGTTCCCAACGAACGAGTGCCGCGAGGTCCAGTTGTGCGCCGGCTGCCGTTCTGGTGGATATTTGCCATGGCGATGCCGGCGGCGGTCTCGACGACCATTCTGGCGGTCCTGCTCCCAACGGTACTGGTACGTGGGCTTGGTTTTGACCTCACTTTCGGCGGTTATTCCACGACGGTGTTCGGTCTGGGCGGAGCGGCAGGGGCGTTCTTCTGGGCCCGTGTGGCACACAGGAGAGGCGAGCTCGCCTGTACGATTGCCTCTCTGTTCTTTGCAGGTCCTGTTCTCTTTGTCTACCTAATGCTGATAAGTCATTGGCCGGCGATCTGCATTCTGCCGGTGGCCGGTTTCTGCACGATCGCGGCCTACACACTGATGATTACTCTGGCCAGACATGCTACAGGCCCGGCGCTTGGCCGGCGGATGGGCGCGATGGTGGGCGGCACGTGGGCCCTGGCATACCTAGTCTTCATGGGCGTGCTCAGCGCGGCCAAACACATGCATATCGAGAGTCAGGCCGTCTTGCATCTTGCCCCATGGGGCTATCTACTCTCGGGGAGTCTTGGAGTCTTCGTGATGTTGAGAACACCAGTGGCCCCGCACGGCCGCCCTCGAATCGCCGGCGACTAGGGCGAACAGACGGGCTCGCCCCTGCCTCGCGCGATGAATCCTTTCATCATCCAGGCAATTCCTGCGCAAAGTTTCTTTACACATAATGGGCTCCTTGCCGTTACTATTATATGAAACTGAACATGTTCGAGTTTTGTAGAAGATTGGAGCGTTAAAATGGAGCATTCTGAGCGGTTGGAGATCTTTGAGAGAGTAAGGGCCGAACACTCGGTATTCCTAATCTCTGTGCTCTGGAAGCTGACCGGCGACAGGGAGCTTTTCACCGAGGCGATGCAGTATACGCTGATGGGGATGTGGCAGCACGTCGAAAAGCTCGAGAGCAAGAAAGCCGGCGCTTACATCTACAGAATCGCACTTACAGCCAACTCCCGGGCCTGGCGCAACAGGATCGGAAGGAACGGAGATTTCGCCAAGAGTAGGGTCGACGTGGACAAAGACCCGGGCGAGAAGATCCAACGGACCGAGCTGGCCGCCAAGATCAGGCGGGCAATGAGCCAGCTTCCCGAAAAACAGGGTCGGGCGATAGCGATGCGATACCTCGAGCAGGAAGATTATCAAACGATCTCTGAGAAGTTGGGCTGCAGCAAAGCCGGTGCAAGGTCGCACGTATCCAAGGCACTTGCAGTTTTGAAAGACAAGTTGGCGGCTTTGGCCTAGAGAGTAGGAGCAACAAAATGAACAACGAGAATATCAAAGAAATCCTAAAGAGCATCGGCGCCGAACAAGTGCCTGCCGACGTCCAGAGACTCGCTCAGGAAACCTCCAATAATTTCACCCAGTCTTTGACGCAGCAGCAAGAGCAGCCGAGAAGACATGTTTTATTGGAGCATATCATGAGAAGCAAATTACCGAAGCTGGCCGCCGCGGCGATGATAGTGATTGCCGTGCTCATAGCCCTCAACCTAACCAGCAAAGAGGGAGTTGCCTGGGCCCAACTGGTCGAGCACGTCGAGAAGATCAGGACGGTAGCCTATCAAATGAACATGAAGATGAAGGGCATTGCGGGAATTCCCGAGGGCAAGACCATCGAATCGACGATGGAAGCGAAGATGGTGTACGATCAGGGATTTGCGATTGACACAACCACGCGTGCCGAGGACGAGGACATTAAAACCAAGACTTATGTCATCTTCGAACAGGATGAAATCGTCTCGGTGATTCCGGACAAGAAGAAGTACATCAAAATGAAGCTAACCGGCGAACTGCTGGAAAAACTCAAGAAGGACAACGGCGACCCCCGCACGATGCTGAAACAGACGATGGAGTACAAATACACCGAGCTTGGACGCGATACGATAGACGGGATTACAGTCGAGGGCATCGAAGTCACCGACCCGGCTATGGGCGCCGGAATGTTCGATACGATTGTCGCTCGTCTCTGGTGCGACGTCAAGACCGATCTGCCGGTATTGATGACCATGAAAGGCTCTGCCGACAACGGCGCAATGGTGCTGGATATTACCCTTGACGATTTCAATTGGGATGTCGATATCGATCCTGCCGAGCTTGAGCCGAACATTCCGGACGACTATGATCTGCTGGCCGAGACCGAGGTTGGTGGGGGCAAAGACGGAAAGGAACTCATCGAAACGCTCAAGTTCTTCTCCGAAATGGCGGACGGCAGGTACCCCAGCAGCCTGACGGGCATGACCGTGGTAAACGAGTTCGTTCAGGCGCTGAGGGCCAAATACGCCGGCCAACAACCTGATGACGAGCAAATGAAGGAAGTTATGGGCAACATCGTCAAGCTCCAGACGGTCGGGATGAGCTACGGCCTGCTGGTTCAGGACGGAAACGAACCGGCCTACTACGGCGACAAAGTCACCGCCGAATTCCCGCACGCTGTCCTGCTGCGATGGAAGATAGCCGACGAGACGTATCGCGTCGTCTTCGGTGATCTGAGCACCAGGGATGTCACCGGCGAGAAGCTGACCGAACTTGAGGCCGTGCCTCTCAACCTCGACCCGAAACCGATCAAGCCCGAGCCTGACGACGGTACGGAGGGAATGGCTTTGACCGGCCGCAAGCTAAAGTGGATGGCAGGGGCGTACGCCGCCGAACACAAGGTCTATTTCGGCACCTCACCCGATGAACTGTCACTGCTGACTACGACAACGGGCACGGAGTTCGACGACCTGCCGGCCCTGGAAAGGGGCGCAACGTATTACTGGCGAGTCGATGCAGTCTTGGCCGACGGCAAGGTCGCCCGGGGCGACGTCTGGACATTTGGCACCGGTTCGCTTGTCGCCTGGTACAAACTCGACGAAGGATCAGGCAATGCCGTGGCAGATTCTGGGCCCGGCGGTATCGACGGCGCTGCTCACGGCGATCCATCCTGGGCCGACGGCGCTTTCGACAAGGCGCTGGTCTTCGACGGCAACGACGCGTACGTTGACCTCGGCAGCGACCCGAAGTTCAACATCACCGGTCAGATTACGGTCTCGGCGTGGATAAAGGTCAACGCCTTCGACATAAACTACCAGACGATCATCTCGAAAGGCGACACTGCCTGGAGGCTGCAAAGAAACGCCGGCACCGACACCCTCGAATTCGGCTGTATGGGCGTGCCCGTGCCAAACAACGTTACTTGGGGTGGCATCTTCGGCAAGGTCGGTGTCAACGATGGCCAATGGCATCATGCGGTGGGCACTTACGATGGCCAGAGAATCAGCCTGTATGTCGACGGTGCCCTGGATGTGTCGGTGGATGCCGCAGGGTCGATCAAGACCAATGACGCGGCAGTCTACATAGGCGAAAACTCGGAAAAGCCCGGACGCTTTTGGAACGGCCTGATCGACGACGTCCGCGTCTACACTTATGCCCTCAGCGCCGATGAGATCGCGGCGATCGCTTCTTCAAGATGATTCGAGCGGTGAAATTCTGGAAAAGCCAAAAGAATCGAAGAGCCGCGAATCGATGGCGATTTGCGGCTCTTGCTGCTTGCTGGAGACAACTGCAAGAGAGCCGATATGATCCATTCTTGATGTAGGAACCTCATCTGCAAAGAACCAGACGATCGCCGCTTGAACCGCCGCTGGCCCGACTGTGATCGACCCTAATCTGCAACTTGCCGCCTTCTGGCTTTGGCAAGGCAGAAGACGCCGCATTCGATTTGGAGACTTGCAGATTTTTCGTATATTTTGTGTATATTGTGAGTGCAAGCGGGGCGGCTTTCGCCACAACGCATAATCGGCAACCATGCGAATAAAGGCACTGCACGATACGCCAGGCGAAGTGAGGGTGAGTTCATCATGCCACATGCGTCTGGCTTCTTTTTTGCGCCCGCTGCACAGTATTCTCAAACCGACCCCACGGCCCCATTCGAAGCGGAATATAGCAAAAAACCACCGCGGACACGGAATCTTGAACTCGCTGGAATATTGTTGAAACTCAGGTCAAATACAGTATCATTAGATCTGAGCTTCGAGGCTCGCAGGAGTGGTGCCAGTAAAGTGTGTGAAAAGCCCCGGTTCAGCAGTGTTCCGGGCGAGCGTTTCGCATGATGATCCAAATATTGCGTTGTTTACCAGTTGTTAACCTAAATAGGAGCTCCTGAGATGTCAAAGACCACAAGACGCAAATTTCTAAAGAACTCGTTAGCCGCCGGAGCTGCATTCGCCGTATGCGGCACGCAATCCACTGCCCAGATATCAGGCGCCAATAACCGTTTGCGTATTGCCGTGGCAGGCGTAAACGGTCGAGGCGGCAGTCACATCAAGGGCTGGATGGACCAGGATAATGTGGAAATCGCCTACCTTATCGATCCGGATAGTCGGGTACTGGCACAAAAAGTAAAGTATGTCAATGAAAGAACAGAAGGCAAATCTACCTGTCAGGGTGTAGCGGATGTCCGCCAGGCGCTCGATGACAAGAATCTGGATGCAATTTCAATTGCCACGCCGAATCACTGGCATTCGCTCATGACTATCTGGGCGGCCCAGGCCGGCAAACATGTCTACGTGGAAAAGCCCATGAGCCATGATATTGCCGAGGGCCGTGTCTGCGTCGAGGCTCAAAAGAAGTATGGCGTGGTCATTCAGCACGGAACGCAAAGTCGCAGCAGCTCCCGCAATGCCGGTTTGCACGATCTAATACGCTCGGGCAAGTTCGGCAAGATGAAGATCTCATACGGCTATTGCTGCAAACCGCGCAGCGGCATCGGATTCGAGATTCCTTCCGCTCCCCCGGCCCATCTGGATTGGAATCTCTGGCGCGGCCCGGCGATCATCGATCAGTTCCATGCCAACTACGTCCACTACGACTGGCACTGGTTCTGGGAGACCGGCAACGGCGACATGAACAATCAAGGCACCCACCAGCTCGACATGGCATACTGGGCATTGGACAAGGGGCTGACACATCCGGTCCGCGCCATGGCGATCGGCGGCCGTTTCCTATGGAAGGACCAGGGCGAGACGCCAAACACCATGTTCGGAATTGCAGAGTACCCCAATGGACAATGGGTCTACTTCAATGTTCGTAACGTGAACTACGATGGCTATCAGCGCCAGGTCGAAAACGAGTACTACTTCGAAGATGGCGGCAAGATCATCAGGGGACTATACTATCCAGAGGGCAGTGACAAGGGAGAGAAGTTCGACATTCCGAGCGGCAAAGTCACGCCCGGAGGCAACTGGGGCAGTTTCATCGCCGCCTGTCGGGCCGGCGATCCGAGCATGGCCAACGGCAACGCCGTAGATGCACATCGGGGCTGTGTCTTGGGTCACCTTATGAACAACTCGTATCGTCTGGGCGAGAGCGTACCTTTCAATGCCAAGGCCGGTCGTTTCGGTGACAACCAGGATGCCTACGAGCATTTCATGAAACTCCACGACGTCATGAGCAAAGGCGTCGGCCTGCCGGAGGACGGTACCAATTATATCGTCGGACCGTGGCTGACCTTCAATCCTGAGACTGAAAGTCACACGGGAGCATCTGCAACCGAAGCAAATGAGCTGTTGAAGGATGCCAATCGGCCAGGATTCCAGGTGCCTGATCCCAGAAGGGTATAGGTACATTCCGCAAACTAATCGACAGCCGCCGGATTGTGGTAGCAGAAACCGGCGGCTGTTCCTGGTCAACCCTCAACGTTTGTGTGCAAGAATATAGTCGAGTCCGAACATGTGGCTTTTCGCCGCTGAAGGATTGGCGCCAAGGATGGTCACTTTCAGTGTGTTCTTTCTCCGGCCAAATCTGCAGGCACCCAGTTTGACCTTGGTGGCAACGACCGTACGATTGTAAAGGTCCAGGGAGTCCACCATCGTCTGCGAATTCACTTCGATGCGTACAATCCCGTAATCGACAGCCTTGGTGATGCCCAGTGTCACGTCGTAGTCTCCCACCTCTTCGACGGTGAACTCAACGACCAGTTCGTCCTGCTCTTTGGCATTTCTCCACCACAGTTGACGGTTGTTGCTCGAGCGGAATCTGGGGATGTTCTGGATTTCCGTGACTGCCCCGGACCGCCGCACAATCGGCAGTTTCTCGCCTTCGCTGGCGCCTTTCACGAATCGCGGCTTGATGATGTCTTCTACGGATCGCCGGACCGGCAGTCGGCTCAGGAGATCGCGATCGACCATCTCTTCGAGCAGCGATTCGAATGTAATTGTCTCGGACTCGGCGCCACGTACAAAGTCTGTGATGGCAAAGCCCGCGCACAAAGCTCCGACGACTATCCATGATCCGGCAACAGTTCTCTTGTTCATCTTGTTCCCCTATCTGACGTTGAGTAATCGATTCTTATTGATATCGAAACGATTGAACACGATCGCCGCAGCCGCAGATTAGCGTAAACAATAACACAATACGTGCAGCACATACCAGCGCATACCAGGGATAGCCACGTTTGGTTTTTGCCTGGGAGTCCGCGGCTGTCTTTGTTGTTTTGGACAGTTACATCAGCCTGGGTGATTGAACGTTGCCTGCGCCTGCAAGTCGGCATTGAATTGCAGCGCGATGCCGGTTATAATCCTCTCTTTGCCAACGGCAGTATTTTGAGATAGCGAAAATCGCTTGCATGCAAAGGTTGAGAAAATCGATGCCTGAGAATCTGAAAAAGCTGAACCAAGATATAGCGGATATTTCAACGTGGTTGAAATTTGACAGAATCCCCTGGGTGATTGCGGGTCCCTGCAGTGCCGAGAGCGAACAACAGGTCCTCTCGACGGCCCTGGCGCTGGCTAAGTCTGCGTACGTGAAGGTCTTCCGTGCCGGCCTCTGGAAACCTCGAACCCGACCTAACACATTTGAAGGCGTAGGCACGACCGGTTTCGAATGGCTCAAGATGGTCAAGGCCGAGACTTCTCTGCTGACCACAACCGAGGTGGCCAGTGCCAGGCATGTCGAGCTTTGTCTCGAGAACGACGTTGACATTCTCTGGATCGGGGCGCGAACGACGGTAAACCCGTTTCTGGTTCAGCGGATAGCCGATGCCCTCAGGGGCGTGGATATTCCCGTGCTTGTTAAGAACCCCATCAATGCCGAACTCGGCCTGTGGCTCGGGGCTATAGAAAGGCTCTACGATTCGGGCATAAGAAAACTCGCCGCGATTCACAGGGGCTTCTCGACCTACATGGAGATGGAGTATCGCAACCGCCCGGACTGGCAGATTCCGATCGAGCTCAAAAGGCTGATTCCGGACCTGCCTCTAATCTGTGATCCGAGCCATATAGGCGGCAGCCGGGAGCTTATTGAGCCGATCTCTCAAACCGCACTGGATTTGGGCATCAGCGGGCTCATGATCGAAACTCATATCGATCCGGATCAGGCGCTGAGCGACTCGAAGCAGCAGATCACGCCGGATGCTCTGATCTCGTTGCTGGAAAGGCATCAGGCACGGAGCTCGGCGATAGGTGATAAACCAGTAGCAGGCAAGATCTGGCGTTTGCGGGCCCAGATCGGCCGTGTGGATTCTCAGATCATGCAGGATCTGGCCGAGAGGATGAGGTGGGTCGAGGAGATCGGCAGGCTTAAGCAGCAGCACAGCATTCCGGTCCTGCAGATCAATCAGTGGGAGAACATCCTCGAAGACCACATGGCCAAGGCCAAGCAGCTCGGGCTGGACGCCGAATTCGTCAAGGCCGTGTTCGAGCTGATTCACGCCCAGGCGGTGAAGAGACAGTTGTAGGCGCCGAAAAAAAAGACCCCCGTACAAGCGGAAAAAACGAGTGTATCCCTTTATCTCCAAGTTTTCGGTTGTGTTTTTGAGATACTCGTCTTCTGCCTGACGGGGGCGAAAACTGACTTATGGCTCTTTCCATTTTTCTTACATAGCCCTCGCCAACGTTGCCCACGCGTTACGATCTGACTTGTGTGCTAACCTCTCTGAGTGGCAACGCAGGTTCGAACTAACATGGCCGGCTGGTCATTTAACAGAGCCACATTCGTTTTCAATATTAACTTGTCAGTCATTTCCATCGGCACGACTCGTCCTCATCCTTGAGCCTTTTTCAGCCAGCTTGGCTGCGGCAAAATGCTACGCTTCAACGCCGGCAAAACGCAGGCAATTAGCGAGCTTCTCATGACCTCTTCAATTAGCCCCAAACTCCAGCTTAGCACCTTGTCTGGCTTGTCCAATCTGTGACAATTTGCCTTGCTTAGCCCCGATAAAGGAGGGTTCTTCCGATAAGAAAAACCTTCTTACCTATATTAAAAAGTGCGAAAATATCTTGTTTCGTCGGAAAAAAAGTTGGGCGCCGAATTCTGGCGTCGGCTGTGAGGATTTGATTACCGCCCGAAGCTTTCGGCCCTTGTCATTCTTTTGATGACCGTTTCGAATTTTCGGATGGTTTCTTGCGGAACAGATTCGTCCTCGTTCATCGCCTTGACGTTGTCCAGGGCGAGTTTCGCATCTTCGGCTCTGGCAGCACCCAGCCGCAGTAGCAGTGCTGTGTAGGCCGACCAGCATCTGGCGCACGGGTGTTCGCTGAGTGTGACTTTGTAAGCGGCTTCGGCCTGAGAATAGTTCTCGGTGTTGGCCAGCGAATCGGCCAGATGCCGCTGATAAAGGTGCTGGCGATGGTTTGGGTGGGGCAGTTTGATCGCCTTTCTTATGATCGGCAACTCCTGATCGTACTTTTGCTGCTTTCTCAAGGTGCGAGACAGTTCGAACCAGAAACCGCCGTTCAACGGCCACTTGGCCGTAAGCTCACGGGCCTGCATTTCTGCCTCGGCCGGATTGGTCCGCGTCAGAGCGACGATTCTGCCGGTGAGTGCAAAGACGTGATTCGGATCGATCGTTAGCGTGCTGTGGAATTGCCGCAGCGCATCTTTGTTTCTGCCGTGGTTCAACAGGTAACTGCCATAGACCGCATGTGGAAATGCCCTCTCGCCCGCCAGTTCGATTGCCCTGGTGAAATACTCCTCGTCTTCGGGCGCATTGAGCATCCATGCCGCAAGGATGTGAAGAATGTACGAATCAGGGCAGATTTGGCAAAGCTCTCTGGCAACTCTGCGCGATGTTTCGGTATCTTCGGCCAGTATGCTGTCGAATAACTGCAAGATCGAATCGAAGTGTCCGGCGCCGTTCTTTCCGGGCAGGTTGCTCGCCGAAGCGACCAGTGGAAGGGCGTTTCTCTCGAGCAATTCGGCAATAGCCTCGGCATTGCATCCGAAGATGTAGTGCTTTCTTCGGAAGAATCTCCGCACGTATCTTTCATTGCTCAAAACGCCGACGACCGTGGCGGTATCAGGCAGAACGAACGCCGAGCCGCTCCATCCCTTGCCCGGATATCTGACCGAGCCCAACTGGATTGCGTATCGGCCCGTTCCGTTGGTTTTGACGACGGTCTCTTCATGCAACGACATCTGGCGGCTGAGTTCGCTGCTGCTGCCTGCGCCAAGATCGCTCGGACGATAGCCGGCGACCGCGATCTTTTTGGCCTTCTTCCATCGATCCGTGGTCTCTATAGCGAGCCCTGGATGCCGATTCCATGGCGGTTCGAGGATGGCGATGTCATTGTCTTCATCGATGTCGACAATTCTTGCTTCGAAGATACCGCCGTAGTGGCGGCTGATCACCAGCGGCTGAAAAAGCGAATGATTGGAGTTCTCGAAGTCCTCCACACAATGCGCGGCAGTGAGAATCGTCTGGCCGTCTGCGACGGCAAACCCGACGCGCAGTCCGTTATAGACAATCTTGTTGTCTCGGATTCCCATGTTCAGGATGTAGACAAAGGCGTCACGATCCGGTGTCTTTGCACAGAGATGGGTTGAGCTAGTCGTGCAGAAGGCCAGCCACAGGCACAAGGCAAGCGAAAGTCTGGCGATGGAGGTTCTTCTGGCCATCACAATTCCGCGCGCTCTACAGTTTGCCCGCGGTCCACAGGATTGCACGCTCGACTAATTGCCGGTAGTTGCTGTTGGCGTAGGCCTTCGAGTCGTGTCCCAGTTGAATCGTGCAGATCCGTGCCTTTCGGTACCTTCTTACCCAGCCAATTGTCCTGTCGCTGGTAGGGTGGTCGGTCGTTAGCAGCACGCGGTTCTTCTCGTCGAACCAACAGTTCTTGTAGGTCTCATCATGGATTGTGAAGTCGCGCATACCCTTCGTAATGGGATGGCTCCTGTTGGCTACATGGACCGTCATGTCGACATCGTGCAGGAAGGATCCCTTACCGTGCGTAACACCGTCTTCGACAGTGTCCTGCAGATAGTACTTTGTACCGATGATCTCCTTGAACTCGGGCCACTGCTGGTATGCACCCATCGTGTGGTGCAGAGCGACGACACCGATGCCCCGGCTTAGAAGCTTGATGAAGTTCTTCCGCCGCTTCGGTGAGATATTCTGGGTCATGTTGTAGAACACCACCACGTCGTAATCCCAGCCGCTTATGTCCTCGAACAGCTCGCTGTGATCCTTCTGGACGGCCTCGACGTACTTGATTGTTTCCATCTCGCCGAACATCTCAAAGAAAGGATCGTGTTCGAACCCGTGCCCGCCGGTCACCACCACGACCTTGAGCCTGGCAGTCGCCTCGTCGGCGTCAAGCTCTCGGATTCGGATGTTCCGCCAGCGCACCTGATAGGGTTGAAAGTCTCTGCCGACACCGTGAACCTGAAGACCGATCGTACCTTTGGCGTCCATCGAATCGTTCAGATCGGCGCAGGCAACACCGTTGACCCAGGTCTTGATCGAGCTGCCCTTGCATTCGATTCGGTACTTGTTCCACTCGTTATTCTTCAGCGCACTGGCTGCCTCGGGTGAATCATCTGCTGCGGCAAGGAAGAATCCGCGACGCGCCTCATCGTAAATGCCGCCCGAATTGCCGGGAGAGCTGGCGATTTCCACCTGATAGCCGTACACTCGATCGGCTGGGATCTTACGGGTGCGGGGCTTGCCGTCCCGTCCCGCAAACACAAAGGACATTTCCTTCTCTGCAATATGGCTGCGAATCTGCACACCGGAATTGAGCTTCGGATCACATTTGACCTCAAATTCGAGAATGAAGTCTCCGTATTCTTTCTCAGTGCAGAGAAACGAATTCGGGCTGCCCTCAACGGCGGTCCCCACTATCGCGCCGTCCTCAACTGCGTACTTCGCAAAGCCGCTGTGGACACTCCAGCCGATCAGGTTCCTGCCATTGAACAGATCCACCCACTCACCGGCGCCAGCGCTGGTCGCGATAAGCGATAACACAAGAACACCCAATAGCATCTTCTTTGACATTTTCCATCGCTCCTTTCAAGCAAGCACCGTTTAACGTGTTGTCCTATTTTAGGCCGCCGGTCGTAGAAATCAAGTCCTTCGCGCGGAATTTTAGTGTGGAGTTCACGGACGGCTTTTGTTAAGATATCCTGCAAATGGTGGTGTTGCCGTAAGACGAATTCCTATTAAGCTGACATTCAAGCATTTTTGGAGGTCTCAAAGTGGGCGCAGACAGAAGATACAGCACAGCCACGCTCTTGGCTATGACCTTGGTAGGATTATTCTCAATCAATGATATTGTCTGCGGCCAACAGGCCGACACCGGAGGTGACACTACCCGGCAAGTCCTGTTGGATCTACTTGAAGGGCATGAGGAAATAGTCTTCGCATGCCGGCAGGAAGGACAAGACGGGCATTGGTACGCGAATTTCGGATACTACGCAGGTGACAACCAGCGCAAGGCCTACCGGGCTCTCGGGCGGCTGTGCAAACTGAACGTCCGCACGGGCGAGGTGACGAACCTCGTGGATGACCCGCAGGGAACGGTCCGCGATCCGCAGGTGCATTATGATGGCCGCAAGATAGTCTTCTCTTATCGAAGGGGCGGCGGGGACTCTTTCCACCTCTATGAGATCAACATTGACGGCACCGGTCTTCGTCAGCTAACCGACGGCCCGTACAACGACATCGAGCCGACCTACCTTGCCGACGGCGGGATTCTCTTCTGCTCGGACCGCTGCAACCGCTGGGTTAACTGCTGGCTCACGAAGGTCGCCGTGATGTATCGCTGTGACGGCCACGGCGGCGACATTCGCCAGATCTCCAGCAACAGCGAGCACGAAAACACACCCTGGCCTCTGCCTGACGGCCGCGTGCTCTATCAGCGCTGGGAATATGTCGACCGCAGTCAGGTCCATTACCATCATCTATGGACGACCAATCCCGACGGGACCGGACAGATGGTCTTCTACGGAAACATGCACCCGGGGACTGTGATGATCGACGCCAAGCCGATCCCAGGAACTGACAAAGTGGTCGCCGTTTTCTCCCCCGGCCACGGCCGGCGCGAGCATGCCGGAGAGATAACAATTCTCAGTCCCAAGCGAGGGCCCGACGAACCAGCCGCGGCTCGGCGCATCAGCAAGGAGAAGATTTACACTTACAGGGACCCTTATCCGCTTTCGGAGAATCAGTTTCTGGTTGCCCAGCAGGCAAGTCTGCTTCTGATGAGTGACAGCGGTGTAGTGAAGCTCGTCTATAGATTGCCCGAGGAACTGGTCAAACTGGGAGTAACGTGCCATGAGCCGCGGCCGGTAATTACCCGCGTGCGGGAAAGGACGATAGCCTCGCGCGCAGAGTTTAAAGAGACTACCGGCAGATTGATTCTGTCGGATGTATACAACGGGCGACGAATGGACGGTGTCAAGCGCGGCGAGATCAAGAAGCTGCTGGTTCTCGAGACCTTGCCGATGCCGATCCACTATACCGGAGGGATGGATCCGGTCAGTTTCGGCGGCACGTTCACATTGGAGCGCGTACTGGGGACCGTTCCCGTCGAGCCGGACGGCTCTGCTTATATTGAGCTGCCCGCGCTGCGCAGTTTCTTCTTTGTCGCACTGGATGAGAACGATGACTCGGTCAAGAGGATGCAGAGCTTCCTGACTGTGATGCCCGGCGAGACGACAAGTTGTGTGGGTTGTCACGAGCAGCGGACCAAGACGCCGGAAAATCGCAGCAACATGGGTACACTGGTTGCGCTAAAACGTGCTCCGAGTAAAATCGAACCGATAGAGGGAATCCCCGACGTATTCGATTTCCCGCGTGACATCCAGCCGATTCTGGACAGGCACTGCGTCGAGTGCCATGACTCTGACAGATATGACGGCGGAGTAAACCTCACAGGCGACCGCGGCCCGATGTTCTCGCACAGCTATTACACTCTGACATATCTTCGCCAGTTCGTTGACGGCAGGGACAATCCCGAGAGTAGTCTGGCGCCGCGCTCGATCGGGTCGGCCGCGAGCCCGCTGATGAAGAAGATCGCCGGCGAGCATTACGAAGTGAAGGTCTCGCCGGCCGAGGCCAGAATGATCCGTTTTTGGATCGAGGCCGGCGCCCCTTATCCGGGCACGTACGGTGCCCTGGGCAGCGGGATGATCGGGGGCTACTATGAGAATCGTCAGGTGAACACCGATTTCGAGTGGGCCCCGACCAAAGCCGCCGGCGCTGCGATCCGGCAGCGATGTATTTCATGCCACGGCGGCGAAAAGATCATTCCGGTTGCTCTTTCGGATGAGCGGGGAGTGTCCTTCTGGAGGCCCGATCCTGATGATCCGCGTCTGCGGATGACACGGCATCTCGTTTTCAATCTGAGCCTTCCCGAGAAGTCATTGATGCTGCTGGCGCCTCTGGCGAAAGAGGCCGGCGGACACGGATTCTGCAGAGTCGATGGCGCGCCGGTCTTCGCCGATAGGCAGGATCCGGACTATAGGAAGATTCTGGCCATGTGCAGGGAAGGCAAGAGGAACCTGGAGAAGATCAAACGGTTCGACATGCCGGGCTTTGTCCCCCCGGCCGGTTATATCGGCGAGATGAAACGGTACGGCATCCTGCCCGAGGACCTGCCCGAAGACGCAGAGATTGACGTTTACGCAGCCGACAGAAAGTACTGGCAATCACTCTGGCACAAGCCATAAGGTAAATATCAAAAATCAAAATGCAAATATCAAAATTGCAGAATCCGCCAGAGGCGGATGATGTTTAATAGAGCCCGGAAAACGGGTCCGCAATTCGATGTTTGATCTCCGGCTTTGCGTTTTCAGTTGCTACTGACGGGCAAGGCACACTTTATCACAAATGCCAGGGACTGCGCATCGCGCGTGATAGCATCCGGTTGGCCTGGTCGTCGTCGATAAATCGTTCGGCTTTTGGGTCCCATCTCAATCGGCGCGACAGTCGCATCGCTATGTCACTGAGGTGGCAGACCGTATCGGTGCGAACGGCTGAATCTATCGACGATACGGGAGTTCTCCGGCTTTTGACACAATCGAGGAAATTCCCCGCGTGATCGCTGCTGTTGGCCAGATGTGTTTCTTCCGGACCTATCCTTTCGTTCAAAAGAGATTTGGGCTCTGCTTCAATAGCGCCTCGCTTTACAAACACCCGACCCTCATCGCCTTGGAAAAGAACACCCTGACGCTCTCTCTTGTTGTCTACGAAATTCAGTGTTACGCCGTTGGCGTACTTGAGCTTTACGTCCCATGCAACCGCACAGTCGTACAGCCCGTCTTCCGGAAACTCGCCCGAACCTTCGATTTCCACCGGCCCGCTTTTGTCTGCGTCATTGCCCCACTGGGCGATGTCGACGTGGTGGATGCCCCATGTCGTGATCCAGCCAAGTGAAAAATTGCTGATGTGTCCCCAGTTGCCGCACGAACCGACCACGCCCTGTGTATACGGCATCCATCGTGCAGGCCCGACCCACATTTCGTAGTCCAGTTGAGGCGGGACGCGCGAGGGCCGGTACGAGTCCACAATGCGACTGGCCGGTGTAGCCGCGGTGATCGTGCGCAGCCTGCCGATCCGGCCGTTGCGGACCAGCTCACAGGCGAAGCGGAAGTTGCGGCCGGAACGCTGCTGCGTTCCGAACTGAAAAACGCGATTGTACCTCTTTATTGCCTCTCGCAGCGCGACGTCTTCAGCGACGCTCAGGCCGAGCGGCTTTTCAAGATACATGTCTTTGCCCGCGCGCGCTGCCTCGACCGATTGCAGCACGTGCCAGTGGTCGGGGCTGGCTATAAGGACCGCATCGATATCATCGCGGATCAGAAGCTCACGGTAGTCCGCGTATGCGGCGCAGTCCGCATTGCCGTATTTGGAGTTCACTATATCGCGCGCCTGATCGAGGCGTCTGGAATCCACGTCGCAGACAGCGAGCATCCGGCAGTCGGGGCGGCCCATGAGTGCCTGAAGGATTTGCCTGCCCCGCCCGCCGACGCCGATGGCTCCGGTGGCTACTCTCTCGCTCGCAGCTGCGGTGCCGGCCTTGCCCAGCGCCGACGAGGCTACCAAGTGTGGGAATGCAATCATGCCCGCGATGCCCGAGAGCATTTCTCTTCGGCTTGGCCGAATAACACTGTGCATAGCTTCTCCTTTCTGGATCGGCCAGTCTCGTAGGATGGGCATCCCGGCGCGCCGGGACTGCCCATGCGGTCTGGGTAACGCCATGCTATCAGCATGGGCAAACCAGTTGCCCATCCTACCGCTCGGAATCAACGTCGCAGGCAGAGATCATCCAGCAGTGATCAATATTGCCGGATCCTGATGTCCTTGAATTGGACGAGCATGTCGGGCCCTTGGTGCACCTGCAGGGCCAGTCTGCCCGAGGGTATCCTTCGCGGATCGTTGTCTTCAAGGTCGCACATGACGACGCCGTTTATCTTCAGGATGATCCGGCCGCCTTTGGCGCTGAGTGTGTAATCATTCCAACGCCTCGGCTTGACCTTCTTGAGCAGCTCATCGGGATCTCCAACCGCGCCGACGACATTGATCTTGCCGTCCTTGTCGATGACCACTTTTTGTCCCCGCTCTGCCAATATTCCTCGCAGCGTGTATTCCATGATCACGCCGGTCCACCGGCCGTCGGCGGAGAAATCAGCCTGACAGCCGATCAGCGGCTCGGGGTGCATGGCGGTGCGCTCCTTGCTGCGGAAATAGATCCCCGAATTGCCGTTCTCGAGCCGGAACTTCAGTCGCAGCTCAAAGTCTTTGACTTCACCGCCGGTCCAGATCAGGAAGGTATTCTCCGACACTCGATTTTTGGGTGTCGTCTGTCCGGTGATCGCGCCGTCTCTCACGGACCATATCTTGGGATTTCCGCGCCAGCCAAGCAGGTCTCTGCCGTTGAAAAGACTTACGAAACCGGGCTCGACATTTACCTTGGCGCTTGGCGTAGCGTCGGCCTCCAGATCGCCTGTGGCGAACTGAATGCCGTCCAGGTAGAAACGCAGTATCGTCGGATTCCACCAGTGCTCTGTGCGGTGTCCGATCGCGCAGTAGAAGATGCGTCCCTTGCCGTGCTGTTTCACCCAGGCCAGGCCGAAATCGTTGTCCGTGCGGTGTACCCACGGAACGGACATGTTGGTCTTACCGACGTCGAGTGACATCAGGACTCTCAGTTTCTCGCGCGAGTATGGCTCGCGGAATTGAAATATCTCCTCGGCAAGGCGAAAATCGCGCCCTTCGAACGCGGCAAGAAGAGGGTGGTCCGGCTCATCCAGTTTTATGGCGACCTCTTCGTTCCAGGGATGGCCCCAGTAACGCATGCCGAGCAGGTCCTGGAACTCGTCCCAGTGGGTATTGCCGCCGACCGCATGGTGATAGGCAACGATTCCTCCACCCCGCGAGACCCAGTCCAGCAGGCTGCGGCGCAGCAATTTCTCGACCTGGTCCTGATCGGAGCCGTAGGCTTTGAACTTGGACATATCCTTTTCGGTAGGTCTGATCCACAGGCCGTTGCTGTTGTTGAAGATTATCGCGTCGAATCGGTTGAGGTTCTCCGGCAGGTACATCGACACGTCATCGCTGACGATCGGTACGAAAGCACCGGTTCTCTCACCCAGCAGCTTCATCGCATACTCGGCCTGCGGGACGCAGTAGCCCTTGTGAGGGCACTTGTCCATGAAGGGCGTGTTCCAGATCAATACGCGGCGGGGCGATTTGGGCGCGACCCGAGCCTTTTCGGGAATCGCGCCGCGAATCTGCTCGGCCTGGCGATTCGTGAGCTGGCCGTGAGCCGTTGCCGACAACGCAAGAATTGCCGCGACTGTGAGGATACTGCCGTGTGACCGAGGATGGTACATGACCAAAGCTCCTTTCCGAAGAATCACAGAGACCAACCTTGGCGGTATGTGTGTCTGAGGGCCAAGTCGGCCTCGGCGCCATTTCTTATCTTCATTGCAACCGGATCGAACTCGATTGGTTCGCCGACCAGTGTTGAGACGTTACCGAGCAGTACGAACTCGGCCAACCGCCCCGCGTAGTCGAAGCTCGACATGGCCTGAGGTCCTCCTTTGCAGGCTTGGAGCCACTCCCGCTCATGCCCCCTTGTGCGGGGCAGAGATTTCGGCGGCCCTTCAAAGTCCTTGAACTTCTCTTCCGGCAGCAGGCTAAAGGACATGTTGTGCCCGGTCGAGTGAAGCATTCCCTTTGTGCCGATCAGAAGACAACCCGCGTGGTCGCGCCATTTCTTCTCGCCGGCATCGCCCCAATCCAGTTTTCGTCCCATGAGCTGCTCTATCATGAGCCTCGGTCCCGGCGCCCTGCCCGGACCGTTATACCAGTTGACTCTCACCGGCGGCATGTCACCTCTCGCGGGAAAATCGTAGCGGATAATCTCCCACTTCGGCAGAGAGTGCTTGTGAACTCCTGATACCTCCGGGATGAGTCTTACCGGATCGGCCGAATCGTTGGAGGGCTCCCAGAGTGTGTCCAGCTGCAGAGCTCTGAAGGGCAGGTTCATCGTGTGCGATGCCCAGTTGCCGAGATTTCCCGTGCCGAAATCTCTCCAGCCATGCCAGCCGCTGACCCAGCGCGAGTTGTAGGGCCGGTACTCTGCCGGGCCGAGCCACAGGTCCCAGTGCAGGTAATCCGGCAATTCATGCTCGTCGGTGGGGATGGGCCGATCGCCGGGTCCGCCGCCGGTGTTCCACGCGTGTACATCTCGAACCTCGCCGATGACGCCGGCCTGGACAAGCTCGACCGCCCGCCGGAAGGCCTCGCTGCTGGTGCCTTGATTTCCCATCTGCGTGGCAACTTTAGATTTCGCCGCCAGCTCGCGCAGCGCTCGGGCCTCGGAGAGTGTTCGGGTCAGCGGCTTCTCGCAGAAGACGTGCTTGCCCATCCTGATCGCCGTAGCTGACGCCATGGCATGGGAGTGATCGGGTACGGCGATCACCACCGCGTCGATCTGTTTGTCCATTTCCTCCAGCATCCTGCGATAGTCGAAGTACTTCTTCGCCTGCGGAATCTCATCGAAAGACAGGCTCGCCTTTCTTTCGTTTACATCGCACATCGCCACAACGTTGGTGCCCAGTTTCGGCATCGTCCCCACGAACCATCTGCCCCGCCCACCGACGCCAATCAGCGCAACGTCGAGCTTTTCATTGGCCTGGTAGCTTTGAACCGATCTGCTGTTTTCCAGAATCAGCAGGCCCGCTCCTCCGATCGCCGCATTTCTGAGAAGATCGCGACGGTTTATTACAGATTTCATCTCCTGACCTTTCATTATGATTGCTTATTTCCCGTTCGGCGGTTTGTCCGACTTCGGTTGCTCGCCGCACATTTGAGAAGTCTACTGAGTCAAACGAAACGATGCAAGCTATTAGAGTGTCATTTCCCATGCCGTGCCGGTACGTGCTGTCCCTGCGAATTCTTGTCGAAGATTTGGGGGTTTGTGCGTATATTGGTAATGAAGGCCGGGGCCTGGATTACGCGATGGCTCTGGGGCCACGTGATGAGAAGGCAAAGACCGGTTGATTCTTTTCGTTTGGCCTGTTTGAATCTTGCCTATTGTCCGATTTTTGCAGGATATGCTGTTTACATCAGTGGAGTTGTTGCACATGAGCCAGAAATATGAATACAAATTTGTTCGTCTCGGTGAGGGGCTGATCGGCGTCAGACGCGCCGGTAAGGAGAAATATCAACAGACTGTACACGAGTACGCGCAACAGGGTTGGCGACTTGTGCAGGTATTCGCACCCGGCATCGGCGGCTACGGCTGCGCCAAGTATTATGAACTGATATTCGAACGCGAGCTGTAGAGGGAGAATCTGCCGACAAACAAGTTCTACCTGACGGACTTCGCCGGTCCGCATGGGGGACTGTCCAAAAACTCACGTTAGCGTGAGTTTATTCTGAAAGTAATGTTACTTTATTTGTCGGCCCTGCCTCATATAATCGGGGGAGCAGGGATTCCGTATTCTCATCGGAGGTAGCCGAAAATGAAGGTGAGTAGATGGTTCTGCATGCTCTTGGCCCTGACGCTTCTCGCATTCGGGTGCAAAAAGAAGCAGGCCGCGAGCCAACCGCAGCCCTTATACACAGCCGTCAAGACAGGCAACGTCGACGAGGTGCGGGCCCTGAGCTCGCGCATCG
>Ga0209536_100003668_pt1 | contig 24559 bp, 12 predicted proteins | sample DeeMarSeWOR28_12_FD_187461 | JGI IMG/M metagenome (GOLD analysis project Ga0209536, IMG submission 187461) | Marine sediment microbial communities from White Oak River estuary, North Carolina - WOR-2-8_12 (SPAdes) (version 2) | ecosystem: Environmental > Aquatic > Marine > Intertidal zone >...
TGTGAGCAGCGGTTGTTGTCCTTCGGCGGCGCGGATTATGATTGGCTTGTCGGCTGTTCCTTTGGCGGTGACCCTGCGGCGGGCGCTTTGTGAATATGTTCCGCCGTACAGGATTAGCTCGTCGCCGGGCTGGAGTGAATTGGCAATGGTCTCGAATTCTTCCTGTGAGTCGGTGATTGCAGGATGGATTTTATACGTGGCCCCAGAACCGATGCCGCTACAGAACGGCAGCAACAGCAAACATGCAACTACGTTTTTTGTTCTTTTTACATGATTCATACAGATCAGTATCTGAGCCTGACAACAAGAGAACGGGTAAAGTCAGGCAAAGAAACACTATTGTTTTCTGCTTTGCCTTGCATCCATTTATTTTTCCAGGGATCGTAGAAACTAATATCGGCATTTTTCAAATTCTTGCCGCCGTTCGGCAATGAAATAACTGCATTATTAACTACGGCAGGCGCTTTGCCCTCAGCCAATTCTGTCTGCCAGGTGTTCTGTTTATCGCGGCACCAGGCAAGCAGCGTCTGTTTGCCCTTCAGGGCATAGATACGCAAGCGCGGATGATCCAACTCGACCGGCTCAAAATTTTCCGCCGGCGGATCAATTCCTTTGATTGCTTCTGCGAACCGGCCAAACTGAAACCACAGGTTCATCGGTGCAACATAATGGTCCCAGTGCCAGTTCTGGCCCGTCCCAGCGGCGCCGGCAAAGAACGGGGTGAAGATAATGTCATGGAGGATAATGCCCGCCCGGTCTTTTTTGTACAGCTTAAACGGCCCGGTGTGACTTGGCTCGACAGCGCCGCTCTCGGCAAGGAGAATCGGCTTGTCGTGAGTAAAGTTCTGTAATTCCTTAACGGCATCGGCGGCAAGAATGTCCACCGGCCCTTTACAGATTTCAAGCGAAGCTCCGAGGTCCAGATAACGGTGCACGTTGGCGAAATCATTGTCTTTCATCAAGCATAGCCGACGGTATCTTTCCCTTTTACTGTCGTGATCGAAACTGCCCAGGCTCTGCGTCACCATGTTTTTCGGAAAACGTTTTTTAAGCTCGGCCAGCATTTCCTCGGTCCATTCCATGTAGCCTTTGCCCCTGACTGTGTCCATTTCGTTCCATAGCTCCCAGGCAAAGATTGCCGGTTCGTCGCCGTATCTGTTGGTGTACCAATCGAGCTTTTTCTTGAACTGCTCGCGGCTGTGCTCGCCCTGAAAGAAATCATCCATATCTTTTGCCGGGCCGCCCTGTGAAACATGGTGGATAGGTTTTGCCGCCCAGCCCTGTGTTTCCCTAAAGAAATGCCGGAAATGCTCGATCGTCATCTTCACGCGAATGTTATGCCGGCGCGCCATATCCAGCACGGCATCAATTCGTTTCGCCTTTTGTTCATCATACAGGCCGCTCTTTTCGTGCTCGATATCAAAGAAATTGTGGCTGAGCCATATCCGGATGTAGTTGCCGCCGTTGTCGGAAAGATTTTTTATCCATTGCTCCATGAGGGCAAGGGCTTCTTCTTCGGTCTTGCCGTAAGGAGCAATCATATTCAATCCGACCGGAACGTACGGTTTGCCGTTTGAAAGCTCGAAGTAGCGCTTATCGCTTGTGCTTACCTGCACGAAGGACTTGCCGTCATCTTTTTTCCATGCCCTTACATATTCGATGCTGTACGTTGACGGCAGGTCACCGTCTTTTGGAAGGCCAAACCAATCAGGCATGGTCTCGCTGTCGAAGTTCAAGGTCAGCGGCTGATGCCAGTGCGTATTTTCCACCCACCTGACGAGTACGCCATCAAAAAACCATCGGACTTTCTCTTCATCCCATTCCAGCGCATAGGTATGGTAGTCATCCGCCAGGTTCGTAGGCGAAAGCCATTCTCCATGCATGGACCAGTGTTTTTTCTCGCTGGGTGTGTGGAACACATGAACATTCATGTTATACTTTTTCTCAAATCCCTGGGCTTTGCCGCCAATCTCGAATACGTCTATTTCCGTCCAAATCTCCGGCGTGCTGTCATAGAACCAGAACGAGCTGGAGCCGGCGGAGTTCATCGGTCTGCACTTTACCTCGAAGTATCCGTACTTGACTGTCGTTTTGCTTTTGACCGCCGCCGATGTGTACGTATGGTAGCCTTTGTCACGGGGCATTTCGGGAACTTCCTGCTTTATCATGGCCAGATGCAGCTTGCCGTTGCTGACTGTCACGTTGCCGGGATAAAAATATGCCGGTTGCCGGCCCAGCCAGCCCGGATTCCGGGGATGCCACTTGCTCGAATCGAACTGAGTGCCCTCGAATTCATCGCTCATTATTTCATATTTTATCCAGTTGCCTGAATTAGCCTGGTCGGATAATGGCAGAGCATCGGTAATCCGCTGAGGTTTGGCCTCCAGCTCGCCGGCTCTTACCCAGCTTTGAGGTTTGTTGTCCTGTTCGGCAGAAGAATTTGTTGCTGTTAGGGCAATCAATAATAAGCACAGAATTTTTTGAATTGTCGTTCTTTTCATTTACAGACTCCATCCTTCCCTGTATTGAGTGCGGACGTATTTATTGGCTTCCGGCAGGTTTGTTACTTTCATATTTTCAGCGTCCCATTCGATTCTTGTGTCCATTCGTCTTGCTACATTACCGAGCAGGCAGACTTCGGTCAGTGGGCCTGAATACTCGAAATCTGCGCCTGCCTTTCCGCCGCTCTTACATGCCCGTACCCAGTCCATCTCATGTGAGTCTTCCACCCGAGGAATTGTCTTCTTAGGCGTCTTGTATGCCTTCATCCTGCTCTCGGGTATCAGTCGCGGATCTTCCCCGTAAACGCCGGCTACGAGCTTGCCTTCGCTGCCTTTGAAGAGCGAGCCGCCTTCGGCATGGCCCATACGCCTGCCGTCTTCGAGTTCCGCCGGTCTCGGCGGACGAAGGCCGTCATACCATGTCAGCTTGACCGGAGGCAAATCGCTGCGAGCGGGGAATTGATAAGTGACAATTGACGCCACTGGATGTGTATCTGGATTCAGGTCAAGCGAGGTGGCATCGACACTTGTTGGGTGACCAAGTTTCAACGCCCAGAAGACCGGGTCCAAAGTGTGTGCACCACGGTCGCCCATCATACCGCAGCCGAAGTCCCACCAGCATCGCCACACGCCGGGATGGTACGCAGGATGATAGGGCCGCTCGGGAGCAGGGCCCAGCCAGAGATCCCAGTCCAGAGTCGCCGGAACAGGCGGCGCCTCCTTCGGACGTCGGGACCACTTACTGGACCAATATGCATGTCCGAAAGGATAATAAGACAAGCTGCACCATGTATCGACTTCGGTGACCTGGCCGATGGCGCCATCCCAGATCCACTCACATATAAGGCGCCCGCCTTCTCCTGAATGTCCCTGAATCCCCATCTGAGTCGTGACACTGGTTTCTTTCGCTATTTTTGCAAGCATACGGGATTCGTAAACATCGTGTGTAAGGGGTTTCTGACAATAAACGTGTTTTCGGCGCCGCATTGCCTCGGCGGCAATAACCGCGTGCGTATGGTCCGGTGTAGCAATCACTACCGCGTCTATGTCGTTCTGTTTGTCCAGCATCTTTCGATAGTCGGTATAGACCTTTGCTTTGGGATATCTCTTGAAAGTCTCGGCCGCGTATGCGTGATCCACGTCACACAACGCCACGATGTTTTCGCTTTCGAGCTGCCTGAGATTGCTGGCGCCCATGCCCCCCACACCGATACCGGCGATGTTTAGTTTTTCGCTGGGCGCGATATTTTTCGCCCCACCTAAAACGTGCTTCGGTACGATTGTTGCCGTTGCGGTCATTGCTGCTCCGGCGAGAAAACGGCGCCTGTTTATATTCTTTCTCTTTCCCGACATAAGAATCTCTCCTGATAATTAAATTTTAGAGTATTTAACACTTAAACATTTGATATTACCAGATATGCCAGGAAATGATAAGTGATTTGAAACAAAATAGCACGGGCCTGTACCGTTCGATACAGGCCCGCGATTAATGCCTCGTAATACTGAATTCTTGATTCTTTCGAGTATCGAGTATCCAGTATCGAGTGTCTATCTGCTTCGATACAGACAAATATCATCTATATACATTTTACCCTTGCCGCCGGGGGTCGTCATGTTACCTCTGGTGCCGAGACCAATCGCTATCCTGTCAACATTTGTCAGGTTGATACCCTGATCAGTAAAAGCCGATAATGGAATTACCCACTCGGTCCAGGTGTCAATGTTCGCAGCGGCCGGATCATTATGAACTACTACGGCAGGATTGCCCGTGCTGTTGGACACGGCTACATAAAGTGGCTCAGCGTCATTGCTGGCTATGCCGACATCTTGGTTCATCCATTGCTGACCAACATTGCCGGTAATCGTTACGTTGGAGAACTGTGCCTGACATACAGCATTGTTATTGTGGCTGGTTAGTGCCAGTCCAATATAAACATTAGCGCTCATCGAGATGTTCTGCGGATTCCATGTCATCGGTGTCCAGGTAGAACCGTTGACCGAATAGGAAGCTCTGAAGTTGCCCGCAAAGTCACGCTCTAATTTCACCCAGTATGGAGCAACGATTGCCTGCTGTTCGGTTGTCCTGACGCCAGAGTCGCTGACGGCGGCTACATCTGTGTCTAACCTGCCCTGGAAGCTGCATCCGCTGCCTGGAGTGATATACACAGCGGCGAATTTCGAGCCGGCGTCAAGCGTCTCGCGAATCATCACGCCAGCCTTGGCCCACGGATCGGTGTTCTCGACACTGATAACCTTTGCTACAATCGAGCCGGTACCATTAAGCGTTTTGAAAGCATAATGGAACTGGTCTGCTTGGTTCCAGATATCTGCGCCTGTCGAGGTTATCGTGTAGGTACCAACCGGGCCTTCGATGAAGCTGCCGACGGATGCCGGATTGCCGCGGAACCATATTGATAATTCAGTGACACTTTCAGCCGTCCAGTCTCGCATAGCACTTAACGTCAATGCTGCTTCTGAGTACTTGGCGAAACCATCCTTATTATTGTCATAGCTATATGGCATAGATTGACCGCCGCCGTGAACTATCGTTTCCTCAGTATATGAAGGAGTTGTTTCATCGCCTACAGCAGAACCCGTGCCGTTGCCTGGGACATAAGGATCAACACCCGGCACGCCGGCACCGAGTCCATCGTTCCATGCGAACCATATCTGGTTATCATCAGCATTGTAGGCCTCGAAGTCGTCTATGACAAAGAAATCACCCGTCGTAAAGCTCCAGACGTTACCTGCCCACGGACTATCGGGATTAGTTCCGTTAACCTCATCGATCCGCCAGAAGTATGCCGTATTCAGCAAGAGTTTACCGGGATCGTAGCTCTCTTCGCCGAGGGCTTTCGGCCCCTTATACTCAGGTGAGCTTTTCGTTGCATTCTTTACGGCGTCCGCATCCGTACCGAAGTACACTTCATGCGAAGCGGCGACGGCTCCGGCATCCCAGGTAAGAATTTGTGTGGGACTGACATCCACGGCATCATTTGCCGGATTCGGACCGCTGACGGCGCCCTCGGTGGTGAAGCTCCAGACCTCGCCTTTATGCGTAGCGGCGGCATCAAACTCATCGACACGCCAGTAGTAGGTCTTTGCTAATTTGAGAGTGCCGGGATTATAGTTTGTAGTTCCCTGGGGAGTACCCCTTTCGGTATTGTTTACTTCGTCAAAGTCTTCGCCGAAGACAACATAGTGCAATTTTGCACCGAAACCCGGCGCCCAGCTAAGTCTCACATTCAGATCAACAAGCTCGGCGCCATCAGCCGGATTGGGTGTGTAGGCGGTTTTCGGCGGGATTGTAAAGCTCCAGACATTGCCTCTGTGTAATGTAGTGCCGTCTGCTTCAATCTCATCGACTCGCCAGTAATACGTTGTTCCCGGGACAAGGCCGTCAGGATATGGAAATCCGATAAAGCCGGCGATGAAATCCGTGTTGGTTTGATTGCCTCTGTAGGCGTCGCCCGTGCCGTCGTTTACATCGTCAAAATTGTCGCTGAAGTACACATCATGCGTGGCAGCTGTATCTCCGGCCGTCCAGGTAAGGCTAACCCATGTTTCAGGATGTACAGCACCATCTTCCGGTACAGGATAGTATGCACTATACTTGGGGCCCAACGCCGCGACACCTAACATGTTTCCTCCGTGGCCTTGAGTGTTACCGTTAATAGTAATAGTGCCAATATCAACAGCCAATGAGAAAATGGAGAAGTATTGATCAATATCTCCATCGAAGCTTTCATCGATGCCAATATCTTCACCTGTATCTACAAAGCCCATATCCATTAGCCAGGGCATGCCATCGATGTTAGGATTCACATCTTTTCCGCCGGCTGCTCCACCCATACGGTTGTCGACGAAAACATACAAGGTGGCCATCATTCCAAAAGTCAGGTCCAGCTCATAGGCCGAAATACCCTTGTCGTCATTGGCAAGCATGACATACTGGGCACCGAGGATAAATTCCGGTATATCAGCGTACACATGAGTTCTGTCCACAAAAGCTGCTGAATTTTCTGCAAGCGGATCGGGTGCGATCTGCGGCGGATCACTCCCATTTCGCATCGCTACGCTTGTGATAAATTGCGCATTGGCAACACCGGCAAACAAAGCCACGAGCAGAATCAGATAAATTGTTCTTTTACACATAATAATTTTCCTAACTTCAAACAAATTGATTTATAACTACCGATAATATTTTTTCTCTAACTTCATTTTACCCATGTCTGTCATGGACAAGTGTTCACAATCTGCCTTCACCTCCTTCCTTCATGAAATCGACACGCGTCAGCAAATGATATGTTAAAAGTTTGACTGATAAGATCACATCACTAAGATATGTCTTTACAGGTTATTTGACACGCCTCACTCTGGTTTGCTCCTTAAAACAGCTCAGTTCACTAACTTATACATACAACTACAAAAGATTCAACCACTCGTGGATCGACATATCATGCAGATTCGACCATGAGTTTCATATATATCCTTTGTACCAAATTAACCACCTGTTCGTCAAGGAAAATCCATTCAGGTTATTAATGAATCCTGCTCGAAGGCAAAAAAGAGACCAATACCGTATCAAATCGGTATTGGCCCCTAACTAATTCAAAATCTGCCGTTATTTCCGCTAAAAACAGCTTAACTACTCAGCAGCAGCTTCTCTCGGCTGATACAGACGGATATCGTCAATATACATCTTGCCTTTGCCGCCGGGCACTGTCATGTTACCTCTGGTGCCGAGACCAATCGCTATCCTGTCAACATTAGTCAAATTAATGCCCTGATCGGCCAAAGCCGACAGCGGAATAATCCACTCGGTCCAGGTGTCGATCTGTGCGGCAGCCGGATCATCGTGGACTACCACCGCAGGATTACCAGTGCTGTTGGAAACTGCCACGTACAGCGGCTCAGCGTCGTTACTCGGTATGCCGACATCTTGGCTCGACCACTGCGGCCCGACCGTACCGGTAATCGTGACGTTGGAGAACTTGGCCTCACAGACTTCGTCGTTGTTGTGGCTGGTCAATGCCAGACCTATATAAACACTTGCGTTCATCGAGATGTTCTGAGGATTCCATGTCATTAGTGTCCAGTTCGAACCGTTGGCCGAATAGGAAGCTCTGAAGTTGCCCGCGAAGTCACGCTCTAATTTTACCCAGTATGGAGCAATGATTGCCTGCTGTTCGGTTGTTCTGACGGCAGAGTCGCTTGTAGCAGCCACATCTGTGTCCAACCTGCCCTGGAAGCTGCATCCACTGCCGGGAGTTATATATGCGGCGGCGAATTTCGAGCCTGGCTCCAGCGTTTCGCGAATCATCACACCGGCCTTTGCCCAAGGATCGGTGTTATCGACGCTGAGCACTTGTGCTACAATCGAGCCGGTTCCGTTGAGCGTTTTGAAAGCGTAGTGGAATTGGTCTGCTTCGTTCCATATATCCGCACCTGTTGCTGTAATCGTGTAAGTTCCGACCGGGCCTTCGATAAAGCTTCCAACTGATGCCGGATTACCTCTGAACCATAGTGACAATTCGGCGACGCCTTCCTGTGTCCAGTCAAGCGGAGCTGTCAACGTCAATTCCGCTTCCGAATAGTTGGCGAAGCTTTGCTTATTATTATCATAGGCGAATGGCATTGACTGGCTGCCGCCATGGACGATTGTCTCTTCGGTATAAGATTCAGTTGTTTCGTCTCCTACGGCGGATCCGGTGCCGTTGCCGGGGAAGTACTCAGGCGTACCAATCGCGCCAGCACCAAGACCATCGTGCCATGAGAACCATATCTGGTTATCGTCGGCGTTATAAGCTTCAAAATCATCCACGTGAATGAAGTCCGCTACAGTAAAGCTCCAGGTCTTACCCTTCCACGGGCTATCGGGATTGTCGGTATTGATCTGATCAATGCGCCAATAGTAAGTAGTTTTCCACTCAAGCCTGCCGGGATTATAGTTTTCATCACCAAGGGCCGTAGTTCCCTTGAACTCAGGTGAAGCTGTAGTGGCATTCTTGACGGCATCTTCGTCCAAGCCGAAGTACACCTCGTGTGAAGCAACCGTGACTCCAGGTTGCCATTTCAGAACAACCGAATCAGGTACATCCACAGCACCATCAGCGGGGTATGGAGCAAAAGCTTTCACCGGCAGATATGGCGTTGCACCGACATACTCGGAGCTTATCACCTGCATGGCCCCGATGCCGGGACCTTGCCAGGAGACCGTTAAGCTGTCGCCAAGTGAAGCTTCCTTAATCAAGGCTTCGATATAATATCTATTACCGGCTTCAAGAGCTTGTGGATCTGATTGATCTGTAGCATCGTCCACGTATACGATGCTAACCGCATTGGCCGAGTCTTCGTCGGGACTCAGGCGTATCTCACCTTCATCAGTTGCCTGGATTTCAAATGTATAGTCTCCAGTTTCAGGGGCAAACAGCCAGCCGCGAAATCTGACGCCGAATTGTTCTGCCCAGTTCGTGGGATTCTGCATAAGGTCGGCGAATTCCCATCCATCAGGATCATTGGGATAGCGAGCATTACCCGTCAGATTGGATACAGCTTCACCGCTAATATCGAACCACCACTCCTTGATAATTTTGCCCGGGCCCGGTGCAACTGTCTCGAAGCTCCACACATCTCCCGTTAATACTTCATTGAAAATATTAATTTCATCAACGCGGAAGTAGTAGGTGGTCTCTGCACTGAGTGTCCCCGGGTCATACGTAGTTTTATCCATGACACCTTTATCCGTATCGCCTGTACCCTCGGCCACCTCTATTTCGTTTGTGCCGAAGTATAAATGATGCTTTATGGGGAATTGCGAGAAACCTGGTTTCCAGCTGAGCACCTTGTCTATCAATACATCTGTGACGCTATTTGCTGGGCTGGGGCCCCAGGCAATGTGCGACAGGCTTACGAAGCTCCAGAGCGGCCCTGTGATGACGCCACCGTCGGCATCTACTCCATCAATCCGCCAATAGTACGTCGTTCCCGGTTCAATTCCTTCAGCATGCCAATAAACATAATAATCCTGCTCACTTACTAATGGAAGATCGTCGGGATTTGTGCCGAAATATACGCGCTGGGATACTGCTGTAGCTCCCGGCGTCCACATTAGTATAGGTTCTGGCACTCCTTCTTCGCCATCTCTTGGATTGGGATCTCTGGCCTCTAGGAAAAGTGCCGTCAACGCTTCTCCCTCTATATGCACGAAACAAATCTTACAATTCGAAGCACCGGTTCCAGGTTTTATAGTGAGTCGCCCATCGGTTACCTCTACCGTCACGTTGAGTTCATCAAAGTCAAAACCAGACCCTGCCTGGTCGTCCGGGTCCTCAACAAGAACATTTTCTACATCGAAGTTATTTGTCTGGTCAGTGTATGATGGATCGCCGCAAACCAGAAAGACATCATAAGTACCATTGGGTAATTCGATCTCCCATATTCTGTCCCCGGACTGCTGGAGATGGTTTAGGGTATCATAACGCTGATCGGGAGCGTTTCCGCTGTTTCGGTCACGTGCGCCGCCTCTGATATTTTGGTCCCAACCGTAGCTCCAACCATCGTCGTGCTCGAAAAAGGGATCACCATATTCGGGCATATACCCTTCCGGTATTGGGGCTCCTTGGGACTGGAAATTGACTTTCAATACAATCTGGGCATCAACTCCAACAGTAAGAGTAAAGGCTAGTACCAAAACTAAGTAAATTGATTTTCTCAACATAATAATACTCCTTAAGATAAGGATTAAATTATGAATGACCGATAATAAAACTCTTGGTTTGATTATTTATAGATGTGAAGATGCCAACAAAAATTCTACCATTCGGTTTGACGCTACCACCTTCCTTCAAGAGCCAATCACCGTCTTATCAAATAAGAGTTCTATTTCCGGAGCTTACAACTCCAGCGGTCTTATTTTCTTGTACAAATCAGTGTTCTTTAAGAATGTCCTGAAATGACTGGGAAAATCCCTGTCAGAAAGCAAAAGAGATACAGATTCACTTATACTAATATATACTAAATTATCCGTTTCGTCAAGAAAAATGTCCATATGAGATGATTTTACGCTACCATTGAAAATTATGATGTACTGGGCCTGCTAATCTTATGAATTCAGAGAATCCAGGCCCTGAACTGTTATGGTTTAGGGCAGGCCCCTGAGCATCAAAATGGCCACGTTTTCGCCGTGTTTTAGGGCAAAATCGAGGAGAAATTCCCTCCATCGCATATCGGTTCCTTGTCTTTTTTGATTAAATGCGATACCAACAGCCGCACTCCTAAAAGTAATACTTTTAACGTAAAATTTATTGTCGCCTGCATATTACCAAATTTATCCTAAGATTGTAACCATTCACTAATATACAACAATATACAACGAGTCTATCCATTGGGGATTTAAGGCTTGTTATCCAATAGATAAGATATCTGATAAACGATGTGGCTATGTATTTTTTTGAAGAAACCATAACGATTTAGCGTACAATATATTATACTGGTCAGATAGAGAGGCGCACCTTTGATGATCACTACAATAAATTGGAGGAATTGACTATGATTAAGTTTTCCTGCAAGAACTGTGGTCAGAAGCTCAATGTCGAAGATAAGCACTCCGGTAAGCGAGTCAAGTGCCCGAAGTGCGGCAGCGTAGGTGTAGTGCCTGATAATTCGGACAAGATAAAGTTCCACTGCGATAGTTGCGGCCAGAGTATTAGTGTTCCTCAAATCCATGCCGGCAAGAAAGGCAGATGCCCGAAATGCAAGAATCCGGTGATTATTCCATCAGTCAAGAAAGAGCCGACTGATGATACTAAAACTTTCAGTATCGTATGCTCGATGTGCGAAGAGGCAATACAAGTCCCGGAAGCTTCGAGAGGGCAGGCTATAGAATGCCCCGCATGCAGTAGCTACATCGAAACCACCTCAGAAGGCGGTCCGCCCGACTCGACAGAATCTGAGTCATCAGTTCCGTCAGGTGCAGATGAGTACCAATATGAAGAGGATTATGATGTCTCAGAGGAAGATACAGGCGTGGATCGCCGCCTCATACTTGCTATCTCTGGTGTGGCCACAATTGTGGTTTTAGGGCTCATTATTCTTGTAACCGTCATTCTGCCTTCTGGATCGAAACAGGTTAAGGAATTGGCGGTACCACTGCGACAAGAAGTGGGTAATACAGATCTACGCCCTCAACCGGTCACTTCCGAAACGCATCCGATAGGGCCGACTGTGCAAAAATCCCCTATAGAAAAGACCTTGCCGGAAGTGCCCGTTTCATCTGACCGGGAATTATTTAGAGAAACCAAGATAGCTTTTGCTTCAGATAGAGATGGAAATTGGGAGATTTATGTTATGGATATGGACGGGAGTGGACAGAGAAATCTGACTAATAATCCTGCTCCCGATAGCTCTCCTTCCTGGTCACCTGCCTCAGAAAAAATAGCTTTTTCATCACAGAGAGATAGGAATGGGGATATTTATGTTATGAATGCGGATGGAAGTGGCTTAGAAAGATTGACTAATGATAGTGCTGCTGATGGTTCTCCTTCCTGGTCACTTGATGGAAAGAAGATAACTTTCTGGTCGGAAAGAGATGGAAACCGTGAAATCTATATCATGAATGCCGATGGGAAGGAGCAGAAAAGACTGACAAATAGTCCTGCTGTTGATGATCAGCCTTGTTGGTCATCAGATGGGAAAAAGATAGCTTTTACGTCAGAAAGGGATGGAAATCGGGAAATTTATGTTACGAATTTAGATGGAAGTGGTTTGAAAAGACTTACAAACAATCCTGACTCTGACAGCTCTCCTTGTTGGTCATCTGACGGAGAAAATATAGCTTTCTCGTCAAGAAGAAATGGAAATCTGGAAATTTACGTTATGAATCCGGATGGAAGTGAGCAGAAAAAGTTAACAAACAATCCTGCTATGGATGGATCTCCTTCCTGGTCGCCTGATGGAGAAAAGATCACTTTTGTTTCATTCGGGGATGGAAATCCTGAGATTTATGTTATGAATGCAGATGGAAGTGAGCCGAGAAGACTGACAAACAATCCTGCTTCTGATTCATTTCCTTCCTGGTCGCCATTTTTGGCTTCGAGATCCCGACCCGTGGATGAACCGAAGGGCCAAATGGAACGACCAGAAATCACCGATAAGGATGTACAATCCCGGGTTGTTTCTTCCGAACAAAGTGTAACGAACCAAAATCTTAACCTGAAACTTCGGCTTAAAGTCGGCCAGAAGCATCGCCTGCGATTATATAGAGAATACGATATTTCGCTTACAATCAGGGGGCAGCGGCACGATAGTGGCGACATACATACTGAAGAATTGGAATTTGAAGTTGAACAAGTTGATGCTAATAATGTTACATCGCTAAAAGTAACCTATCTGAGGATTAGCGCTATACATAAAACAGCACAGGAGCAGAGCGAGTATGATTCAGCTAAGCCAGAAACGGTTGTTAACTCCAGCTTCGGACCGATATTCTCCGCTATGATTGGACGGAGCTTCGTTGTGAAAGTCACGTCTGAAGGAAAGATAGTCAAACTCGAGGGCCTTGCTGAAATGTATCAGCAGATGGCTGAACCTTTAGTGGAATACGAGGATGAGGTTATAAGGCAAAGATATGCCGGATCTGAGGAAGATGAAATACGTCAGAAGATCGGGCATGAGAAGTACGGATCGAGAGACAAGAGAATCGAGGCGGCAAAAGAGGGGCTTGATAAGAGCCCGTACTCGCGTGAGGAAGACATCAGAGATATGCTGGATAACGTGATAATGTATTTTCCCGGCGGTCCTGTGGCGATAGGAGATTCATGGACATCGGCTCCATTCTCAATGGGAGGTTTGGAACTGGGTAATTACACTTATACTCTGAGTCAAGCCAATCAGGCCGCCATTCTGCTGGACGCAAGCTTAAAGATTGATGTGGATAAAGAGGTTCCCGCTCTCGTCGACGGTAGTCGTGGATCGTCAAGAACGACTCTGACAGGCTCCGGCAAGGGAACTGTCGAGATAGATCCCAATACCGGTTGGATGCTTCGCAAGAATATGACCTTACGTTACTCGGGAGATACTAAAACGGCACCCACAAAGCAGAATCCAAGAGGACGAACAGCGACGCAATCGATGGAGAACATCACTACCGTCGAGCCGATAGAGTAGGTAATTTCTCCAGTGACGATTCTTGACAGGTATATTATCAAAGGATAATTGGCGATGGGCTTTTACGAAGGCTGGTCCGTAATCAACGATTAGCGAAGGAAAGATTGAAAATGGGTATATATCGCAGCACAAGACGGCAGTTCATTAAGACAATTGGCGCGGGGGTGGCAGCTTTGGCTTTACCAGCGGCGTATTCGGCTGAGACGCAACCGATACTGTTGGTTAATCCTGAGCCGCGATTCGATTTATCGCCCTATTTATACATGCAGTTTATGGAGCCTTTGGGGACGACGGACGGCTCGGTCGCCGCGGCGTGGGATTTCAAAAAAGACCGATGGCGGCCGGATGTTATCGAGGTCACGAAAAAGCTTGCACCGTCGCTGATTCGCTGGGGCGGCTGTTTCAGCTCATATTATCGCTGGAAAGAGGCGGTTGGGCCGCGCGACCAGCGAAAACTGATGATTAACCTGCTCTGGGGCGGCATCGAATCCAACCAGGTTGGCACACACGAATTTGTGGATTTCTGCCGGCAGGTTGGCGCCGATCCGCTTATGAGTGTGAATTTCGAATCGGACGGCAGAAAAAACTGGCAGCGCGGCCCCAAGGGCGAAATACGCTCGGCAGGTCCGGAAGAAGCAGCCGATTGGGTAGAATATTGCAATAATCCCGACAGCAGGGAAAGAATCAAACGCGGCGTAAAAGAACCTTACAACATTCGTATGTGGCAGTTAGGCAATGAAACTTCCTACGACCGCAACGGCTACGATTGCGAGACCGCAGCAAAACGCACCGTTGCCTTCGCCCAGGCAATGCGAAGGCGCGATCCCGACATCGAGTTAATCGGCTGGGGTGACAGCGGATGGGCCCATCAGATGCTCGATATCGCCGGCAAACATTTGCAGTACCTCGCCTTTCACCACATGTTCAATCCGGATAGAGGCATACCTGATTCGCCGCTGCGGGGAATCGAGTACCGTAAAGATCCTGCACGAACCTGGCGGCATCTTATGAATGCCGCGAAGGTGCATGAAGAGAAGATTAAATGGATGAAAGAGCAGGTGGCGGATTACCCGATCCCGCTGGCTATGACCGAGTGCCACTTTTCCCTGCCGGGCCGAAACCGTTGCGAGGTACTTTCCACATGGGCGGCGGGAGTTGCGAACGCCCGTATGTTGAATGTCCACGAAAGGCATGGCGATAGGCTCAAGATTGCCACGCTTGCTGATTTTTGCGGCACACGCTGGCAGGTAAACGCTGTGATGATTCCCGTACCGGGCGGAAAATCATTTATGATGCCCGTTGGTCTGGTCATGAGTCTTTACCGGCATCATACGGGCGCCAAGGCTGTCGATGTCAATTCGGCCCATAAGGACCTTGATGTTTCGGCCAGCCGAACCGGCAACCGGATATATCTGCATATTATCAATATAAATATAGACCGGTCTATCCAGACATCTCTGAGAGTGGACGGCATGAAAATCACCTCCGGCAGGATTTTCGAATTGGCTGCTGATCCGGAATTCGAGGTTATCCAGACACAGGCCGATGAAATTGTACCGAAAGAGAAGAGTCTGCCGGTTCACCCCTTAGGGGACAGATCCTCAGGGGTAAATTGCCAATGGACTTTCCCGCCGGCTTCTGTGTCAGCTGTAGAGCTGGATGTTCAGAAGGCTTAGCGAATAAAGCTGCAGGGCTATTATGGATAAGCATGGGGCATTTACGCTGATAGAGTTGCTGGTGGTAATTGCTATTATCGCATTGTTAATGGCGATATTGATGCCGGCACTGAATTATGTCCGCAAACAGGCTCATTCGAATGCCTGTCAGAGCAATATCCGGCAATTGTGTCTGGCTATGAATCTTTATACACTTGATCACGAAGATAAAACTATGCCGTTCTCTCATGACCCCGGCGAGTACTGGTTCCATCAGTTGGCGCCATATCTGAGCGAGAAGGAGTACAAAAATAATCCAGCCGAGCACATCGAGGGGATGATGCGGGTGGCATTTTGCCCGGCGACAAAACGCCAGGACCGCACAGACGAATCTTATTACGGTTCGGCATATTTATCATGGCGCTTCATGGGCGGCGAAGGCAGTTACGGCCTGAATTTATGGCTGCTGCCGGATGATCCGATTTATGCTCCTGCGTTCCCGGTGGATAACTTCTTTAAGAAATACTCGGACGCTCAGGGCAGTGTACCGCTATTAGGTGATTCGGTCTGGGTTGGTTCGTGGCCTTTCGAAGCTGATGCAGTACCGGATGATGTCACTGGCCAGACGGGATATCCTGGATATCCTCATGGCGAAGGATTCTTCATGGGGCGATTCTGCGTCGACCGGCACAAAAAAGCAATCAATATCGGATTTGTGGACAGCCGGGTCGAAAGAGTGCCGCTGAAAGATTTGTGGATTCAAAAATGGCACAGGAACTTCAAGCCGAATTTCGATGTGTCCATCCCGTGAGCCCAATCTCACGCTTTTGGCTGCACCGAAGAGCAAATCGTGATTGTTAGTACGGATAATTGATATTATCTTGCCATATCTGACATTTTCGACCACAATATCGACCAGGGCGGCATGACTTGTTTTTTATGCAGCGTGCTTGCTCAGAGTGTGGTCTTTGGGACTTTTAACGGAGTACACACTCCATCGAAAAGAAAACGAATGGAGAGAAACAAAATGAAGGTTTGGATTAATATTGTAATAACAGCTACAGTCGTGGGAGTATTGGTTTTTCTAATGGGATGCCATCCTGCGTCAGGCGATGAGAAAGCTGCGAGATTGTCATCACAAAGCTCAGCTTACACCCCGCGAAGGGTGATAAACTTCAACAATGAATGGAAATTTATCAAAGGAGATCAGATCGGAGCCGAGGCAGCAAAATTTGACGACTCGTCATGGCAGGCGGTGCGTTTGCCGCACGACTGGGCGATATCAGGGCCGTTCAACCCTAAAGAGAACGGTTACGCCGGGAAGCTGCCCTGGAAGGGAGTGGGCTGGTACCGAAAGACGTTTATGCTCGATAAGACCGACAACGGCAAGCGAGTTTATTTCGATTTCGATGGTGTGATGGCATTTCCAAAGGTTTATGTAAATGGCCGGCTTGCCGGCGAGTGGGATTACGGCTACATGTCCTTCCGTGTGGATGCCACGCCGTACATAAAGTTTGATGGCACGAATGTGATTGCAGTCCATGTGAACACACGCAATCATGGCACAAGATGGTATCCCGGTGCAGGGATCTATCGTAAGGTGATGATGACCATCTGCGAACCGGTACATATAGCTCATTGGGGCACGTATATCACTACTCCGAACGTCAGTGATTCCTCATCGATAGTACGAGTACGCACAATCATCGACAACTACCTCGATACTGAATCGGAAGTTACAGTAGAAGTCGTTCTTTTTGATCCTGAAGGCAGAGAAGTGGCTAAAGGCAGAAAAAGTTATGTTATGCCTGCTGATGATTCCCGCGAACTGAATCAGCTACTCGTAGTTGACAATCCGAAACGATGGGATATTACTGCCCCGAAGCTTTATACCGCCAGAACAATCGTTCGCACAGACGAAAAGATTGTGGATGCGGACATCACCAACTTCGGTATTCGCACGTTTAAGTTCACGAGTAATAACGGATTTTATCTGAATGGGCGGCGTGTACAGCTCTACGGCGTTAATTTGCACCACGATCATGGACCGCTCGGAGCGGCGTTTTATACACGGGCTATGGAGCGACAACTGGAAATCATGCGCGAAATGGGTGTTAACGCCATCCGTACGAGCCACAATCCACCGGCGCCCGAGTTACTGGATTTGTGCGACCGGATGGGTTTTGTCGTTTGGGACGAGGCTTTCGACAAATGGGATGATAAGGCTGACCGCATAAAAGGCCAGCCGCCGTTGGAAGAATACGGCGAGAAACAGATTCGAAACCTGGTTATGCGCGACCGTAATCATCCCTGCATTGTAATCTGGTCGATCGGTAACGAAATCGGCAACCAGCCTTACGACAGGGAAGGCAAGTCACCCGAGCGAGTGAAGTTCATGGGTGACTTCGTCCGTAAATACGATTCGACTCGCCCTGTTGGAATTTCCTGCCATATCCCCGGCACGGCCGATGAGCCGATTCTTGATTCGATGGATCTTACCGGCTGGAATTACGCTCGCCGATACGCCAATTACAGGAAGAACTATCCCGACAAGCCAATCATTTACAGCGAATCAGCTTCTGCATTGAGTACGCGCGGATTCTATGAGTTGCCGCTTCCAAATGGAAAGACCCAGTTTTCGAAGCAGAACCAGGTGGACTCTTATGATTTGAATTCTGCGGCTTGGTCGGACATTCCGGATGTGGAATTCAAGCTGATGGAGAATGACGATTTTGTCGCCGGCGAGTTCGTCTGGACTGGTTTTGACTATATAGGTGAGCCGACACCTTTTGCGCAGGAGGCGCGAAGCTCCTACTTCGGCATCGTAGACCTTTGTGGCATACCCAAAGACCGGTTCTATCTGTATCGTAGTTACTGGCGGCCGGATGTGACGACCATTCATATTCTACCGCACTGGAACTGGCCTGATCGAGTTGGTCAAACCGTGCCGGTTTTTGTATACACAAACGGCGACTCAGCGGCGCTATTCTTGAATGGCAAATCCCTTGGCCGCAGATCTAAGGGACACCTTCCCGAAAGACCGCCCGACTTCGCAAAGGGCAAATTAGCTATGGCAAGTTCCATCGAATCTGCTAATGGGCATGTCGCTGCCAATGCGAATGATGCCGACAGATCCACACGCTGGTGTGCAGCAAACGCAGGAGTCGAACAATGGTGGCAGGTTGACCTGGGCGAAATTCAATCGGTTCGTTATCTGGCTATCGACTTCGAGAAAGAAGCAAAGAACTATGGCTACCAAGTCAAAGTCTCAACCGATGAATCGACATGGCAGAGTATCGTAAGCAAGAGCACGAGCAGGTTTCCCCAATGGGGAGGGCCGACTCGGGCATTCCACGAAGTGGATACCCAGGCCAGGTATGTGCGGATTGAATTTGCCGAACTGCAGAGAGGAACATGGGCCAGTATTCGTGAATTCGGTGTTTATCCGGAAAAAGTCGAATCGGATTATTATGCTGTGACCTACAAGTATCGCTTGCGCTGGAATGATGTGGTTTACGAGCCGGGCGAGTTAAAAGCCGTCGCTTATAAAGATGGTAAAAAAATTGGACAGGCTGTAATGCGTACGGCCGACAAACCGGCTAAGATTCGCCTTACGACTGATCGAAAGAAATTTGCAGCTACAGGTGAAGACCTTTGCTATATTCTTGTCGAGGCCCTGGATGCTGATGGGACACTTTGTCCGCTGGCGGATAATTCTGTTCGTTTCAAAGTCGATGGGCCTGCCGAGATTGCCGGTGTTGGCAATGGTAATCCTCTATCGCTTGAACCATTCCAATCGGATAGCCGTAAACTGTTTTACGGCAAGGCAATGCTGATTCTGCGAACTATAGAGGGAAAAGCTGGCAAAGTACAAATAACAGCAGAAAGCGAAGGCTTGGCTCCCGCGGAAATTACCGTGCGTGCCAATAGTAATTAAATCCCGCCGAATCGATTTCCATAAAAAGTTGATAGTCCGGCAATACTTCTTGCATATGGCAGAAAGGCTGATATGATTAAACAACTCGAATAGATATGTAGACAACGTGAATTGGTAATATGAAAGAAAGGAGAAAACAGATGCGAAGTTCAGTTTTTGTTATGACATTAGTTTGTGTTGTTGTGCTTAGTTCTTATGGTACAGCCGGCGCGGCCGAGAAGCCGACCCCGATAAGGGTTCTGCTGATTACCGGCGACGATGTCGACGTTCATCCCTGGCGGGAAATATCCGAGACCACGCGGGAAATACTCGTCAATACGGGAAAGTTTGACGTAAAAGTTTGTGAAGATCCGCATATACTCGAATCAGAGACTGCGCTGAAAGCATACGATGTAATCGTATTTACAATCTTCAGTCGGCGTATAAAAATGCTTCCAGGGCAGGCCCAGGAAAACCTGCTGAACTTCGTCAAGGGCGGCAAGGGATTCTTCGTCCAGCACTTGGCGAGTGCCTCGTTCGCTCAGTGGGAAGAATTCGGCAAGCTTTGCGGCAGAAAGTGGGTAATGGGCACTTCCGGTCACGGCCCACGAGCGGTATTTAAAGCCGAGATAGCAAACGAGGAACATCCTATTACAGCAGGTCTGGATGACTTCGATGTTGACGATGAGTTATACGCCAAGCTACAGGGTACCGGCGATATTAATGTGCTGGTAACGGCCGACTCTGACTGGAGCAATAAAACCGAGCCACTGGTCTTCACATCAAGTTACGGCAAAGGTCGGAGCATTTATAACGCTTTCGGCCACGACCGCAAGGCTCTGATGACTCCGAACGTACAGAAACTCATCGCCCGTGGCGTGGAGTGGGCGGCCACCGGAAAAGTTAAGTAATAAAAATCATGTTGTTTAACACATTAGCCGCCGGGCAAACCTCAAGTGATTTGTCCGGCGTATGATTCAGGAGGTCTCCACCGCGAGTGAAGACCTCTGTTGTATATTGAGGAAAGGAGTTTATTATGGGCCACAGGAAAATTTATTGTCTGATTATTTTGCTGATTGTCTCGGCAAGCCTCAGTTTTGCCAGACAGCAGCAGGACGAATGGGTGTCGCTGTTCAACGGCAAAAACCTGGACGGATGGTCCGTCCACAGCGGCTTCGCTAAATACCATGTTGAGGACGATGCTATTGTCGGTACAACCGCCAAGGGCAGCCCGAACTCATTCCTCTGCACCGACCGTGAGTACGGCGATTTTGTATTGGAGTTCGAAGTTCTCCTGGATCCTGAGCTTAACTCGGGTGTACAGATACGCAGCAAGATTGCCGAGGCAGAGAAAGTATTTGTTTTCAGTGGGCGTGATGGCAAACCTCAAAAAACTACCGCGCCGCCAGACCGTGTTTATGGTTACCAGGTGGAAATTGCTACAGAAAAGTCCGGTTCCTCAGGCAGCATTTACGACGAGGCCCGGCGTGCTTTTATGCTTGCTTCCACAAGGTCCGACCCGACAGCAAGCAAGGCTTTTAAGGATGGGCAGTGGAACAAGTACCGCATCGAATGTAAAGGTGACAATATAAAAACGTGGATTAACGATGTCCCCTGTGTCGACCTTAGAGACGGCATGACGTCCCGTGGCATCATCGGCCTTCAGGTCCATGGCATACCAAAAGATGCCGGGCCGTACCAGGTGCGATGGCGCAATATACGCATCAAGGCCGACGACGAGGGTATTGTGCTGCCTGTGATATCCTGCCGGCAGCGTGTGCTGCAATGCACGCCGAAATGGACAGGGCCAAGGGCCGAAGATGGCCGGCCGTATGTCTCCGATGACATTCTGGAGCGAATGAGGAACGTCTCGGTCACTCAGGCATGGAGCATTGTCCGCGGCGCCGGTTACCCCAACTGTTATGAAAACGCAGCCGGTTGGATCATCTTGTATCCCAGCGAAGTAATCGTCGGTCGTGTCCTGACGGCTCAATATATGCCATCCCACCCGGATTATAATCGATTAATCATGAAGCAGGGACGTGCCGAGGGGCGGATCGGTAACTCTAATTCATGGCCGATCGACATGCTGAAAAAAGACGATGTTTATGTCGCAGACTGTTTCGGCAAGGTTCTTGACGGAACCCTTATCGGCGATAATCTCGGTAATGCAATCTACGCCAACTCGGGTAAGGGTGTCATCTTCGACGGTGGTGTCCGTGACTTGGAAGGTATCGAGCAAATCGAAGGATTCAACGTTTGGTGTAAGGGTGCCGATCCGAGCTTCCTGCGCGACGTGATGATGACAGCGATAAACGTGCCGATCCGTATTGGAAAAACTGTAGCTTGCCCCGGAGATGTCGTGCTGGCCAAACGGGAGGGCATTGTTTTCATCCCTGCCCATCTGGCGGAAAAAGTTGTCACCGAATCCGAGGCTATCATGCTGCGTGATATGTTCGGTCACCAGCGTTTGAAAGAAGGTATATACACGCCGGGACAAATCGACGGCAGATGGTCACCCGAGATTCAGGAAGATTTCCGAAGCTGGCTTAAAAAGAACATCAACGAACTACCCGTGCCGAAAGAAGTGATTGAAGATATGCTGAATCCAAAGACAAGGAACTGGTAGATGACTATTAAAAAAGATCCTGAAAATCAGCAAGCAATATATTCCAGGCGTTCTATTCTTAAAGGTGTCGGTTCGGGCTTTGCAGGCCTGAGCCTCGCAGGCATGGTTGGTGCCCCTATAGAAGAGCAAGTGGCCTTTGCCACTCAGAATGTCAATCGAAGCTCCAGCCCCTCGCAATTGAGAATTACCGACTTACGCGTCGCTGTGGTTACCAGGGCACCTATGCGCTGCCCTCTGATTCGTATTGATACAAACCAGGATATTTGCGGCTATGGAGAAGTTCGGGATGGGGCCAGTGAAAAGTATGCGCTCATGCTCAAGAGTAGACTACTGCGTCAGAATCCCTGTAACGTCGAGCGAATATTCAAACGAATCAAACAGTTTGGACATCACGGCCGGCAGGGTGGCGGCGTATCGGGTGTGGAGATGGCATTGTGGGACCTGGCGGGTAAGGCGTATGGTGTCCCCGTGTATCAAATGCTCGGCGGTCAATATCGTGACAGGGTCCGCTTGTACGCTGATACACCCGATGGCCGTGTCAGCGGACTTAAGAAAAGAATAGGTCAGGGATTTACTTTCCTGAAATATGATTGTGGCATCCGGAACATCTGGAATGTCTCCGGTGCATTGAGCTACCCGACAAAAGACACTAACTGGTATGGTAAGCATCCGTTCACGGGTATTCAGCTATCGGACAAAGGAGCTACACTTTTGGGAGAGCGTTTTGCCGATGCCCGCGAAGAAGTCGGTTGGAAGATCCCGATTGCGTCGGATCACTTTGGCCATATCGATGTCAATAGCTGCATCAAGCTGGGTAAAACCCTGCAGCCATACCAGCTTGCATGGCTGGAGGATATGGTGCCGTGGGAATATACTGATATGCTCAAAGAGATAAAGAATGCTATCGACGTGCCGCTGCTTACGGGCGAGGATATCTATCTGCTCGATGGTTTTAAGCCTCTAATCGACGAGCGTGCCGTCGATATGGTGCATCCCGACCTGGCCACTGCGGGCGGGATAATGGAGACCAAGAAGATTGGTGACTACGCAGAACAGCGCGGCATCGCTATGGCTATGCACTTTGCAGGTACACCGGTATCCTTCATGGCCAACGTACATTGTGCCGCAGCCACTGAGAACTTCATCGCCCTTGAGCACCACTCGGTCGATATAGACTGGTGGGAAGATTTGGTGACTGGAATCGACAAGCCGCTCCACACCGACGGTTTCGCCCGTGTCCCGGAAGGCCCGGGGTTGGGTATTGAACTGAATCTTGATGTTGTAAAAGAACACCTCGGGCGAGGGCAGGAACTTTTTGCTCCCACTGACGAATGGAACAGAGACCGCTCCAATGACCGCCTGTGGAGCTAAGAGTCTTGATCTCATATCAAATTGCAAAGGAGAATAATGGGAACCATAAAATCATTTCTGGGATACTTCAAGTTCGTATTCATTCTATGCCTGGTGTTGGTAGTCATCATGCTTATCATCGGCCGCCGGGCCGTGGTGGGCCCAGCATTGATTGTCATGTTCGGTTCTTTGGCCCTGTATTGCATGAGCCATTCGTTCCTGAAAAGCTTTGCGTTTACAGTTTGGGTCTTTGCATTTGTGGCTGCATCGATGGTTTATCCCTCGGTATTCATGACCTGGCTCGGAGTTGATTTAAAGATTCTGATTGTCCCTCTGATCCAGATAATCATGTTCGGCATGGGAACGACCTTAAGCGTGGCTGACTTCGGGCGTGTGTTCAAAATGCCCTGGCCGGTCCTCGTTGGATTTGTCCTGCAGTTTTCGGTAATGCCCCTGACCGGCCTTGCTCTGGCAAAGGTGTTCGGTTTTCAAGCTGAAGTTGCCGCCGGTGTCGTCTTGATAGGTTCTTGTCCAGGAGGTGTTGCATCAAATCTAATGACATATCTGGCCGGCGGAAACGTGGCTCTATCGGTTACGATGACTTCCTGCTCGACATTGGTTTCACCGATCATGACGCCTTTTTTAATGGACAAGCTGGCCGGCCAGTTCATCGAGATAAATTTCCTGGCGATGATGTTTGGTATTATAAATATGATTATCGTGCCGATTGTTGCCGGCTTGATTGCTAACCGTATCCTGTACAGCAGGCACAAGGCCTTCAGCCGAGGCAGTACATTAGCTCTAATCGGAGTGGTTACTATATTACTGGCCGCTTGCATAGGCTTCATGGCGCCTTCGGCTGTTTTCACTTATGGGGATGCTTCTCTGTCGAAAGACGGCTTTGTCGTCGGATTATTGCTGATCGGTGTTGTCGCTCTGGCAAAGCTTGTAATCAGCATTTTGCTAAAAGGCCCGGAAAACTGGATGGACAAGGCTTTGCCCATTGTTTCGATGGCGGGTATTTGCTACATCATCGCGATAATAACCGCACGCTCCAGGGACGATTTAATGACGGTCGGAGCATATCTTATCGCTGCGGCGATTATCCACAATTTCGTCGGCTACATCCTGGGCTACTGGTTTGCCAGGGCGGCACGTCTTGATGAAAGTTCATCCCGGACAGTGGCATTTGAGGTCGGCATGCAGAACGGCGGGATGGCCTCAGGCCTGGCAATGAATGTGCTCAAAAGTGCACCAGCGGCGCTTGCGCCTGCCATCTTTGGTCCATGGATGAATGTTTCCGGCTCGGTACTGGCTACCTGGTGGCACCGGAAACCAGTGG
>Ga0209536_100003669_pt1 | contig 24558 bp, 20 predicted proteins | sample DeeMarSeWOR28_12_FD_187461 | JGI IMG/M metagenome (GOLD analysis project Ga0209536, IMG submission 187461) | Marine sediment microbial communities from White Oak River estuary, North Carolina - WOR-2-8_12 (SPAdes) (version 2) | ecosystem: Environmental > Aquatic > Marine > Intertidal zone >...
GGCCGCCCCGGCGGCGGCCTGGTCCGGGGTCAGCCACTCGGCCCGCACCGACGGCAGGTAGCACCGGATCGCCGACGCGAATGCCCGGGCCTTGGACGGATCGACGTCGTAGCGCGGCGCGTCCACGAACTCCGCGTCGGGCCCGAAGCGGATGCGCCCGGCCAGATCGAGGGTGGCGTGGATGCCGAGGCCCGGACCCGACGGCAGCGGGTACACCAACCGGGAGAGACGAACCGGCGCCCCGGGCGTCAGGGCGAAGTAGTCGCCCTTGCAGGGCCGGATGCGATAGCCGAGTGCGTCCACGTCCAGCCCGGCGAGCGCCGCGACCCGGTCGCCGGCCAGGCCCGCCGCGTTCACGACCGCCCCACAGTCGAGCTCGCCGCGTTCCCCGTCGTCGCCGACACAGACGAGTCGGTAGCCGTGGGTGCGGCGCTCGATGCCGACGACCTCGGTGCGCAGGGCGATGACGCCCTCGAGCGCCTCGAGCTCGGCCGCCAGCGACAGGCACAGCGCGGCGCCGTCCACGATGCCGGTCTCCGGAGACTCCAACGCGGCGACGACCGCCACCTGGGGCTCGGAGCGCCGCAGCGACGCGCCCTCCACCAGGCGCAGACCCGGCACGCCGTTCGCGCGCCCGCGCTCCAGCAGGACCTCCAGGGCCGGCACCTCACCGGCGTCGCCGGCAACGATCCACTTCCCGAGCCGGCGGTGCGGAAGCGAGAGCCGGATACAGCGGGCGTAGAGCCGCTCGCGACCCTCGCAGCAGAGTGTCGCCTTCAGCGACCCGGGCGGGTAGTAGATGCCCGCGTGCACCACCTCGCTGTTGCGGGACGTGATCTCCCGCCCGATCCCCGGATTCCGCTCGAGCACGGTCACGGAGCGGCCGGAACGCGCGAGCGCCGCCGCCGCCGCCAGGCCTACGACGCCGCCTCCGATGACGGCGACGTCGGCACCCGGCTGGATCGCTGCCCCCTTCCGCGGCGCTCAGAGCGACGCGCCGAACGCGTCGGCGAAGTGTGTCCCGAACTCCTCGAGTCCGAGTCGGAGCGACTGCGTCCCCTCCACGCCCACCTGCAGCGAGCCGTAGAGGTTTCCGATCCGGGCGGCAGCGTCCAGGGATCGCCCGGACGAGACGCCGTAGAGGAAGCCCGCGCGGAAGGCGTCGCCGCAGCCGGTCGGGTCGACCACCTTCGCGGCGGGCACCGGCGGCACCGCGATGCGCTCCCCTTCGGCCCGCACCTCGGAGCCCTTCGGCCCGAAGGTGATGATCACGGCATCGCAGCGCCGCTCCAGGTCGTCTTCGGCGAGTCCCGTCCGCTCGAGCGTTAGCGCCCACTCGTAGTCGTTGACGAAGTAGCCGGCCGAGCCCTCGATGAGCTCGACGAGCTCGTCCCGATCGAGCAGCGGCAGGCCGTGGCTCGGATCGATGTAGGTGGGCACACCGCGTGTCTTGAGAGCGCGCGCATGCTCGATCATGGCCTGCTTCCCGTTCGAGGAGACGATCGCCAGCTCGAGGGGCTCGCCGACGTCCTCGACCCGCGCCTCGTGGGAGCGCGCCATCGCGCCCTCGTAGAAGGCCCAGATCTGGCAGTCGTCGAGGTCGGTGGTGACGAATCCCTGGGGCGTCCGAACGTCCTCGTAGACGCGGATGTGATCGCGGCGAATTCCCTGCTCGTCCAGCCAGCTCGCGTACGGGGCGAAGTCCGAGCCGACGGTGGCGAGGATCAGCGGCTCCCCGCCGAGCAGCTTCAGGTGATAGGCGATGTTCGCCGCAACTCCACCGAAGTGGGTCTTCAGGCTCGTGATGTTGAAGGAGACGTTCAGGGCGTGGACCTTCTCCGGCAGGATGTGGTTCGCGAACTGATCGGGGAACACCATGATGTGGTCGAGCGCAACCGAGCCGGAAACGAGAATCGCCATCGAGACCTCCGAGCGGCGCAGTCTCGCCACCTCGGGCCCCTACGTCAATGCCGACGGAGCTCGGCTCGGAGGTGGATTCGACCGGTGGTAGACTCCGGCGCCATGGCCCGACTGCGAATCGCGGTGCTGCTCTCCGGACAGGGGACCAGCCTCGAGAACCTGCTCGAGCTCTCGGAATCGGGCGACCTGCCCGCCGAGATCGCCGTGGTCATCGCCTCGAAGGCGAAGGCGGGAGGGCTCGAGCGCGCGCGACGACGCCGCATCCCGGCCGTGGCGATCCCCCGGCGCGACCACCCCGACGTCGATGCGTTCAACGACGCCATCCACGCGGAGCTCGCCCGCCACGAGATCGATCTGATCGCCCTGCTCGGCTTCCTCTCCCCCTTCCAGACCCGGGGCCTCTGGTCGGGCCGCGTCGTCAACGTCCACCCGGCACTCATCCCCGCCTTCAGCGGGAAGGGGTTCTACGGCCACCGCGTGCACGAGGCGGTGCTCGAATCGGGCGTGAAGGTGACCGGCGCAACCGTGCACTTCGCCGACGACGAGTACGACCACGGCCCGATCATCCTCCAGGAGGCGGTATCCGTCCGCGAGGACGACACCCCGGAGTCCCTGGCGGCGCGGGTCCAGGAGACGGAGCGTCGCCTGCTCCCCGAGGCGATCCGGCTCTTTGCCGAGGGCCGCCTCGCCGTCGACGGCCGCCGCGTCCGGATCAAGTCGGGCTGATCCCGCCCGCTCCCTCCCGCGAGGGCTCGCTGCGCGGTCGGGGCAGCGCCTCGATCGCTCCCGCTCGGCCGGCGGGCCTCGGTGAGTGCGCCGAAGAACGAGCTTGACGAATGGGCGAAGAAAACACGAAAATAGATCCTCGTGTCCCCTCCCCCCCCGAAGGTCCGTACCGCCCAGGGTCCCGGCGTCGAAGGCGCCGTAGCCGGCCTCCTCCGCGATCTGGGGAGCCAGCTCCAGCGGGGCAGCGCCGCCCTGGCCCGGGAGACCTCGGGGCGCCTGGCCACCGGCATCCCGGGCATCGACGCCCTGCTGGCCGGGGGCTTCCCCGCCGGCCGCCTGAGCGAGATCGCGGGCCCGCCCTCGTCGGGGCGGACCTCCGTGGCCCAGGCCCTGCTCACCCACGCCACCCGGCGTGGCGAGATCGTCGCCTGGGTCGACGCCGCCCAGGCCTTCGACCCGGCCTCGGCCGAGGCCGCCGGCGCAGCGCTGGAGCGGGTGCTCTGGGTGCGCCCCCCCGAGCCGCGTACCGCCATCCGCTGCTGCCAGTGCCTGCTCGACGCCCGGGGCTTCGCCCTGGTGGTGCTGGACCTGTCCAGTCACACCGCCGCGCGCCTCCCTACCTCATCGCCGTCGCCTTCGGCATCGCCATCGGTCTGGCAGCGGCTGGGCCGGATGGCGGCGGGAACGGGAACCGCCCTGGTGACGCTGTCGCTCGAACGCACCAGCGGTGTCTTCGCCGACCTGGCGCTCTCGATGCAGCCCACCCGCGCCCACTTCAGCGGCACGCCGCAGCTGCTCGAAGGTCTGGAGATCGAGGCCATCGTCTCCCGGCAGCGCTCGGGCCCGGCACTGCGCACCGCCGCGGTGTGCCTGTCCACCGGCTCCCGGGCGGCCTAGTTGTCGCCGCCGCGCACGGCATGCCTGTGCGTACCGGACCTGCCACTGGCCGCCGAGCTGCGCGCGCGACCCGAATGGGCCGGGCTGCCCCTGGCCATCGCATCGGCGAGCGGTCCACGAGCCGAGATCGTCTCGGTCTCCGACGAGGCCATCCGGCGCGGCGTGCGTCGGGGCAATACCGTCACCCATGCCCGCGCGGCCTGCGCCGTGCTGAAGGTGCGCATTGCCTCTCCGGCCCTCGAGCGCGCGGCGCGGGAGGCCCTGCTCGACGTCGCCCTCTCCTTCTCGCCGCGGGCCGTCCTGCTGCCGCCCGCTTCGGGAGCCTTCGCAGCGGAAGCCGCCGTGCTCCTCGACGCATCGGGCATCACGGCCCTGTTCCGCTCGGAGCCGGGATTCGCCACAGCCCTCGCCGAGCGGGCGCGGCGCCTGGGTCTGCCGGCGAACGTCGCCGTCGCCGGCTCCCGCAGCGTGGCGCACCTCGCCGCCCGCAAGCTCTCGGGTGGGGACGGCGCGACCCTCGTCGTCGCCGCCGGAACGGAGATGGAGTTTCTCGGCCCCCTTCCGATCGATCTCCTCGATCCCGAAGACACCCTCGCCGCATCCCTCACCCGCTTTGGCATCCGCACGCTGCGAGAGCTGCTGTCCCTGCCCCCGCGCGCACTCTCCACACGGCTCGGGCCGCGTGCGCTGGCCCTCGCCGCGCTCGCCCGCGGTGTGTCCGACGACCCTCCCCTCCCCGCTCCCGCACGCACGCGGCTCGTCGAGGCCGTGGATCTCGACCACGCCGTGGACCGGCTCGAGCCCCTGCTCTTCGTGCTCCAGGGGCTGCTCTCGCGGCTGCTCGACCGGCTCGAGGTCCGCCACCTGGCCTGCGGCGACCTGGCGGTCTCCCTCGACCTGACGGGCGGTGGGCGCGATGCACGACGCATCGGCGTCGCCGCACCGACCCGCGACCTCCGCGTCCTGCTTCGTCTCGTCCACACGGCGCTCGAGACCCGGGCGCCCGCGGCGGCCATCGAAGGGCTTCGCATCGAGACCGAGGGGCTCTCGCTGCGCAGCGATCAGCTCGACCTCTTTCGCCCCCCCGGACCGAGCCAGACCGAGCTGGGACGCGTGCTGGCCGAGCTCTCGAGCCTCTGTGGGGAGGACCGGGTCGGCGCCCCCCGGGTGGCCGACCACCACCACCCGGACGCCCTGGCGCTGGAGCGCTTCGACCCCTCCGGGTGCGAGAGGAAGCGCGCGAAGGACGGCGGAGGCGCCGCCGCAGGCGACCTGACCAGCACACTGGCCCTTCGCGTGCTGCGCCCTCCGGTCACCGCTCAGGTGCGGAGAGAAGGCGAGCGGCCCCGATGGATCCGCAGCGCCATCGTCAACGGCCCCGTGGTGCGCTGGGCGGGTCCCTGGCGAACCACCGGAGGCTGGTGGTCCCAGGAGGGGCGATTCGCCTTCGATCACTACGACGTGCTCACCAGCGACGGAACGGTATCCCGGCTCCGATACGACCACGTCGCCCGAGCCTGGCAGATCGACGGCGTCTACGATTGAGCCCCGCTGTGGGCGGGTGTCGGCTTTCCGCCCCAAAGGGATGCAGCGCGCCTGGACAGAACCCGAGACCGCGAGTCAGACTTTTGGCTACAGTCCCCGCCGCGCTCCATCCATCACACGACTCCACGATCGATCTGGAGGGACCCCCCATGAACTCGCCGCTGAGGCGCCTGCGCCCGCAGCCGGACAGTCGGCTCGCCTTCTTCCAGGGCTTTCTGAAGCGGCCCCTGGAGGTCGGCTCCATCATTCCGAGCTCGCGTTTCCTGGAGCGGCGCGTCACTCGCGCGGCGAACATCGAGAAGGCCAACCTGGTCATCGAGCTCGGGCCCGGCACCGGCGGCACCACGCGCTCCTTCCTGCGCGCCATGAAGCCCGACGCGAAGCTGCTCGCCATCGAGATCAACCCGGACTTCGTGAAGAAGCTGCGCCGCATGGACGATCCGCGCCTGATCGTGCACCTGGGCAGCGCCACGGAGCTGCGCGAGGCCCTGGACCTCTACGGCCTGCCGGCACCGGACGTCATCCTCTCGGGCATCCCCTTCTCGACGATGGAGCGGCCCCTCGGACATGCGATCCTGCGCTCGGTCCACGACGTGCTCGAGCCCGGCGGCCTGTTCGTGGCCTACCAGGTGCGAGACCGGGTCGAGATGCTGGGTCGCGAGGTCTTTGGCGACGCCCGCGTCCAGACGGAGCTGCTCAACGTGCCCCCGATGCGCGTCTACCGCTGGCGCAAGCAGGACTGAGCCCGCCCCCTCTCAGTCGGATTCATCGGGCTCCTCGCCGCGCTTGATCTGGAAGGAGAGGCCGGCCCGTTCGGCGTGGACCGGGTTCCCGCGGACGACCGCCTCGCTGCCGAAGCGGTCGGCGATGGCGTCCAGGGCGCGGTTGAGTCGGCTACGACGCATCTCCTCCTCGGGCCGAGGAAAGAGCCCGAGCTGGGCGCGCTCGGCAGGCTCGAGCCCGGTGACGCCGACGCCCAGCAGGCGCACCGGCTCGCTGAGTGCCGCCCGGTCGAGCAGGGTGACCCCGACCCGGGAGATCCGAGCCCCGTCGTCGGTGGCCTCGGAGAGCGTCTCGCGCCGGGTGAGCAGCGGGTAGCCGCGCGGTCCCTCGGCGACGCGCCGACCGAGCTTGAGCTTGAGCACGACGCTGCGGGCGACGAGCCCGTCGCGGCGGAGGCGTCGGGCCACGGACTCCGCGTGGGCGATGATCGTCGACTCGAGCACGTCGCGCGCGGACACGTCCTGCGCGAACGTGTTCTCCTCGCTGTAGGAGACGGCCTCGCGGTAGGGCTCCACCTCCGAGAGGTCGCGACCGCGACCCAGACGCGCGATCTCGAGCCCCCACGGCCCCAGAACCCGCATGACGCGCTCCGGATCACAGCGGACCAGGTCGCCGACGGTCTCGAAGCCGTGGCGCTGCAGGCGGCGCTCGGCGACGGGCCCCACGCCCCAGATGCGACGCACCGGTAGAGCCTCCAGGAAGTCCGCGACGCCCTCGGCACTCACCTCGAACAGGCCGTCGGGCTTCGCCGCGTCGCTGGCGATCTTCGCCACCATCTTCACCGGGGCGATTCCCACCGAGACGGCGAGGCCCACCTCGTCGCGGACCGCGGCGCGCAGGCGAGCGCCCGCCTCCCGGGGCGCCCCGTGCAGGCGCTCGGTGCCGGTGAGGTCCAGGAAGGCCTCGTCGAGGGAGACGCCCTGGACCGCCGGGGTGAAGCGCCGGAAGATCTCGAAGATCCGGCGGGACTCGGCGGCGTATCGCTTCATCGACCCGCGCAGGAAGACGCCGTGGGGACAGCGCCGTCGCGCGAGCACCGTCGGCATCGCCGAATGGACGCCGAACTCCCGGGCCTCGTAGCTGGCCGCCGAGATCACGCCCCGGGGACCGGTACCGCCCACCATCACCGGTCGCCCGCGCAGCGTCGGGTCGTCGCGCTGTTCGATGGACGCGTAGAAGGCGTCCATGTCCGCGTGCAGGATGACGCGCGCGCGGGTCATGGTCGGCGAATCTAGCAGGCCGATCGCGCGCTCCGGCCCGGGCTCGCGACGACGCCGGGCCACACCCGCCGCCCGGGTGTATGCTCCGCCGCTCCCGAAACGAGGACTGCATGACGCGCCTCCGACCCATCCCCGTCCGGACCGTCCCGCTCGCGAGCGACGGCGGACCCGCCACGAAGAGCGAGGGCGGGCCCGCCGCCGGCGTTCGCTGGGATCTCTCCCACCTCTTCGACGGCCCGGACGACCCCCGGCTCGAGCAGGCACTCGATCGCTCCCTCGAGTCCGCCGGCGCCTTCGCCGCCGAGTACCGCGGGCGAGTGGCGGACCTGACCGCCAGCGAGCTTGCGGATGCCGTCGACGCCTACGAAGGCACGCAGGAACCCTCCGCTCGGGCCGGCGCCTACGCCCAGCTGCTCTTCGCCGGCGACACGGCCACCCCGCGCCACGGTGCCCTGCTCCAGCGGGTGCAGGAGCGCGGCATCGAGATCCGCAATCTGCTGCTCTTCTTCGAGCTCGAATGGGTCGCCGTCGAGGACGAGCGCGCCGACGCCCTGCTCGAGCACCCGGCCCTGGCCCGGCGGCGCCACCTCCTGCGCTCCATGCGTCGCTACCGCCCCCACGTGCTTTCGGAGCCCGAGGAGCGGATCGTCGGGGAGATGGCGAACACGGGTCGCCACGCCATGAGCCGCCTCTTCGACGAGACCATGTCCTGCCTCACCTTCCCGGTGGAGCGCGAGGGAGAGACCCAGGAGCTCGGCGAGGAGGAGGTGCTCTCCCTGCTCTACGCACCCGAGCGCGAGGTGCGCCGGGCCGCGGCCCGCGGTCTCACCGAGGGCCTGCGCGGGAACGCGAGAACCCTCGCCTTCATCTTCAACACCCTGGTCCACGACAAGGCCATCGAGGATCGGCTCCGCCACTACGCCGAGCCGATGCAGGGACGCAACCTCGCCAACGAGATCGACGCCGCCAGCGTCGACTCGCTGATCTCGGCGGCGGTGACGCGCTACCCACTGGTCGCGCGCTACTACCGGCTCAAGGCGAAGCTGCTCGGGATCGACGCGCTCGCCGACTACGACCGCTATGCGCCGATTCCGGGTGCCGAAGGCGAGCGGAGCTTCGACGACGCGCGCCGCATCGTGCTCGACGCCTACGGCGACTTCGCGCCGGAGCTGGCCGACGTGGCGCGGCGCTTCTTCGACGAGCGCTGGATCGACGCCGAGCTGCGACCCGGAAAGCGCGGCGGCGCCTTCTGTGCCTCCACGGTGCCCTCGGTCCACCCCTATGTCCTGCTCAACTACACGGGCAACCTGCGGGACGTGATGACGGTGGCCCACGAGCTCGGCCACGGCGTGCATCAGGTCCTGGCTGCGCCTCAAGGGCTCTTCGAGCAGGACACACCGCTCACCACCGCCGAGACCGCCAGCGTCTTCGGAGAAATGCTCGTCTTCCGCAGGCTCATGCGCGAGGAGTCGGACCCGCGGGTCCGACTCGCACTGCTCTGCGGCAAGATCGAGGACGCCTTCGCCACGGTCTTCCGGCAGATCGCGATGACGCGCTTCGAGCAGTCGCTCCACGCGGCCAGGCGGGAGGAAGGCGAGCTGCCGATCGAGCGCGTGAACGAGCTATGGATGGCCGCGAACCGCCCCATGTTCGGGGACTCGGTCGAGCTCACCGAGGACTACGGCTGGTGGTGGCTCTACATCCCCCACTTCGTGCACTCGCCCTTCTACTGCTACGCCTACGCCTACGGGGAGCTGCTCGTGCTGGCCCTGCTGCGCCGCTACGACGAGGAGGGGGCCGACTTCGTGCCCCGCTACCTCGCGCTGCTCGCCGCAGGCGGATCCGATACGCCGGCTGCCCTGCTCTCCCGCATCGGTCTCGACGTGACCGATCCCGGGTTCTGGGACGGCGGCCTGGTGCTGCTCGAAGACCTGCTGGTGCAGGCCGAGGTGCTGGCCGGCTGAGGCCGCCCCTATCCGCTGGCCAGCGGCTGTGGAATCCGGTGGGATCCCTCGAAGACCGCGGCGCCATCCAGCGTCTGCTCCGCGATGGAGACCCGCTGCAGCTCGCGCCCCGCGGCGATCTCGGCGAGCAGCGCCTCCCGCAGCGCGTCCACGTCGAGGGGGATGCCATCCTCCTCGACGCTGCCCGCCGTCTCCGGGTCGAAGTCGAGCCCGAGGGCGCGGTAGACCGGCTCGAGGACCTCGCTGACCCGCGCCCGATCCCGGACCACGATCACGCCGCCCACGTGGACGGCCCCGCGCACGACCCGCTGCCCCACTCCCATCAGCTTGCGACGCCCTCCGACGTTGACGCTGTAGTCGCCCGGGCAGTACTCACCGGGCACGGCCCCGACGCGGGCATCTAAGCCGAGGCCCTTCAGGGTACGGGCCACCCACTCCGCGGTCTGCTCGAAGCGACGTCGGATACCGTCCCGGGGCTGGGCATCGGGGATGCACCAGGCGAAGGCCAGCGTCTGTCGGTGGAAGACGGCCGCACTGCCCCCGGCGAGGCGCAGGGCCGCGTCGAAGCCCGCCGCCCGCGCCGCACGAACCGCGGCGGAGAAGCCGGGGCGCCGCAGGTCCGTCGTCGAGAAGGCCACCACGTCGTCGGGCCGGTAGAGGCGCAGCGTCTCGGGTGCCCGGCCCTGGGCGACGTCGCGGAGCAACGCCCGCGACACACCCACGTCGAAGGCCGCGCGCCCGGGGAAGGTCGCATCCGTCCAGCACAGGAGAGAGTCCATCGGTGTGCTCCCGGGGGCGCGCTGGCGCGAGCCCCGACTCGCCTCAGGGCGCGTAGGCCCGCTCGACGGCCTCCACGATCGCCCCGATGAAGAGATCGCCGGTCAGCGGCTCGACGATTCCCGTGAAGACGAACTGGATCCCGATGCCTACGAGCAGCAGGCCCATGATCCGGGTCAGCACCGACACCCCGGTGGCCCCCAGGAAATCGACCACCCGGAGCGAGGAGCGCAGGATCAGCCAGGAGGCGAAGGCGACCAGGGCGATGCCCCCGATGATCGCCAGGTTCTCCAGCGGGTGACGGACCTCGGTGGCCATGCCGATGGTGACGGCGATGGACCCGGGACCACTCAGCATGGGCATGGCCACGGGCGTGAACGCCACGTCCTGCATCTCCATGGCCTCGGCCCGGGTCTCGTCGTCGAGCTGGCGCTCGGGCTCCGGTCCCAGCATCCCGAAGCCGATCCGGGCCACGATCAGGCCTCCGGCCACGCGCAGCGCGTGGATGGAGATGCCGAAGAACCCCAGCACCAGCGCTCCGGCGAGGAGCGCGACGGTCAGCACGGCGAAGACGTAGATGCACGCCATCCGCGCCTGCTGCATGCGCCGCTCCGCGGTCATGCTCTGGGTGACGGCGACGAAGACCGGCGCCGTACTGAAGGGATTGGCGATGGGCAGGAGCGCGACGAAGGTCGCCACCACGAGCGTCAGCCAGTCTACGATCACGGCGCCGAAGTATGACAGCCCCGGTGCCGACGGCTAGCCCCTGGCTACGGGGCGGTGCTCCGACGCGCCGGGCGGGGCGGCAAGCCGTCTCGGATGCGGCGCGAGAAGTCCGGCGCCTCGTCCGCCGCGCGAGCGCGCTCCGTGATCTCACTCCGGACCTGCATTTCCTGGAACGGGAGGCTCGTATCGATCGAGCCGCGCTCGTAGGCCAGCTCGCCCAGGAAGCCGTTGGCGAGCACCCTCCAGTCGAAGGGGTCCCCCGGTGTGGCGTGCTGGATGTTGTGCCGGATCTCGGTGGTGCAGTTGTGGGAGAACGCGTTGTACCAGCGCGGCCGCTCGGCGAGGCGATTGATCTCCTTCAGGTACTGGAGCAGGATGGCGCGGGCCCGCTCCGGGGATGCGCGCATCCGATACAGGAAGACCTGTTCGCCGCGGTGGTTGGTGCGAACCTGGACCACGTCGCGCTCGTCGGCCACGACGTAGTAGAGCTCGAACTGACGGAAGAAGCCGAGCAGGGCCGAGTAGGCCTCACCGCGCTCCTTGCGGGTCTCGATCGAGATGGCCAGCGGCGGCCCGTCCTCGAACTGCCAGCTGGCAATCGTGTGCGCGATCCAGGTCGGACCCCAGAAGGAGAGGAAGAGGTCCACGCCCTCCAGGCGGGAGAGGTCGAGCTCGCGCGTCTCCCAACGCTCGTCGAAGTCGGACTCGCTGCGGTAGTGGAAGTTCCGGACGTTGTGGATCACCACCCGGTCGCCGTCGATCTCGGCTCGGGGGGGGCGGGCGACGTCGGGCAGCCAGTCGCGATCGTTGCTCGCAGGAATGAAGGCCCACCAGGTCGCCACACCGAGGAAGAGCAGCACGGCCATCGAGACGCCGCGAACGAGGGGACGCACGCGGATCAGGAGGAGCAGGCTGCCCAGCCCGAAGGCCCCGGCCACCCCCGCCCGCAGCGGCGCCGGCAGCGCCGCATCGATCCACAGCGCGGCGGTGGCCCACACGAGCGCCAGACCGAGCGGGATCAGGAGCAGTCCCGTTCCCAGCCACCGCAAGCCCCTCGCCACCACGGATCAGTGCTCCGCCCCGGAGACGACCGGGGCCTCCCCCGGGTCCGGGTCGCGGAGGTCGAGCCCGGCAAGGCCGAGTACCCGGACCCCGGCGTCCGCCGGCCCCTCCTCGCAGGGGAGGCTTCCGTCCGTCTCGATCACCTGCACCCGATGGCCACCCCGCCGAAGAATCCCGACTTCCCGGTGTGTCCGACGGCGCTGGGTGGTGCCGACGACCGGGCCCGCGATTGTGGTCGAGGGTCGGGGGCGAGGCAACGGCCCGGATTTGACCAGAAGCGAAAACAAGACGAAAATCCGACCCCATGCCCCTCCGGTCCCCGGGCGTCTCTGCCCGCGACTACGTCGAGCTCCGCTGCCGCAGCGCCTTCTCCTTCCTCGAGGCCTGCTCCGAGCCCGAGGCCCTGATCGAGCGGGCCGCGGAGCTCGACTACCCGGCGCTGGCCCTGAGCGACCGCGATGGCCTCTACGGCACCCCCCGCTTCCATCAGGCGGCCGCGGCCGCGGGACTGCGCGCCATCGTGGGCGCGGAGATCCGGATCGCGCGCGACGCACCCTCCGAGACCCTCCCCAGCGCGCCATCTTCCGAGGTACTCCAGCTCCTGGTCGAAACGCCGCGGGGCTATCGCAATCTGTCGCGCCTGCTCACGGTGGGCCACCAGCGCGGTGGGAAGGAGGCGGCGCTCGTCCGCTGGGAGGAGATCGAGGCGCACGGCGACGATCTGGTGGCGCTGGTGCGCGGAGCCACCGCGAACCCTTCGCTCCTGGAGCGCGCCCGGGATCACTTCGGCCCGCGCCTGTGGGTCGACGTCTCGCGTCACCGGAGTCGCGCGGAGGAGGCATCGAACCGGCGCGCTGCCGCGCTGGCCGAGACGGCGGGCGTTCCCATCGTCGCGACCAACGATGTCCGCCACGCGCGGCCCGAGGGGCGCCCGCTCTTCGATGCCCTGACCTGCCTGCGCTTCAAGACGAGCCTCGATCGCGCAGGGCGTCGTCTGGCACTCAACGCGGAGCGCCATCTCCGCCCGCGCGAGGAGATGTGCGCGCGCTTCGCCGATCGCCCGGAGTGGATCCGCGCCACCCGGGAGATCGCCGAGCGCTGCGCCTTCAGCCTCGAAGACCTGGGGTATCGCTTCCCCGAGTTCCCGATCCCACCGGGCGAGACCCAGGCCTCGTTCCTGCGCATCCTCACCGAGCACGGCGCCCGACGACGCTACGGGTTCCCGCTCCCGGAGAAGGCGCGCCGACAGATCGAGCACGAGCTCGCGGTGATCGAGAAGCTCGACCTGGCCGGCTACTTCCTCATCGTCCACGACATCGCCCGCTTTGCCCGCGAGGAGGGGATCCTCTCCCAGGGTCGGGGATCCGCGGCGAACAGCGCCGTCTGCTACGCGCTGGGCATCACGGCGGTGGATCCGGTCGCCATGGGCCTGCTCTTCGAGCGCTTTCTCTCGGAGGAGCGGGGCGAGTGGCCCGACATCGACATCGATCTGCCCTCCGGCGATCAGCGCGAGAAGGTGATCCAGTACGTCTTCGAGAAGTACGGCGAGCGCGGCGCCGCCATGACCGCCGTCGTCATCACCTACCGCACGCGCCTGGCCGTACGGGAGATGGGCAAGGTGCTCGGAATGGACGAGGACGCCGTCGATCGGCTATCGAAGCTGATCAGCAGCATCGAGCACCCGGACGACCCGGAGAGCCTCACGGCCACGCTGCGCCAGGCGGGCGTCGATCCCAGCGCGCCGAGCATCACCACGCTGCTGGACCTGGTCGAGCAGGTCCGCGGCCTACCGCGCCACCTGGGCCAGCACACCGGGGGTATCGTCATCGCCGCCGGGCGCCTCGACGAGGTGGTCCCGATCGAGCCGGCGCGCATGGCCAACCGGCGCGTGGTGCAGTGGGACAAGGAGGACTGCGCCGACCTGGGCATCATCAAGATCGATCTGCTCGGCCTCGGCATGCTCGCCGCCATCGAGGACACGCTGGAGCGGATCCATCGGCACGAAGGCATCCGGGTCGACCTGGCTCATCTTCCGGCCGACGACCCGAAGACCTACGCGATGATCCGGCGGGCCGACACCATCGGAACCTTCCAGATCGAGAGTCGCGCCCAGATGGCCACGCTGCCGCGCATGAAGCCGGAACGCTTCTACGACCTCGTCGTCGAAGTGGCGATCATCCGCCCCGGACCGATCACCGGCAAGATGGTCCATCCCTACCTGAACCGCCGGGCCGGGCGGGAGCCCGTGAGCTACCCCCACCCCTGCCTGGCGCCGATCCTCGAGCGCACCCTCGGCGTGCCGATCTTCCAGGAGCAGCTGCTCCGGATGGCGATGACGGCGGCTGGCTTCAGCGGGGGCGAGGCGGAGGAGCTGCGTCGGGCCATGGGGTTCAAGCGCTCCGTCGAGCGCATGAGCTCGATCGAGCGGCGTCTGGTGCAGGGGATGACGGAGCGCGGGATCGTCGGCGCGGCCCAGGAGGAGATCCTGCGCGGCATCACCTCCTTCGCCCTCTACGGCTTTCCCGAATCCCACGCCGCCTCCTTCGCGCTGATCGCCTACGCCTCGGCCTACCTGAAGTGCCACCATCCGGCAGCGTTCCTCACAGGCCTGCTCAACGCCCAGCCCATGGGCTTCTACAGCCCCGCCACCCTCGTCAAGGACGCCCAGCGCCACGGTGTCGAGGTGCGCCCCGTGGACGTCGCCCACTCCGACTGGGACTGCAGCCTGGAGGGGTCGGGACCCGCCGTCCGCCTCGGCCTGCGCGTGATCGGGGGCCTCCGCGCGGACTCCGGCAGCGCACTGGTGACGGCGCGTCGCCGCGCTCCCTTCACCAGCGCCGCGGACCTGGTCGCTCGGGTGCCCCTCGCCCGCGACGAGATCGATGCAATGGCCGAGCTCGGAGCGCTGGGCACGATCGACCCGACCGCCCGGGGCCGTCGCGCGGCCCTGTGGCAGGTCGCCGCCCTCGAGCGCGACCCCAACTCCCTCTTCGCAGGGCTCCCGCCCCGCGACGATCCGTCTCCGCTCCCCGAGATGTCGGCCCTCGAGGCAACGCTCACCGACTACCGGCGCAGCGGACTCACCACCGGACCCCACCGGATGGTCCACCTCCGCGCCCAGCTCGATGCCCGCGGAGTGCTGTCGGCCGCCGCGCTGCGTGACGTCCCGAACGGTCGCTTCGTCCGCACCGCCGGTCACGCCATCGTGCGGCAGCGTCCGGGCACGGCGAAGGGCTTCTGCTTCCTCACCCTCGAGGACGAGACCGGCACCTCGAATGCGGTGCTGACGCCCCACTACTTCCGGCGCTTACGCATTCCGCTTCACACGGCGGCGATCATCGAGATCGCCGGCCCGGTCCAGAACGTGGACGACGTCGTCCACGTCCGCGTCCAGGAGCTCGTGCCGCTGGTGCCCCGCGGCGACCTGCCCCGCTCCCACGACTTCCGGTGACCCGATCCCCGACGGCGCGAACGCGGCGAGCGCTCCGCACCGAGCGGCCCGATCGCGCGACGCCCACTTCAGCGCCTTCGGGGCGGACCGGCGCTAGGCCCGCTTCAGCTCCTTCGGGGTACGCCGCCGGAAGTGTCGGCGCGGACGCGCGAAGAGCGCCTCCTCCGCCACGATCGGCTCGCGGCGATCGAGGGGGCAATCGCCTCCCGACGCGCAGGTGGCGCTTCCGTACCACTCCCCTTCCACCTTGACCGAAGCCAGGCCCAGGGAGCGCCGACAGCGGACGCAGGATCCACTCGAGGGAACGCGATCGATCATGGGCAGCCTCCCGCGCGGCCATTCCGGCCGCGCGAATCCTGGGGGGGACGGGAGCTTGCCATCACCGACTCGAGACCACCAGCCGCGGGGTGGCCCAGCGCAGATCCTCGCGGCGGGTGGTATGTTTCGAACGGCGTTCCACTCCGAGCGCCCATTCCTTCACTTTCCGCCCTCGAGGACCTCCGCCGTGTTCCACCCCACAGACGATCTGCGCATCGACGAGCTGAGGCCGCTCATCCCTCCGGCGATCCTGATGGAGCAGCTGCCCCTCGGCGAGGCGGGATCCGCGGTGGTCTCGAAGAGCCGCCGCGAGATCGGGCAGATCCTCCGGGGCGAGGACGACCGGCTGATCACCGTCGTCGGCCCGTGCTCGGTTCACGACCCGGAGGCGGGCCTCGAATACGCCCAGCGCCTGGCCGGCGTCGCGAAGCGCTTCTCCGACGACCTGCTGATCGTCATGCGCGTCTACTTCGAGAAGCCCCGCACCATCGTGGGCTGGAAGGGTCTCATCAACGATCCGCGTCTCGACGGCAGCTTCCAGATCAACGAGGGTCTGCACACGGCCCGCCGCTTCCTGCTCGACGTGCTCGACCTCGGCCTCCCGACGGGGACCGAGTTCCTCGACCCCATCTCCCCCCAGTTCCTGGCCGACCTGATCTCCTGGGGCGCAGTCGGCGCGCGCACCTCCGAGAGCCAGGTCCATCGGGAGCTCGCCTCGGGCCTCTCGATGCCCGTCGGCTTCAAGAACGCCACCGACGGGACGATCAAGGTCGCCATCGACGCCATCCGGTCCGCCGCGAATCCGCACCACTTCCTCTCGGTCACGAAACAGGGTGTGGCCGCCATCGTCTCGACGAAGGGCAACCCGGAGTGCCACGTCATCCTGCGCGGCGGCACCTCGGGCCCGAACTACACCGGCGACGCGGTCGCCCGGGTCGTGGAGGACCTCGAGAGCGCCGGGCTGCCCGGTTACCTGATGGTCGACTGCAGCCACGCGAACAGCGACAAGAATCACATGCGCCAGCCGGCCGTGGTGAGCGACCTGGCCGGACAGATCAGCGACGGCAGCCGCGCCGTCTGCGGCGTGATGCTCGAGAGCTTCCTCGTTGACGGCAGCCAGAATCACGAGTCCGGCGGCGAGATGGTCTACGGCATGAGCATCACCGACAAGTGCATGGGCTGGGAGCGCACCGAGCCGCTCTTCACCGAGCTGGCCGAGGCCGTGCGCAAGCGCCGCGGCTGACCGCCCTTGGCGACTCCCATCCAGATCGTCTCCGGCTTCCTCGGCTCGGGAAAGACCACCGCGATCCGTGCGCAGCTTGCGACTCGGCGCGGCGAGCGCGTGGCGGTGATCGTCAACGACTTCGGCGAGGCGGGCATCGACGAGGCCGCCCTCGAGGACTCCGAGCCCTTTCGTATCACGAACATCCCGGGCGGCTGTGTCTGCTGCACGGCTCCCGAGGGCTTCGTCGACGCGCTCGGCGCCGTCCTGGAGGAGCGCCCGGACCGTCTGCTCATCGAGCCCACGGGTCTCGCGCGCCCCCAGGACCTGATCGACACCATCCGCCGCTGCCCGCACCGGGAAGCGCTCCTCCTCTCGCCGGTCGTCGTGCTGATCGACCCGGCCCAGCTCCGCCGACTGGAAGAGGCCGGAGAGTCCGAGAGCCTCGCCCTGCTGCGCGAGCAGGCCCAGGGCGCGGACGTCCTCGTCGCCAACCGCAGTGATCTGGCGCGGCCAGGCGACCTCGAGCGCTTTCGCGGCTTCGCGGCGGCGCTCTGGCCCGCACCGCTGGCGGTACACGAGACCTCTCATGGCGCCATCCCCGACGCCCTTCTCCGCTGGCCCGAGGGCGACGGCATGCGCTCCCGCACGGATGCCCAGCCCGCCCACGGCGCCCCCCACCACGACCACGCGGACTCGACCCGGGGCTTCCGGGCGCGCTCCCTCCAGTGGTCGGCCGAGGTCGTGTTCGGCCGCGAGCGGCTGCTCCCCGCCCTGGAGAAGCTGATCGACGGACGGGAAGAGGTCCGCGTCGTACGACTCAAGGGGATCTTCCGCACCCTCGAGGGCGTGAGCCGGATCGAGATCGCGGGCGGCACGCTGCACGAGACCCCGACCTCCTACCGGCGGGACAGTCGCGTGGACGTGATCGTGGCCGACGAGGGCGCCGGTGTGGAGCGGGTCGCGGAAATACTCGCGCGGGCCGTGCTCGATCCTTCGGAGCTCGCCCTCGACGTGAACCGCATCGAGGTGGTGCTGCCCGGAGGGGCCGTACACGGGTTCGACCGCGACGCGCTGACCTCGCTCCCCGACGGGGTGCCCGACGTCTCGGAGCGATTCCCGAAGCGCGCAGGCGCGGCAGCGCGGGTTGGCGCCCTGCTCGACCAGCTCGGCGTCGACTTCGACGGGAGCGCCGTGGTCGTCGCCGGCGACGGCTTCGCGGCCGATCCCGTCGACCTCTCCGTGCTGAGGGAGGGCTTCCTCGTCCACACCCTCGGCGGCGAGGCCCTGGCGGCGAAGCAGGGGGGCCCCTTCCGCCTGCTGATCCCCGAGTCCGCCTCGCCGGAGCCGGTCTCGTGCGCGAACGTGAAGGGCGTCGCGAAGATCGTGGTCCGATCTCCCTGACTTCCTCGCAGAGGCGTGGGTGCGGCCGCTAGTTCGTCGCGCTCGAAGCGGCCGACTTCGACCCGCGCATCGACGTCGCGGTCTGGAGCACGCAGAGGATCAGGCCCACCCCGAAGAAGATGACCAGGAAGCCGAAGGCCACGATGCCGACGGTGCTCTCCTGCTCCAGGGAGCGGTTCAGGAGGTGGCAGAAGAGGGAGAGCAGTGCCACGTAGAGCGCGCAGGCACCGACCCACTCCAGCACCGCCCGACGCGGACTCGGCTGCGTGAACGAGACGGCGAGCCACGCGGCGACCAGGATCCCCACGCCCGTCCAGCCGATCAGCGGAACGATCTCCATCGCCATCTCCTCAGTCGTCGAGCTGCTGCAGGTGCTCGCGCACCCGGGCACTCAGCCGGTCGGGGGTGAAGCCGAAGTACTCGGCCAGGTCGGCGTAGGGTGCCGAGGCCCCGAAGCGCGAGATCCCGTAGACCAGCCCCTTCGCTCCCGTGAGACGCCGCAGGCTCTCCCCACAGCCGGCCTCCACCACCACCACCGCGGTGCCGTCCTCGGGAATCAGGGCCCGACGCACCTCCTGGGGCTGCTCGAGGAAGAGCTCCAGGCAGGGCAGCGACACCACCCTCGCCGGCATGCTGTCCGCGGCGAGCTTCTCCGCAGCATCGCAGGCGAGCCCGACTTCGGAGCCCGTAGCCACGAGCACCACCTTCGGCTCCGGCCCGGCATCCCGCACCACGTAGCCGCCCCGCAACACGTGCTCCGGTCGGAAGTCGGCCGGGCGCTGGAGGGGCTTCACCTTCTGCCGGGTGAGGGCGAGCGCGGCCGGACCCTCGGCCTGCTCCGCGATCCACGCCCAGGCCATCGACGTCTCGAGCCCGTCCGCAGGCCTCCACAGCGGAAGTCCCGGAACCGAGCGGAGCCCGTCGAGCTGCTCGATGGGCTGGTGGGTCGGTCCGTCCTCGCCCAGATAGATGCTGTCGTGGGTGAAGACGAAGATCGACGGGACCTTCATCAGCGCGGCGAGTCGAATCGAAGGCCGCATGTAGTCGCTGAAGATCAGGAACGTGCCGCAGTAGGGCCGCAGGGTTCCGTCCAGCGCGATTCCGTTCGAGATGGCTCCCATCGCGTGCTCGCGAACGCCGAAGTGCAGGTTCACGCCGTCGAAGGGATCGGCGCCATCCTCGCGCGAGCCGATCGTCCCCCGCCCCTTCAGGATCGGGGGAGCGGCCGAGCCGGCGAGATCCGCCGAGCCACCGATCAGGTGGGGCACGTGCTCGACGAGGCGCTCGAGGGCGACCTTGCCGTGGTTGCGCGTGGCGTCCTCGACGTCGCGGCCCTCGCAGAGGCGCGCCGCCAGATCGGCCGGCACGCTCCGGGCCCGCGCGTCGTCCCATGCCTGCGCCCGATCGGGCGCGGCGGACCGCCAGCCGTCGAGCTTCGCGTCGTCGGCGACGCGCGCGCTGCGCTTGGCCTCGATGCGCTCGGCCAGGTAGGCACGCACGTCGTCCGGCACCAGCAGCTCCGAATCCGTAGGCCAGCCCGCCGCCTCCTTCGTGCGCAGGATCTCCTCCGCGCCCAGGGGCGCGCCGTGGGCCGCACTCTTCCCGGCCACTCCCGGACTCCCGTGGCCGATCACGGTGCGGGTGATGATCAGCGAAGGCCGCTCGACCTCGGCGCGCGCGTCCTCGAGCGCGCGGCCCAGTCCCTCGTGGTCCTCGCCGTCCACCTCGAGCACGTGCCAGCGCTGCGCCTCGAAGCGCTGGCGCACGTTCTCGGAGAAGGCGATCTCGGTGCCGCCGTCGATGGTGATGCGGTTGTCGTCGTAGAGATAGATCAGGTTCCCGAGGCCGAGGTGCCCCGCGAGCGATCCGGCCTCGGCGGAGATCCCCTCCATGAGATCGCCGTCGCTGACGATTCCGTAGACCGTGTGATGGCCGGGACCCGCGCCCCCGGAGGCGAAGCGCGCCCGCGTCGCCCGACCGGCGAGGGCCATGCCCACCCCGTGGGCGAAGCCCTGGCCCAGGGGACCCGTCGTCATCTCCACTCCCGGCGTGTCTCCGTACTCGGGGTGACCGGGGGTCTTCGAGTGCAGCTTCCGAAAGCTCGCGATGTCCTCGAGGGAGAGATCGAAGCCGTAGAGGTGGAGCAATCCGTAGAGCAGCATCGACGCGTGGCCGTTGGACAGGACGAAGCGATCTCGCAGCGGCCACTTCGGGTCCCGCGGGTCGAAGCGCAGGTGACGATCCCAGAGCTCGAACGCCGGGCGCGCGAGACCCATCGGGGCGCCGGGGTGCCCGGAGTTGGCCCGCTGCACCGCGTCCACGGCCAGGAAGCGGATGGTGTTCTCGATGCGTTCCCGAAGCTCGGGGGTGAGGGTGGTCATCGGATCTCCGACGGAGGATCGACGGGCAGGGACGATCGGGGGAGGGAGTGCCCAGAGTACAACCCTTCGCCCCCGACCGGAAGCGAGCCCGGCGGGATCTGCGGAGCCGGGCCCCACGCGGCGGGATGCAACGCGGTTTGGCCCGGGCCGGGCCGGCCTCAGTCCATCACGAGGACCGCGGCGCCGGAGAGCTCGCCCCGCCGCAGCCGGTCCAGCGCCTCCGCGGCCCGCTCGAGGGGAAGCGCCAGGGTCCGCGTACGAACGGGCACCTGGGGGGCCAGGGCGAGGAACTCCTCCGCGTCGCGTCGCGTCAGGTTCGCCACGGAGCGCACCACCCGCTCCTCCCAGAGGATGCGGTAGGGAAAGCTCGGCACGTCGGACATGTGGATGCCCCCGCACACCACGACGCCTCCCTTGTCGACGGCCCGCAGGGCCGCCGGCACCAGCCCCCCCACCGGGGCGAAGAGGATCGCCGCGTCCAGGAGCTCCGGAGCCGGAGCGCCGGAGTCCCCCGCCCACTCCGCACCGCACTCGAGGGCGAAGCGCTGGGCCGCGACGTCTCCCGGTCGGGTGAAGGCGAAGACGCGGCGCCCCTCGTGACGCGCCACCTGGGCGACGATGTGCGCGGCCGCGCCGAAGCCGTAGAGGCCCAGACGCTCCGCGTCGCCGGCCATCCTCAGGCAGCGGTGGCCGATCAGGCCGGCACAGAGCAGCGGAGCCAGGGCCACGTCGTCGGCGTCGTCGGGGAGCGGGAAGCAGTAGCGCGCGTCGGCCACCGCGTAGTCCGCGAAGCCGCCGTCCCGGGTACAGCCCGTGAACACGGCCCGGTCGCAGAGGTTCTCGCGATCGCGGGTACAGAAGCGACAGACACCACAGGTGCCGCCCAGCCAGGGAATGCCCACGCGGGTCCCGACGGCCAGGTGCACGCCGGGCCCCAGGGAATCCACGACGCCCACGATCTGATGACCGGGCACGATCGGATAGACCGTCGCGTCGAGCTCGCCGTCGGCCACGTGGAGGTCGGTCCGGCAGACGCCGCAGGCCCGGACCCTCACCCTCAGCTCACCCGGTCCGGGCTCCGGACGGGGACGCCGCACCAGCTCGAGCGGTGCCGCAGGGGCGGCGATCTGCATGGCACGCATCGTCACGGGTCGATCCTCACCCGGAAGCCCGGGGCCGGCAAGCGCGCGCACCGACCGGCCACCCGACGCTAACCTGCGGGCTTCGGGCCGCCATGCGCCCGCCGAGGAGCCCGTGCAGCGTAGGCGCCGTGCAGCGTAGGATTGGACCCCCCTGGACCCGGCCGCGGCGCCGGCTTCGCGCCGCATTGGGAGCCCTGGTCCTGGCGATGTGCGCCCCGGGCTGTGACGCACCCGCCGGAAGGCCGTCGATCCCGGCGAACCTCCTCGAGGACGAGCGCAACACCATCGAGGTGTTTCGCCGCACGGCGGACTCCGTCGTGTTCGTCACCAACAGCGAGATCCGGCGCGGTGTGATCAGCCTCGACGCGAGCCGGTCCACCCGGGACACCGGCTCCGGCTTCGTGTGGGACGCGAAGGGCCACATCGTCACCAACTATCACGTCGTCGAGGGAGGCAACCGCTTCGCCGTGACCCTGACGGACGGCTCCAGCCACGAGGCCCGGCTGGTGGGCGTCGCGCCGCGCAAGGACCTCGCCGTACTCGCCATCGATGCCACCGGAGTCGAGCTCCAACCGATCCAGGTCGGCGACTCCAGCGACCTCGCCGTCGGCCAGAAGGTGCTGGCGATCGGCAACCCCTTCGGGCTCGACAGCTCGCTCTCCACGGGCGTGATCAGCGCGCTGGGGCGCGAGATCCAGAGCGTCGCCGGCACCCTGATCGAGGACGTGATCCAGACCGACGCGTCCATCAACCCCGGCAACTCCGGGGGGCCGCTCCTGGACTCGTCGGGCCGCCTCATCGGCGTGACGACGGGGATCTTCAGCACCAGCGGCTCCAGCGCGGGAATCGGATTCGCGGTCCCGGTCGCCACGATCGCACGTCTCGTCCCCCAGCTGATCGCCTACGGGCGGGTCAAGTGGCCGGGCCTCGGGATCACCGCGCTCCCCGACCACGTCGCCGCCGCATGGGGGGTGGTCGGCGTGATCGTGCGGGACGTGCTGCCGGGCTCTCCCGCCGAACGTGCCGGTCTCCACGGCCTTCGGGGCAGGCCAGGCGGCGGTCGCCACTTCGACCTGATCATCGAGGTCGACCGGCGTCCGATCCGGCGCGGCCTCGACCTGGTCGACGCCCTCGACGATCACGATCCGGGCGACGTGGTCCCGGTGCGCTTCCTCCGGGACGGCCGTACCTGGGAGGCCAACGTGGAGCTGGGGGAGCTCAAGTAGCGGACCCGCCGCGCCCCACATGAGATAGGCTGTCGCGGCCAACGCAGCCAGCAGGCGGACAGGAGGATCCCATGCCGATCGCGGACTTCTCCCTCGAAGGCAAGGTCGCCATCGTGACCGGTGGAAGCCGCGGCATCGGCCGGTCCATCGCCATCGGGCTGGCCGAGGCCGGAGCGGACGTCGCCATCGCAGCGCGCAAGCCCGAGGCCCTGGAGGAGGCGGTCCAGGCCGTCTCCGAGACCGGGCGACGCGCCATCGCGGTCCCGACCAACGTCCGGCGGCCCGACGAGCTGGCCAACCTCGTGAGCGAGACCCAGAAGCGCCTCGGCCGGATCGACGTGCTGGTGAACAACGCCGGCACGAACCCCACCTTCGGCCCGGTACACGAGATCGACGAACGGGCGTGGGACGCGATCATGAACACGAACGTGAAGGCGATCCACCTGCTCAGCAACCTGGCGCGCGAGGCGATGCTCGCCCACGGCGAGGGCGGTGCGATCGTCAACGTGAGCTCGGTGGGCGGGTTCCTGGCCTCCGAGGTGATCGGTGGCTACTCGGTCTCGAAGGCCGCCGTCGTGATGCTCACCCAGGTGCAGGCGAAGACCTGGGGGCGGGACGGCATCCGGGTCAACTGCATCGCTCCGGGGCTGATCAAGACCGAGTTCGCCCGGGCGCTCTGGGAGAACGAGGCGATCCTGTCGGCCGCGACCCAGGAGGCGGCGCTGCAGCGGATCGGAGAGCCCGACGAGATGGTGGGCGCCGTCGTCTACCTGGCGAGCCCGGCGGCCTCGTTCGTCACCGGCCAGACCCTGATCCTCGACGGTGGACGCAGGCTGTGACCGGCGGACCGGGGTGAGAGTGACGTCGCGGGGCCCTGCCCGCGTGAGCTACGCCCTCGACACCGGCGTCCTGCCGTCGTGAGCTACACCCTCGACACCGGCGTCCTGCCGTCGTGAGCTACACCCTCGACACCGGGGTCCTGCCCGCTTCGCAGCCCCTGGTCGCAGCACTGGATCGGGAGTGGTCGCGATTCGGGCAGCCCGGGACCTGGTGGTCCGGGAACGAGCGGGTGGCGATCGCCGGCGCGGCCCGGGCCGCGCGCAGCTGCCGCCTGTGCTCCGAGCGACGGGGCGCGCTGAGCCCGACGTCCGTAGACGGCAGACACGACGGGGACGGGTCGCTTCCGGCCCCGGTCGTCGACGCGGTCCACCGCATCGCGACCGACCCGGGACGGCTCTCGGCGACCTGGTATCAGACGCTGATCGCTGCGGGCGTGACGCCCGAGCAGCTGGTGGAGCTCGCCGGCGTGCTCGGCATCCTCACCCTCGGCGACAGCCTGGCGCGGGCCTACGACACGCCGCCGGCACCGCTGCCGACGCCTTCGCCAGGCGAGCCCAGCCGGCAGCGGCCCGAGGGAGCGGTGGTGGACGAAGCCTGGGTACCGATGATCCCGGCGGAGCGGGCCGAGGGTCCGGTGGCGGTGTTCTACGAGCAGGTCCGCCGCGCCGCGGGCTTCGTCTTCAACGTGTCGCGCGCGCTCACCGTGGTTCCCGCCGAGCTGGCCGGCTTCTTCGGGGTGTTCCTCCAGAGCTACGCCACCCACGGCCCGCCGCCGCCGGGAGGCCTGGACCGCCCCCAGATGGAGCTGCTGGCCGCGGCCACGTCGTCGCTGAACGACTGCTTCTACTGAACGACCTCCCACACGATGCTGCTCCGTGAGAGCAGCCAGCGAGCCGGGCTCGACGCCGATCTGGGGATCGTGCGCGGCGGGGCGTCGCTCCCCGACGGCGGGAT
>Ga0209536_100003670_pt1 | contig 24555 bp, 15 predicted proteins | sample DeeMarSeWOR28_12_FD_187461 | JGI IMG/M metagenome (GOLD analysis project Ga0209536, IMG submission 187461) | Marine sediment microbial communities from White Oak River estuary, North Carolina - WOR-2-8_12 (SPAdes) (version 2) | ecosystem: Environmental > Aquatic > Marine > Intertidal zone >...
GAAAATGAGAGCAGGGAGCAGGGAGCAGGGAGAGGTGAGAGGTGAGAGGTGAGAGGTGAGAGGTGAGAGATGAGAGGTGAGAGATGAGAGGTGAGAGATGAGCGGTGAGTGATGAGTGATGAGCGATTAACGATTAGATATGAAGTTGAGAATGAATGATAATACAAAAATAGAAAACAATAAATGCACATGTAATAATCTTAATAATGAGGATGTTATAAGGGTTGTTGAAGAGGTTGTTGCAGAAACTGGAAAAGGTAAGGAACAGGTAATACCAATACTCCAGGCCGTACAGGATAAACTTAATTATATCCCCTCCGAGGCACTGAAACATATTTGTGAAATAACCGATATCAGTCCTGGTCAGATATCAGGCGTGTCCACTTTCTATACCCAGTTCAGGCATATACCATACGGAGAACATACTATAAAGATATGTAACGGTACTGCCTGTCATGTCAAGGGAGCAGGCCTGGTTATAGATGCATTCAGGAGAGAACTGGATATAGCACCTGAGACGAGTACAACCAGCGATGGTAAATTCTCAATAGAAGAAGTAGCCTGCCTTGGATGTTGCACTCTGGCCCCTGTGGTACAGATAGATAATAAGACTTATGGTCATGTTAAAACCGTTGCAATTAATGATATCGTGGAAGACTTCCTTAGCAGAGCAGATCATGAGGAAGCTTATGAACCAGTGAGAGGCATATCTGCCAGTGAAACAGAAATACGTGTTGGACTGGGATCATGTTGCATTGCAGGTGGTAGTCGGGACGTATTAACTGAAGTAGAGAAATGTCTCAGTAATTATAAACTCAATGCTAAAATAAAACCGGTGGGATGTGTAGGTGTGTGCAACCAGACCCCACTGCTGGAATTTGCTTATAAGAGTGGGAAGACATACAGGTATACAAATGTACGGACAGACCAGGTTGAAGATATTGTGCTCAAGCACATAAGGCCGGCAGGCAGAATAAAGAAAATAATCCAATTTATAAACGACTGGGCTGATACTTTCCATACCGAGGATAAGGTAAACAGCCCTGTGAACCTTTCGGACAGTCTCAGGGAAAGATATCTTGATAATTTTCTTAAGAAACAGATACATATAGCCACTGAAAATTATGGCTTGATGTCACCTTTCTCATTTGAGGAATACAGAAAATCAGGAGGATTTACCACAATTGAAGAAGTGATAACTGACAACAATCCAGGTAAAGTAATTGAAACCATAAGAAAGAGTGGATTAAGGGGAAGAGGAGGAGGAGGCTATCTGACAGCACTAAAATGGGAGCTAACAAGCAAAGCAAACGATAGTAAGAAATATATAATTATAAACGGTGACGAGGGTGATCCAGGGGCATTTATGGATCGGATGCTGATTGAATCATTTCCTTACAGGGTGTTGGAGGGGATGATGATAGGCGCTTTTGCGGTGGGAGCAAATGAGGGAATTTTCTATATAAGGGCCGAATACCCCCTTGCTGTTGAAAGGATGGGAAATGCCATAAAAAGATGCAGGGAAAACGGAATAATCGGAAGGAATATCTTTGGATCAGATTTTAGTTTCGAGGTCAGCATATTTGAAGGTGCCGGTGCATTTGTATGTGGTGAGGAAACAGCTTTGATATCGTCAATCGAAGGTGACAGAGGAAATCCTAAATACCGCCCACCCTACCCTGCTGAGAAAGGCCTTTATGGACACCCAACCCTGGTTAATAATACCGAAACACTCTGTATGGTACCCTGGATAATAAATAACGGGGCGGAAAGATTCAGGTCAATTGGCACTGCAGGATCAAGCGGCACTAAAGTATTCGCCCTGGCAGGTAAGGTAGCCCGAGGCGGATTGATTGAAGTCCCGATGGGTATCACCATAAGGGAAATAGTAGAAGATATAGGAGACGGTGTCGCAGGCGAAAGGACCTTTAAAGCAGTTCAGATCGGTGGCCCGTCCGGGGGCTGTATACCTGCAGAACTATCACATACACCAATAGACTTTGATGAACTGACAAAGCTGGGCGCCATGATGGGCTCGGGCGGCCTTGTTGTCCTTGATGATTCTGACTGCATGGTTGATATCGCAAAATACTTCCTTACTTTCACACATAACCAGTCATGTGGTAAATGTACCTTCTGCAGGGTTGGTACCGGTAAAATGCTGGAAATACTCACCCGTTTTACAGAAGGAAAAGCAAGCATCGATGAACTGGATGAACTGGAAAGACTCGGTAAATCTGTTATTAACGGGAGCCTCTGTGGACTGGGTAGGACTGCGCCCAATCCTATACTAACCACAATAAAATATTTCAGGGAGGAATATATAGCGCATACAAAGGGTAACTGTCCGGCCGGAAAATGCAAGGACCTGATACAGTACCATATTACAGACGACTGTATAGGATGCACAAAATGTGCCCAGGAATGCCCTGTAAACGCGATAGAATATACTCCTTATGAAAAGCATGTGGTTGATGATGAAATATGTATTAGGTGCGATAATTGTCTGCAGATATGCCCTGTAGATGCGGTTATAAAAAGGGAAAAATGATAAACCTGACAATTGATAATAAAAGAATAACGGTACTCGAGGGCACACCGTTGATTGAAGCGGCAAGGCAAAATGGAATAGATATCCCATCTCTTTGCTATATGAAGGGACTGTCAAATTATACTTCCTGTATGGTTTGCCTGGTGAAAGAAAAGAATAATAACAGGTTTATCCCTTCATGCTCGGCTATTGTTGAAGAGGGAATGAACATTGAAGCTACAGGTGAAGAAATCGATACCCTCAGAAAGGAGGCTATCGAGTTACTTTTGTCAGAACACAGGGCAGAGTGTGAAGCACCATGCGGTCTTGTGTGCCCTATGGACCTAGATATACCTGCCATGAACAGGCTGGTAGCAGAAGGTGATTTCAAATCAGCAGCATTAATGATACAGAGGGAACTTATCCTTCCCGGACTGGCATGTACTATTTGCCCGGGCTACTGCGAAAATGCCTGCAGGCGTAAAATGATTGATGAAAAAATAGCAATAAAAGATATAATAAGGTACACCTACTCATTTATTGATAGTGAAAAAGCCCTGAGTAAGAAAGATGCAAGATTATTATTACCCGGCTTTGATCCGGATGAGACGCTGTCAGGTGATGCTGAAAAAGATAAAAATGCCATAAGGAAAATGGCTGAGGCTAAGAGAAAGGGGACAGATACAACCGGCAAAAGTCATAAAGGAGAAAAATCGGTACAGGGGAAAAGATTTAATTCAACTCTAGGCAAAATAACTGATGACGAAAAGAAAGAATGGTTGAAAGAATCTAGGCAGGAAGGAGCCAGGTGGCACCGGCCTCAAAATGCAGAAAACCTGATGGAGGAGGCTGGAGCCTGCATGCACTGTGACTGCAGGGCAAAAGATGATTGCCGGCTCCGGGAACTATCAGAAAAACTGGGAGCAAGAAATCCCAGGATTAAACTTGTATCCAATCCAATAGAAAAGAAAATCAACAGGGAAAATAAACTGGTATTCGAAAATGCAAAATGTATAAAATGCGGATTGTGCATAAGGATAAGCCCCGATCGAACAGATGACCCCTCACTTTGTTTTATAGGTAGGGGGTTAATGAGCCTGGTGGCTGAACCTCTTACCGCAAGTTTTGATCAGATACTTAAAAATGGCATAGAAGATGTTGTAGGTATTTGCCCTACTGGAGCACTTGGAAAAATTGACAAGTAAAGAGCAATGAAGAATATAATTAAGATTATAACTATTCTGATCTGTGTACAACCAGGAACGGAACTATTAAGCCAGGACTGGCAAATATACAGGGGCAGGACAGACCTGACCGGTCTGACAGACGCAAACCTGCCTGAAAATCCTGTATTATTATGGAACCTGAAGACAAACAGCAGAACCGTTTCATCTCCCGTTATTGCAGATGGTACCATTTATTTCGGGAATAACGACGGAGACCTGTATGCGGTATCATCAGAAGGCGAAATAAGGTGGATCTATAAAACAGGAACAACGATTGAAGCTTCACCACTGGTTATTGATGATAAGGTAATAATAGGATCGCTTGATGGTGTTCTCAGGGCAATTGACACGAATAGTGGAGAGCTGGTATGGAAATACGAAACAGGTAATCAGATATCTGGTTCAGCGAATATCTGGAGGGATAAAAACAGATCATTGATCATTGTCGGGAGTTACGACTATTATCTCCATTGTATAGAACCGGAAACTGGTAATTTCATGTGGAAGATAGAGACTGACAATTTTGTACATGGCACACCTGCTATATCAGGAGGTAAAATTGTTTTTGGTGGCTGTGACGGGCTCTTAAGAATAGTTGATCCTCTTAAAGGAATGGTCGAAAAGTCTGCAAATCTTGGCGTCTATATTGCTTCATCTCCTGCATTGTTTGATAATTATGCTTATGTTGGATCATATGAGGGTATATTTTATTGCATCGACCTTATAAGTATGTCTATATCCTGGGAAATACCTGCAAGGGATGAATACAGCTCAATTTTGGCAACTCCTGCTATAGGAAGAGCAAAGGCGGTGATTGGAAGCGAAGACAAATATCTTTATTGTTACAGTCTTCAGGGAGGGAAAAAACTCTGGGAGTACCGCTGTGATGGAAGAATAACAGGTTCTGCGATAATATCGGGGAACAAAGTACTGTTCGGTTCCAGGGATGGTTATGTACATATTCTGGGTCTGGAGAATGGTAGTAGATTATGGAACTTTGATACAGGTAATCCAATAAGTAGCTCACCTGCCATAACAAACAACATGTTTTGTATACTAACTGAAGATGGAAGGCTTCTTGCCTTCGGTAAAATGAAATAGTATGATAAAAGTAGCATATCTGGTAACGGGCTCGGGTGACTCTTTTTATTGCGGGAACTGTCACCGTGACAGACTTTATATATCCGCATTAAAACAAACAGGTAAAGTTAATATGATTGGGGTGCCTCTATATTTGCCCCCTTTCGGCAGCGATTTCGGGAATGAAATAGAAAGCCCTGTATTTTTTGGTGCAGTATCAATGTTCCTGAGGGAAAGAGTGAAAATGTTTGAGCATATGCCGGGGTTCATGGATAAGATTCTGGATGCTCCTCCCCTTCTTAGACTGGCTGCACGTAAAGCCGGAGCAACAAGGACAGAAGGCTTCGAAGAGACTACCTTAAATATGATACGGGGTGACATGGTAAGCACTGCTAAAGAGGCCAGGAGACTGGCTGATTTCCTCTCGGAAGGAGGAAAACCCGACATAATTCACCTGGCAAATGCTCTTATTATGGGACTTGGGAAGCAATTGAAAGAATTGCTGGGATCAAAAATTGTATGTTCCCTTCAGAATGAAGATGAGTGGATAGATGAAATGATTGAACCATACAAATCACAGGCATGGGAGCTGATCCGGGAAGGAGCATCAAATATTGACCTCTTTATAAGCCCGAGTGAATACTATAAACAGGTGGTCATTGAAAAAACAGGTATTGAACCGGATAGTATACACATAGTTCCTTCAGGACTGGATGGAGTTATTCCACTTTATCAGGACAGGACATCTTCGAATCCGGCAATTGGTTACTATTCCAGGCTATGTTACCAGAACGGTCTTGATAAGCTGGTGGACGCATATATTGACATTATGGAAAACAGGAGAATACCCTTCCTGGAACTGCATATATGTGGTGGTTATACAGCTGATAATAAAACCTTTATTAAAGAACAGTTTAAAAAGCTCAGGAAAAGTGGTTTTGACAACAGGGTTAAATTATACCCCTCATTCGCAGGAAAACAAAAAGAGGAATTTTTCAATTCAATAAGCCTGATGAGTGTTCCTGTAAGAAAATATGATGCCTATGGCCTTTATATCCTGACGGCCAATTCAGCAGGAGTGCCTGTTGTACAGCCCGCCACGGGCGCATACCCTGAAATAATTGAAAAAACAGGTGGCGGGGTACTTTACGAACCGGATACCGTTCAGAAACTGGCAGATACTATATGTGAAACCCTTGAAGACAGTGAAAAAATCCATGAATTGGGCAAACTAGGAAGGGCTGCTATTGAAGGAAAATTAAGTTCAGCCAGTATGGCTGAAAAACTATTTTTTTCATATAATCAAATCATGGCCTGATAGTTACCAAATATATCAAAATGCTGGAATTAAGAAATATTAGTAAATCGTTCCAGGGAAGAGGAACCGTGCTTGACAGGTTATCCCTGGTAATCAAATCCGGAGAAACTCTTGCTATTGCGGGTCCCTCAGGATCGGGCAAGACAACACTGCTAAATATCATCGGGCTTCTAGATAGCCCTGACAATGGTAATCTATCCTTTAACAATAAGGATATAAGTGATTATGGAACTGATGAAGCAGCTGCTTTCAGAAGGGACAATATCGGCTTTGTGTTCCAAGACCATCACCTGCTTGCACACCTGACAATATCAGAGAACATTTTTCTACCCCTGCTTGCCGGTAAAAAATCGAATGATGATTTAAACAAAACAGAGAAACGGGTTGAATACTTGCTTAAGAAGACAGGCATAGAAAGTATCTGGGATAAATTCCCATGGCAGGTTTCCGGGGGTGAAGCACAACGCGCAACCCTTGTACGTGCACTTGTAAACAATCCCTTACTTTTACTGGCAGATGAACCAACAGGATCACTGGATGCCAGAAATTCGGATGAACTGGCAGATCTGCTGCTGGAGATGAACAGGGATACTGGTATTACAATAATTGCTGTAACTCACTCAGCGAAACTTGCCGGCAAACTCGGGAAGACTCTTTACCTTGAAGAGGGTACACTGAAAACAGGCTCATAAAAAGCGGGAGGCATGAGACTCAGTATTTTACATATCGCTCTCAGATCGGTCAGTCATTATCGTAAATCTACCATTTACCAGATCCTTATTATCATTGCCCTTTCATCCATAATAACAGGATCATTACTGACTGGCAGATCAGTAAGAAAAAGCCTGGCTGAAACTAATATTAACAAATTATATGGTACATCTTATTATATCAGCGCAGGAAATAAATACTTTCCGTATACATTATCTGACCGTATTGAAAAAAGGACAGGAAACGGGATAGAAGGAATATTGCAGACAGGTGGATGGGCAACAAACTTCAGAACCGGTACCTCTGCTCTGGATATCCAGGTATTTGGAGTGAAGGATTCTTTCTTTCGGTTTGACGGGAAAGATGACAGTTTGCAAATAAATAAAGGAGAGGCAATTATAAATTCAAAACTGGCCGGTCAGTTAGGCATCAATATAAAAGATGATATAGTAATCAGGCTTCCTGATCCTTCTGATATTCCTGCTGAAGCACCTTTTGCACCTGAGGAAGATTCATACGAATCACTGGTACTGAATGTGGTTGGAATACTTGAAGAAGGTGGTGCCGAGAATTTCTCACTGGGCATAAGCCAGGCTGAACCTTTAAATATCTTCGTATCTCTCGATGAATTCAAAAGCTATTTCAACGGATCAGAGAAGATAAATCGTATACTTATACACTCCGATCTTAAACTCAAAATCACAGAAGCGGAAGGTATCCTATCGGATGCTTTTAGTTTTGAAGATGCCGGATTTTATACCAGGCTTTCTAAAACTACCTCACAATATGAAATATTATCAGAAAGGATATTCATAACTGATAAAGAATCGAGCCTGATAACAGGATTATTGCCGGGATCCGGACCTGTGATGACTTACCTCGTAAACAATCTTGAAGCTGGTAACTCATCAACTCCTTACTCATTTGTTTCTGCATTGCCTGGTGAATTATTCGAAAATGTACCTGAAAGCACACAGGTGGTAATTAATGACTGGCTTGCTGAGGACCTGGGGGCAGAAATAGGCGATAGCCTGAGTTTCACGTATTTTATAGTAGGACCATATAAAGCCCTTGAGGAAAATAAGCATAAATTTATTATAAGTGATATTATAGGCATGGATGATGAATTGTCAGATCCTCATCTGATGCCACCATTCCCCGGTATATCCGGGAAAGAATCATGCAGTAACTGGGATGCTGGTTTCAAGATTGATATGAGTCTGATCAGGGAAAAAGACGAGGATTACTGGAATGTTTACGGAGGATGTCCAAAGGCATATATAAATTATGAAACAGGGAAAAAACTATGGGCAAATAATTTCGGAAATGCCACAGACATAAGGCTTCCTCGGGATATGGAACTTAATGAAATACTTGAGATCCTGGAAGAAAACATTAAGCCAGCAGATGCGGGATTCAGGATAGAAAACATCAGGGAAAAAGCACTGCAGGCCGCAAGTAAAAGCGTGGATTTCAGTACACTATTCCTGAGTCTTGGTTTCTTTATCATACTTTCGTCTGTGATCCTGCTGATACTGGTTGTCTCAACGCAATATGAGTCGCGAAAGGCTCAGGTATCCACCCTGAATGCCCTGGGATTTGGCAGGAGAAAAATTTACAGGCTGTTTATCGTGGAATCAATCCCCCTGGTCCTGACCGGCAGTATTGCAGGTATATTCACAGGATTGCTCGTAAATAATCTCATCATAAAATCATTAAATTCAGTTTGGCAGGGTGCTGTACAAACGAATACTATTAAAGCCTTTTCTGATCCGGTAAGTATTCTCACAGGGCTTTTCACTTCGATAGCCATTGTATTAATAGTTCTCTCGCTTCAATTAAGAAATCAACTCAGAAGCAGGGACAATCAACGAATACCTACAGTGCGAAAATCATTCTTAAAAGCATCCCCTTTATTTTTTGTATTATCGACACTCGTCACCCTTGTATCAATCACTATATCGATAATTGGGGAAAAGAACACTGCACTATGGTTTCTCTCCGGTCTGATGGTATTTATAAGTTTCCTCTTATACCTGGTTTCACGCATTACAGGGAGATACCGAACAGGAAGGAAAAAATCCCAGATACTGGTTAATCCTTCCCGGTCGTATTATGAGCATCACCCGGCGAGGGCTCTGACTCCGGTAATCTTCCTGGGAGCAGGTCTGTTCACGGTAATTATTACCGGGGCGAACAGGAAAAGTTTTAACACCGACCTGCTTACAAGGAGCAGTGGTACTGGAGCCTACCTGTTATGGGGCGAAACGGTTACTCCTCTTGTATATGATATGAACAGCAGCAGGGGCATGTATGAATATAATCTGGACCATGAATTATATAAGGATGCACACTTCATTCAGGTACGCAAACAGGAGGGTAATGATGCCAGCTGTCTTAACCTTAACCAGGCGGAAACACCACCTGTTCTTGGTATTGATGCAAACATTTTTTCACGAGACGGTGCTTTCTCTTTTGCCACTGTGATTAAAGGTATGGAAGGAGATGATCCTTGGGGAATAATAGGAAGGCAAATGCCAGACAATACAGTATATGGAATTGTTGATCAAACAGTTATGCAATGGAACCTGATGAAGGAAGCTGGTGATACCATTTTTATTCAGGCTGAAGATGGTACCATGACAAACATAATTATTGCTGCAGGACTCAAAAGTTCAATCTTCCAGGGTAATATTATCATTGGCATTGAAAACTTCATCAGGCTGTTCCCTTCCGTTTCAGGCAGTAAAATATTTCTGGTAGATGGTAATGCTGACCTTATCAATACTTATCTGGATGATCTTTCGCAGAATCTTTCAGCATACGGTACCGGGTTAAGCCCTACTTATGAAAGACTGTCTTCTTTTTATGTGGTAACAAATACATACCTCACTGTTTTTCTCACGCTGGGAGGCTTTGGTTTGGTCATGGGTGTCATCGGCCTTGGATTTGTCTTACTAAGAAATCTGGACCTGAGGAAGACAGAATTCGCCCTAATGATTGCTGCAGGATTCAGTTTAAGTAAAGTTAAAAGGATGATACTTAAGGAGCATCTTTATATACTCGCAGCAGGTATCCTGGCGGGTACAATTCCTGCTCTTATAGCAACCTTGCCATCATTAATATCTGATACTCAGGTACCCTTCAGACTTCTTGGGTTTTTTATTCTTGCCGTGGCACTTACAGGATATATTAGCATTCGCGTCACCGTGAACAGGATTGTCAGGGAAAAGCTTACCGTAACTTTAAGAAAGGAATAGGAATATTTATTTATTACCTACTGCAAGCAGGCTGTGCTCGGTCCTGAATATCATCATTCCGTCAGTAATAGCAGGGGTGGTCATGCATACATCTCCAAGTGAGAATTGCCCCCTTATTCTGAACTCAGGCCCTGAATCAAGAATATATACTTCCCCCGGCACACTTGTAATATATATTTTCCCATCAGAAGCAACAGGTGAACTCAGGAAAAATTCAGCTTTGCCTATCTTTTCACTGTATATCTCATCACCGGTAAGGGCATTATAGCACTGAACCTGTCCATTCAACCGGGCATTATAAATAAATTTATCATATAATAACATTGATTGAATATATGCTCCTCCTCTTGGATGATACCATTCTACGCCTTCGTTAGAAGTTTCTCTTTCTTCCAGGGTAATATCCCCAGATGCTGATTTTTTCACGGCAATAACAGGTGACGATCTTCCATGAGCACTGTTAAAATATACCAGATCATTGCCTATTACGGGCGTTGGTATCGGTATATCTCCTCCTCCCGACATTTTCCAGATTGGTTCTCCTGTCAGGAAATCATAGCCGCCACGATGTTTGAATCCATTCACTGCCACTATATCCCTGCCTTCGTAATTATAGATATTAGGTGTTGACCATCCCGGAAATTCATCTCTCTCTGTTTTCCATACTTCCCTACCAGTACCTGCATCGAAAGCGGCAATAAATGAATTTTCCAGGACATCCACCTGCACTATCACCACTCCTTTATGAATTATTGGAGAGCTGGCAAATTCCCATTCAGCAGCTTCTGCAATAAAGAATGCAGACCTCAGCAATCCGAAATCCTTTGACCAGAGAAGATTCCCATCCATATCATAACAAAACAGACCTTCTGAACCAAAAAATGCCACAGCATATTCACCGTCTGTTGCCATACTTGTGTTAGCATGAGTGGACATAGGATGCCTTTTTACTTCAGGCACACCTGTACAGGCAGTTTCTTCCCATATAATTCCACCGCTATATTTATCTATGCAATAAACTTTCCACTCATGATATGAAGTATCATTTACGGGTTCTACACTGCCACTCATAAAAGTTCTCAGACCACTAGTGTCCTGTTCACTCACAGCAGTTGAAATGAAAACTTTATCACCCCATACTACAGGGCTTGATAGTGACAGGCCAGGGAGCGCTATTTCCCAGAGCAAATTTTGATTACCACTGAGATTCCATGTATCTGGTATGCCGGCCTTGTCGAGCACTCCGGATGCATAGTATCCCCTGTAAGATGACCATTGTCGTTCGGGATCCAGATTCTCGTTCTGACAGGTGCAACAAAAAGAAATTGATATAAACAGTAAGAGAATTAACATGTTTTTCATAGTATCCGCATTCTTAATTGGTGCAATATAATACTATTATATGAATTCAATTAAACCTTTTCAACTTTATCAACTTTATCAACTTTATCAACAAAAAAGGCTGCCACCTGGCAGCCTTTTTTATGGATAATAGTTATCTATCCAAGATAAGTTCTGAGCAATTTGCTCCTTGACGTATGTCTTAATCGCCTTATTGCTTTTTCTTTAATCTGTCTCACTCTTTCGCGAGTCAACCCAAATTTCTCACCTATCTCCTCAAGCGTCATTTCCTGACAACCGATCCCGAAGAAAAATCTTATTATATCCCTCTCCCTCTCTGTCAGGGTAGTCAGGGCCCTGTCTATCTCCCGGGCTAAAGATTCGTTTATCAAAGATTTATCGGCTATTGGAGAATCATTATTAGGCAGCACATCTAGAAGACTGTTGTCTTCTCCTTCAACGAAAGGAGCATCAACCGACACATGGCGTCCTGACACCTTGAGGGTATCGGTAACCTTTTCTTTAGGAAGTTCGAGCACATCAGCCAGTTCCTCTGGTGAAGGAGTACGTTCGTTTTCCTGCTCAAATTTGGAGAATGCCTTGTTAATCTTGTTCAGTGAACCCACCTGGTTCAATGGTAACCTGACTATTCTCGATTGCTCGGCTAGAGCCTGCAGGATACTCTGGCGTATCCACCATACAGCATAGGAAATAAACTTAAAGCCTCTGGTTTCATCAAATTTCTCAGCTGCCTTTATCAGCCCGAGGTTGCCTTCGTTAATAAGATCTGGCAGGCTTAATCCCTGGTTCTGATACTGCTTGGCAACAGATACGACGAAACGAAGGTTTGCCTTGGTTAATTTTTCCAAAGCAGCCCTGTCCCCTTTCTTTATTCTCTGTGCTAATTCAACTTCTTCCTCTACGGTGATCAACTCCTCCTTACCAATTTCCTGAAGGTACTTGTCCAATGATGCACTTTCCCGGTTGGTGATGGATTTGGTAATCTTAAGTTGCCTCATTTATGCCTCCTCAAAAATTTTCGCAAAGATACTGCTTTTATTAATACTAAACAAAAATTAAAAACTCATAATTTTAAAATGGAATACTGGAATATTGGAATGATGGAATAATGAAAATTCATTAACATCATTTAAACAATTCAACTTAACAGTATTCCAATAATCCATTATTCCATCACTCCAGAAAAATCATTTCCTTGCTGCAAATAGCAAGTACTAAACCGAAAATATAGCACCTTTATTGCCTGAACTGGTAACTAAAATAAGTTCCATTTGACTGTAAACCTTTAAGTGATTTCAGTTCAGTACCATCTTTAGTTGCCTCTTTAATATCTTCGTAGCTGTTTACATCTTTCCCGTTTACTTCAAAAATTATATATCCTTCACGGATACCTAAGTCGTCGAACCGGCCATCCTGTACTCTGATTACTTTCATTCCGTTTGTTATTCTTAAATCACTTCTTTCAGACATTGTCAGAGGTTCGAGCCGTACTCCGAAGATAATACCACTTTCTGCACCAGCCTTCACTACATCCAGACCACCTTCTATATTCCTCAAAACCAGGTCATAATTAAGTCTCCTTTTATTTCGTAATACTACAACCTGCACCTTATCACCTGGCCGCTTTTTGCCTACCTGTTCCTGGAGTTCAGCAGCAGTATCTGTATTTTTACCATCAAATCTAACGATAACATCTCCTGACCTCATACCTGCTTCATCTGCTGCCCCACCAGGAACAATATCCGTTATATAAACACCTTTTACCTCATCAATGTTCACGGCTTCAGCCAGATCTGAGGTTACATCAGCAATGTTTACCCCGATAATAGCCCTTTGCACTTCCCCATATTCCATCAGATCTTCCACAACTTTCTTAACTATATTAACTGGTATGGCAAAAGAATTACCTGAATAGGCCTGGCTGGGCGATATTATAGCAGTGGTAATGCCTACAAGCTCCCCATTTACATCAACAAGTGCTCCACCACTGTTTCCAACGTTCACAGCGGCATCAGTCTGAATAAATGATTCGATCCTGTATTGTGAGTCCAGTAAACCCAGGCTGCGGCCCTTCGCACTGACTATACCTGCGGTAACAGTTGAAGTGAGATTGAATGGATTTCCAATGGCTATCACCCACTGACCCAGTTTTAACTGGTCACTATCACCGTATCTAACATAAGGTAACTCTTCTGAATCAATCTTCATCAAGGCGATATCAGTACTGGGATCTCGTCCTATAATTGTTGCATGAAATGTCCTGTTATCATTTAATGTGACGTCAACCTCATCGGCTCCTTCAACAACATGATTATTTGTAATTATAAACCCATCAGTACTGACGATAACGCCGGATCCGTATCCCTTAACTTCCCTGGGCCGGCTGTAGTTTTCACCATAAAAAAACTCCATAATGGGATTCTGGTAATAGTTCTCCTGTATGGTTTTCGTTTTTACGTGAACAACAGTATGAACAATATTTTCTGCAACTTCAGAAAAATCTACCAGGCCTTCTTGAGGAACCGTGAAGACATTGGTAAAATGTGCGGGCCATTGTTCTTCCGTACCTTCTCCCCCTGAGATAACAGGTTTATCTAAAAACCTGGTATAAATAAACAGTGCCACAAGAGCACTAAGAATAGCTATGGCAGCTACTCCGGCTATTTTTCTTCCTTTCATGATATTTTAATTTACCTTTATTAAACAAAATAATATTGAAGCATCAAAAACTATACCTTCGAAAAGGTTTATTATATTTATAACCAGTAGAAAGTATGTTTTGTTACCGAAATGTCAGATTTTTTTCTAAAGCTGACAATATTTCATAACGGTTTAACAACTATTTAACTAAATGCAAATTATTTTTAACAAATACCATGGAAACGGTAATGATTTCCTGATTATTGACAACCGCGAGGACAAAATTAATCCCGGCAATGAAAAACTGATTGAATTTTTATGTGAAAGGCATACAGGAGTAGGATCTGACGGACTTATACTTATTTATGATCATGATATTCACGACTTCGAAATGAGATATTTCAATTCCGACGGAAGAGAAAGCTCAATGTGCGGAAACGGTGGAAGATGTGCTGTCGCATTTGCAAAAAAAACTGGACTGGGCAAGGGAACAGGTACTTTCCTCGCAAGTGATGGGGTACATAAATACAAAATTAGACCCGACACTATATCAATAAGTCTGTGTGATACAAACCCTCCTGTAACTATTGATGGTAACCATTTCCTGGATACAGGCTCACCTCATTATATTATTAATGTTCCCGATTGTAAGAAGGTTGATGTAGTTGAAAAAGGCAGATCAATAAGATGGTCGGACAGTTTTACTCCCGGTGGCACAAATGTGAACTTTGTTGAACATGGAAACGATGAAATCTATGTACGAACATATGAAAGAGGGGTTGAGAATGAAACACTTTCGTGTGGAACAGGTGTGACCGCAGCAGCAATATCCAGTAAATGGAATAATGGAATCGGAAAATATAATGTTAATGTACATACCCTCGGAGGAAAGCTTTCTGTAAGCTTTGAAATTGCTAAGAATATAATTACCGGGATATGTCTGACCGGTCCAGTCAGGTTTGTCTTCGCCGGGGTATTTGAATATTGAACATATTTAATTCAACAAGATAAATAACAAAAAATCATGAAAAAACTTTTTATGGCACTTTACCTGTTGCTCGTTATATCATTTATTTCAGAGCCAGGAGTATTTTCACAACCCGGAATGATCGATATCTATGAAAAAATTGGACAGCTGGAAAACAATTTTGAGTACCTGGGGCACAGGATCGATGTCCTGGAGAAAATGATTGATGACATCTACTGGTATAATAAAGTTGGGGATGTGGCATATATTGACAAGGTGTACATGACGGGCCCTCCACTGGCTCATGAGTCCAACCCTACCGCCCAGGGTGCTGGTAACCCTGTTAAGTTCTGGTCATATATTTTCATTCCAAGGGCGGTCCAGAATGGTAAAAAGTACCCTTTGCTTGTCTTTCCCCATGGAGGTGTTCATTCCAATCTGAGCACCTATTATACACATATTATCAGAGAATTAATAGCTCAGGGTTATATTATTGTAGCTGCTGAATACCGGGGATCGACAGGCTATGGAGCGTCTCATTACAGAAAGATAGATTACGGAGGTCTTGAAACAGAAGATGTAGATGCCAGCAGGCAATATATGATAGATAATTATGACATTGTTGACAATAACAGGATTGGTATTCTTGGATGGAGCCACGGCGGATTAATTACCCTTCATAACATATTCGATCACCCCGATAATTATGATGTAGCATTTGCCGGAGTGCCGGTAAGCGACCTTATTGCACGTATGGGATATAAAACACAGGATTACCGTGATCTTTATTCCGCCGATTATCATATTGGGAAAACTGCCTATGAAGATGTTGAGGAATATCGCAGGAGATCACCAGCCTGGCAGGCGCATAAATACACGGGTATACCATTGCTGATCCACACCAATACAAATGACGCAGATGTTAATGTACTTGAAGTTGAGCACCTTATTAAAGCATTGAAAGCTGAAGGAAAAAAGAACTTTGAATACGAGATCTTTCAGGATGTTCCGGGAGGGCACTCCTTTGACAGGATGGATCACATAACAGCCAAAAACATCAGGATGAAAATATACAGACACCTTAATGCCGTACTGAAACCAGATAATCCATTTAAGACGGTGAAAGACCTGCAAAAAGCAGGATACGTATACGAATAAATTTTCATCCTGACCCCGAGGACTCGGGGTCAGGATCTGAGAAAAATTGGAAAATTGGAATAATGGCATATTGGAATAATGGAACATTGAAAACAATTGTTACGTGTTTTCTGTACTTGATATTCAATCATACCATATCAGCCCAGATTGATGGTTGTATCAGGGAATATGTCAACGACACTGCATTCCGCCATGCGGGCATATCAATATGTTTAAGGGATTTGGGGTCAGGCGATATAATAGCTGACTATAATAAGGATATGGCTCTGGGTAGCGCCTCGGTGATGAAGCTGGTAACCACCGCAGTAGCGCTTGAAAAACTGGGACCTGAGTTCAGGTTCGTCACCAGAATAGGTTATACCGGAAGTTATAGCAGCCCTGATTCAATTCTCAACGGCTACATTGTTATCAAAGGTGGCGCTGATCCTACTATTCTTTCAGAATATTTTCCTGATTATAATAAGGATATTATAGATAGATGGGCTGATGAGATAACAAGTGCTGGAATAAAGGAAATAACAGGGGCAGTGGTGTCTGATGCCACTATTTTCAATTACCATCCTGCTCCGGGTGGATGGACATGGTCCGACCTGGGCAATTATTACGGGGCAGGGGCTCACGGTATTTGCATATATGATAATATGTACCGAATTCATTTTAAAACAGGCAATGAAGGAAGCATTCCGGAAATAACTGGTATAGAACCTGATATGCCGGGCCTCATAATTGAAAACAGGCTCACCTCGTTTGGAGAAACAGACAATGGTTACGTCTATCTTGAGCCATATGGTAATCATGCTGTTATCAGGGGGGAAATACCAGCCGGAAGGGATGATTTCGTATTAAAGGCCTCAATTCCCGATCCACCACTCCTGACAGCCTATATGCTACAGGATCTGTTGAAAGAAAGAGGAATACTTATCCATAAAAATCCTACAAGCCTGCGACTTTCACCTGATATAGCTGAGAAATTCCAGTATCAGCCTAAAACAATTATCACAGCTTCATGGTCACCACCACTTTCTGATATAATAACCATAACCAATACTGAAAGTGTAAACATGTATGCTGAGCAACTCGTTAAATATTTAGGCTTTGCTCACAATATGTCAGAATTCTCATCAAATGGCAGTGGTCTGAAAGCAATCAGGGAGTATCTTAACTTAAATCTTGAGACCGGAACCCGGGGCCTGTATATAGCTGACGGCAGCGGTTTATCACGTTCAAACGCTTTAAGCGCTTCATTTATAACATCACTGTTGCATTTAATGAAAAGTAAGAGCAGATATTCAGATCATTTTTATGAATCACTACCTGAAGCAGGCGAAAGCGGAACGCTGGAAAATTATTTCAAAGATCCTGTATTCAATGATAACCTCAGAGCTAAGAGTGGTACATCAACAAGGATACGTAACTATGCCGGTTACTTTAAAACACAGAAAGGACAGGATCTGGCTTTTGCCGTACTTGTGAATAATTTTGACTGCAGCAGCAGCGAAGTTACCTACAAGGTTGAGAAGCTGCTAAAGAGTATAATTGAAGGGTACTAGAAAGGTACTGGGTACTGGGTACTGGGTACTGGGTACTGGGTACTGGATGTCGGGTACTGCGTACTTTAGCATATATTCCAGATTCAACAACTTAACAGTTCAACCTTTCAACAAACCTCTAAACCACTATACTCCTCAATTCCTAAACCCTATAAACCTCTCAGCCTAAAGATCATACAAATCAATCAGGTAGATCAGTGAAGCAATAGCGGCACTGCCCAGTTGCATTTCACGGATATTAACCTGCTCAAATGTATCATTGGCCGAGTGGTGAAACCAAAAATATCTTTGTGTTTCAGGAATATAACCAATCTGCAGGGTATTGAATTTACTCAGCGGAGAAATATCTGATCCCCCTCCTCCCCTCTCAAAATACCTGATCCCATAGGGTTTAAAATATTTTTCAAGCTGGAATAGTTTTTTAAGTCTTTTATCATCTGCATTACCAAATCCAAATCCGAGAGGACTCATAAGACCCCTGTCAGATTCAAGTGCCGCATAATGTATTTCATTATTTTTTTCTGCTTCAGCAGCGTATACCTGACCACCTGTGGATGTCATTTCCTCGTTCATGAACATTACGGCTCTTACGGTCCGATGGGGTTTTATCCCCAGTTCATGGAACAACCTTATAGTTTCTATAGACTGAACGCATCCTCCACCATCATCATGCGCTCCTTCGCATATATCCCATGCATCAAGATGTCCTCCAACGGTTATGTATTCACCAGGTTTCTCAGACCCCCTGATTTCTCCGACAACATTATAGGATATAGTATCATCATAATTCCTGCAATCAGATACCAGGTGAAGCATTGATTGACTATCATTCTTCAACCATCTGGAAAGTATTTCAGCATCATGTGGTGAGACACAGACGGCAGGTATACGTGGAATGTTATCCTTATACCTGACTACGCCGGTATGTACAAAGTCATGCATTGCCTGGGTTGGAGACCTGACTATTACTGCCAGAGCGCCGTATTTTGCCGCTTCAGATGCACCTGAAATTCTCTGATCAACAGCTCCCGCATAACCTGAGAACGTATTTATGATGGTATTGTCAACCGGTCTGTTAAAAAAAACAATTTTCTCATATATAACGTCCCTGCCAATTTCATCAAGCTGTTCAAAATTATGGACTTCCACCACCCGGGCATTAACACCAGCTGGACCTGTACCTACTGAAAGTCCAAGCGCTGAAATTGTTAATTCAAGTGCTCCGAGCCTCGATCTTAATACTGCAAGCTCATTGCCTCTTTCCCAGTGTGGTACCGGGACTTCCTGCAACCACACTGTATCGGCTCCAGCCTCAATGAGTGCATTCATAGTATACCTCACTGCATGCAATGCTTGCTCTGATCCCGCAATTCTCCCTTTTGTATTTTTACATAAGTAAAGAAGGTGTTCCTCAGCTGTATTATCTGTGAGAGCGTTATTGAAAATTGACTTCACCACTTCTTCCGGTTCTTGTGAAAAGGTGGTCAGGATTAACGATAAAGAAAAGAATACAGTAATAATGAACCTCATGTTAATACTAGCTAATGATATAAGATTGCCTCATGGTGAGCTCGAATCACTCGCTTGCCTTCGGAAAACTCTCGATTCTCGGTTGAAGATTTAGGAGTTAAGATTTAAGAAAACAACATTTCAACATTTCAACATTTCAACATTTCAACAAAAGATCAGGCATCTATATTTGCATACTTGGCATGTTTCTCAATAAATTCTCTTCTCGGTGGCACCTCATCTCCCATAAGCATACTGAAAATACGATCTGCCTCGGCAGCGCTATCTATTGTAACCTGCCGCAGTGTCCTGTTTTCAGGATTCATCGTAGTCTCCCACAGTTGTTCTGCATTCATTTCACCCAGGCCCTTATATCGCTGGATGCTTACATTTGCATCTTTCCCCTGACCAAATTCATTTACAAAGCTACGCAATTCCTCATCTGACCAGCAATATTTACTGTTCTTGCCTTTTCTCACCAGGTATAATGGTGGTGTGGCTATATAAAGATGTCCATTTTTAATAAGATCCTGCATATATCTGAAAAAGAAGGTCATTATAAGTGTGGCGATATGAGAACCATCGACATCAGCATCGGTCATTATTACGACCTTATGATATCGCAGTTTTTCCAGGTTTAGCGCCTTGCTGTCATCTTCCGTTCCAATATTGACGCCGAGGGCAGTAAATATATTCTTAATTTCTTCATTATCGAATATTTTGTGCTGCATTGCTTTTTCCACGTTGAGTATTTTTCCTCTCAGTGGCATTATGGCCTGAAATTTCCTGTCACGTCCGGCCTTAGCTGTTCCTCCGGCTGAATCACCCTCAACCAGGAATATCTCACAATTTTCCGGATCACGGTCGGCACAATCGGCCAGTTTCCCTGGTAATCCTGAACCGGAGAGCACATTTTTACGTTGTACGAGTTCACGGGCCTTACGAGCTGCATGTCGTGCTGTAGCGGCAAGTATTACTTTTTGCACTATGGTTTTGGCATCTTTGGGGTTTTCCTCCAGATAGTTAGCAAGCATGGTACTGACTGCCTGGTCAACGGCGCCCATGACTTCTGAATTACCGAGCTTTGTTTTAGTCTGACCCTCAAATTGTGGTTCGGCAACTTTAATTGATATAATTGCAGTAAGTCCTTCCCTGAAATCATCACCGTTGATGTCAAATTTAAGTTTGGCCGTCAATCCTGATTCCTCAGCATATTTTTTCAATGTTCGTGTAAGACCCCTTCTGAAGCCCGCCAGGTGCGTACCTCCCTCAATCGTATTAATATTATTAACATACGAATGGACATTTTCGGAGAATGAGGTATTATATTGGAGGGCTATTTCAACAGGTAAATCATTCTTCTCAGTTGTGATAAAAATAGGATTCTCAATCAGTTTTTCCCTTGTATTATCAAGATAGTCAACAAATTCCTGCAAACCTGTCTCAGAGTAAAACAAATCCGTTCTGTAGGTATCACCATTACCATTCTCCTGCATTTCCCTTTTGTCAAGTATGGTTAAACTTATTCCTTTGTTAAGAAAGGCAAGTTCCCTCAACCTTGCAGCAAGTATTTCATACCTGAATTCTATTTCTGAAAATATACTGGCATCTGGCTTGAATGTTATTATAGTTCCCGACTTTTCAGTGGTACCCTGTTCCTGAACTTCTGATCCTGGCTTTCCTTTTTTGTATTCCTGAAAATATATTTTACCATTCCTGTGTATCTCGGCCCTCAGGGATTCAGAAAGGGCATTTACGACAGAAACCCCTACCCCGTGCAATCCACCGGACACTTTATATGATTCCTTATCAAATTTTCCACCGGCATGAAGTACTGTCATAACAACCTCAAGAGCTGATTTTTTCTCTTTTTCATGATAATCAATCGGTATACCCCTTCCATTGTCTACAACAGTTATTGAACCATCTTCATTTATCGTAACATTTATTTCAGTACAATATCCTGCAAGAGCTTCATCTATTGAATTGTCAACAACCTCATATACAAGATGATGCAGGCCCTTTATACTAACATCCCCAATATACATTGCAGGTCTTTTCCTTACAGCCTCAAGTCCTTCCAATACCTGAATACTACCAGCCGAATAATCACCGTTCCCTGTTTGCCTTTTATCTTTTTCGCTCATACTTCTTATATTAACATTTCCTCCTTTTCGTATACATTTATCTCAAGAGCTCTAATTCCCATAGCAGTTATTATTTCAAATATATAATAGCATAATCTCACCTTCCGTTCATCATTGAAATATGTTCTTATCCGTTTCTTATTTTGCCCTGTTGAAAAAGGAGCAAATTATTCTTTTAAGTTCCTGATTAAATTATACTTAAGTAATCGTACAAAGATAACTAAAATATAGCAATTCAACGCTTTAATTTCCTATAAATTCGTCTGTTTTTTTAACAAAAAATGAACAGGTATTGTATTGTATACCAAATTATTACACTAATACTAAGTTTTTTAAAGACTATAAGTGAATCCAGCCATGAAAAGGAACCTCTGAGATGGGTAAAAATTCCACTCAAAATACCTATTTAATGCAATATTGTTTAGCTTCGCCCAGAAGGAGAGAATCTTTGTATATCTATATTCGAGCCCGATATTGAGACTCAGGTATAAAGGTAGCTCAAACACCTCATAATCAGGTGAAGATGAATATGACATGGGTCCGACCCTGGCAAATCTTTTTGAGAGTCCTCTGATATCAGCATTTGCAATTATTTTATCGCGCAGATTGTAGTCCAATCCAAGCTTTGCATCCCAGCTTGGTTTATGCCAGGGTTCTTCGAGGTATTCCATTCTATAGTTAGAGTAACCTGCCTGGGCCTCAAGAGATACTTCATTGCTTAAACTGGTTGATAATTCAGCCTGCACATTAAGCAATTCGCCGTTATCATATGTGGGACTAAAAGCCCTGCCCTGCATCAGGTCGTTAATATAAAATACCATGTTTTCAAACATTGAATAAGATAAATTGAGCCTGTAACCCGTTTTATCGCTTGCATGTCCCGCTATACCTCCCTTTACCCGCAGCTTGGTATCGGTGGGTAGTATTGAATAAAGTTCGTCTGATGGCTCAATAAGACCAGTCAGGTTTTGAGTAACAATAAATGGATTGGTATATATTATTTCACTTGCATTATTGCTGTTATACTCTCCATCAAGCCCCACGTACATACTTATGATAGTAGGTATTACACTGAACTGAAACTTAAGATCGGGGTAAAAGAACAATTTTGTTTTATATTCAACAGGAAGTGATGGTTCTTCATAATATCTTGCGTCAGCGATGAGTTTTAATCCAATCCTGAAATTCCAGCTGTTGCTTCTTTTACTTATCGCAGGATTGAGTCTAACATGGTGCCTGAATTTATCTTCAACGTTAGGGATTGTAATCATGGCATAGCCAAGGTCAAGACTAGCATAAAAAATATCCACATCATAGCCAAAGTCAGTGTTGATCCCTGCCATATGCTGGTAATACTGACTGTTTTGATACAGAAGGTTATAATAGAGATCAATATCGTAATATATTTTCGCAGAATCCATGCGTGTCGAATACAGATTGATATCCGCTCTTGGATTGAAATATTCAATTTTAAGACTGTCTTTTTTAATTTCTGTCAGCAATAAGGGATCGCCTCCATAGGCATACCTGCGGATATGATTAAAATCGACCTTTGCGGCAAGGGCTGTCCTGCGCAAGAACCTGGTCCCATATAACCTGCCCATATTATCCATATACCCTCCAAAAACTTCTGTAGCATCATCAATCATCAATTTACCAAAGCTGGATTCATGACCCAGATAAATCCCTGCCAGACCATTACGTGACCGTGTACTTGAGATACTTAGCTCTCCCATCGGTGAGAAGTAATTTCCAAAACCGAGCCTAAGGAAACCTTTATACAATTTCGGCAACGGGTCTGGTTCAAGCCGGGCAGGACTTATAGTTTTTATCTCATATTCGGGCATAAAAGGACTGGCACTGATGGTATAATTGAATTCCGGCATTCTTACTGTAATATCACTGATTTCCGGTGAAAAGTACATTTTAACAGCCTTGTTCAGGGAAGGCTTGAAAGGGTTATACAGAGTTACCTCACGGCGTATGTCTTCCTGCCCTGCCTGGGCATGCACACCGGACGGAAATAACAGTAGCAGTAGAATTATATTTGGTATTATCCTTATATTCATAATTAAAATCAATTAGTTGTTCCTGATAGCTGTAGTATCCTGGCTTATTTCACTTTCTCTGTTTAGCTCATCGAGTTTTGCATTTACTTCATCAAGTATACCGTCATCATCAACTTGATAGTAATCCTTCAGGCTTTGAAGTGTTGCCCTTGCCTGGAATTCATCACCCTTTTCAAGGCTTATGTCAGCCAGCAAAATAAACATACGCGCCATCCAGTATTGATGAGGGGTATTTTGGTCGATGAATTCATAGATTATTTTTTCAGAATCATCAAGATCACCCTGCATAAAAAGTATTTGAGCCACTCTATATTTTGATTCTGCACCTTCACTTGATGTAACTTCTACAGCAACTCTTCTGAAGTCTCTCAGCGATCGTTCATAATTACCAAGTGTGAAATTCGACTTGGCACTCATAAAGCTGGCCTCCCGGGCCAGTTCTTCGGTTACCATATCAGATTCCAGAAGTCTCTGTGATGCACTGATAGTTTTTTGCGCATCACCCATATTATAAGCTGAGCGCAGCATGCCAACCTTTCCCCTCAGCTCATTCTCGGGTAGTTCAGCTACTTTTTCAAGTTCATTGTAGTAATAATATGAACTGTCATATATCTCCTGCAGGTAATAGATGCCTGAAAGTGACTGGTATGTTTTCTCGAGGAAAGGGTTATTGGGTGTTTCTGCCACCTCCCGGTAATATTTCAGGGCTTCATTTGTCTGACCTGATTCAGTCAGGCATTCAGCAAGGTAAAAACATGCATTAAGCCTGAAAATTCCCTGTCTGAATTCGTTGAGGTAATTAGTGAAGACCTGTCTGGCCCTTTCACAATTACCGGCTATGTAAAGGTTTTCACCTGAAATATATAGTAGACTATCCCTTTCACTGGTGCTTACATCCGAATATCCTTCGAGGCCTCTTACATATGCGAAATAGGACTCCACATCATTCATCTCAACATATGTATTTCTAAGGCCGGTAATAGCATTTCGTGCTTCAGGTGTTGACTGGAATCTTTCAATAACTTCCT
>Ga0209536_100003671_pt1 | contig 24551 bp, 24 predicted proteins | sample DeeMarSeWOR28_12_FD_187461 | JGI IMG/M metagenome (GOLD analysis project Ga0209536, IMG submission 187461) | Marine sediment microbial communities from White Oak River estuary, North Carolina - WOR-2-8_12 (SPAdes) (version 2) | ecosystem: Environmental > Aquatic > Marine > Intertidal zone >...
CTTGCTTTTCCGATTAAACGAGGAAGATGGATGAGTGGATTCGGACTGGTACCTTACAGTTACTCTAAATACAATATCATAACGTATGGTCCCATAAAAGGAAAAGAAGACGAAGATGCCGGATATAATTTTAAAGGAGAAGGTGGTTTGAATAACTTGTTCTGGTCCCATGGAGTTCGGATTTTGGACAATCTCTCAATTGGCCTGAAGATCTCTTATTTATTCGGTAGTTTCAACAATGAGACTATAATTGAATTGAATCAGGATTTTGCCTACAATTCAGCCCTCGTCGAAAGTATACGCATACGGGATTTTAGTTTTGGATTTAGTGGTGCCTACCGTCTTAAAACGGGAGCTTCCTCGGCCTTATTCCTTGGAGGCATCTATGAACTTCAGACCGATCTAAATGCCACGGTCTACGAATTGCTAGACCGCCAGCAGAAAGGTACCGGAACCACATTGTCTTCAGATACCATTATTGACAATCTTAAGTCGACTATAGTATTGCCGCAGAAATATGGAATCGGCATGTCCTTTGTTAAGGGTGTTCAATGGGTTCTGGGAGCTGATTTTATTGTGCAAAATTGGGAGGATTACCGGAATTATGACGGGACTACAGACCTGGGTTCAAACAGCTACCGGGCTAGTCTTGGATTCGAACTTATACCTGATGCAAATTCGGTCAGCAGCTACATGAAAAGGATGATTTACCGCACGGGATTATATTATGAGAGGACTCCATATGTGGTCAATAATGATCAGATTTATGATTTTGGTATAAATTTTGGTGTATCTTTACCAGTGGGTCAAGCTTCTTTAGTAAATTTGGCTTTGCAATATGGTCAAAGAGATGGAAGTCTTGCCACAGCAATCTCCGAAAATTATATACGATTTTCGCTGGGATTAACCGTTAATGATATTTGGTTCTACAGAAGAAAAGTTGATTAAAATATACGTTATGAAATCTACGATTTTAACACTAGCAGTAACTTTTGTTGGAATTAGCTATGTCTTTGCACAAACTCCTGGTTGGAATTGGCCTGAAGATAGGCAAACGGCTGAAGAGAAAAACGTAATTTACACCGATATGATGAAGATGGGTAATTACAAGAGCGCCGTTCCTCCGCTAACGTGGTTATTGGTCAATGCTCCGGATCTGAACGAATCCATTTATATAAACGGGGCCAAGATATTTGAGAGCCTGGTGGAGTCGGAGAAAGACGAAAGTAAGGTAAAGGTATATCAGGATTCTGCGATGTTAATGTATGATCTCAGGATACAGTACTTTAATGATGAAGCCGCTGTGTTGAACCGGAAAGCCTTTACCGCATATAAATTCTATAAAGACGACAAAGAAAAATATCAGGAACTGTTCGAAATGTATCAAAAGACATTTGAACTTAACAAAAATAATGTCTGGGATCAGAATTTATTGTCGTATATGGATATTGTCCGCCGCTATAAATTAACCGGAGGCAGCATTACCGATGAGGAAGTGCTTGATATATACGACCAGATCGTCGAGATCATTCAGTTTAAAATAGACCAGGGCAAGAATGTGGATCGTCTTGAGGTTATCAATGATAATGTTGATAAATTACTTGCCGCCACTGTAAAGGTTGATTGTGATTTTATCCAGAACACACTTGGGCCCAAATTGAAAGATGATCCCAATGATCTTAAGCTTGCTAAGAATATATTCAAATTATCGATGGCTGGCAAATGTCTGGATGCGCCAATTTTCCTTGAAGCAGTTAAAGTCATGTTTGAGCAGGAACCCAATTTCGGACTCGCGAAATTGATTGGGGACCGGTCCTATATTAGTGGAGAGTTTGAAACTGCCTTGCAATACTATGGAGAAGCAGTTAAGCTGACAGAAGACAATGTAAAAATAGCGGACATTTATTTCAAACAGGCGGATATTAAAAGCCGGCAAGGCGTAAAATCCGAAGCTCGTGATTTCGCAAAAATGGCTCTGACCGCAGATCCGAGTCTCAAGGAAGCCTGGACACTGATCGGGAATCTTTATTATACCAGCTATAATGACTGTAAGCAAGGACAAAACATCGTAAATGACCGGGCAGTATATTTCGCTGCGTTTGAAATGTACAGAAAAGCAGGAAATCAGGATGCTATGCAAAGTGCCAAGGCGCAGTTCCCTACTATGGAAGAGATTTTCACCTACAACATGGAAGTAGGTCAGCCAATTAAAGTAGGTTGCTGGATCAATGAGGTTGTTACCATTCAAAGAAGAGATTAACAGATAGTTATATTCCAGAAATAGCGGTCAATTCTCACCAATTGGCCGTTTTTTAATGTATGGACCGAAGGTTACTGTATATCTTGCCATTCATCATCCTGTGGATGGGATGTAATGAAGCCCATGATGAAAGTGAAATGCCAATTTATGAAGGCCCAATCCTGGAATTGACTAATGCAACAACCTATTACAGTGATTCTGCGGTAGTCCGAATAAAGCTTGAAGCACCCAAACAACTGGAGTTTGAAAACAAGGACCGTGAATTTAAGGAAGGAATTTATCTGGAATTTTATGAGCCCGACGGAACACTTTCCTCGAATTTAAGGGCAAATTATTGCTATTACTATGCTAAAGAGGATAAATGGCGTGCACTTGGGAATGTGGTAGTGAAAAATATTGCCAACAATGAACAGCTGGATACTGAAGAACTGTACTGGGTGCCTGATGATGAAATTGTGTACACCAATAAGTTCGTTCGAATTGAAACTGAAGGAGAAATTATTATGGGGGAGGGTCTTGAAGCAAAACAGGATTTTTCCTGGTGGACCCTGGAAGAAATGCGAGGTACGATTTATTTAGATGAGTAAACCTGTCAGCACCATTATACTGTCTCTTATCGTAGTCGGTTGTATTATCGGCACACATCAAACCATAACCGTAGGATTCCAGGAATCATATTGGATTTTTATGCTTACATTCGTATTATATCTGGTTTATGCTTATTATAGAGGAAAAAAAGATAAGTAGTCCTTCAATCGTAGAATGGATAGTAACATAGTAATAATTCTCATATCACTACTGTTTTCGAGTTTTTTTTCAGGTATCGAAATAGCATTTATTTCTTCTGATAAGTTATACATCGAACTTGAAAAATCGAGAGGAGCCATATCCGGTAAGATTCTATCCAGATTCGCTAAAAGCCAATCACTATTTATAGGGACAACTTTGATTGGCAACACCATATCTCTTGTCGTATATGGTATCTTCATGGCCAATCTGATTGAACCCATTCTCTCCGAATTCCTGCCTGCTTACCTCAACAATCAATCCGTCATTTTAATTGTACAAACCATATTTGCTACCCTGGTTGTACTCCTTACCGCAGAGTTTTTGCCAAAGATAATTTTCAGGATCAACCCAAATTTCTTCCTGAGTATTTTTGCCATTCCTATGTTTGGTATTTATATACTACTTTATCCGGTGGTATATGGTATTGTTGGCCTTTCTAAGTTTATTATCCTAAAAGTCCTTCATTTGGAATTTAAGGAAGATGAGCCTGTCTTCAGCCTGACTGACCTTAATGAATTCATACAGAATAGATTCCTGGAAGAAAAAGTAGAAGGTAAATTTGATATTGATACAAAGATCTTCAACAATGCCCTTGAATTTAAAACCGTAAAAATCAGGGAATGTATGATCCCCCGGCCAGAAATTGTCGCTGTCGAATTAAGTAGTGATATCGAAACCCTGCGCAATGAGTTTGTGGAAAGCGGTCTATCCAAGATTCTGGTTTATAAAGAATCAATAGATGATATTATCGGATATTGCCATTCATCGGCCCTGTTTAAGAAACCAAAGGATATCGAGAGCATACTGTCTCCTTTAATTATTTTGCCTGAAACATCATTGGCGAATGAACTTCTGGTACAATTTATCACCGAAAGAAGGTCTCTTGCCCTGGTTGTAGATGAATTTGGCGGAACATCTGGTATCGTAACCATTGAAGATATCATTGAGGAGATTTTCGGAGAAATCGAAGATGAACACGATGAACAGGACCTGGTAGAACACCAGCTGGACGATGACAACTACCTGCTCAGCGCAAGACATGAAATCGATTATCTGAATGAAAAATATCACTGGAACCTGCCCATAGGGGATTATGATACGCTCAGCGGGTTGATATTGTCCGTAACAGAAGATATTCCCACCCTCAATCAGGACGTTATGATCGATAACTATAAATTCCACATCGTCTCGATTGAAGAAAACCGGATAAATCTTGTAAAAATATCCTTGCTTGAGGAGACAGATAAGTAGATAACCATAAAGCCTCCCCTCAAATTTTGAGTTTACTGGTAATGTGTATAATTTTGCGCCACTTAATAATAATAGGATGGCATTAATTAGTAAAATTCGAGAGAAGACAGGATTGGCAGTAGGAATTATAGCCTTTGGGTTAATTTTGTTCCTGGTAGGCGGGGATATACTTGGACCTAATTCTGTAATACTTGGTAAAAACAAGGCAGAAGTTGGTGAGATAGCCGGGGAGACCATTGATCATGAAGAATACATTCAACAGATCGAGGAGCTCAAATATAACTATACCCTGAATTTTGGGCGCAATCCATCGGAAAACGATATGGTCGCCATCCGTCAGCAGGCATGGGATTTCCTTATCGTAAAAAAAGCTTTTCAGAAGGAATTTGACAAGCTGGGGTTAACGGTTACGGACGAAGAACTTGTCGATATGGTCCAGGGAAAGAATATCCACCCGGATCTGATACAAGCATTTACCAATCCTCAAACCGGAGAGTTTGACAGGGAACAGATCGTTATCTATCTGCAACAGATAAATCAAATGCCAGCTCAACAACAGGCAGGATGGTATCTTTTTGAGAGTAATCTTGAACCATCCAGACTTCGCCTTAAGTACGATAATCTAATGCTAAAATCAGATTATGTTACCGAGGTTGAGGCGCAACAGCAGTATCAGGAAGAAAACGGGGTAGCTGAGATCAAATATATCTATATTCCTTATTATTCCTTGAGTGACACCGTGGTTTCAGTATCAGATAGTGATCTGGAATCCTATTTGAATGAGCATAAGAACAGTTATACCATTGAAGATACCCGGTCGATCAACTACATCAGTTTCCCAATTATACCGTCATCAGAAGACTCCATATTCTTTAAAGAGGAAATGGATAAACTGGCCAGGGAATTTGCATCCGTAGATGACGATTCAATATATGCAAGAATCAACACAGATGGATCGAATCCATTCAGCACGTACACAATAGGGCAACTTCCTGCACGAGTCAGAAATGAATTGGAAGATCTGAGTCCGGGGTATATGGTTGGGCCCTACCTGCTTATGGGCAATTATGTACTGAATAAAGTTACCGATATACTTGAAGACACGGTATATTATGCCAGGGCAAGCCACATTCTGATAAAGCCTGAAACTGAAAGCGCTTCTGATAAAGCAAATGCCAGACAGGAAGCACAGAGACTTTTGAATCAGATCAGAAACGGTGCAAACTTCGCACTTCTTGCCCGTGACAACAGTGATGATCCCAGCAGCTCTGCTGGAGGTGATCTTGGATGGTTTGATGAAAACAGGATGGTCAAACCTTTTGCCGATGCCGTATTTTCAAGGAATACCGAAGGATTGGTGCCCAGAGTGATTGAGACTCAGTTCGGGTACCACATTATTGAAGTAACTGGTGCTAAAACCAACAAGCTTTATAAAGTGGCCACCATCGAAAGAGAGATCACAGCGAGTGATATTACCCGGGATGAAGCCTTCCGTAAAGCCGACTATTTTGCCAGCACCACCGCCAACCGGGAAGAATTTGAGAGGAATGCGGCGAATGATTCCCTAACCATAAATGAAGCCAATGATCTCAAGAAAGATGCAAGAAGAATTAGCGGCCTGGGGGATGCAAGGGAAATAATCAGGTGGGCATTCATTGATGCTTCGCTTGATGAGGCTTCCACGGTATTCGAATTGGATGACCAGTATATCATTGCCGTACTGACAAAATTGACAGAAGAGGGTATGGCAGAATTGGAAGACGTTAGGGTGCAGCTGTTACCCAAAGTAAAGAATGAACTAAAAGCAGAATTCATCGCTAATAGGTTGGGTGAATTGGAAGGATCAATAGATGAGATTGCAGAAAAGTATGGTGAAGATGCCAGGGTGTATGAAACATTCGATCTGAGGCTCTCCTCCAACTCAATACCTAATATCGGATTTGCCCCTGTTGCCGTCGGGACGATTTTCTCATTGGCAGAAGGAGAAATTTCTGAGCCCATCATTGAAAATGATGGCGTTGTTGTAGTCCAGTTGAATTCTTTGATAGAATCGCCAGAAATTGCAGATTATACCAGTTATAAGAATCAACTGACACAAAGAAGATCTAGCAGGACTTCCTATCTGACCTCGGAGGCTGTCAAAGAATATTCAGGAATTGTAGATGAAAGATATCGTTTCTTTTAATCTAAAATAAATATAAATTAGCGGGGCCGGGCAAATCCATGGCTTATGTACTTACAGAGAGAGGTACATAAAAGTACAATACAGGTGTGATTGATTCCCATATAGACTAAGCACCTTTCTGAAGCAAGCAGAAAATGCCAATGAAAGACCGATCTGATTTCCAAGAATTCAAAAAGCAATTAACAGATCACTATAGCTTTCCAACATTTTATTTATTTAAATTCATAATCCCGGCGGACAAGAAAACAGCATTTCAAGACCTTTTCCCTGAGTGGCATTTTGATATAAAACAATCGAAAACAGGGAAATACATAAGTTTTTCAAAAAAGTTGAAAGTAAACTCCAGTGAAGAGGTGATTGAAGTCTATACCAGGGCCTATTCCATTGAAGGAATCATCTCTCTATAAAAGCATGATTTTTACATTTCGTATTATGTATCTGCTAAAAATGATTTATTTTTAGAATTATTCTATGTCCAGGTGTTTTCTATATTGCCTTCTGATTTCCCTGATAGGTTGTAAATCTCCTCAACCGGAAAATCTGAGTGATGATATACAGGAGGATACACTTGAAAGACCATCAACCGGACAAATACCCATCGAAGATTTTGACCAGCTTATTCAGGAGAGTGAAGATCCTGACCGGGTGACCTGGCAAAATCCTGAAATGGTTATTGCTAAAATGGGAGATATTAGTAATCTGGTTGTGGCCGATATCGGTGCAGGCACCGGGTATTTTGCTCTGAGAATAGTTAAAAAAGGCGGGGTAGTCATTGGCATAGATATCGATCAGAAATCCATTGATTACATTGAAGAAAGGAAATCTGAACTCTCCCCTGAAGTTGCACGGAGGTTGACTACAAGGTTAACCGCTCCTGATGATCCAGGAATAAAACCTGATGAGACTGATTGGGTGCTCATCGTAAACACCTACTATATCATTGATGACAGAATAAATTATTTAAAAAAGGTTTTAGATGGAGTGAAGAAAAATGGGAAGATCATGATCGTCGACTTTAAAAGCGGAGATATGCCCGTTGGCCCGAATGATTCAATAAAAGTTCCGGTTACAAAAGCCATATCAGACATTAAGTCTGCTGGATTCAGAATTCTGGAAATCGACAACAGCAGCCTTCAGTATCAGTATATTATTGTTGCACAGCGATAAATCAATATGCGAAATAACCTGATCCTGTTAATATTACTGGTTTTAAGTCTCACTGCCAACATGGTCTGCGGACATGAGCAGGAATTGCAATTCCCGGAATTGTCGGAGAATGCACAGATCAGTTTGATTACCGGAGAGCCGGGGAAAGAATTATACACAAAGTTTGGTCACAGTGCCATACGGGTTTACGATGGTGAAAAGGGTATAGACCTGGTATATAATTATGGAACATTCGATTTTGATGCCCCTGGTTTTTATCCAAAATTCCTGCAGGGTAAACTGAATTATTTTCTATCGGTTTACGATTTCAAGCGTATGGTATACGCTTATAAGTATTATAACCAGTCTTTATATGAGCAGGTACTCAACCTCACTTATGAAGAAAAGGTGGCTGTGTATAATTTCATAAATGAGAACTATCTGCCTGAGAACAGGTTCTACCTGTATGATTTTTTCTTTGACAACTGTTCTTCCAGGATCAGGGATGTATTTCAGGATATATTGGGACCTGATCTGTATTTTGATGATTCGCACATTAAAAATCATAAGACGTTCAGGCAATTGCTTGATGAATTTTTACATACGGCGAAATGGGGAGATTTTGGGATTGACCTTGTACTGGGAATGCCAACCGATGCCACGGCCAGCTCAGAGCAATATATGTTTCTGCCCTACAAGTTATTCGATGCGTTCGAGCATGCAAGCATAAACCGAAATGGTGAAATGAAGCCATTCGTTATAGTCAACCAGGTAATCCATCAATCCGTAAAATTGCCGGGAAATGATCAACTGATGCTTTCACCCATGATTGTATTCTCATCGATATTCATACTGATCCTCGGTGTGTCAATATTTTTTAGCCGTTACAGGAAATTAACGCTGATCATCGATACTGTTTTATTTATATCCATTGGCCTGGCGGGATTGCTGATCTTTTTCTTATGGTTTGCAACAGATCATGTGGCTACCAGGGATAACTTTAATATTTTATGGGCTTCACCACTACATCTGATCATTCCTTTTATTGCATATAAGAGAAATTTTAGACCATGGATTAAATGGTATGTCATGTTCTGGATAGTATTTCTATTGCTTTTCCTGGCTTCCTGGCCTATTTTTCCACAGCAGATGAATATTGCCAATATCCCTATCATACTGGCACTTATTATCCGGTTGACGTATAACTACAAAAACATTCAATTGCATGTGGATAGAAGAAAACAATAGTCTAAAAAGATCATTTCAGTTCAAAGATTTTGTCGAGGCTTTTTCATTTATGACAAGAGTTGCCCTTATTGCCGAGAAAATGGACCATCATCCGGAGTGGCGCAATGTGTACAACAAGGTAGAGATTGTGTTGTCCACCCATGATGAGGGAAATATCATAACAGATAAAGACCGGAATATGGCTGAAGCCATAGACCGGTTAATAGACTAGCGATATGAAAGAAACTGCTCAGTTCTTTCTGATACCTACGCCAATCGGGAACCTCGAGGACATTACATTCCGGGCTGTACGATTACTCGGAGAAGTGGATCTGATCCTGGCGGAAGATACGCGCAACACGGTAAATCTGCTAAATTTCTATAAGATTAAGAAAACCCTGAAAAGCTATCATTCCTTTAATGAACACAAGATTCGGAAGCATGTGATCGATCTGCTCGACCAGGGATTGAAGATTGCCCTGGTCTCAGATGCAGGAACACCTGGCATTTCGGATCCCGGATTTCTAATCGTAAAGGCCTGTCTGGAGCATAATATTGAAATAGAGTGCCTTCCGGGGCCGACTGCTTTTATCCCTGCACTCGTGAAGTCAGGCCTGCCCACCGACAGGTTTACTTTTGAAGGATTCCTGCCTCATAAAAAAGGACGTAAAAAGCACCTGGATTCTCTGATCACGGAAAAGAGAACCATGGTCTTTTATGAGTCCCCGTATCGTTTGTTAAAGACACTGCGTGATTTCATAAGCAATTTTGGAGGAGACAGACAGGCTTCTGTTTCCAGGGAATTGACAAAAAAATTTGAAGAGACCATTAATGGGAATCTTAATAGCATTGTTGAGCAATTTGAACAAAAAAAGATAAAAGGAGAATTTGTGATCATAGTCCAGGGTGCCGGATGAAAAGGCTGTTTGGGGCATCTTCTTTTTGGGGATGTGTCACAAGTATCTTAGAGTAATAACCGCAAATTGTTTTTTATGGATTTGGAACATTTGTTATCTGAAACGATAAGGATTACGAAACTTGCCGGAACATTTATTGAGAATGAACGCAAAAATTTTGATTTTTCAAAAATCGAATATAAAGGACAAAATGATCTGGTTTCATATGTTGATAAACAGGCGGAACAACTCCTGGTTGAAAACCTGTCGAATGTATTGCCTGAATCTGGTTTTATAGCAGAAGAAGGAACTGGTGAGCGGAAATTCCTGAATTGGGTCATCGATCCATTGGATGGTACGACAAATTTTATGCATGGCGTGGCTCCCTATTCTGTAAGTGTTGCCTTGATGGAAGGTGATGAAGTTATACTGGGTGTGATATACATTATCAGATCAGATGAGTGTTATTACGCGCATAAATCCGGCAAGGCCTACTGTAATGGAAATATAATACAGGTATCGCAAGTCCGGGATTTTAAAGACGGCCTGTACATAACAGGCTATCCCTACAGGGATTTTTCAAGAATGGATAGTTTTTTCAAGATAATGCATCATTTCCTGGCAAATTCCCATGGACTCAGAAGGTTTGGGAGTGCCGCCGCAGATCTTGCCTATGTAGCCAGCGGTCAGTGTGAAGGATTCTTTGAATTTTTCCTTAATCCATGGGATGTGGCTGCAGGCGCACTTATTGTTGAAAGGGCTGGTGGAATTGTGACTGATTTTAAAGGGGGGAACAATTATATTTATGGTAAAGAACTTATTGCCGGAACATTTGTGCATTCTGAAATGTTAAAAATTATAAATAATTATTGGTATCCACCGAAATGATTATATTTGCGTGGCCATAGTAATATCCTATGTTGTTTCAGGAAATATTAGTATTCAGTTTATTCTTCGGGGCGTTGGGATTTATAGGAATTGTTTTCTGGAAGTCAATAAATACCAATGAAAACAGTAAAAGTAGCTGTGCTTCCTGTACCGTAAAAGACATGAAAAAGGTACAGGTTCAGTTTTTTAAGCACCACAAGAAGAGATAAGATGCCAACTAGTTGGCGAAGACCTTACTCCCTTCCGTACAATTCCTACAAATATCAACATTACTTCTTGAATCAAGAATCTTGGCTCTGAATCCGGAAACTTCAATATTAGACCATATCTCTGAGAACGATGATACGTTCAGGTCTCCAAAAACGTAATGGGCATCTTTATCGAAACAGCATGGGACTACCTTGCCATCCCAGGTAATTACTGAGGAGCTCCACGATCTCCAACATTGGTTCTTCAGTTTGTTCTTTATCTTATATTTTCCGTTTACCTTCTTATACCTGCTGAATTTACCATTATCGGGAACCAGCGTTGAGGCGTTTTCCAAATTATAAATCTGTGCAGTTTTTATATGCACAGCATCAACCTTAAGCGCTCTGCCTAATTTCTTGATTTCCTGGATCTGATGTTGATTAGAACTAAACACCAGGAACTGAAGAATGATCCGGGGATTTCGTCTGTTTAGTTTATGCTTCCAGTATAAAAGCCTGCGGATACCCGCTACGACCTTTTCATAATCACCCCCTATCCGGTATTTTTCATAGGTGTCCTGATCGGTTCCATCGATTGAAATGATGATTTTTTTCAGGCCCGATATAATGGTTTCGCGTGCCAGGTCATCATTCAGGAAGTGGGCATTGGTAGAGGTTGCCGTATAAATTCCTTTTTGATTCGCATATTGTATAAGATTGGTAAAACCAGGATGCAGATATGGCTCCCCTTGAAAATAAAGAATCAAATAGGATAGATGTGACCTACACTGATCAATCACCTTCTTGTAAAAGGTATGATCCAGCATTCCGGTCGGTCTGGAAAAAGATCTTAACCCACTTGGACATTCGGGGCATCTCAGATTGCAGGAAGTAGTTGGTTCAAAGGAAAGCGCAAATGGTTTTCCCCAATGAATCACACTTCTAAACAGTAGAGATAACCGATAGCTAATCCACAACAGAAAGATATTCCAAATTCTTCCTAGGGTTAGCATTTGAACCACCTCGATAGCCTCTTTAAGTTTAGCGATCCTCTGAAATCTTAACATCGAATTTGCCGATATGTGCAAGATTAAAAATTACACTATAAAAATGTTGTTTCATAACTTAATAATAAAAAACATAGTATCTTAAACTCCTGATGCATTCAAATTAATTCAAACAAAGATTATCACACTATGAAAAATCTAGATCTATTTTCCAGGAGGATACTGTCTGTATCCATCGCTATTTCAATGATCTTGTTAAGTTTCAGCCTGTTGATTGTTTCATTGAGAAGTATATCACCCGCAAAGGCGGAAGATACATCAAAAGAATGGATGAAGCCTTTGGCTCTCGATAAGATATCTCCTCTTCAGCAGGATGATTCCCTGAACAATGTTAATGGATCCGATGAGGTCATTCAGGCAATACAAGCCTTTGGGATAGGTATTAGAGAAGGAAATCTATATTTCGGGATACTTTACAGCAATAATTCAATTGGTCTGCACAAGGCCCCCGCAGATGGTGAAGATGTACTCGATTGGTAAGACCTTAATTTCTTAGTTTTGAATAATGCCGGAATTTCCGCCATGCAGCCCAACCATCACGAAAGGCAGGCAAGCGTATACCACGGGATTTATTGATCTGAGCTATACGGTACATTTCATCCCAATGCTGAAACATTACCCTATACGCCTCAGAGATTGAGAATCCGGGCTGATATATATGCGCTGGTTCACTTTTCGCACCATTCAGTTCAAGAATTTTGAAATTGATGCCATCATTCAAATCCTGAATACTCTGACATCTAATATCAAATCTGCCATAATAAAATCCTTTTATTCCATCCCCAATCCTGTCCATAACTCCTGTTAATTTCGGATTTATTAAGTCATTTCCATCCAGGAAAGTAGTTCCCCGGCAATGGTTTGCGATGGGCACCAATTCAACTTTTTCATTTCTGGCCGGAACAAAGTTCATGAGATCCGGGTGCTTTTGCTGGATGGTTTTAAGTTGGATAAAAGCCCTGGGATGCCCCCTGATCAAATCATGAACATTTGAAACTCCATCCCCTGTTATGAAAAGCAATTTCTTTTTAACGATAGAGGTGATTCTGCCTGTTCTCTCATCCGGGTAACGAATATAAAATATGCCCAGTTCTTCCGGATAATCTATAAATTCCTGAAGAATTATGTTCAGTCTGTTGGTTTTTAGATAATTGAACAGCTCGACCGAATCCTCAATTTTTTCCACCCTTTGACCTCGCTCTCCATAATCGGGTTTGACAATAACCGGGAAGTGCAGTGAATGTTGGTCCATCGCTTCCAGTACTTCATCCTTGGAAACCGGATGATTGAAAAATAAGGTTGTAGGGATCAGGTTTTCAGGAAGGAGATCAAGAATTTTCTTTTTAGACTCAATCAGCATGCCACCACTTTCTATTCCCGGATTCACATTAAAGAAAAAGAATAGGGATCTGGATTTGAGGGCGAGCCATAAATAATACACCATCACTGGCAGGTAAAAAATCTGCCATGGCCAATATTCCCAGTTCAATGTTTTAATCAGAAATCTACTCTTGTTAACCAGTTCCAAGGGATAATGCTGATCTGTTTTACAAAGCTAACTCAATATGTTGATTCGAATGATTCCTTAAATCAAGATATTCCATTTTTGCCTTATTTGTGGAAACCATCACTGAAGTGATGCTCACAGTTTTCAAGGACAGTGCTTTTCGCTCCATCTGGACATCCGTTTCCTTTCTACCATCCCCGGCATTGAGATGAAATTCGAGTATATCCTTCTGATCCGGATGTACTATTCCACTTTTCCAATCACGGAACCACCTTTCCCTTAATATGATTATTTCCGGAGTATATAAAGTTACCGATGACCATATTTTCGGAATTGAGAATTCGTGATCCAGCAAATACGTTTTCTCCCCGTCCCATTTAAATTCTGTCAATGAATGATGCTCAACAATGATCAATGTGAAGGGCTCTATATTGCTGAAATTATAATGTAAGGAGAAGGATTCTGCATCTGGATATTGAAAAAAATCCGGAACGATCAATCCACGACTATGCCTGTATGGATATTCGGGAAAATGGGCCTTGAAAGCCCCGTTAAAAAGGCAGACCGTTTTACCGGCATCATCACATGCGATCCAGGTACCACCCCCTTTTGGATCTACGGGGTAAAGCAGGGAGTAATCATTCATTTTTTTCAATTCTGGCCCCCTGGCTACCGGCCTGCTCAATTGTTCATCTCTACTGGTAGTTAATATATACTGGCTGCCAATACCCGGCAGGAAGGTAACAGTGCACATAATCTAATTGTATTTCTGATTGATATGCCTTACGGTGGAGCTGGCAATGCCGAAGTGGTCGGGTAAATCAATGTAGCCAAACTGATCATTAATTGCGTTTTTGATGATTGCCAGATGGTGGATGGTATGTTCAATATTATAGGCCAGTTCCCGGGAGTAATTGGTTGACAAACGAATACTATCATCAGAGATATCACCATATTTAAGCTCCAGTGATAGGGTAACATTCTCTTCCATACCTTCCAGTTTATTTTTCAAATCCCCGATAACAGTTAGGGAAAACTGTTTGTCATTTTCAATTCTTACATCCCGTTTCCGGCTGTCGTAGTTTACGACGCCTGAGTTGATTCCATCGAACAAACAAATGTAAAACTCAAGGATATGGCGAACATGCTGGCCGATTGAAGCATTTAACGAAGAAATCGTGATGCTGTAGTCGTCTGCTTTCATCTGGTCCAGTACAAAAACCAATTGATCCAATACCGATTTTGAAGATTCTTTTAGATCCATGCAATTCCGCTTATCAATCCATAAAGTTATTCCTAAATGGTAAAAAACCGATAGTTTATTCAGATTAATCCAGAATTGATTGTGTAATTAAATACATATGTTCTTTTTAACATTCCAAATGCCTGAACATATAGATCATTGCATAAAATGATCATTCAGTTTTTCCCAGACAAGATGATTCTCAAATCCCTTTCCAATCAAATATCTGGCTATTTTATGCTTTTTGATGTATAGGTCTTTATCCTGAATTGAATTTGATTTCCCTGTGATCAGTTTATCAATAATGGCAAAGTATTCCTCCTGATCAATGGACTCCAGAGCCTTATTTATTATCTGGTTGTCAATTGATTTTTGTTTCAGTCCCAGTCTTATTTTAACTCTACCCCAATGATTGCTTCTTAGTTTGCCCAGGGTAAAGGAAATGGCATATCGATCTTCATTCAGAAAACCTTCTTCTGTTAATTTCTTGATGATCTTTTCTTTCGTCACACCCTCAACGTTGTATTTTGTCAATTGCCTGTTTACATCGCTTATTGATCTTTCCTGGTAGGAACAATACCTGAATAATTTATTCAGGATCTGTGCTTCATCCAATTCCCGGTTTGATTTCGTGATTTCAGTGTCCATTGCTGAAAGAGGTCATCATACCTTTATACCCATTACTAAAATATCGTCAGTCTGCAGGTTAAAGTTTTTCCAATCGAGAAAAACCCGTTGCAATTCCTCCCCCTGGTCATCCATGGGAAGCTCTGCGATGGAGGTCAGAAGTTTTTTAAATTGCAATTTCATAAACTTCTTACTTTTATCCCCGCCGAACTGATCCTGAAACCCATCAGTGGCTAAGTATATTACATCTTCAGTTTTAAGACTTAAGCTAATGTCTTTGAATTTCTTAAGTGAACTGTTGCCCCCCCCAACAGAATGCCGGTCACCTTTGATTTGATGTAGCTCCCCTCCGGAATAATGGTATAAGGGCATTTTTGCTCCGGAGAATTTTATTTTCCTGGTGGATGTATTAATCATACACACGGCAAGGTCAATGCCCTCAAATGCTGAAAGTTGAATTCCCTGTTGATTCAATTCCTTTTTTACGTTCTCATCCAGGTATTCCAGAACCTTGCTGGGCGGATCACTCATTTTCAATTCATTAACATGTTTGTTCAGAAGCGTATTGGCCAGGACAGTCATGAACGCACCGGGCACCCCATGACCTGAGCAATCCAGAACAACCAGACAAATAACATTCCGGATTTCAGTAAACCAATAAAAATCACCGCCTACAATATCTCTGGGAAGATACCAGATAAAGGAATCTCTGAATTTTGATTTCAGCTGGTTCTCCTCGGGCAAAAGTGATAATTGAATCCTTTTTGCATATTCGAGGCTATCCGTAATCTGTTTGTTTTTCTCTGCAAGAATATCATTTGCTTTCTCAATGCTTTCCTTTTGCATCTCTATTTCAGTCTTCTGCTTATTAATCGCTTCCTTCTGCTCATTCAATGCACGGTTAATCTTATTCTGAACCCGGTATTGACGGTATAGGATCAGGGTGATTATAAATACGAAAATCAGTACCGATATCAGCCAGATATTGATCATATTCTTCTGGCTCGCTTCCATTTCCCTGAGTCTGTTCTCGTTTCTGAGCAATTCTATTTCTTTTTCTTTTTGCTCCAGATCGTAAATGGCTTCAGCCTCCGCGATTTGTATGGCGGACTGGTTGGAGTAAAGGGTATCTTTATGGGTAGTGTATAATTTGTAATATTTAAGTGCGTTTTCGATATCGTTTTGCTGATCGTAGAAATATGCTAATTTCTGATAACATTGTTCCAGTATGGGATCTGTATTGATTTGCTGAGCTACGAATAAACTTTGTTTCAGGAAAACGATGGCTATGTCGTATTTCTCAGTGGTAGAATATAGATTTCCCAGCTCAGCATAGGCTCTTGCCCTCAATTCCAGGTTATAGGAGGAATCTGCGTAATAGAGGGCCTGTTTCAAATTCTCTAAAGCATCGTCAATTGATCCCATTTTCGTTTCAGTAATCCCAATATCCATATACAGGAAACCCAGCCTGTCAATATCAGGATTCCTGATTTCGTATTCCAGCGCTTTGCGATAATGGTCCAAAGCCTTTTCGTAATCGAGAATTCCAGAATAATGGTGTCCAAGCTTTTGAAGTGATTCTGAAAGCAGTACCGGGTCATTTTCCACTTCTGCCAGATAATAGGCCTGATTAAAATGATTGTAACTTTTATCGAACTGTTCCAGGTCCAGATATATCATTCCTATAGAATTATGCACTCTGGATTGGCCATCTAAAGATTCAAATTCCGTAAAAAGACTTAAGGCTGTCAGGCAATGATCAATTGCATCTGAATCAAAACCTGAACTATATAAAATTTCACATAATAGGGAATGCACCATGGCACTGTTCTTCATATCTCCATCGATCCTGAAGATGTCCAATGATTTTTCCGCGTATTCGTAAGCCTGAACATAATCCGAGGAGGCATAATAGACAAATCCAATTTTATAAAGTATTTCACCGGTTTTATTATCATTTGTCTGTTCCTGATAAATTTTAAGGGCTTCGTCATAATGATATAAAGCACTATCGATGCTGTTGTTCTGAAAGTAAAAATTGGCCAGATTAGAATGTGCTGTACCAATTCCATCCTGGTATTTTATTTCTCTGGCAATATTTAAAGCCGAAAGAAATCGGTTCAGGGTATGTTGCTTATCGCCTTTGATATAGCTGGCGTTATATCTGTTTAAGATTTCTACCTTCCGTTTTTTATTTACAGTGGTGTTAAGTTTTTGCTCCAGGCTATCGATTTGCACCCCGTAGCTATTCACTAAAAGCAAGCAAAATACACATATGAGCAGAAACCTGATCACGAGATGAAATTGGATTTTTTGAAGTTCTAAAATTATGCAGAATTTAATCAATAGGCTTCAATAATTCTAAATATATGATATGTTTTTATGCCATATTTCAATATATTTCGTGCCTGGTAAAACAGTATTTAAGGTTTGTCCACACTAGAATTAATGAACAATACTTACACATTATGGAATACAGATCACTTGGTAAATCTGAACTAAAAGTATCCGTTATCTCCTTCGGTGCCTGGGCCATCGGAGGATGGATGTGGGGTGGGGCTGATGATGCTGATGCGGTAGAAGCATTGAATGTTGCGATAGATAACGGGATGACTTCCATCGATACGGCACCTGTATATGGTTTTGGGAAAAGTGAACGCCTGGTCGGGAAAGCAATACAAGGTAAACGGGATAAAGTTCAGGTGTTGACAAAATATGGCCTCCGCTGGGACACAACAAAGGGAGCGTTTTATTTTAAGAGTTCTGATGCAAATGGCAATGATGTCGCTATTCACCGCTATGCTGGCCCGGATAGTATCATCAGGGAATGTGAAGCGAGTCTCAAGCGATTGCAAACCGATTATATTGATCTTTATCAGATTCACTGGAATGACCCTACCACTCCAATTGCAGATACTATGGAGGCAGTAAGACAATTAAAAGCACAGGGGAAAATACTGGCTGCAGGAGTAAGCAACTACACAGCTGAACAAATGAAGGAAGCGAATGAGGTTATTGATATCGTTACGAATCAGGTCCCATACAGTATGGTCCTTCGGGATATTGAAAAAGATGTAGTCCCCTACTGCCTGGAAAGTGGAAAAGGCGTTTTGGCCTACAGCCCGCTTCAAAGGGGAGTACTTACGGGCAAGATCACCCCCGGGTATACTTTCAATCCAGGAGATCATCGCCCGAATACCCCATATTTTAAAGAGCCCAATCTTACAAGGATAAATCAATTTCTTAATACAATTGAACCCATTGCAAAAGAATACAACATTACGCTGGCTCAGATGGTCATATACTGGACCATTCAGCAACCCGCTATTGTCTCCGCACTGGTAGGAGCCAGAAATGCCAAACAAGTGCTGGAAAACCTGAAGGCTGGAGAGGTACACCTGCGGGGCGAAGATCTGGCTGCGATTACAAAATACCTGGAAGAGCTGGAACTTGATCTGAGTGTTTAAGGGATGAAAACAGCGTAAATAGCTGTAAAAATCTTTTCCGGCGAAATCTCTGTGATATGAAAATCGGTCTTATATCAGATACGCATGGATACATTGACGATTCCATAATGCATCACTTTGAGGATTGCGATGAGATATGGCATGCCGGAGATATCGGTTCCTTGGTGGTAGCGGATCGTCTTGCAGCATGTAAAAAAGTCCGGGCAGTGTATGGGAATGTGGATGACCTGAAATTACGTCAAAAATATCCTGAGGAATTGATATTCAGGGTAGCGGGAATAAAGGTGTATATAATCCACATTGGCGGATATCCCCCAAACTACACGCCGAAGATCCGGCAAAGGTTGAATGAAGTTAAGCCTGGTTTATTCATTTGTGGTCATTCCCATATAGTCAGAATAATGCAGGATCCACAGCGGGAATTGTTGCATATCAATCCGGGCGCAGCAGGGCGACAGGGTTTTCACAGGAAGAGAAGTATTGTGCGGTTCACTATATCAGCAGGAAAGATTGAAGATCTCCAGCTTATTGAATTAGGCAAAAGGGCATAGATTGATCCTGTGAAAAGGATGTACTTCAATTAAGAAAGCAGAGTCAGATTAACCTTTTTTAGCAGGTTTTTTGGTTGCCGTGGCTTTTGTACCTTTTTCCACTTTCTGCGTCTTTGACTCAGCTTTGGGTTTAGTCACTTTTTTCTTGGCTGCTGGAGCTGAGGTCTCTTGTTTTTTTTCAGGCTTTGAATCCTCAGTTTTAGTTTGTTTCGCTTTTACTTCTACAGATTCAGCAACTGGTTCCTCCACTTGTTTTGTTTCAGTGGTTTTTTCAGCTTTTGCAGTTGTTTTTTTTGTCTCCTTTTTTGCAAAGGCGGATTTGATCTCTTCAATATCAATATTTTTCAGCGTAGGCTTTGCTGTAAGTCTCTTTATAGAGGATTTTCTTTGCTTAGCTTTAACCCTGTTCCTCAAGGCCTTTCTTTTAAGTGATGTTGTACTCATTGCTCCTGATTTAAAAACGAGGTGCAAATATAATCCATAAAATTCAGATAAAAGTTGTTGTACACATTCTATTTTGAAAATGGTGGAGTTAGAGGCCAATATGGAACATAATATGATGCGCAAATCCCTTATTAACTGTCTTACATCACTATTGTTGTGTGCATAAATCAGCTAAAAAAAAGCGTATTCCATGGTTTAAAGAGCAGTTATTAAAAAAATATTAACCAAAGTAAGTATTTGTGGAACCTTTTTTTAAAAAAAATCCTTATTAATATATACAGTGTACTGTAATTAGCACAATATTATTCAGTAAATAACTTACTTAATACTGAATATTGGTCTAAATTGCATTTTGATAACTGTGAAAAATGGACAAAGAATTTTTAGACAGGCTTTATTCCACACATAAGAATATTGATCCACTTCCGTCGAGATCGGCCATATGCAGATTTACGGAGGGACTTTTAGATCTTTTGTTTCCCCAGTTGAGTGAAAAACGATTTAAAAGTAAGGAAGAACTCAAAGTATACTATGATATTCTGGTAAATGATCTTAATATAATTTTTTTGGATGCCCAACCCTATCTGACCAAGAATGCGCATGACATTGTCGATGCTTTTTTTGAAAAAGTACCCGATATATATGACATGCTCCTGGATGATGCACAGGCGATTCATGATGGGGATCCAGCAGCGAAGAGTCGCGATCAGGTCATCAGAACATATCCGGGTTTCCTGGCTATAGCCTGTTATCGTATTGGTCACGGTTTTTGTCAGATTGGCGTTCCTTTGTTGCCCAGAATACTGACAGAATATGCCCATTCCCGGACTGGCATAGACATTCATCCAAAAGCCACTATCGGTACCAATTTTTGTATCGATCATGGCACCGGAATTGTCATCGGGGAAACTACAAGCATAGGCAATAATGTAAAGATCTACCAGGGTGTTACGCTGGGTGCTTTGAGTGTAAAAAAGGAAATGGCCAAAGTGAAGCGACACCCTACTATAGGAGATAATGTGGTAATCTATGCTGGAGCAACCATCTTAGGAGGCAATACCGTCATTGGCAGCAATAGTATAATAGGGGGTAACGTTTGGTTGACAGAAAGCATACCGCCAAATTCAAGAGTGTATCACAAGTCCCAGATCGAGGTGAGGGATGGTGTGAATATAGAAAAATAGATAAGGAGACTTACTATTTAAGTTTTTAAGAGGAACCAACGATTTTTTAATTTAAATATATGCATCATGGAAGAGCTCCTGCAATTGATAGATATTGTTAAGCATAAAGGCCAAAGAAGTCTGCAGTTAGTCAATCAGAATTTTCGAAAGAAGGAGAAGTCAAAAGATAATGTTCTTTACAATGGACTGATCAACAATGAGTTCAGCAGCGAGGCTGCCGCTTCGAAAAAACTCTTTAATTCAGATCCTGGCAACAGAAATTTCAGGAATACAAAAGCAAAGTTAAAACAGAAGCTTTTAAATAATCTTTTTTTCCTGGATTACCAGAAATCAGAATATACAGGATATCAAAAGGCGTATTATGAGGCGTTGACCCACTTGCACCAGATAAAGATACTACTGATGGAAGGTGCCAATTGTATTGCTACAAGGAAAATACCTTCACTGGTAAAAACTTCACTGGATTATGAGCTTTATGAAATCGCTTTAGAAGCATTGATTCTGATAAGGAATGAATTTTCCCGAATGGGAAAATGTACACCACTGAATATTTCGGAAAATGATATTCGTGAAATAATTCCGTTAAAAAAAGTTATTGAACAATGCGAAGATCTTTATTATGACACACTGGTTGTGATGAACAAGTCCGTAAGTTCTTGTGAGAAAATATTGGATGAAGTTCCGGGCAGGATAGCTAAAATTGAAAATCAATATAAAAAGCATAGGATCAAGCGATTGGATATCCTGGCGTGCAATCTGAAGATAGCCTACAACAAGGTGAAGCAAAATCACAACAACATTTTAAAAGTATGCACCTATCTTGAGAAGAATTACCTGGATAAAGACAATTCTAAAATCATTGTAGACCTTCATTACAAAGAGATAGCCTTTTTGAAGCTTAATACACTTTATGTATTGAATAAAACAGAAGAAGGAATAGCGTTTGCTTTTGAAACCTCGGAGGTCTTTAAAACTGGAAGTCTGGACTGGTTCCGGTTTAAAGAATATCAATTTTTAATATTGATGAAAGCCGAAAAATTCCACCAGGCTACCAATGTATTCCGGTCAGTTAGAATAAACAAGAACTATCATAAATTGTCGGATATTGATCAGCAACGCTGGACTATCTACCGGGTGTATCTTTTATTTGTCAATGACAGCAAACTGGTAAAATGGGGATTTGACCTGGAGAAATACAAGAATGATTACCCGGACTTTGGTAAAGATTACCAGGGATATACCATTGCAACCCTGATTATCCAGTTTTTATTAAATTTCAGGGAATCCGATATAAAGGAAATGGAGTTAAAATTAGAACAATTGTCTCATTTCAGTTCTGTCCACCTGGATAAGCGGCACAATTACAGGAACAGTATATTTATCAGGATGCTGGAAATTGTAGTGGAGAAGAATTACAATTACAAGGTAATAGCTGAAAAAACAGAAAATTATCTCAAGAAACTGAAAAATACGCAGATTCCTCCGGACTGGCATCAGGAATTGGAAATAATTCCCTATGACACATTATGGGAATATATTCTTAATATACTGGAGACTAATAAATATTATGTACACTACAGGTTTTATAACTTGCATGAAGCATAATGCCTTGTTCATAATGTTTATTTAGTCCTGGAATTTTTAATATAAACCTATAATTTCTGATTCGCATAAGGAGGCCCTCGCCCGGGTAAATTCATCCATCATATCCGACACAATATCTCCTGCAGGTTTGATATCATATATCATGGAGGCAGCCTGCCCGATTTCCAGTTCTCCTTCCACCATATCTCCAAGGAACATGCCTTTCCGCGCTCTCCCTTTCCCCAGAATTTGGGCCAGTTTCGTTACGTCTGTCCCACTGTCTTCAGCTGACTGTACTTTTAAAAAAAATTCATTTTTAATAAGTCGAACAGGGATTAATTTTTTCATTGCAAGTTTGGTGTCGCCCTCCTTTACGCCAACTATCTTTTCCTTAAAATTCTGATGGCATGAAGATTCCTTGGAGGCTGCAAACCTTGAACCCACCTGTACCCCATCCGCTCCCAATGCCATAGCAGCAAGCATCGACCTGCCTGTTACAATGCCTCCTGCTGCGAGAACCGGAAGACTTACGGAATCGACAATTTCCGGGATCAGGCACAAAGTCGTTGTTTCCTCAATGCCATTGTGCCCTCCAGCCTCAAATCCTTCGCCGACAATTGCATCCACCCCGGCCTCTTCACTTTTTTGAGCAAATTTTACCGATGAGACAACATGAGCAACCACTAAGCCATGCTCTTTTAATCGTCTGGTCCAGGTTTTTGGATTTCCGGCTGATGTGAATACGATGGGCACCCGTTCTTTCAGAATTACTTTTATGTGCTCTTCGACTGTGGGTATCAACAATGGAAGATTTACACCGAAAGATCCGGTCGTTGCATTTCTACATTTGATGATGTGTTCCCTGAGGATTTCGGGAGTCATAGAACCTGATCCAATCAGTCCAAGCCCTCCGGCATTCGATACCGCTGAAGCCAATCTCCACCCGCTGCACCATACCATACCTGCCTGTACAATGGGATACCGTATATTAAATAGCTGGCAAATTCTATTCTTCATGGTATTAGAATTATAGATTCCAAATAATTAATTAATCCGACTGATCAGATGGCCACTTTTAACAAGTTATAGGTTAATTTTGTGTACATGATCACAAGGGATTTTATTTCGAAATTACTTATTTGGCGTATAAAACATATTAAAAGTCCCACTTTCGTAATCATTTTAAGTGTGGTCATTGGTATTCTGGCTGGTCTGGCTGCTGTCATCTTAAAGGGATCAGTTCATTATATCCAGATATTCCTCAAAAGTGGTTTCCTCCCCAACTACACCTATTTCATCTATCCTTTATTGGGAATTCTTCTTACGGTTATCATATCCAGATATTTTTTCAAGGAGAAATTGGGCCATGGCATTACTGATATAATTTATTCAATATCGAAGAAATTGAGTCTGGTAAAGCAGAGCAAAATATACAGTAGAATGATAACCAGTGCGATCACTGTTGGTTTTGGTGGATCTGTAGGTCTGGAGGCGCCTATTGTTGTTACGGGCTCTGCTATTGGGAGTAATGTCTCACGGTTCATGCATATGAATTATAACCACCGAACGTTACTCGTTGGGTGTGGCGCAGCTGCTGCTATATCGGCTATTTTTAATTCGCCCATAGCCGGGGTAATATTTTGTTTTGAGGTCATACTTACTGATATCACCTTAAAAGGATTTATTCCTTTGCTGATCGCTTCTGTATCCGGATCAATTATTTCTCTGGCACTTTCTGGTGAGGAAATATTGTTTTCATTCGATTTGCAGGATTCATTTAAAGCTTCTGATACGCCATTTTATATTCTTCTGGGCGTGATATGCGGTTTCATTTCACTCTATTTCACAAAAATGATGTATTACATCGAGCAGAAGATAATCACTATTAAAAATTATATTGGCAGAGGTTTGCTGGGGGGGATATTGCTTGGTCTGATAATAATTATATTGCCGCCCATTTATGGTGAGGGATATGATTCCATAAAAGCCTTATTGAACAGTCAGGAGGGTGAACTCCTATCAAACAACCTGTTTCTATCCGATAGCA
>Ga0209536_100003672_pt1 | contig 24551 bp, 22 predicted proteins | sample DeeMarSeWOR28_12_FD_187461 | JGI IMG/M metagenome (GOLD analysis project Ga0209536, IMG submission 187461) | Marine sediment microbial communities from White Oak River estuary, North Carolina - WOR-2-8_12 (SPAdes) (version 2) | ecosystem: Environmental > Aquatic > Marine > Intertidal zone >...
CTGACAATTCTAATGGTGCTGTTCGGCGGATCTAAAGGCATGGGCCAGATCCACTTATTTAATGGTCACGATCTTGATGGCTGGTACACATTCCTTCAGGACCGGGGGCGCGACCATGATCCGAAGAATGTGTTTACAGTACAGGACGGGATGATCAGGATCTCAGGAGAGGAGTGGGGTTGTATCACAAGCAATGAAGAATTTGAAAATTACAGGATTTTGCTGGAATTTAAGTGGGGCGAAATCACCCATGAGCCCAGGCTGGAAAATGCCCGGGATTGCGGCCTGTTGCTTCACTCCCGGGGCGAGGATGGCGGCTCGCAGGGCATCTGGATGCATTCCATAGAGTGCCAGATGATCGAAGGAGGAACGGGGGATTTCATTGTCATCGGAGACGGGAGCGATGCATTCCAGATTACCTGTAATGTGCATAGCGACCCGGAGGGCAATCATTATTTTATAGAGAAGGGCGGCCATGCCCGTACCATAAATGGAGGCAGGATCAACTGGTGGGGACGTGATCCGGAATGGAAAGATGTTCTGGGCTTTCGAGGCAAACAGGATGTGGAAAAGCCGGTAGGCCAGTGGAACACCCTGGAGTGCATTGCGGATGAAGACGAGATCAGCATATTTCTCAATGGAACGCTGGTGAATAAGGCCACCGCAGTGAAACCAAGCAAAGGACGCATACAGATACAATCTGAAGCAGCAGAAGTATATATCAGGAGGGTAGAAATAACGCCACTCTGAGCGAACTATTCCCCATATGCAGATAAAAAGGCCCGCAATCCGGAAAGATCATCTGTATTGATCAGATCTACCCCCGCCTCCAGCAATTCGGTCCAGACAGCTTCGCGTTCCCTGCCAGGTGCGTCGGGGGTAGCCCAGAAACGGACAAGCTGGCCGCTGGCGTGTGCGCGCTGTATGTATGATCTTAGCTGCTCCCGCTCTTCTTCCGGCATCTCCCCACCGCCACTCCAGGAGAAGTATTTACCCCAGCGGTCGCTGATCAGCGGCATCAGAAGCGGAGTGTATTCATCTTCCAGATCCTTAATCCGGCCATCCACAAATGCATGGCGCATTGTCTGCTTCTTCATGTATTCCACGGGACGGTTCCCGGAAACAACCACCATCACACTTCCGCGCACATGCTCTCCCGGGGTCAAATGACACAGGATCTCCCGGAAGTCACACAGAATAAGGTCCAGCAGCTTATAGGTTCCTAAGCCGATATCCTTGATGTCGACCAGCAAAATAAGCGGGATGACACTATCATATGTGCTTTGCCCTCTGCCGGCCATATACTCCATAAGCGGTTCCAGGTAAAGGTTCCTTAGGGTCCTTCCAGGCATAATATCCTTCCTGTCATGCGCCACATACAGGGAATCACCCACGCTGAAAACATCTGCTTCAATGCTCCGGAACCCGTTCTCCAGCGCATCGAAAAGCGGACGTTCGTGCATATAATCGTTGTGGGCATGTGCCGGGTAGGGCGAGCTCAAGGAATCCGGGGATTGAGAAAGCAGGAACAGAATCAGTAACTTTGATGCAAGACAAACCATGGCTGTGTAATAAAATTGAAAAACCTGAATAAAGTATCTAAAATAAAGAGATTATCGGCATATAAGCACTTATTAAGATAACTTAATACTTTGTTAATCGTTCCCTGGCAAAGACTTCTTATACTTGTATACGGAAAAATTAAACCACAGATACATGATCCCCCAGGACTTGCACATACATACAGTTTATTCCACGGGCGACAGTGCCGTGGTGAACCAGCAAACCATCGCGCTGATTAAAAATGTGAGGCATGCTGCCAGGATCGGAATCAGTGATCATTTCGAGTACCTGGTCGATGAGAACATTTTCAATCAGTATGAACAGGAAGTAAGGGCGGCAGGATTTAAGGTAGGCATGGAGGTAAGTGGGCATGCCCTGGTTTCAGAAGCTGTCAAACGGAACAACGATTACTTTGTGTACCATTGTTCCAGGAACGAAGACTATGATGCCATTGACCTGATGCTTGCCACGGGGAAGCCGGTCATCATTGCACATCCGCTGATCATGGGAACCGACCTGGACAAGGTTCCCCCGGAATGCTACATTGAAGTGAATAACCGCTATGTATGGCGAAGCAACTGGCGGGCAGGATTTTACAATTATGTCAATGACAGAAGCTTTGTTATCAGCTCGGATGCGCATCAGCCCAACTGGCTCAACCAAAATGTGGCCAGGCATGTTTGCCAGGTTCTGGGGATAAGGGAGACCATCCTTTTCCCGGAAGCCAGGGCCGAAGTGCTGCTTATGTCAAGGAACAGTCTTAATTAGTTGGCTTTTCCGGATCAATTCACGGTTTTCTTGCCACCAAAAAACTGATCGTCATGTCATGAAAGATCCTCTCAGCCTGAACGATCTGAAAATTTCCACGGGAAATAAGGTCTTCCACATCCCCGGTCCTGAACCTATTCAAATGCAGCGGGAAAAATCCCAGCCGTCTGCTTAATAGGTATGTTGAGAATACCAATCTGGTTTTCAGGGCCATTTTATCTTTCAAACACGCGGTGGTCGATATAAACAACCCGCCTGGCTTTAATAATTCATGTATTTTACGGATTACCTTCTCACTTTCCTCCAGCAAGTGGATCACACCATAAGAAATGACCTTGTGGAAATAAGCTGCTTCAAAATCACTTTCGAAAATGCTCCCATGCGTAAAAGAAGCATTTAGGATATTTAATTCTTTCTGTTTTTTCCTGGCTTCTTTTATCATTTCTTCGGATATATCGAATCCGTGTATATGTTTCACTGCACCGGAAAGTTCAAAGGATTTTGATCCGCTTGCACATCCAAAGTCCATTACCAGATCATCGGCGCTCAGGTGTGCCCTGGTTTTAGCAATAATATCTTTGTAAACAGGATCGAACTGCCTTTCACTGTCATCATATCTTTTAGCCTGCTTGTTCCAGAAAGCCAGTGCCTTGTTTTCCATGTATACAAGGTACGGTTAAAAATGATTCACCAGCTGTAATCGTTTTCATAATCCTCTATATAGGCTGTCAGCAAATCCATCATGGCATTCAGGCTCTTTTTGGTTTCATATACCAGGCCGATAATTTCCTTCCACTCAGCCATTTCATTGCTACTGATGGGAAAAAATGAATTCAGGGTCCTGCTGATGCTCCGGTCACTCACAAAATCAGTGTATTCATAGGAGAGATTCTGGATCTGAGTTTTTATCCTGCCCTCCCTGATGGTAATTACCATGGTAAAATAGCAGAGACTGGAATTCTGAAGTTCTTTCTCAACATAACCCTTCCATGAATTCTTCCATACCGGCAACAGATCAGGGAACAGGATCTCCATGAACCCGTTAAATATAAGCCTGCTGGTGTTCCCCTGTTGTGTCAGCAGGCCATTGGTGCTTCCAAATGAAACAGCAGCCCATTCGGAAACCCTGTTTACGATGGTTTCCCTGGAAATCCCTTCCAGGGTATCCAAATAGACATATTCCACCTTCCTGCTAAGCGAATCATAGGGTACATCCGGATATGCGACAGAATCGATCAATGCACGCCAGGCAAAAGATATATCCCTGAATTCCATCTGGGTCATTTCTTTTGCCAGGTATTTGTCCATCATGCTTTTATATTCCATTTCCAGGGTCTGGGAATGAGAAGGCAGTGCGGGAGCCAATAACAAAAGGAGGCTAAGGTATGATAATTTGTACATGTGGGTGGGTGTTTGTGGTACAGCTTTTGCAGTATTGCACACAAGAAACGTTCCAGGAATATGCATTTAACCAGGAAGGCCTGCATGCCGATAATCCTTGCGGTACTGATGTTTTTACCGCTCCATGCTCAGAAGAAGGATTATTTTCCGGGATATATTATTACGCTTGAAGGCGATACCCTTAAAGGATGGATAAAGGACAGGTCCCCGGGTACATTTATTGAATTATATCCACGGATCCGCTTCAAGGATGCGAACTCGCTTTTCCGAAAAAAATATGGTCCGGATCAGATTCTGGGGTACTCCTGCAATAATCGGGTGTATGAATCCCTGCCGCTCTATGAAGAAAGCTCATTCTTTGCATTCAGATACTTTCTGCATGACAGCTATGACCGGGTCTTCCTGAGGCTTATTGCCAGGGATGAACCGCTTACATACTACCACTGGGAGTATGTGGATGACGATAGCAACTACCTGGATTACATTCCGCTTTTTTACCTTGACGGATCCGATCAGATGGTCAGGGTGACCCAGGGGATCTTAGGCTTGAAAAGAAAGCGGCTGATCGAGTATTTTCACGACTGTTATAATCTTGCCGATGCTATCTATCGAAAAAGACTGAACGAGATAGACGAAGTTTACAATTTCTATTTAAACCACTGCGGGGATCCTTAGTTTTCTTCAGGGGAAATAAGATAAGAGTCACTCAAAGATCAGAACATCTTTTTTTAGCTTAAATTTGCTCAAAAGTCAAAAGATGTCTCCTGGCAATACCCAAAGCATTCAGGACAATGATAAAAAATGGGAGGCCCTCCTTAAAATCTCCGAGGAAGCCCATACCGCCATAAACATTGAAGAATATGTGGCCACCGTCCACGGCATTCTCGCGGACCTGGTCAATGCCAGTAATTTCTTCATTGGCCTTTATGATGAAAGCACTCAAAAGTATTTCTTTCCATATTTCGAGGATGAGCTGGACAGTATCGAAACCACCGGAGTGAGTTCGGCCTACGACGAATCCCTGGAAACCACCCTCTATGATCTTTCCGGAACCCTCACAGACTATGTCCGAAGGACCGGCAGGCCCATACGCTTTCCCAATGAAACCATCAATAACCTTTATGAATCGGGCGAAATAACCCTCTTCGGCAGCCAGTCCAGTTCCTGGCTCGGGGTCCCGTTAAAACTCTCGGGCAGTACTGTCGGGGTAATGGCTGTCCAGTCCTATGAACAGAAAAATGCCTATTCCGTCAAGGATGAAGAGTTGCTGGTATTTGTCTCCGATCATATTGCCAGGGCCATTGAAAATGTCAGGGCAGAAGAAAGAATGAGGAAACAGCATCAGCTGGTGCTTGAACAGAAGCAGGCCATCACCGACAGTATCTATTATGCCCAGAGGATACAGAAAGCTGTTCTTCCCTCCCCTGCTTATTTATCGAACATCCTCTCTGACTATTTTACCATATATAAGCCAAAAGATGTCATAGGCGGGGATTTTTACTGGGTAAGAGAGATCGAGGGCCACAGCGTTGTCATCGTCGCCGATTGCACCGGTCACGGTGTGCCGGGTGCACTGATGAGCATGCTGGGTGTAACACTGCTCAATGAGCAATTCAGGACATTCGGGATCCGGCAGCCCGGGTTGATATTGGGACACCTCAGGACCAAAGTAAAAGAAATACTTGTCCAGGAAGGTTCCGTAAGCGATCAGAAAGATGGCATGGATATGGCTATTGCCATTATTGATCATAAGAATGATGAGCTTCAGTTTGGGAGCGCCAACATCCCCCTGCTGCTGGTAAGAAAGAAGAAGCAAGGGGACACGGAAAACCGGATCGAGGACGATGATTTCAAATTGTCACTGGAAAATGATGATTATGAATTATTCAGGCTGAAGACGGATAAACAGCCCATAGGAGTGTACTGGGACGAAAAGGATTTTACCACCCAGTGGATCAAACTTCAGGAAGGGGACTCCCTCTATATGTTTACGGATGGTTTTGCTGATCAATACGGAGGGAAGAACCGTAAAAAATACAAATCCCGCAGGCTAAAAAAATTACTGTTGTCCATACAGGCGGAATCCATGGAGGATCAGGGGAAGCTCATAAAAGCTGCATTTGAAAACTGGCGGGGCAGCTATGAACAGATCGACGATGTTTGCATGATGGGCCTCAGCATTTAGAATTTTGTTCCTCAGCCGAAAGCGATGAAGAAACTAGGTTTTATAATCCTTCTGGCAGCCGGGATTAATTCGTGCAATCCTTCTGCGGAAGAAGGTACTAACAATGAGCTTTATATTATCCCCCAGCCCCGGGAGATACGCATTCAGGGGAAAGCATTTGAAATAGATCCACATACCACCATCCGGGCGGATGAGGACTTAATGATCCTGGCCGGACAACTGAAAGCATATCTTTCTTCCGCAACGGGGATCTCTCTGGAAATCAATAAGAGAAGGCATGGGGGGAAGCAGATAGAGCTTAAAATTGACAAAGAAATCGCTGCCATGGGGGATGAAGCCTACATAATAAGCTCATCTTCAAGGAAAGTGCAGATCAAAGCTGCCAAAGGAACAGGAATTTTTTACGGAATCCAGACTTTACGCCAGCTGGTCCCTCCCCGCATGGAAGAAACGTCAGTTACTGAGCGAAGCAACATTGTCAGAATTCCACAGCTCAGCGTAGTTGATGGTCCGCGGTTCAGCTGGCGCGGATTAATGCTCGATTGCAGCCGTACATTCTGGGATAAGGAATATATAAAAAAAACTATCAGGCTGCTGGCATATTATAAAATGAACGTGCTGCATCTGCATCTTAGCGATGACCAGGGCTGGAGGTTGCAAATCGATCAATATCCCGAACTGACGCAAAAAGGAGCGCAATTCCCTGAAAAATGGAATGAACCCCGGGAACGGCAGGGTTTTTATTCCAAAGATGACATCAGGGAAATTATAGCATATGCAGAACTCCATCATGTTACCGTTGTGCCGGAAATAGAAATGCCGGGACACAGCCTGGCTGTTCTTGCCTGCTATCCTGATCTTTCCTGTACGGGCGGACCTTTTGAGATCCATCCCTTTTTTAAAGGCCCCGGGATACATGAAGATATTCTTTGCGCCGGGAACGATAAAACATTTGTGTTCCTTGAAAATGTATTAGGTGAGGTGTTTGAACTTTTCCCTTCCGGGTACATACATATCGGCGGTGACGAAGCTCCCAAAGCGCGCTGGGAAGTATGTGAAAAATGTCAATCCAGGATAGCGGAAGAGGGATTAAAAGATGAACATGAATTACAAAGCTGGTTTATAAAGCGTATGGAGGAATATATAAAGCGTAGCGGGAAGAAACTGATAGGCTGGGATGAAATCCTGGAAGGCGGGATCAGTCCCACCGCCACGGTAATGTACTGGAGGGGATGGTTGGATAATGTACCGGGCGAAATAATATCAAAGGGGAACCATATAATCATGAGTCCTACCACCCATTGCTATTTCGATTACGACTATAAGACCATCTCAACTTTAAAAGCTTACGAATTTGAACCGGTTCCTCCAGGTCTTTCCGCGGAACAAAGTAAGAAGGTTCTGGGTATACAGGCGAATTTCTGGTCACACATAGACCGAACGGAAACCGGTGTTGATAGACAATTATATCCAAGACTGCTGTCAATCTCAGAAGTGGGCTGGATCCCTGAAAGCAATAAGGATACTGCCCGATTCAAAGAGAAAGTGCAAAATCACCTGCTCCGCCTCGAACACTTCCAGGTCAGTTACAACTCCCGGTGGTAAAGGGAAATATGGATCATTTCACGATCACCACCTCATCCAGGGAAAAATGGATGTAGGTAAAGCATTCCGGTACATGTGAATCCCATACGTAATGGGGACTCCAGGCCCAGCCACCTGAATCCTCGGCAGGCGGGGCCTCCTTGTACTGGTTAAAGCGTGAAAAATCCATGCGCCACACATCATGGTCCCGCGGCGGAAGGCTCCTGCCATCGCCCATGGCCAGCAACTTCAATCCCGCCCAGGGCAGGGCCAGTTCCACGGTCCAGCCCCGGTCACGGTCACCGGAATCATTGATTGTGCCATCCAGGCAAACAGCACTTTTCAGGCCGGGAAAATCCCACCCCCAGAAACCTGTCCTGGGACCCCGGGGATGATCTCTGTATCCCACCCCATGAAATGGCCGGCTTCCGGGTTCTCCTTCGCGTATGCCTTCGATGCTAGCATAATTACCGTTCTTATAGGCTTCATCCCAGAAAAATAGCACCTCGTAAATGGTTCCAAAGGAATTTATCTCGAATTCGTAGTAACCATCGGTCCCTGCAATAAACAGTTCCACATCGTTATTCTGGTAAATGGGAGCATCCCGTTCTGTCAGCGTAGCCTGCAGGTCCGGTTCTTCTATCCAGTAGCCCACATATAAATATTCGTCATCCCACAGCACAGCCGCCTTTGTATCGTGGATGGCCGGCTCTCCCGAAATCAGGTCCCTGAAGCGGGGTGAACGCGGTGCCTGTTGCCAGGCGAACTCATCCAGGCACCCGTCAATCTGGGGTTGAACGGTCGTCCGGTAAGCAACATAATGCGGTATTCCGTTTTCCGGACACGGTGGGTGTTTGACCGCAGGCTCCTGGGCGAGGGCATGTTCCCCCGAAAACCACATAAACATCAGAAGAACAGCCAGAATGTGTAGATAATACTTCATAAGGTCTTTATTGTTTGCAATACGTATCCCTGAATTTAATAAATTACTGGGAAATCACTGTAATCCAAAATCTGTTTTCATCATGAAGAGAAGATCATTTCTTACCACAGGTATGGCCGCAGGCCTGGCACCCCTTTCCTTTGATCGTACCCCGAACTCTCACCCTGCCGAAGATGTAACCGGCAGCACTGAAGAAGTAGTCGTAGAGAAATTTCAAAACGGTAAGCCGCACGCGGGAAAAGTACTGGCTGCCATCCAGCCCCATTGCGACGATATTCCCATTTTTGCCGGGGGTACCGTTGCCAAACTGATCAGAGAAGGGTATACAGGCTACCTGATCCGCACCACCAATGACGATCATGCCGGTCGTGGGGCATCTGTGGGTGAGGTCATCCTAAATAATGAAAAAGACAATGAAAAAGTTGCAAAGGCGCTGGGCCTCAGTAAAGTATATGATCTTGGCTACCGCAATCACCGGATGGACAATATCAGCATCGTGGAATTACGGTCCCGATTAATCTTCCTGTTCCGCATGCTCAGAGTGGATACGGTCATTTCATATGATCCATGGGGGCATTATGAGGAGAATCCGGATCACTACGTAACGGCCAGTGCCGTGGAATCTGCCTGCTGGATGGCAGGAGGCCGGCTCGATTACCCCGAGCATCTGGATGCAGGCTTGTCAACACATTCCGTCAGGGAAAAGTATTACTATGCCCGGGGCCCTCAGCTGGTAAACAGGATCGTGGATATCAGCGAAACCATTGACCTGAAAGTGGAGTCCAACCGGGTCATTGTGACCCAGGGACCCGGAGGTGATGCGGGAATCAGACTGAGGGACCGGCTGGCGAAGGAAGGCAAATCCCTGCCCATCCTTGAAGGCAGTGATGAACAGGCCAACAGCAACTACATCAAGCACATACTGCTTGACGTGGATTCTCAGAGAATCCGGGGGGTACCTTCTGACAAAGAAGTCGGCCAGGCCCATGGCCTGGAATGGGCCGAGCGCTTTCACTACATAGGTCCCCGGGAGTCAAAACTGGATGCGTATATCAAATCACACAATTAGTAAAAATTTTTCACCCCAGCGCTTTTCCAGCGATTCCGTTTCGGAACGGTGGGTGATCCCAAGCATCATACCCCCGCCCGATCCGTTAAGTTTCAGGCAATAGGCACCGGTATCCAGGCCCTCTATCCAGAGATCTACGGCATGCTCCGGTATCATTTTCCTGAAATACCTCAGCTGGAAGCCGGAAAGCTCCTTCAGCAGCACGGAAGGATCCGCCTGCATGTCGCCTAACAGGCTTTCTATGAGTTTTTGATTTAAGGGTAGATACTCTCCCTCGATGGCACTTCTGAAAGCAGGGTCCTTCATCTGTTCCAGAAAATATTTTACCAGGGGGGCCGTATCAAAGCGTTCCCCGGAATTCAAAAGGAAAAAACGGTTATCACCCGGGATGAGAGAGGGATCGAAATGCACCCGCTCGATTCCACCCGACTGATGGACGCGGAGTGCTGTTCCGGTGTAACAGGTAAGGGCATCCAGGCCCGAGCTTTTGCCGTGGAAGTAGGACTCAATGGCGGCCAGATCGTTTTTGCTTTGCTCGAGGGTCAGGTTTTGCCTGCCGGTGAAAAACAGGTCGTAAACAGCTGCGCTTACCGCTCCGGAGCTGCCCAGCCCATATCCTACGGGAATATCCAGGTCCAGCCAGGATCCCCTCAGATTCTCGGCGAAACGATCCAGGTCAGGTGGCGCATGAAAGGTGTTTGCCGGAAGGTTTTGAATATGGTCGAACAGGTATTGCAGATACTCCAGCGATTGGCGGGCCTCCTTCTCTTTTCCGGGAGGGATATCCTTTACAGATCTGATCTTAGCGCTGAAACGATAATAAGGGATGGTAAGTGCGCTGCCACCCACAACTACCCCGTATTCACCCACGAGCATGATCTTCGAAGGGTATGTTCCCTGCTTGATCATTGTTCAATTTTTTGCGGGCCCTGTCCCATCCTGTCCCTGATTACCAGCCCGTTTTCGCAATATTTGAGCAGTTCTGTACTGATAAATGCATCCACCTGCGGAGTATCGTCACGGGCATACAGCAGGTGGACATTGGCGCCGGCATCCAGGGTAAATCCCACTCTTATGCCGGTCTCTTCCCTGTATTCCCTGACCAGGTGAAGAATGGAAAGTGTATCCGCCTGCATAAGCAGGTAGCCCGGCCTCGAGGTCATCATCATGGCATGCAGGGTCAGGGCCTCCTCCTCCACGATAGCAATGAAAGAGTTCCAGTCACCTTCCGTCATGGCCCGGTGCAGGCGTTCCAGGTTCTCCCGGGCCTGCTGAAAACGCACCTTCCCAAAAGGATTGCTGTCCATGAGGGTGTGGCCCAGGCTGCTTGAAACTTTCTTTGGTCCTGAATGGACCACCAGGATGGTATCCCTCATATGCAGAAAGGTCTCATCTATACCCTGAACTGGAATTGCATAATCATCGCTTGATGAGTCCCACATGGGATGTTGTCCCCACAGGACAAATTGCGGGAATATGGAACGGGATGCACTTCCCGAACCCAGGCGTGCCAGCCTGGAGGCTTTTTGCCAGAAAAATTCCCGGTCCACAGGTCCGAGCAGCTCTTCCTCCAACTGGACCAGGCACAGGGCCAGGGCCCCCATGGCCGAAGCACTTGAAGCTATGCCGGAAGAATGGGGAAAGGTGTTTGCAGAATCCATATCCAGCCGGGTGCGGGAAAGGAAAGGCAGCAGGGGCTCCAGTTCTTTGAGGTAAGCGGCAATTCGTTTTTGGAAGTCAGCCTCCTCCCTGCCCTCAAATCTGAAACGGAACTCCCCTTCCCTTTTTCCGGGTTCATAGGCATAGGTGATGCTGGTGCTGGTCCGGGCCTCCTGAAGTGTCATGCTCAGGGACGGATTCATGGGCAGCTGTCCGGGTCTCTTCCCCCAGTATTTGACCAGGGCAATATTGGAGGGGCAGCTCCATCCCAGGGTCCCGCTTTGCGGACCATCCGGTAAATCAGCTTCCATGCACAAGCTCCTTGTACCTGAACCGGGTGGTATATCCAAGCTTATCCAGGTAATTATACAATTGATCGGGATCCTGTTCAGATGCAATCATGACAAAATCACCTCCCCAGGCACCCAGGGACTTCACACTGCCCTGAAGGCCGGGAAAGCGGAGTGCTGAAACAGGTTCCAGTCCGGTCAGTTCTGCCAGTCTGGCTTCGTGTTCTTCCATCAGCGTCCGGAAGTCCGATAAGCTTGTGGCCTCCAGCATGCTTCGCGAAAGACTGCTGAATCGTTGGATATCTTCCATCCCCGGATCCAGCTTTGGGGTCATGGCCCTGAGATGACTGTCCGTAGGCTGCTTGTTACCCAGCCAGACAAAGTAGAGCCGGGAAGCAAAGGGGGGATTGAAGTCAACCGGGGTGGACCTGGGCCTTTCGGCAACCAGCTGGTACAGAATGGGTCCATTGGCGGTGGCACAGGCCACATCGTAGCCCGATCCGGAGGAGATGCGGAAATGCAGGTCCAGGGGATCGATGCCGGCCCAGCGTGCCAGCAGGGCCGTCAGGGTGGAACTGCTCCCCAGTCCCCATTGGGGAGAAAATTCCAATCTGGTTTCCACATCCCACATGTTCAACTCCTTCTGAAAAGAGGGAGCCAGGTTCAGGCATACCCTTAAGAGCTTCCGAAGATAGGTTGCCTTTTGCGGGTCGGTGGTTTCAGTAAGCGCCAGCGTGGCCGGATGGAAATCAGCGCTGAACCATAGATCGTTTTGCCAGAAAGCCCTCCACGACAATCGCCCGGAATCCTCCGGTTCCGCCAGCTGGAGGGTCTGCCCCATTTTCAAAGGCAGCGCCAGGGCTGAGGATCCGTGCAGGACCATATACTCTGCACTGATCAGAAGTTTTCCATGGGCCCTGAATAAGTTCATACCTGTTTGTTTTTATTACGTAAATCATCCAGGAATATTGCCACCGCTGTGTGGGAGACCGTGCGGTCCTCGAAATACTGTTTAGCCGCTTCCGACTCCTTCGGGGAAGCCCCAAGCTGCCTGAGTATGTTGTCCAGGTGAAGTCGCATATGCCCCTGCTGAATACCAGGGCCAATCAGGGAGCGCAGGGCAGAGAAATTATTGGCCAGTCCGGCTGCAGCAATGACCTCCATCAGTTCTTCCGACGATGGATTTCCCAGGATCTCCAGTGCCGCAGCGGCTACGGGATGGATGCCGGTCAGTCCTCCGACGGTCCCCACCGCAAGCGGCACTTCCAGGGTAAACCTGAACGATCCCTCCGAAAGTTCGACCCGTGAAAGGCTTTGATAGCTGCCTTTTCTGGAGGCATAGGCATGCCCGCAGGCCTCCACTGCACGGAAATCGTTTCCCGTGGCCATAATTACGGCATCCATGCCGTTAAAGATTCCTTTGTTATGGGTAACCGCCCTGTAAGGATCATGGATGGCTGTATCCACGGCCCTGGAGAATTTCCCGGCAAATTGACGGGCGCTGAGGCCGGGAACCATAGCTTCAAATACATTGACCCCACTTTCCACATAACAGTGGACCAGACTTTCAGGGGTATAGTTGGAAAGGATGGACATAAGCACCTCAAAAGATCCTATTTTCCCATGATCCTCCATCACCCGGGTGAGCCGTGAAGCCAGTTTCTCCAGTATGGTGTTAATGAAATTCGCCCCCATGGCATCAGCAGTGTTGAACCTGACAAACAGATTGAAATGACCCGGAAGATCTGTCCCGCTTTCCCTGATCTCCATGGATTGGATACCCCCGCCCCGCTGCTCCATCCGCCGCATGAATGGTTCCACGGACAGCAGCAGATCCTGCCGGTGGGCTTCAACGATCCGATGAAGTTCCCCGGGCTCCCCAGACCAGGTAAGATGCACCTGACCAACTTTACTGTTCCCCTTTATACGGGCATGGAAGCCGCCGTGACCGGCCCAGAATTTTGCTGCGGAAGATGCCGCGGCCACCACCGAACTTTCCTCGATCACCATGGGCAGTACCCGCATTTTCCCGTTGATCAGAAAGTTGGGTGCCAGGCCCAGTGGCAAATAGAAATTGGAGACCGTATTTTCACTTAGTTCCCCATAGATCTGCTGGGTGTCCCCATCCCTGTGGAGGTGATCCTCAAGGACTTTCAAAGTGCTTTCTGAAAGCCTGCCCTCACTGCTCAGCCAGGCCAGCTTCTCCTCGCGTGACAATTTTGAAAATCCCCGGACCAATTGCATTGCTGCTATCTTATGCTTTTCAATTCCTTTACTGGACACCCAGGTGACGGGAGATGACCAGACGCAGGATCTCTGAAGTGCCTTCGCCTACCTCCAGGATCCGCTGATCCCTGTAAAATCTTTCAATGGGATTGTCCTTCATCAGTCCATGTGCCCCGTGTATCTGCAGGGCTTCATTTACTACCTCCCTGGCTATTTCCGATGTATATAACTTGGCCATGGCAGCCTCCTTCCCAAAGGGATGCTTGTGGTCCTTCAGCCAGCAGGCTTTGTATAAAAAGGAGCGGGCCAGTTCTATTTTGGTGGCCATATCCGCCAGCTTGAAAGCGTTGACCTGAAAACTCCCGATGGGCTTTCCAAACTGCACCCGCTTGCCCGCGTATTCCATGGCCATTTCAAAAGCCCCCTGTGCCAGGCCAAGTCCCATGGCGGCAATGGACAGCCTTCCCCCGTCAAGCGTCGATAACATAATCCTTGATCCCATTCCCCGCTTTCCCAGCAGGTTTTCCTCGGGCACTTCCACCTGCCTGAAGTCAACTCTCCCGGTGTCTGCACCCCTCCACATCATTTTTGACCGGATCTGTTCCGTATGGTAACCGGGCGTGTCCCTGTCCACCAGTATCACCGACAATTCTTTTTTCCCGGGCTTAATTTCCCCGGTAACCGCCTGCACGGTTATTCCGCCTGAACTTTCCGAAGCTACATTGGTGATATAGATCTTCTCCCCGTTAATGATCCATTTCCCATCAACGAGCCTGGCAGTGGTTTCCGTATTGTTGGAGTCGGATCCGGCACTGGGTTCCGTAAGACCGAAGGCCCATAGTTTTTTACCGCTTGTAAGTTTGGGCAGGAACTTACGCTTTTGCGCTTCCGATCCATACTGGAAAATGGGAGCAATCCCCAGGGAGTTATGGGCAGCCATCGTGGCAGCCTGGGAACTATCCACCCGGGCCAGTTCCTCCACAGCGATAATATAGGATAGCGTGTCAAGGCCCATTCCTCCATATTCCTTTGAAAGGACAATTCGCATATACCCCATATCGAACATCCTGTCTGTCAATTCTGAAGAAAAGGCCGACATCTCATCCAGGTCCGCTGCAAGCGGTTTGATCTCCCCCTCGGCAAAAGCACGAACCTCTTCCCGAAGTTCCTGGTGCTTTTTATTTATTGTTGGATCACTCATAAGGAATCTAACGTCATTAGCAATTGATTTGTTCGCACCTGTTGCCCTTCGGTCACCTCAATTTGTGCCACGATGGCCTCCCGGTCAGATATTATCCTGTTTTCCATTTTCATGGATTCAATGATCACCAGGGCCGAACCTTTCTCCACCCTGTCCCCGTCCTTCACTGGGATCTCCACCACCCTCCCGTTCAAAGGCGCTGAGATTTCCCCATTATCCCAACCTTTTTGGGATCTCTCACGGGGGATGTACCTCCGGTCCGGTATATCCGGCCTCCTGCAGGTAAAGCCCTGTCCGTTCACATCCATATGGATCTCGGACCCGTCCCTGATTCCCCACACTTCCAGGGACTTGTTGTTGATCCGGAGCCTGAAAAGGTGTCCTTTTCTGTGATCAAGGATCACTGTGCTTTCCCTTTCTGCCAGCTGAAACCGGATCTCTTCATTTCCCTTAAAGCGCCTGTACTTTATCAGGTGTAGTTCCTCCTCCCACAGAAGCTTGATGGCGGGCACGAGCCTCCAGTGACCCATCTCCCGCCAGGGAGACCCGCTTTCCGGTCCGCCTTCTTCCCCCTTAAGTGCAATAAAAGCGGCTGCGGCCAGCAGGGATTCTCCCTCTATTCCGGCCCTCAGATCCCGCATGTAACCCAGCAGTCCGGGCATCTCCTGGTCCAGGTACCTGGTGTGTATACTGTTGCGCCTGAAGGCATCGGACTGCAGGAGTGCGACCAGAAAATCCCGGTTGGTGTACAACCCGGTCATGTGCGTCAATTTCAGCGCTTTCAGCATCTTTTTACGGGTATCTTCCCGGTCCGCGCCTTTTACAATAAGTTTTGCAAGCATTGGATCGTACCAGGGTGCCACTGTGTTACCTGCGCGGTATCCATTGTCAATTCTCACATCTTCGAGCGCCGGCAGTTCAAGGACCTCGAGTCTCCCGGACGAAGGCAGGAATTCCCGCATGGGATCCTCGGCATAAAGCCGGACCTCCATGGCATGACCGTCCATGGAAAGGTCTTCCTGTTTGAAAGACAGCCTCTTTCCCTCGGCAATGCTAATCTGTTCCCTCACCAGGTCCACCCCGGTCAGCGCTTCGGTCACGGGATGTTCCACCTGTATCCGGGTATTCATTTCCATAAAATAGAACTGCTGGTGCTCATCCATCAGGAATTCCACCGTTCCTGCATTGGTGTAGCCGATCCCTCTGACCAGTTCAAGGGCTGCGGAGGTGATCCTCTTCCGGGTGTCTTCCGAAATAAAACCGGAGGGCGCCTCCTCAATTATCTTCTGGTAACGCCGCTGCAGGGAACACTCCCGCTCGAAAAGATGAACCGCGCTTCCATGATGATCGGCGATCACCTGCACCTCTACATGCCTGGCCGCTTCCAGGTAACGTTCCACATACAGTTCTCCCGATCCGAAATAGTTTAGCGCCTCCCTGGAGGCAGCTTTTGCCTGCTCTTCAAAGGAATCTGCCGTTCCAACGATCCGCATCCCTTTTCCTCCGCCGCCGGCAGCAGGTTTAATAAGCAGGGGGTAAGGCAGTTCCTGCCGCTTTTCAAGCAGGCTGTCCAGCTCGCCCGTTTCACCCTCAAGTACCGGGAGGCCCAGTCCGCTTGCAATATCCCGGGCCATGGATTTATGGCCCATAAGGGAGATTGCTTCTGCCGAAGGTCCGATAAAATGAATCCCGGCCTCCTCGCAGGCCCTGGCAAAGGAGGCATTCTCAGCCAGAAACCCATAACCCGGATGGATGGCATCGGCACCGGCTTCCCCGGCAATATCCAGTATACGCTCCATATTAAGATAGGTGAGGGACAGATCGCCTGATCCCAGCGCATAGGCTTCATCGGCCTGCGAAACAAAGGGGAGTTCACGGTCATCCTCCGCATATATGACCAGGGCCAGCTTATCCACCCGCTGAATGGCCCGGACAATCCTGCCGGCGATCTCTCCCCGGTTGGCCACCAGGATCCTTTTAAATTCCTTGTTATTCATCCCAGCTGGGTTTTCTTTTTTCCAGAAATGCCTTCATACCTTCCTGACCCTCCCGGGATTTCCTGAGTGCGGCAATTAAACCGGAGGTATATTCGTCCGCTTCCCGGGGCTCAGCAATGCCTTCAATTCCTCTTAAGAGCTGCTTTACTCCCCTGAGTGCCCGGGGGCCCACTGACATGAGCTCCTCCAGAAGCTCACGGGTGGCTTCCTCCAGCTTTCCGTCCTCACAGATCCGGTGTATCAATCCTGCATCCCGGGCTTCCAGGGTACCGATCAGCCTTCCTGTCATCATCCAGTCCGAGCTCCGGCCCGGACCTGCCTTTCGCAGTACGTAGGGTGCGATGGTTGCCGGTACCAGTCCCAGTCTAACTTCCGAAAATCTGAGAGCTGAAGAACTCTCTGCCACCACAAGGTCAGACGCTGCAAGCAATCCAATGGCCCCGCCTGGAATAAGCCCCTTTACCGAGCAGACGGTAACAGCATGAGCCTCCCAGAGGGTCCTGAAAAGTCCGGCCAGCTCCAGGCTTTCCAGCTTTAGCTGTTCCTCCGATTGCTCCAGTCCGGCCTGCATCCAGGCCAGATCCGCTCCGGCACAAAAATGTGCGCCCTCAGACCTGAACAGGATCACCCTGGTCCCCTCATCCCTGTCGAGTATCCGGAGGGTCGAAGTGAGTTCACGGATCATCTGAAGGTTCATTGCATTACGAACCTCCGGCCTGTTCAGCCTAATGGCGGCCATTCCCCCTTCTCTTTCCAGTATTATGGTTTCAAGTCTGTCCACGTCCATTTGTTTTGCTCCGGGTTCCAACCTACATCCGGTACACCCCTTTGTTGCGGGGACCGAATTTCTTATTCAGGGACATGGAAATGGAAAGGGCCAGGATCCGGCGTGTATCGGCCGGATCTATTATTCCGTCATCCCATAAACGGGAGGTGCTGTAATAGGCCGAGCCCTCCTGCTGGTATTTTTCAAGGATGGGCTTTTCGATTTGTTCGATCTCCTCCCCGGAAAGCGTACGGCCTGCGGCCTCCATCTGGTCCTTCTTCACCGATGAAAGCACCTTTGCAGCCTGTTCCCCTCCCATTACAGATATTTTAGCATTGGGCCACATAAAGAGCAGCCTGGGATCATAGGCCCGTCCGGACATGGCGTAATTCCCTGCGCCGAAAGACCCCCCGAAGATAATGGTGAACCTGGGAACCCTGGTATTGGCCACGGCATGCACCATCTTGGCACCGTCCTTGGCTATGCCCCCGTGTTCGTATTCCTTGCCGACCATAAATCCGGCTATATTCTGCAGGAATACAAGGGGCAATGCGCGATGGTCGCACAGCTCAACGAAATGCGTCCCCTTGAGGGAGGATTCCGAGAAAAGGATACCGTTGTTGCCGACTATGCCCACCGGGAAGCCCATGATCCTTGCAAATCCTGTTACCAGGGTGCTGCCGTATTCCTTTTTAAATTCCGTGAATTCACTTCCATCCACCAGGCGGGCGATCACCTCGCGCACATCCATGGGTTCACGGACCGAACGGGGGATCAGTCCATAGATCTCTTCCATATCGAAGCGGGGTTCCCTGGAAGGTTTAATATCCAGTTCCTGCCTTTCAGGCTGCTGAATGGTCTCAAAGATATCCCGGCATTTTTGAAGGGCATCCTGATCGTTATCCGCCAGGTGGTCGGCCACCCCCGAAACCGAAGTATGCACAAAGGCTCCTCCCAGTTCTTCGGAACTTACCTCTTCACCGGTGGCTGCCTTTACCAGCGGCGGTCCCCCCAGGAAAATGGTGCCCTGATCCTTAACAATGATGGTTTCATCGCTCATGGCGGGAACATAGGCCCCCCCGGCGGTGCACGATCCCATAACCACCGCCACCTGCGGGATCCCCCTGGCAGAAAGTTGCGCCTGGTTAAAGAATATTCTTCCAAAATCATCCTTATCGGGGAATACTTCGGCCTGATTCGGGAGAAATACCCCTCCCGAATCAACCAGGTACACAGAGGCCAGCTGGTTCTGAAGGGCAATCTCCTGTGCCCGCAAATGTTTCTTGATGGTTTCTTTGATATAAGTCCCCCCTTTCACGGTGGCATCGTTGGCAATAACTACCACCTCTTTCCCGTGGATCAGGCCGATACCGGTTACCATACCGGCAGCGGGGAACTGGTTGTCATACTGCTCAAAGGCAGCCAGGGGACTGAGTTCAAGGAAAGGGGTATCGGGGTCCAGCAGGAGATTAATGCGGTCACGGACCAGCAACTTTCCCCTGGAAAGGTATTTCTCCCTGGCAGCGGGCGGGCCACCCTGGCTCACCGATTCAAGCCTGGACCGCAATTCTTCCACCAGGCCCCTGTTGAAATCCTGTTGCTGGCGGAAGGATTCAGATGAGGTATCCACATGTGATCTCAGGATCTGCATAATCGAGCTTCACGTTTGTTCATGTCCTTTGTAATGAACTACTTTACAAACAAACATGCAGATTGTTCACGCCGGCTTACTATTCCTGTTCGCCACGCTTTGACCAGGTACCCTCCAATAACATGCTCCTGCCTTCCACAGGATCATTGACCGTTGTAAAGCTCAGGGAGGTATCGGTCACCTTAAATTCATATACGCCAGGCACATCAGCCGCAAAATCCCCGGCTTCGTCATTAAAGGTGATCCGGTTCCGGGAGATCTCATAGCTGCTGTATACATCGACTACATCATCCCCGGTAAATTCCACCTCAGTTTTATTATCAGAAGTGAAGCTTAACTGGATCGTTTGCATCTCGATTACTTTGACCCAGGTTCCCGCCAGCATTCCGGCGGGATCCTGCTGTCCGAAACAGCTAAATGCAGAAAAGCAGAATGCTGCCGCTGCCAGGAGGGTTCTTGTAAGATTGTTTGATTTCATAACAGTGGACTTATGATCTATTATTTCCTTAAAAGCGAAATTAAAGTTCCGTATAAATCTACCCAATCGCAAACCTTGGCGAAAATTGTTAAATTCGGACCCTGTAAAACATTCCATTGGCTAAGTGCTTATTTAACCTAAAAAGAAATTAAATTGTCTGTTACACTTGTTGTTTTGCTTAAATGGATCCACCTCCTGGCCACAGTGGCCTGGATCGGTGGAATGTTCACCAATTTCTTCATTTACATACCCTCGCTGGGAAAAACCCTTGAACCACCTATTGCCGGCAGGCTCATGGCGGCAGTAATGAAGCGGTTCCGGATCCTGGTATACATTTCCATGGGGGTCTTCCTCGTCACCGGGATACTGATGGCTTCCCTGCACCTGGATTCAGGGGCAATGCAATCAGCCAGGAATCAAATGGTAACCATTCTGATCTTCAAGGTCCCCCTGTATATCCTGATGGTCATACTGGCCATTGCAGCCTTTGAATTCGTTGCCCCCAGGGTAGCCCGGCTGGCCGCAGAAGGACCTTCACCCAGACTTCAGAGGGCCCAGCGCACCCAGAAGATACTTGCCATGGCAGGCTTTGTTCTGGGAGTGCTCATACTGGCGTTTTCCGCCATGTTCTAACCCGGGCCGGGGAGCTTTCCTACCTTTGACCTCAGATTGCAACAACAGAGGCCGCATATGGCTATTCCCGCTGACTTTCTCAAATTCAAGAATATTATCTACTTTTAATCTTAAACCACAAGGAATTACCATGAATCAAGGCAAATCAAGCACAGGCAATTCAAATAAAGTGACAGCTTCCGAACTTGCCATCCATGGAGGAAATCCGGTCAGGACCAGTGGCTGGCTGAATTGGCCGGTATGGGATGCCGATGCTGAAAAACCCATGCTTGAAGTCCTGCGGAGCGGGGACTGGTTCCGCCTGAGAGGAACAAAAGTAGATGAGTTCGAAAAAGCCTATGCCGAGCTTATCGGGGCCAGGCGGGTGCTGGCCACGGCCAGCGGAACAACGGCCCTGGAAACGGCACTGCACGTGCTGGACGTGGATGCCGGCGATGAAGTGATCGTTTCACCTTATACCTTTATCGCCACCTACAATGTGGTTTTCAACCAGAAGGCACTGCCTGTTTTCGCCGATACCGATCAGGAAACATTTACCATAGATCCGAACAAGATCGAAGAGAAGATCAATGAGCGCACCAAGGCCATCCTTCCCGTGCATATCTTTGGCCTTCCAGCAGATATGGACCGGATCATGGACATTGCAAAGCGGCACAATCTTTCTGTAATTGAAGATGCCTGCCAGGCCTGGCTTGCTGAATATAAGAACAGGAAGGTGGGGACCATAGGTGACCTGGGCTGCTTCAGCTTCCAGAATTCCAAGAATATACCGGCCGGAGAAGGAGGGGCCGTAAGCGGGAATGACGATGCTCTCATGGATCGTTGTCATTCCTACCACAACTGCGGAAGACCTTACGGCAAAGGAGCCTCTGAATATGCAGGTTATCCATTTCTGGGTGGAAACAAGAGGATGATGGAGTTCCAGGCGGTCATCCTGCTGTCTCAGATGAAACGGGCGAAAAGGGATTTCGAGAAGCGACTGGAAAATGCGCTCTACCTGGATTCAAAACTGAAAGACATACCGGGTATTCTTCCTTATAAACTAAGCGAAGGCGCCACGAAGTCGGCTTACCATATCTATCCCTTCCGCTATAAGAAAGCTTTTTTTGATGATCTCCCGCGTGTGAAATTCCTTGCTGCGCTTCAGGCAGAAGGAATCCCCTGCTCCAGTGGCTACGAGGCCCAGTACAATGACGGATTTATGGATGAGGTCCTGAACTCCAGAGGATTTAAAAAGCTGTTTTCCCAGCAGCGATTGAAGCGCTACAGAGAAGAGTTGCATGAACTCCCTGAAAATGATCAGCTGACCAGCGAGGCTGTCTGGTTTTTTCAGAACATGCTGCTGGCAGAGAGAAAGGACATGGATGATATTGTGGATGCGGTCCAGAAAGTATATGAAAACAGAAAACAGCTATTATGAAAAAATCCATATTAATCTTTACCCTTTTTGTCCTGACCGGACCGGGTCTCTATTCTTCAGACGTACAAAGTGAAACAGATCCCGGATCAGGAACGTGGCGGGCAGGCGTTGCCCGAATGGTGATTACCCCGGAGCAATCCATGTGGATGGCGGGATATGCAGCCCGTGACCATCAATCCGAGGGGATCATGCATGATCTTTGGGCAAAAGCCCTTGCCATTGAAGATGAAAACGGAGAACAGGCCGTGCTCATAAGCACTGATTTACTGGGATTTCCAAAAGCGCTGTCGGACCAGATCCGGGATCAGCTGGAAAGCAGGTACGATCTAAGCAGGGCACAGATCATGCTCCATTCTGTACATACCCATTCCGGTCCTGTACTGAAGGATGGCCTTTACGATATCTATCCGCTTGATCAGCAAAAAATCCGTGACATTGAAGAATACTCTGCCAGGCTGGCGGATCAGATCGTGATCCTGGTTGGTGAGGCAATCCAATCCATGGAGCCGGTAAATATCTACTCCCAGAATGGAGTGACCAGATTTGCCGTAAACCGGCGCAATAATGTGGCATCCACCATAAACTCAAAAACCGAATTACAGGGGCCAAGCGATCATGCGGTCCCGGTATTCAAAGTGGTCGATAGGCAAGGGGACCTGATGGCTGTGGCCTTTGGTTATGCCTGTCATCCCACGGTGCTGGATGGTTACCTCTGGTCCGGCGATTATCCGGGATTTGCCCAGATAGAGCTGGAAAAGATGTATCCCGGGACAACAGCCATGTTCTTCCTGGGTGCTGCCGGGGATCAAAATCCCATACCCCGCCGGTCTGTGGGACTGGCCAAACAGTATGGAAAGGAACTGGCAGCTGCGGTGGAGCGTGTTCTGGAGGAAGATATGAATGAACTCTCCCCAAAACTCATAACAAGCTATTCCGAAATTGATCTGCCCCTGAATCCCCCGCCATCAAAAGAAGAATTGCATGCGATAGCTCATGACTCATCGCCTTATGAAAGCTATCAAAAGACCTGGGCAAAAAGGATGATTGCGAAAACGGATAAGAACGAATCCTTCCCTGGCTCCTACCCTTATCCATTACAGGTCTGGAATGTGGGAGAGCAGATGCTGGTGAATATGGGAGGCGAGGTGGTTGTGGAATACACACATACCCTCAAACGGATCTACGGCCAGGATATTTTTGTTCTTAGCTACTCCAACGATGTTATGGCCTATATCCCTTCTGTCAAGATCCTGGAAGAAGGAGGTTATGAAGGTTACGTATCACAACAGGTATACGGATTGCCCAGTACCTGGAAGCCTGCCATAGAATCCATGATCATTCAGGAAATCATACAGCTTGCCGAACAGGTGGGTATCCCCCAGTCTGCAATTCAGTATGAAACTACTGTGCCTGTATCACTCAAATAAGTAAAGTCTCTATCCTTACAGATCCCAGCCCGGCCTGGATGCTAGAAGCTGCCGGGCAGGATTCAGATCAACCCTCGATATTCTTATAATACTCCACCTGATCCTTATCCGGTGCAGGGTTCACCTTTTCAAAGATTTGATCTCGCTCATCCTCTGATAGTTTGGTGAATTCCCTGGCCAGGTCAATCTTCTCCTGTAAGAGCGTTTTGTTCTCAGCTCCGGTGATAAGGACACTTACAGGCAGAGACCAGGTGAAATACAGGGCTTCTTTAAGACTGATATAATCCGGAACTACCGGCGTCTCTGTTTCCCAACTAAGCCGATCGGCAATTATGGTCCTTCCGAAGAACCTGCCGGCAGCAAGTGTTTTCATGGCCAGCAGTCCCAGCTTGTTCTCAAGGGCAACAGGCAGGACCTTCCTTACGAAACTGTGCTCACTTGCATAATCAACCGGACTGATGGGCATCTGAAGCGTAACGAAACCAGGGAATTCCGGAAACCTTTCCATGAACCGGAGATGGGCATAGGGACTCTGATGTCCCGTAAATCCTATATACCTTGCTTTGCCGGATTCTTTAATGGCATAGGCGGCATCCATCACCCCATTACTGATCCGTCCATCCACATCATCAGGGCTCTGGAATGCATGCAGCTGAAGGAGATCCACATGATCGGTCTGCAAGCGGTTCAGTGACAGCTCCACTTCGTTAAGCAGTGTTTCCTCATCAGGTGCCGTGGATTTTGTCATCAGGAAAATGTGGTCCCTGTAATTGGGAATCAGGTACTTTCCATACCTTTCCTCGCTGGTTCCCGGCCCGTAGCTATGTGCCGTATCGAAAAAACGGATACCCCCTTCAATGGCGGTTTCAATGACCTCCTGTGCATCTCTTTCCGTGGTCCAGCCGATGTGATATCCCCCCACGCCCAGCATGGTGACTTTTTCCCCGGTAGATCCGAGCTTTCGCATGGGTAGCAGGACTCCAAGTTCGTCACTGCCTGATGATGGACCGCTACACCCCCAAGGTGCCGGCAGCATCATGCCGGCAGTGATCCCTGCCATGCTTTTCAGAAAATTTCTTCTGTTTTCCACAGGCTTAAAAGTTTAGATCAAAGCTCCCAGCCTTTCCGGTACTCCCGGGTCAGGAACTTGTTGGCCTCTTCATCATTGGTGATCTTCATGTTCGCGGAATCGTATTCCACCCTTTTACCCGCCCTCAAGGCTACTGCAGCAAGGTTGATGGCTTCGGTAACTGTACCTGCATACTTAAAGCTGCCGGGAGATTCCTCACC
>Ga0209536_100003673_pt1 | contig 24549 bp, 25 predicted proteins | sample DeeMarSeWOR28_12_FD_187461 | JGI IMG/M metagenome (GOLD analysis project Ga0209536, IMG submission 187461) | Marine sediment microbial communities from White Oak River estuary, North Carolina - WOR-2-8_12 (SPAdes) (version 2) | ecosystem: Environmental > Aquatic > Marine > Intertidal zone >...
ATTCTGCCAGCAAGTCGATCACTGACTGCTCCATGGCGCCAACCAGTTGCTTCACGCCCATACTGCGTCGTTTCAGGTCGACCAGCACATAGGCGATTACCTGCCCGGGCCCGTGGTAGGTTATTTGCCCGCCGCGGTCAGTGTTGATCACCGGGATACTGTTCGGGCCAACGATCTTTTCATTTTTGCAGTTGAGGCCAAGGGTGTAGACCGGTTCGTGTTCCACTAGCCAGATCTCATCATCGGTGTCGGTGGTACGGGCACCGTTGAATGCGCGCATCGCGTTCCAGACCGTCTCGTAATCCACGCATCCCAGCTTCCGCAGTACGATGCTACCGATTGGGCCATGCAAAGTGCCGGGGGCAGGCCTGGCCATTTACTCTACCGTGCCGGCGCGGAAGGCGTCCTTGTAGGACTGGTAAAGATCGAACATCCGCTGATGCATGGGACCACGCTTGCCGTTGCCCACCATCATCCCGTCAATTTCAACGATTGGCAGGATTTCCTTCATCGAGCTTGTCAGCCAGACTTCATCGGCCTCGTGCAACTGTTTTTCGCTGACAGAAACTTCCCGACAGTCAATGTTGTTTTGCCGCGCCAGTTCGACAACAAGGTCGCGTGTGATGCCGGGCAGAATCTGCTCACCCTTGGGGGCGGTGTAGAGCACATTTTCCTTGACGACAAAAATATTGCTCGCCGCACCTTCGGTAACCTGGCCGTTGTGAACCAGGATGGCTTCCGCCTTCCCCTGTGCCACCGCCTGCTGTCGAAGCACAACGTTGGCCAGCAATGCAATGGCCTTGATGTCGCACCGTCGCCAACGGATATCTGCTGTCGTGATGGCAGCAACCCCCTTCTCAATTTCTACGGTGTCAGGATAGACCATCGGTTTCGCGTACGCGAATACCGTCGGTGTTGTATCGGCGGGGAACGCATGATCCCGCGGCGCCACGCCGCGGGTTATCTGTAAATAAATCGCCTGATCGGTCTTTCCCGCATCCTGTACCAGCTCGTCGATAATCTTCCCCCACTGTTCGTCAGACAACGGATTCGCAATCATAATCGCACCGAGACTGGCCTTAAGACGTGACAGATGCTGCGGCAACCGGAACGGTCGACCACCGTATACCGGAATGACTTCGTAGACACCGTCTCCGAAAATGAAGCCGCGGTCAAACGCCGAGACTGTGGCCTCGCCCGGGTCGACAAACTCGCCATTCAGATAAACGCGGGAAATATTCTGTTTCATTGAAAACCTTGCTCACTTGGTTGGTCTGGAATATCGCGCAACCACATCTCGAGGTGATCGAAAGCGCGACGGATAAAGCCGCCCTCGCTGATGGTGTCGAGCGCGAACAATTGATGCTCCCCTATCTTGTTATCGCCGACATACAGGGTCAGGTTTCCCATAATCTGGCCGGCAGGTATCGGCGCGTACTGGGAACCGTCTATCTGCAACCTGGCCTGAAGCTGGTCAAATTCGCCTCGCGGTAAAGTGAGATACAGGTCCTGGTCGATACCTATCGGCAGGGTTTCGCTATCACCCAGCCACACACGCATATTGACCGCGGCAACCTCCCGGCTATAAAGGCGCCGGGTTTCATAATGATCAAAACCGAATTTTAACAACTGCCTTGCAGCAGAAATACCGGCACGTTCATTCGGTGTACCGAGCACGACTGCGGTGAGGCGCATGTTACCACGCCTGGCAGATACAACCAGATCGAAACCGGTGCTGCTATTGCCATAAGCGATCACGCCATCGACGGAGTCGTCTCGCCAGAGCAGCGCATTGCGATTATAGAGCTTGATGCCGTTCAGTTCGATTTCGCGTTTGCTAAACCAGGAGTAGTGTTCGGGGAAATCCCGTATCAGTGCCTCTGCGAGTATCAACGTATCATTGGCGTTGGTCACTTGCCTGGCCTTGGTGCGACCGCTGACGTTTCGGTAATAGGTCTGGCGCATGCCAAGGGTTTGCGCATCGTTGTTCATGCGGCTGACGAAAGCCTGTTCGTCGCTGGCAATGTGTTCGGCAAGCGCCAGCGCGGCATCATTGGCGCGGCCGATAACCAGCGCCTGCAGTACATCCTGTACCGTAAGAGGTGTTTCAGCCGGGGCAAACATTCGCTGTCCCGATACCTGTCTCGCCCGGGCGCTAATATCGACAGCATGGTCCAGCGACAGTTCGCCGGCGGCGATTGCCTTGAAGCAACTGTAGCTCACCATCAGCTTGTTAAGGTGGCGCGTGGGAAAGCTTTTGTCGCTGCGGTATTCGGCGAGGCGCTTGCCGGTGTCGTGATCTGCGAGTAGCCAGGCACGCGCGTTCACTTTCGGTGGCGTTGGTGCACCAATGCTGACAGATGCCGTCAACAGTAGACTGAAACAGGTTAGCAGGCGAACGATCATGAGCGGGATCTCGTGCGGATTCTGGTGACTATACTACAGCTACGGTTGTAGTCCGTGCGCGCGAGTCGACAGCGTGCAATGACCGGTACTACTCGTATACGACACGCGTATTGGCGACCCCGAATTCGGTTAGCCGTCGCGAAATGATCTGGCCCTGCTCGGCGTTGTCCAGCGGTCCGATGCGAACGCGATACAGCTGCTGTGTTGCTTTCTGCACCGGCAGGACCAACACCGGACTAAAGTCAGCCTGTTCCAGCCGGCTCCGAAGCTTTTCGGCGTTTTCCATTTCGCCAAACGCACCCACCTGAATAAAAATTGCCCTGGCATCGCCCGTTGTTGTTGCCGCATTGGCAGCTGCAACTGGCGCAGCCATCGTCGCCGTACTGGTCGCAGCTTCACCGGGCGGCAAAGGCTCAACCTGAATTGCGTCGCTGGCAACCGGTGCAACCGGCGCTATCTGTACCCCGTCAGTCGCGGGCGCTGGCATGTTGCCCGGTGTCACGACCACGACTTCCACGTCGGCGGTGCCGGTCTTGAGCATGTCGAGCTTGTAGGCGGCGGCGTAGGAAAGATCGATCAGGCGTTTATGCAGAAACGGGCCACGATCGTTGACGCGCACAACAACGGTCTTGTTATTTGCCAGGTTGCGTACCTGGACATAACTCGGCAGAGGCAGGGTCTTGTGCGCCGCCGTCATCGCATACATATCATAGGTTTCACCCAGCGCAGTCTTTCGACCGTGAAACTTGCGGCCATACCAGGAGGCTACACCGGTTTCACGGTAGTTGCGGGCGTCGGTCAGGGGGTAGTATTTGTGGCCAAGCACGATGTAGGCGCGGGAACGCGATGGCTCAATCGGCTCCCAGCGGGGTACAGCGTCGGGAATACTGGCAATGTCGACCGGGACTTCCTTGTGTGGACCGTCGTCCTGGTAGTAGCCGCCCGGCTTCCGGCTTCCCGAAACGCACGCGCTCAAGGTCAGTACCAGTATCGCAATCACGACTACCGGTTTCACTGGACGCCGCCGTTATATCGTTCGCGTATCATTTCGCTGAGTTCATAAACCGCCATCGCGTATTTGCGGCTGTTATTGTAGCGGGTTATGACATAAAAGTTGTCATGACCCAGGCGATAATCCGGTCCGTCGCCAGCATCGAGTGTTAGCAGGTTTGCACGTAGTTCCGGCGGTCTGCCTTCCTCTACCGCTGAAATTCCGTAGTGTTCCAGCTGCTTCATGGTGAGCACCGGTTTGGTTCGAAGATTCGCCAACCAGGCGTACATGGACCCTTCGACCCTGGCCCGGCTGCTTACCGCTTCGCCCGGTTTCCAGCCATGCTTGTGAAAATAGTTTGCTACTGAACCGATTGCGTCGGCGCGACTGTGCATCAGGTCGGCTCGTCCGTCGCCGTCAAAGTCAACGGCATAGCGCCGGTAGCTGCTCGGTATGAACTGAGCCGCGCCGATGGCGCCTGCATAGGATCCTCTCACATCAAGTGGATCGAGCCGTTGCTCGCGGGTTAGCAAAATAAATTGCAGTAGTTCACCGCGGAAAAACGTTGATCGTCGCGGGTATTCCATGCCAAGCGTGGTCAGTGCATCAATCGTTCGAATGCGCCCGGGATTCCGGCCGTACTGCGATTCAATACCGATAATAGACACGATTATCGCCGGATCCACGCCGTATTGTTTTTCCGCCCGTGCCAGCAAGTCTTCATGCTTGCGCCAGAAGCGACTGCCGCGATTGGCATGGGGCACGGTCACAAATAGTTGACGATATTCATGCCAGGGACGCGCCTCACCTGGACGGTTCATGATGTCGAGAATGTTTTGCTTTATTTCCGCTTGCTCGAACACCCTGTGCAAGTGCTCGCCACTGAATCCATGCTCGGTCTGCAATGTGCTGATTAGTACCTGAAGCTGGGGATACATTGAGACATCAACTGCACGGGCGACCGAGCCGTACAGCAGTATCACGCCGACCAGTGTCGATTGTATTATTTTCAAGCGCATCATCCTGCTACTGCTGCAATATACGTCGGTGAGTCTGGATACTCATGAGAATGCCAAATGCTGCCATCAAAGTAACCAGCGAACTGCCGCCATGACTAATGAGCGGTAACGGTACGCCGACTACCGGGAGAATTCCGGTAACCATGCCGATGTTGACGAAAAAATACAGAAAGAAGGTGAGTGTCAGACTGCCGGCGAGTAGACGGCTGTAGGCGTCCTGGGCGTTGTAGGCGATGTACATGCCTCGGCCAATAACAAAAAGATACATCGCAAACAGCACCAGCGTTCCCATCAGGCCGAACTCCTCGGCAAACACTGCGAAAATAAAATCGGTTTTGCTTTCCGGCAGGTAGCCCAGATGTGCCTGGCTGCTGTCGAGCCAGCCCTTGCCAAAGAATCCGCCGGAGCCGACTGCAATCATTGACTGGATGCTGTGATATCCCGCGCCGAGCGGGTCCGACTCCGGATTTAAAAAAGAGATTACGCGTTGGCGCTGATAGTCGTGCAGGGTGGTCCATATCAGGGGCATGGCCGCCGCCGCCGCCAGGAACAGCATGGTGATGACGCGCCAGCTCAGCCCGGCCAGAAAAATCACGATGAGCCCCGACGCGAGGATCAGGACAGCGGTGCCCAGGTCAGGTTGCTTGATAATAAGCAGTACGGGCACAACGATAAGCACGGCCGAAATGGCGATATTGCGCAGTGTTGGTGGCAGGCCATCGCGTGCCAGCCACCACGCAACGACCATGGGGACTGCCAGTTTCATCAATTCTGATGGCTGAAGGTTGAAGCCGCCAAGGCTGATCCAGCGTTGCGCCCCCTTGCCGATAACGCCGACGACCAGCACCACCACCAGCAATACCAGACCGGCTGCATAAAAATGGGGTGAGTAGCGGACGAAGGTGTCAGGCCGAATCTGTGCGATGAACAACATGACCACGTAGGCCAGGATCAGGCGAATAGCCTGTGTTCCCACCACTGACAAATTTTTTCCGCTGGCGCTGTACAGCACAATAAAACTAATCAATGCGAATCCGAGCAGTGCGATCATCAATGGTCGATCGTAGCGGATGCGTCCAACAAATCGTTTCAGATCATTCATTCGGCGGGCTCGCTACGACGGTGGCGTTATTCAGCGGCGGCATTTTTTCCGGGAGCAGATAGTAGTCCATGAGTTTGCGGGCGATGGGAGCCGCCGCGCTGCTACCGTGGCCAGCATTCTCGACAATCACTGCAATCGCAATACGGGGATTTTCAACTGGTGCGAACGCGATAAACAGGGCGTGGTCACGCTCGAACTCGGCCATTTTTTCCGCATCATATACTTCCCCTATCGCAATACTTTTTACCTGCGCAGTGCCGGTTTTACCGGCAATGCGGTAGGGAGCGTTCCAGCCGATACGTCGAGCTGTGCCTTTCTCGCCGTGGACGACATCGGTCATGGCAGCAGCTATGGCGTCAAGCCGGGGTTTGTGCTCTTCGGTAAACAACTGTTTGTAGGCAAACTGGCTATAGCGTCGCTCTCGCGTAACCGGGTTCTCCCGGGCATACATCAGGCGTGGTTGCATCAGTCGACCACCGTTGGCCAGTATCGATACGCTGTTGGCGAGTTGCAGCGGGGTTACCAGTGTCGGGCCCTGACCTATACCGGTAACTACGGTCTCACCAAGATACCAGGTTTCACCGCGGGCCTTGCGCCATTCGCGAGAGGGCACCAGGCCGATGGATTCTCCTTTCAGGTCAATCCCGGTGGCCTGACCAAAACCGAGCCCGCTCAAAAAAGTGTGGATAAAATCAATACCGAGTGTCACCGCGGCCCTGTAGTAATAGATATCGCATGACTGAACAATGGATTCATGTAAATCGATTTTGCCATGGCCGGACTTCTTCCAGTCGCGATACGGGCGGGGTTCACCCGCCAGTCGAAACACGCCACGACAGGTAACTGAATCTTCGCCACCTATCTTGCCAGACTCAAGCGCCGCCAGCGCCATGAACGGCTTGATGGTGGAGCCTGGTGGATACTGACCATTTAATGCCCGGTTGATTAATGGTTTATCCGGGTTTTCCAGCAGGGCGTCATAGGACGATTGGTCGATTCCGTTTACAAAGGGGTTGGGATCGTAGGTCGGCATGCTGGCAAATGTCAGGATTGCGCCAGAGTTCGGGTCCATTGCCACAACGGCGCCACGCTTGCCACGCAGCATCTGTTCTGCCGCTGCCTGCATGCGCGCATCAATATTAAGGTATAAATTTTCGCCTGCTTTCGGTGCTTCCCGTTCGACCACATGCAATGAGCGCCCACGCGCATTGGTTTCACGCCGCTCGACGCCGACACGGCCGAGCAACAGCGACTCGTAATACTGTTCAATGCCGAGTTTGCCAATATGCAGGGTGCCACGATAGTCGGCATGTTTGCCGCTGCGCCCGATTGCGCCGACTTCTTCTTCATTAATGCGACCGACATAACCGTTTAAATGGATACCGAGCCCGCCAAGAGGGTAGTAGCGCTGCAAGCGTGCATGCAATTCAACGCCTTGCAGATGGGGTCGGTTGATGGCAATTCGCGCGGCTTCCTCTTCAGTCAGGTTGGTTCGCAGCGGCAGGCTTTCGAAGCCGGGGCGGGCGCGCCGCTGTTTGTTGAACAGTTTCAGGTCAGCCTCGGAGAGGCTAACCAGTTTGCCGACATGTGCCAGGGTAGCGGCCATGTCCTTCACCTGCTCCGGTATAACTTCAAGCGTGTAGGCGGGATAGTTCTGTGCAAGGACGATTCCGTTGCGATCCAGAATCCAGCCCCGTACCGGCGGCACCGGGATCGGCGAGATCTGGTTGGCACGGGCGCGGGTTTCGTAGTGCTTGTGATGCACCACCTGCAAGTAAAGCATACGACCCAGCAACACCAGCATCACCAGTACGACGAAGCCTGCCATGATGGTCAGGCGAGAGCCGAAGATGCGTGTTTCCCGAAAATGATCTTTTAGCGGGATGTTAAGCATGCGCTACCTGACTTGTCCGCGCCGGCGGATGTCCCTCAAAATAATAAACACCCATGGCCACACGACCATGCTGACAATACCTGGTGTCCAGTAGGAGAATCCCTGAATCGGTTTGCCAATGACGGCGCGCACCCAGATGACGAAAAGCTGGCCGATGGCCAGCATCACCAGAACCGCGATCGCCTGCTGCCAGGGTGGCACCACACGAATGCGCAGGTGCAACTTGACCGCAAGAAAAGCAATAATCGTCTTCGACAAGGCATACTGGCCGAGCAAGGCGCCGTACAGTACGTCCTGCAACAGTCCGACGAGCCAGGCACTACCCATACCCACCCGGTGGGGGGTTGCCATGCACCAGTAAATCAGCACCAGTCCAACCCAGTCGGGCCGGAATTGCTCGGCCCAGGTTGGTACTGGCACAACCGACAGCACCAGCGCCACGACGAAGGTAGAGGCAATAATGAGTCGGCTGCGTGTCAGGGCGCTGACTTTCATTGTTCTTCAACCGGTAGTGGTTCGGTTTTTCCGGGCCACACCAGCAGCACTTCCTTGTGATGTTGCAGCCTGGCCATTGGCGTTGCCTTGATTTGTAAAAAAGCTTCGTTCGGGTCACTAATCACTTCGGTGACGCGTGCTACCGGGTAGCGTGGTGGAAAACGCCCGCCCATACCTGACGACGTCAACATGTCGCCCTTTTCTATTTTTGCCGATGCGGTCAAAAACGGCAGGTCGACCGTGTCGTCGTCACCGGTCCCGTAAAGTACGGTGCGCAGTCCGGTGCGGGTCACCTGTACCGGAATCGCGTGGCCCGGGTCGGTGATCAGGGTCACACGGCTGATGTGGGGGTTGACCTCGGTGACCTGTCCAACAACGCCGTAGACATCCAGGACTGGCTGGCCGAGGAAGACATTATCGAAAGAGCCCTTGTTGATCACGATCATGCGAGTAAACGGCTCAGTGCTGACTTCCACCAGTTCAGCCACCACCGCGCGATCCGAGACACGCGTTGCCGATCCGAGTAACGAACGCAGGCGCCTGTTTTCTGCCTCCAGCGCCTCGTATTGCTGTAAGCGTGCCTGCACGATCCGGTGCCGTTCTTCCAGCGAGAGATAGCGCAGGCGCAGTTTTTCCTCTGTCGTGAAGGTGTCAGACATCCAGCCGCCGATACGGGCCGGGATTGCCGCGATTGTAATCAGCGGATAGGTCAGAACGGTGAGCGCAGAGCGGATCTGGCGTAGATGTTGTCCCTGGTGATCGGTGACCATCAGCGCAACGGCGAGAGCCGCGAAGAGCAGCAGTCGCAGCATCAGGGTGGAAGTACGAATCGGTCTGCTATCCGCGCCGATCATGAGACAACCTTGTGAGGACTACTCGTAGACAAAAACGTCTGACATGGTCTCTGCTTCTTGCAGCGCGCGACCACAGCCGCGAACCACGCAGGTTAAAGGGTCGTCTGTCAGAATAATGGGCAGGCCTGTCTGTTCCGCAAGCATGCGATCCAGATCACGAAGCAGCGCGCCACCGCCGGTAACCACCAGGCCCTTTTCGGCAATATCGGCGCCAAGCTCGGGCGGTGTCTGCTCCAGCGCGGTCTTGATGGCGCTGACTATGCCGGCAAGGCAGTCGGAAAGCGCGATGTAGACCTCCTTGCTGGTCAGCACCTGTCGGCGGGGTACGCCATCGGCAACGTGACGCCCCTTGATCTCCATTTCACGCTGCTCGCTACCTTCCCAGGCCGCGCCAATGTCTTTCTTGATCCGCTCGGCGGTGGCATCGCCAATCAGCAGGCTGTATTTGCGACGAATGTAGCTGATGATCGCTTCATCCATCTTGTCGCCGGCGATTCGCAGCGAATGGGCGTAAACAATGCCGCCAAGCGAAATCACACCAACTTCGCTGGTACCACCACCGATATCCAGCACCATGGAACCGGTGGGATCGGCGATCGGCAGCTCGGCACCAATGGCTGCTGCCATCGGTTCTTCAATCAGGTATACCTCGCGGGCGCCGGCGCTCATGGCCGACTCGCGGATGGCGCGGCGCTCCACCTGGGTAGAGCCACAGGGCACACAGACGATAATGCGAGGGCTGGGCTGGAACAGGCGATCTTCATGTACCTTGCGAATGAAATATTTGAGCATTTCGCCAGTAACGGTGAAGTCGGCGATAACGCCGTCTTTCATCGGGCGAATGGCCTGAATTGACCCCGGGGTGCGGCCGAGCATTTTCTTGGCCTCGGTACCGACCGCCAGGATATTGCGGCCGCCACGGTGACCATGGCCCTGGCGAATGGCAACCACCGAAGGTTCATTAAGGACAATGCCCTTGTCACGGGCATAGATCAGCGTATTGGCGGTGCCAAGATCGATGGCGAGATCGCTGGAGAAGAAACCGCGTAAGGCTTTAAACATATTTGTATGGACTTCTTAGGGAGCAGGGACCAACAGACTCTAGCAATCCACCGCACCGGGTTCAACCGGGATGTATAGTATGATAATTTGCCCGACCTTCACCGCAGCGGCCCGGAGCAGTGCCATGTCAATCAGTGTTGATGAAGTAAAAAAGATAGCGCATCTTGCGCGACTCAGGCTCGATGAGCAAGAGGCGCAAGGCTATGCGGATAGCCTTTCCCGGATTCTCGGTCTAATCGAGCAGATGAATGCAGTCGATACCACCGGTGTCAGCCCAATGGCGCACCCGCTCGATATGCATTTGCGGCTCCGCGAAGACGCCCCTACCGAGACCGATCAGCGTCAAAAATTCCAGAAAGCGGCGCCGGCAACCGAAGCAGGCCTGTATCTGGTGCCCAGAGTGATCGAGTAGCATCGCGAAATCCCGTTTTGCATCCCGTCGACAAATTGAATCAATCCAGAGGCTGTTAATGTATCGAAAAACTGTTGCCGAGCTCGCCAGCGCACTGGCCACCAAGGCGGTGTCCAGCACAGAGCTGACACAGCTGTATCTGGATCGCATCGATTCGCACCAGGGGTTGAACGCCTTTATTACGGTCGATCGTGACAACGCTCTGGCATCGGCGAAGGCTGCTGATGCCCGTCTGGCCAAGGGCAAAGGCGATGTGCTCACCGGTGTACCGATGGCGCACAAGGATATCTTTTGCACCGATGGTGTGTTGACCACCTGCGGCTCGCGCATGTTGTCAGAATTTGTGGCGCCCTATAGCGCGACGGTGGTGGAGAAACTGAACGACGCCGGCATGATCATGCTGGGCAAGACCAACATGGATGAATTTGCCATGGGGTCAAGTAACGAAACATCTTTTTTCGGGGCGGCGAAGAACCCCTGGGACACCTCACTGGTGCCGGGCGGCAGCTCTGGCGGCTCCGCCGCGGCAGTAGCGGCAAGACTGGCACCGATGGCTACCGGCACCGATACCGGCGGTTCCATTCGCCAGCCGGCCGCGCTTTGTGGCATTACCGGCCTGAAGCCAAGCTATGGCCGCGTTTCCCGGTTTGGCATGATCGCCTTTGCCTCGAGTCTTGATCAGGCTGGCCCGATGACACAGACGGCGGAAGACGCCGCACTCGTGCTGAATGCCATGGCCGGTTTTGATACGCGTGATTCGACCTCGGCCGAGGAAGCGGTGCCCGACTTTGGCGGCCGACTGGAGCATGACATCAAGGGCCTCAGGATTGGCCTGCCGACAGAGTTCTTCGGTGAAGGCTTGAGCACTGATGTGGAAAAGGCGGTTCAGGCCGCCCTTGAGGAATACAAAAAGCTCGGCGCCGAACTGGTTGAAATCAGCCTGCCCAATAGTAGCCTGGCGATTCCCTGTTATTACGTCCTGGCACCAGCGGAGGCATCGAGCAACTTGTCACGTTACGACGGCGTTCGCTATGGCTATCGTGCCGGTGAATACACTGATCTGGTTGAGATGTACGAGCGTACCCGCGCCGAAGGTTTTGGCGCGGAAGTGAAACGTCGCATTATGATCGGCACCTATGCGCTATCGGCCGGATACTACGACGCCTACTATCTCAAGGCGCAACAACTGCGGCGGCTGATTGCCGAAGACTTCAAGAGCGCGTTCGAGAAATGTGACGTGATCATGGGACCGACCGCGCCATCGACCGCCTTTGCCCTCGGCGACAAGTCCGAAGACCCGGTTGCCATGTATCTGAACGATATTTATACCATCTCGGTTAATCTCGCCGGTCTGCCCGGTATGTCGATACCGGCCGGATTCGGTGACGGCGGCCGACCTATTGGTCTTCAACTCATCGGCCAGTACTTCGATGAAGCACGTCTGTTACAGGTGGCGCATCGCTACCAGCAGGTAACCGACTGGCATAGACAGCTTCCAGGGGAGGTGGCCTGATGGAATGGGAAACGGTTATTGGTCTGGAAGTCCACGCGCAATTGCAGACGACCAGCAAGATCTTTTCCGGTGCCTCTACCCGATACGGCAGCGAGCCCAATACCCAGGCCTGCGCGGTTGATCTTGCCCTGCCCGGTGTATTGCCAGTGATGAACCTGGAAGCAGCACGCATGGCAGTGAAGTTTGGTCTGGCTATTGGTGCCCAGATCAACCAGCGTTCGGTGTTTGCCCGCAAAAATTATTTCTATCCTGACTTGCCCAAGGGATACCAGATTAGCCAGTTCGAGTTACCGGTAGTGGGCCTTGGCCAGTTAATCATCGAAGTGAACGGCGAAGAAAAGGTGGTCGGTATTACCCGCGCCCATCTTGAAGAGGATGCGGGCAAATCCCTGCACGAGGATTTCCATGGCATGAGCGGTATCGATTTGAACCGTGCCGGGACGCCGTTGCTGGAAATCGTCTCCGAGCCGGACATGCGCTCGCCGGAAGAAGCGGTGGCCTATCTCAAGAAACTCCATGAGCTGGTACGTTATCTCGAGATCTGCGACGGCAACATGCAGGAAGGCTCGTTTCGCTGCGACGCCAACGTTTCAATTCGGCCCAGGGGTCAGAAGGAGTTTGGCACCCGCGCGGAGCTGAAGAACATCAACTCCTTCCGTTTCGTCGAAAAGGCAATCAATTACGAAATCGAGCGCCAGATTGATGTCATCGAAGGCGGTGGCAAGGTCGTGCAGGAGACGCGGCTATACGACTCGGCCAAAGATGTCACCCGTTCGATGCGAAGCAAGGAAGAGGCAAACGACTACCGTTACTTCCCGGACCCGGATCTGCCGCCACTGGTACTGGACGACGCCTTTGTCGAGGCGACACGCGCCACGCTGCCGGAGTTGCCGGATGCCAAGCGTGAACGCTTCCAGAAAGAATACGAGTTGTCTCACTACGACGCCGGTGTTCTGACGGCCACACGCGAAATGGCCGACTTCTTCGAGGCGGTGGTGAAGCATGCCGGTGGCGGTGCCAAGGTTGCGGTCAACTGGGTCATGGGCGACTTCTCGGCCTTCCTGAACAAGGATGGTGTCGACATTGCCAGCGCGCCGATCAACGCCGAGATGCTGGCGGGCCTGATCAAGCGCCTGCAGGACAACACCATCTCGGGCAAGATTGCCAAAGAGGTATTCGAGGCCATGTGGGCCGGCGAAGGTGACGCCGACACGGTGATCGAGAAGCGAGGCCTCAAGCAGATTACCGATAGTGGTGCCATTGAGTCGGTAATCGATCAGATACTGGCTGACAATCCGGACCAGGTGCAACAGTATCGCGACGGCAAGGAAAAGGTGTTTGGATTCTTTGTTGGCCAGGCGATGAAGGCAACCAAGGGAAAGGCCAACCCGGCGCAGTTGAATGAGTTACTCAAGGAAAAGCTGAAGGGTTGAGTGCCCGTCACCGATCAGGTGTCGGTCGAGTTCTTCTCACTATCGGTCTCGAATTGCTGCAGCAGCGCATCGGCAGTCTGGCCAATGCGCTTGCGCAGAAAAATCAGGTGCCAGCGTCGACCGCCCATCTGGTACCACAGGTAAGCCGAACGAATTCCTGCAAGCAGCGCAGCCCGTACGCGCGATGCGGTCCTGGGATTGGTCAGATAGCCATGTTCCCCCGAGACAATAATGCGTGGCGTCAGCGTGCTGATCGTGCGCTCATAGAGTTGAGCCAGGTCGTCGATGGCATCCAGCGCCTCGTTACTGTCACTTTTCCGCTGGGACCGAATCAACTCGATTTCGGTTGCCATCGATTGCAGCATCTCCGGGTTGCGCGCGAGTTTGGCGGCGAGCTGAATCAGGCCGAGGATATAGCGCGCCATTTCGAAATCGGGTGCGCCATCGCCACCGAACATCTTCTCGCGTAACACCTGCAAACCACGGCGGATGCCCTCGGCGTTTCCAAAAATTTCCATTGTGGACGCGGCATCGGTGATCAATATGCTGTTAATACTGTGGCTGAACGTCGGTTCTTCCAGCGTGTCGTGCCGGGCGATTTGCTGCACAAGGTAGGCTGACTGGAAAACGCCGGCGAGGGCAAGGGTTCGGTCGCGATTGCTCATGAACGGTGCCGGTCTCAGGCTTCCTTTTCACAGACGCGCTCAACTTCAACTTCGTTGATACCGTCAATGGTGGATACCGCGTTTTTAATCATAGCGACGATTTCCTCGGCTCGCGGGCAATGCGGGGAAGTGAGCTGGATATCGAGATGAACATAGTCGTCAGCAATGTCTATCTCCCGAACAAATCCAAGTTCAACAATATTGTGATTCAGTTCCGGATCCATAACTCCCGTCAGGGTTTCCAGAACCATGTCTTCAGTAACGCCTGGTGCCATGTTTTACTCCTTGTTCTGCTATGCACAGTTTAGCACAGGCCACCATACCGGTAGCGAATCCACTTTTGCTTTGAACCACCATGCGGATTCGCTCGAATGCAGTTGTCTTTTAAAATGTCAGCGGTTTGACCGGCTGTTCCATCCAGGCGTCCGATTCACGCCAGTTGAACTCCGGGTTATCGACGAACAGTTCGATTTCATTGCCGTCTGGATCGCGAATATAGATGCTGAAGCTGATGGTATGGTCGGCCATGCCATCAATTTCAATACCACCCTCCTCAATTCGGTCGCGTGCAGCGCGCAGGTCATCCAGGCTGTCTCCCACGCTCCAGCCGACGTGATACAAGCCGAGACGTCGACCACCAGGAGGTCCGGGCGCATCGCCGACTTCGATCAGCAGTAACTCATGATGCGTACTGCCACCGGTTAAAATTGACGCGCGGTTGTTGAATATTTTTCCTTCAACAGTCAGTCCGACAATGTCACGATAAAATGCGACCGACGCGTCCAGATTGCGCACATACAGTACGACATGACCCAATTGCACCACAATTATATTCCTCTTTTATTGACACGCTTGACGGAGTCCGCACAATCATGATTCGGACACGCTTATAACGGTCTGTTAAATCAAAGAATAACAATCAACAAGGCCTTACGATATGACATTGCCATTGAGGAAACCACTAACAGCGTTAGTCATGACAGGTGGGGGCGCTCGCGCTGCCTACCAGGTGGGCGTTCTGAGGGCGATATGTGAGCTTATGCCACAGGATGCCGGCAATCCGTTTCCGATCCTCTGCGGCACTTCCGCTGGCGCCCTGAATGCCACGGCACTCGCTGCATATTCGAGCCAGTTCCGCCGCGGGGTTCGGCGCCTGAACCGGGTCTGGGCCAACTTTCGCGTCGGCCATGTCTTTCGCGCCGGCCCGATTAGCATTACCCGCAGTGGCGCTCGCTGGCTACTGGCAATGATGCTTGGCCGTTTCACCGGCAGTGCGTCGGCCTATATGCTCGATCGCGATCCGCTGGCGGCGTTGCTTCAACGCCATTTGCCGTTCGAGCAAATACAGGGGGCGATCGACAGCGGTGACCTGCACGCGCTCAGTATTTCCGCATCCGGGTACAGCAGTGGTGAGTCGGTCAATTTCTTTCAGGGAGTCGACAGCGTCAAGCCGTGGCGGCGTGCCCGCCGTATAGGCATGCGGTCGTCCATCGAGCTGGACCACCTGATGGCCTCTTCGGCCATCCCGTTTCTGTTCAAGGCCGTACCGATACATCGCGAGTTCTTCGGGGATGGGTCGATGCGTCAGCAGGCACCGATCTCACCGGCGCTACATCTCGGCGCCGAGCGCATTCTTGTCATCGGTGTGAACAAGGACCCGGCTGATGAGCCGGCACGTATCGAAACGCATGACTACCCGTCTCCGGCCCAGATAGCAGGTCATATTTTCAGCAGTATATTTCTGGACAGTCTCGATGCCGATCTGGAGCGTCTTGCCCGGATCAATACAACGCTGGAGGCAATACCACCCGCGCAGAGACAGGAACTCGGAATCAGGCTGCGCGAAGTAGAGACCCTTGTTGTATCCCCCAGCGAAGACCTTGGCGAAATTGCCGAGCGTCACGCCCATCACCTGCCGCGCATGCTGCGGTTTTTTCTCCGGGGAATAGGTGCCACCTCCCGGGGCGGCGCAAGCCTGGTGAGCTACCTGTTGTTCGAAAAGAGTTATTGTCAGGAACTCATTAGCCTGGGGTATGCCGACGCGATGCGACAAAAAGAGGCGCTAACCGACTTCTTGCTCTCGTGTGTTCAGGAGAAGTGATGCGAAGATGCCAGGACATCAACCAGTCAACCCGGGTCGGCGCCAGTTTACGCTAGGTGCTATGGTCAATTATGCTTGTCCGGCAGCGCACATAGATTCATGCCGCGACGCCTGCGACGCCCGATAACACTTGGAGGTTGTGCAATGAACAATGAACCCAGAATCACAGATGATGCCATGTACGGTCTGCTTCGAGAGGGCAATGTCGACAGCTTCAATAGCGAGCGGGCAAAAGGGGTCAAGTTTGACCTGGCGGGATGTGACTTCCGTGGCGTCAATCTGCGCGGCATGAACGCGGATGGCCTCGATCTTGCCAATTGTTATTTTCGGCAGGCAGATCTGCGCGGTCTGGATTTAAGCGGCGCCAATCTCGAAGGCGCCAGCATCCACGGCGCACGTATCTCTGGCGCGCTTTTTCCGATTGCGCTGAGTGCCCAGGAAATTACCTTGTCGCTGGTGCATGGTACGCGCATGCGCTATCCAAAGTAGCAACCCGGACTGGTATAAATACGGAGTATCATCATGAGACTGCAGACAATCGCTATCGTGGGCCCGCTGTTCCTGACTCTCTTTCCGCTCGTCCATGCGGGAGATGCTGACGTGTTGGGAAAATGGATTACCAGCGAGGGAAAGTCTCATATTGAAATTCGTCGATGCGACCAGGGTTTGTGCGGCAAAGTGGTATGGTTGCGTGATCCGGTTTATCCGGTCGACGACGAAAAAGGCATGGCCGGAAAGAAAAAGGTTGATCGCAACAACCCGGATCCGGCGTTGCGCAATAAACCGATACTCGGCTTGAATGTCCTCAGGGGTTTCCGGAACAACAGCGGCAACGTCTGGGAACACGGCAGCATCTACGATCCGCAAAACGGCAAGACCTACAAATGTAAATTAACGCTGACAAACCCGAAGCAGCTTGATGTCCGTGGTTTTATCGGTTTTTCCTGGATTGGTCGAACCACGACCTGGACGCGCTAGGTTAATTCACTTTTCGAATGCAAAGAGCCCTTGTCATCGCCGGACTGGTACTGTTACTGACCGGTTTGCTGTGGCCGTGGATTAGCAAGCTTGGGCTGGGAAGACTGCCGGGTGATCTGGTCGTTGAGCGGGAAAATACCAGGTTCTATTTCCCGATCACCACATCAATCCTGATCAGCCTGCTACTGAGTGTCATCCTTTGGCTATTTCGTAAATAGGAATTCACTGTGGAGGGAGCTGTGCAGCAACAGTCAATACTCTTACCCATGTTCGCATTGGTCGGACTGACCTTCCTGGTCTGGGTGCGGATGTACCACCTGCGAATCGGGTATTTGCGTAATAACCGAATCAATCCTGAAAAGTACAAGCTGCGCAAGGGGTTCGAAGGCACTCCGTCGTCAGTGATGGCAACATCAGATAACCTGATGAACCTGTTCGAAATGCCGGTGTTGTTCTATGCAGCCGTACTGACGCTTTATGTCACCCAGACAGTTGATCCGCTCTTTGTGTTAATGGCGTGGGCCTATGTTGCCCTGCGGATTATTCACAGTGGTATTCATGTGACCTACAATCGCGTGATACATCGATTTAGTGCATACGTTATCAGTACGCTGATATTGTGGTGTATCTGGGCAAGGCTGGGTTATTTCCTGATTCGTTAAAGGACTGCGGTTATGCGACTTAAAAATTTGTTACTCAATGCCTGTGGCAACGCCATCGGGCTGTGCCTGTTCTCGTTCCCGCTTGTCGTGGCTGGCGCTGATGAGGCGCTGACGAAAATGCTGCAGAATCGTATTGAACAGGTAAGGCAGGATTCCGGCGCGCTGAAAGCGGCGATGGCGCAGGGCAAGGAGGCAGCGGGTTTTTGCGTGCTCTGCCATGGCGAGAGCGGTAACTCGAGCAAGCCGGAAGTGCCGCACCTGGCGGGGCAGAACCCGGTTTACTTGCTGGATCAACTGGAGCGTTTCGGTGATGGCCGGCGTGATGATTACATCATGAGCCCTTTGGCAAAGAAACTAACACCGGATGAGAAGCTGGCCCTGGTAATTTACTACTCTAATCAGGAGCGACGCACCGAATTCTCGACGAGTATGGATCCGGCCCTGCTGGTACGAGGCCGGGAAATCTATGAGAAAAACTGCATTAGTTGTCACGGAGACGATGGTCGCGGCAAGGAAGGCTATGCTTATATCGCAGCGTTGCCAGAGAAATACATCGCCGGCACCTTGACCCGTTTTCGTGAACCGGATGGCCATCGTGTCAACGCGTTAATGGCTGCCGCGGCGAGCACGCTCAGCAACGACGATATCGATGCCCTGGCGGCATACCTGTCGAATCTCCGTTAGACCAGCATCGGTGCGAAGGGAGTAAACCGCATGATCAAACCAGCCTCGTACCGACTGTTGTCGCTTATCTGTTTACTGGTACCGCTGTTGAGCAATGCCGGCGACGCCCGGTCTCCGCTTCGTCTTCACCACGTCACCGCCAATGTCTACGCCATTATCGGGCCCCTGACAAACAGGACGAAAGAAAATCTGGGTAACAACGCCAGCTTCGGTTTCGTGGTAACGGATGCCGGCGTGGTGCTGATTGATTCCGGCGGTACCTACCAGGGGGCGCAGGCAATCCACCAGGCCATACAATCCGTCACCGACAAGCCGATACGCCTTGTGATCAACACGGGCGGCCAGGATCATCGCTGGTTGGGCAATAGTTACTTTAAAAAACAGGGCGCGCGCATTATCGCCTCCGCCGAGGCCGTGGCAGACCAGAAGGCACGTGTGCAGGATCAGTTGATCATGCTGGGAGTCCTGGTTGGCGACGAGGTGCTAAAGGGCACGAGCGATGTCTATGCCGACGAACTAATACAGAACCAGAAGGCCTTCAGCTTTGGCGGCACCCGATTTGAAGTCCGCCGCGGACATGCCCATACCCCGGGCGAGATGCTGGTCTGGTTGCCACAATCAAAGGTCATGTTCACCGGCGATACGGTTTATGTTGAGCGCATGCTTGGCGTAATCGATGTTTCCAGCAGCACCAAGTGGATACAGTCGTTTGAGACCATGGCCGGCTACAAGCCACATTATATTGTTCCGGGGCACGGCGACGTGACCACCCTGGAGCGTGCGCGCAAAGATACCTATGACTACCTGGTTTTCCTGCGCGACACGGTCAGGAAGTATGTTGAACTGGGCGGTACCGAAGGCGGTGTCGGACGCCTCGATCAGAGTCAATTCAGTTATCTGAAAAATTACGAGCTTCTCAAGGGGCGCAATGCTCAGCGCGTGTTTCAGGAACTGGAATGGGAGTAACATTCGCTCACATGATGTGCTAAAAAGCGGATCAATTTTCTGACAGCGAGAACCGACAGACTGACATGGCAAACACTCCCGGCAAAACGTATTTTGTAATCTCCGCGCTTGGCGATGACCGTCCAGGTATCGTGAACGATCTTTCCCGGGTAATTTTCGATTGCGGATGTAACATTGAAGACAGCCGTATGTCGGTACTTGGCGGTGAATTTGCCTTGATACTGATGACCTCAGGTAGCTGGGATGCCGTTGCCAAACTGGAGCAGCAGCTGCCATCGCTGGAAAAGAATCTGGGTCTGACCATTACCGCCAAACGCACCGAGACCCGGGCCGGCGGGCTGGGGCTGATTCCCTACGAGGTAGACGTCGTATCGATGGACCACCCTGGCATTGTGCATGATGTCGCCGATTTTTTCTCAAGCCGGGATATCAATATCGAAGAGATGAATACCGGTAGTTATGCCGCGGCCCACACCGGCACACCGATGTTTTCCCTGAAAATGACGGTCGCCGTCGCGTCCGACATTCCTTTGGCACAATTGCGCGACGAGTTTGCCGAGTTTTGTGACGACCTGAATCTGGATGCTGCGCTCGATCCTGCGGGCCGGTAGCGTTAGCTACTTTCCGCCCTTCAGTGTTTTGCTACCAGTTGGCGCGATTCTTGTATACAGCCAACCATGCTCGGGTTAATTGACCAGACATGTAGTTTTAGCACGATTCATTATAGCCAGATCCAATAGGGGAATTGTATGACGAAGAATCTAGTGCCAGCGGTATCAGTGGGCTTGACCCTGCTCTTTACAACACCGGTATTTGCCGATGAATGCGATTCGGTCAACGCATTCATCCAGCTTGGGCAGTCTGCCAGCAAGTGTGTGGCCGCAGTGCAGGCAAACAACAAGGAGGCGAAGGAAACGCTGCACAACTACCGGTACTGCAGCGAGGTGACGATGATTCGTGGTGCGATTGAAAAAAGTGTCGAAACGATGCCGGCAGAGAAAATCAATCAATGCGCGAACAAACGGCAGGGCGAATACACTGCGGCCGCGACAGCCTTACAAAAGATGTACCAGCTGGAATTGCGCCTGAAATAGATACGGATGCTTTGTGCAGGTAGCGACCGGTAAAGCCGGTCGCAGTATCACACCCGATCAACATCCTTGCTATCGAACAGGTGGTCCAGCCATAAATTGGCAATCCGTTCCTGCAGGCGATTCTGCGACAGGCGCTCATCGAGAGAGGTCAAATCCACAAGATCGATCGGCTCATCCTGCCATGAGCAGGCAAATACGGCCTTGGTTCGCTGGCCCGTTTCCGGGTCCACTTGCCATTGCAGGCACTGCGAGCAAACCCCTTTAAGCATGCACTGCATGCTGCTGTAGACTGATCCGGTAGCGACCGGGTTCCTGGTGAAATGTGGTTTCAACGCGCCGTGCCGCAGTTCCTGGATCACTTTCAACACACGATTGTCAGCAGTGATGTGAATATGGTCCACCTCTTCCAGCGGGATCGGTGGCGTGCCGTTGGTCAACTTCCCGGTGGCATACCGTACCAGCACGTCTTCCAGTTTTCCGGTGAAGGAGACGTCCTGTTTGCGCCGGGTCACAATCGGGTGGCCTTCATGCGTAATCCAGACGGCGGCATCGCTATACTGTTCAAGCTCATCCTGACAGAAGATTTCCTTACCGTGCGGGAACGTGACCATAAACAGGACACGATTTTTGGCCTCCTTGTAGGCTGGCCCCAGTGAGCGCATGGCGGCCGCCGCCAGCCAGTCGCCAACCACCAGAATGGTTTTGCCGACCGGTATTTGCGTGGCATTGCCACTCGGGCCCATGAGCACCACCGGGTCGCCCGTCTTGAAGGTTGAGCAGAGTCGGGTACTGGCACCGCGTTCACGAATTATCAGCGAAATCGTGCCCTTGTCTTTGTCTACCCGGGAACCGGTTAGCGCAATCGTCTCGGTCTGCAATCGTGTGCCATTCACTTCCGGCGAAATCGTCTCAAAGTTTTGCAAACGGAATATCTGTGCCGGCAGGTAGCGCTTGGCCGCCTGCGGCGCGTGCAGTAACAGCTCAACCACGTGCGGCGTATGGCGCTTGACGTCGAGCACCTTGGGCTGCAGCAGGAAGCGCATACGGGCGTTGAACTTCATGTATTCGTCTTCCTTGCCCCTGGCACTGGCGCGCTTGCCGAAGGTCTCTACGATCTTCGGATAGATGCGCATGCCGGAGGCCACCGCTTTGACAACATTGCCGTTGAATACCGGGTGGGTATCACCGATAAAACTCACGCGCTTGTCGTCGCGGTCATAGGAGGTGAAGGCACCAAAACCCGGATCCTTACAGTTTTTGACGACAGCGACCCGTTCCAGTTTGCCGTTCTTGAAAATGTTGGTCTGGTAGTTCTGGCCCTCCCGCTCGAATGTGCCGCGGTGTTCGAAGTAGTAGGCGATATTGGGTTTGGCGCCGGTGGCAACCAGAACCGTTTTCGCCGGTAGCTCCACCAGGTCACCCTTGAACTGCATGTTGCCCGCTGCGTCGGGTGCCATTCGCTCACACAGCAACGAATTCACCTGGCCGTTCTTGTCGAGCTTCGCGGCCTTGGGATACATACCTTCGGCGTAGTAAATGCCTTCCTCCATGGCCTTGATAATTTCTTCATGGTTACGCTTGTATGCGGGTGAATCCTGCATGCGGCGGCGATAAGCAACGGTGACACCGCCCCAGCGCTGCACCAGCATCTGGAAGTTGGGTTCCTCGCCAGCGTCGGCGGCACGTTTGCGTTCAAAGCGAACGGCGCGGCCATGTTCGACAAATTCTTCAAGAATCTCCAGCGACGTGACATCCAGCCGCTCTCTCACCTCTTCGCGGCCAAGTGACGCAGTTAACGTTTCGTAACGCTCAAGCAGTTTCTCCACCTGGGTAATGTAGTAGGCCTGTGCCTCGGTCGCGGCATCGATACCGGTCAGGCCACCGCCGATCACCACCGCTGGCAACCGCATTTGCAGATTTGCCAGCGAGGACTTTTTGGCAGCACCGGTTAATTGCAGGGCCATCAGGAAATCCGCGGCCATACGCATGCCCGGAGCAAGACTGCCCGGGATCGGCAGCGCCTGTGGCAGGCCGGCGCCGACGGCAATGGCGACGTGGTCGAAACCAATTTCCCAGGCCTCTTCCACGGTCAGGGTGCCGCCAAAGCGCACGCCGCCAAATACCTGGAAGTGCGGGCGACGCATCATGTTGAGATAGAGCAGGCGCAGGAAGTTCTTGTCCCAGCGCACGGTAATGCCGTATTCGGCAACACCACCGAAGCCAGCGAGTATCCGCGTATCCAGCTCCTCTTCTATTTTTTTGTAATCCTCAATCGGCTGGTCAATCAGCTCCCTGGATAGTGGCTCGATTTTCAATCCATCGACACCGACTACGGCGAATCCTTCCATTGTCAGGTGGTGGGCCAGGGTAAAGCCCGCCGGGCCCATACCGGTAATCAGTACTTTCAGGCCGTTATAGGGCTTGGGTAAATACTGGGTTCTGCGTAACGGATTCCAGCGAGTTAACAGATCATAGATCTCGACGCCCCAGGGCAATGCCAGCACGTCGGTTAGCGCACGGGTTTCGATTTCGGGAATGTTGACCGGATTCTGTTTCTGGTAAACGCAGGCCTTCATGCAGTCGTTGCAGATACGGTGGCCGGTGGCCGGGCACATGGGATTGTCGACCATAATAATTGCCAGCGCACCGAGCGAGCGACCTTCCTTTTTCAGGCTGTGCATCTCCGAGATCTTTTCATCAAGCGGGCAACCGTCAAGTTCGACGCCGAGCGGATTGATCTTGATGCCCTTGTCGGGTTCCCCCTTTTTCACCGGGAAACCCTTGGAGCAGAAGTCACCATCATGATCGTGGCAATAAATGCAGTAATCGACTTCGGCCTGAATCTGGCGCTGGCTCATACGGCGGTCAGTAAGCTTGAAGCCATCCCGATGACGACGCATGGCGCGCGGGATGGCAACGTAATGCGGCTTGCTGCTATTAACCGGTTCGGTCGGGACCAGCGCATTGTGGTCAACCGGTTTTGGAAGGTCAAAACTGACCCAGCCGGCGGTGGCCGCCCTGCCTTCCGGTGTTGTCAGAGCCCGGATGCACCAGCGCGTCAACATCTCGATTTCCTGCTCGAAGCTCCTGGTATCTTCGAGCAAGCGCTGACCGAATTTGCTAATGCCAAGTTCGCGGTCCTCGTTTCCAAGGCCCGCCTGGCGTATCGTCTTCATTAGCCATTCGTCGAGTTTGGCGAAACTTTCCTCGACATCATTTTTCAGCAGGCGTCGACGGGCGCGGCGCAGAACGAAAAGTTTCTTGAATTCAAATATAGGGTCGTCCGCGACGGTGTCCTGGCGCAGTTTCTGCAAGGCCTTCTGAACACCGAAGAATTCACCGATAAAGTCTTCCAGCACCCGACCACTGGCGATCAACAGTTCGCTGATTTCCTGGTCGCTAAATTCCTTTTTCCCCTGCCGGTAGGCGTGCAGGTTTTTATGGACAGCGGCATCGTCGCTGGCCAGGCGCTCGAAAAACGCCTGATCCAGGCGGTTGAGTCCATCGATTTCAAACAGGTCTTCGTAGGTGAAGCCGGCCAGGCCTAGTTTTAATTTCGCCATGGGTCGTTTTTCTTATTCCGTCAGATTGTCGGGATGCCCGTCCCTGAAGGCGGTAATTGTAATCGGCTTGCACGCTATTCGCACGGTTTACCTGCCAAAAATCGGGGTTTGAATGTGCTTCAGGGGGGGGGAACAAAAAACCACGCCAGCAGAATGACTGGCGTGGCCAAGCAGGAGGCTATCTTTACTTACTTACCCTTGTTGCTATTAATCCCGAGCATGGCAAATATCGGGCACCAACTAATGGCGGCAGTGGCGATCAGCACCGCCCCGGCGAGCCCGACCCAGCGGACCGGACCCTCGAGAAAATAGATCAGGCTCAATAAGGCGACACCCAGAACGACCCGGATGACTTTATCGACGCTACCAACATTCTGGTTCATACATTTTCCTTTCTGCAAGAATTCGCGAAATGGTACCAGCACTGCGCCTGATTCAATTTGACCCAAATCAAAAAGGGGTGTGGCTGAAAGCACACACCCCGGGAAGACGAATTGCCGAATCCGGCTATCGACGGGTGGTCTCAGGTGTCGTTTTTGACCCGGATACCCAGCGCCAGGTAAGTCGGGCACAGGCCAAGTAAACCGGTAGCGAGTGGCAAGATGCCTACCAGCCCGAACCAGCGAATCTCGGTCTCGACCAGGTAGGCGATGGC
>Ga0209536_100003675_pt1 | contig 24541 bp, 21 predicted proteins | sample DeeMarSeWOR28_12_FD_187461 | JGI IMG/M metagenome (GOLD analysis project Ga0209536, IMG submission 187461) | Marine sediment microbial communities from White Oak River estuary, North Carolina - WOR-2-8_12 (SPAdes) (version 2) | ecosystem: Environmental > Aquatic > Marine > Intertidal zone >...
AACGGGAACTTAGCGAGCGCCTTGGCAACCGCCCGTCCGATGGCGGGTTCTATATCCGGTCGGACTGTAACCAGTGGTGGTACCGGATCGGTGAGGTGTCGTGCTATGATCGCCCGGGCGTTGGGACCGACGAACGGAGGTTGGCCGGCCAGCATCTCATACAGGACGCAGGCGAGGCTGTATTGGTCACTACGGCCATCGATGTCCCTCTCGCCGGCCGCTTGTTCCGGACTCATGAACTCTGGCGTACCCAGATAGACCCCCGTCTCCGTGAATCGCTCACCTCCGGCAATGCCGGCCGACAGAGCAATCCCGAAGTCCACCAGCCAAGCATGACCTGCCTCGAGCAAGATGTTGCCTGGCTTGATGTCCCGGTGGACCACGCCGCGTCCGTGCGCGTAGTTCAGCGCGTCGGCTACACCTCTCGTGATTCGCAACGCGTAATCCAGGGGTAGCTGACCCTCCCGGTCGAGCCGGTCGCGCAATGACTCGCCTTCGACGAACGGCATCACGTAGAGGAGAAGTCCGGCCACTTCACCAGAGTCGTACAAGGGCAGGATGTTGGGATGGTTGAGCTGAGCTATGATCCGGATCTCTCGCAGGAAGCGACCGCGTCCAATGGCCGCGGTGACGTCGGGCCGCAAAACCTTGATCGCCACCCTGCGGTCGTGCTTCAAGTCGTCCGCCACATAGACGGTGGCCATTCCGCCGGTGCCGACTTCGTCCACGATCGCATAACGACCGGTCAGCGCAGTCTTCAGTTCCCGCAGCTCGTCCGCCATAGCGTCTGAAAGATAGCATGTGATATTGTGCTCACGTGACCGGCCCCGTATCCATGCGGTCCCGCGTCAGGACCATGACGTAGGCAGCGCTAGGCACTGTAAGTCCTGCAGTTCTTGCGCTCGAGGGTTGCCTTTGGGCGTATCGGCGAGTAACAATGTTCGGGGACCACGCGAGGCACCAGCAGCGGGTCACCTCGGGACTCGTGACCGGTGCCGAAAGATGCTACTTCCTGGGGATCAACGATGGCAAAACTGTACGTGTCAAACAAGGATGAGTCTGTCCGGATGTTTCGTAGTCAGGTGCTCGAGCGGTTCACCCACGTTCATCACTCGGTGCCGCTGATACTCTTCGTTCCGCTCGTCGGGTATCTGCTCTATTCGACGTATCGTCAGGGGGTGGGAATCGGCCGAGCCATGTTGCTGTTCGCAGTCGGGGTGGCTATCTGGTCGATCGTAGAGTATGTGGTGCACCGCTTCGGCTTTCACGTGTCCCGGGACGCCGAAATCAAGGTGCAGGACACAGTGGACGATTTGGATCCGGATCAGCCAGCCCTGGCCGCCATCACGGAACTAGAACAACTCCGCTACTTTTTGGCTCACGGTGTACACCACACGCATCCCAATGACTCGAAACGCCTCGTCATGCCTCCGGTTGTGAGCATCCCACTAGCCATCGTCTTCTACTGGATCTTCAGAGCCGGGTTTGGACCAGTTGACATGCTTCCGGCGTTCGCCGGGCTGGTCACGGGGTACCTGCTCTACGACATGACCCACTATGCTGTGCATCATGTGAGGCCGCGAACCCGGCTGGGACGATACTTGAAGAAGCACCACTTTCGTCATCATTATATGGATCCACGAAAGAACTACGGCGTCAGTTCGCCGATTTGGGACGTACTATGGGGTACGCTCAATCGGACTGTGGGAGCGGAAGCAGGGCCCGAATCCGAGGAGGCACGCGCCTCGTAGCCACCACCCGGATCACAAATACAGCCACAGGAAAATCACCGGGACGAGGATACCGGCTCCCGTCAGCCAAGCCCCTCTCCCGGTTATCCCCTTCCTTCCCTTCAACACAAACAAACCAGTCACAGCGAGGATGACCAAAGCAACGGCATAGACGTCCGCCGCGAACGTCCAGAGTCTCCTGGCGTGGTTCAAGTGCAGGAAGTTGGCCTCGCGCAGGAGCACTCTGCTCTTGACACTCTCGCGCAGCACGGCGCCGCTCGACAGCTCCACGTAGACCACAGTTCCGTCATCCATGAACAGCTGAAGCGAATCGGGATCGGGCCTGAACATGCTTCGCAATGAGCCCGTCTCTCCAACGCGAGCTAGCATGTCGTCAATTGCACCGGGCGATGATAGATCGATGGCCGTTACCGGACCGATGTTGGATGCGATGCTGGTGATCTTGAAGTTGGGGTTCCAGTCCCTGATGTGATTGACCGCGACCCCGGATACGGCATATACAACCGTCAGGCCGACGCATAAATAGCCCAGGTCACGGTGGATGATGTTATTCCACTTGCGCCACTTGAACCGTCGAGTTGCCACGGGGAACCCGGCTAGTTGTCTATTACAGCGCCGATTCCTCTGAGTTGATAGTAGGTCGTCGGGCCGGTAATGGAAGCGGGATCGAACTCGAGCCCGTACTCCTCGGCGTGGTGTTTGGCTTGCTCGATTGCCTCCTCCAAGCTGAGTGCCACTTCCTCTACGATCCCCTCCACGACCGCACGCTGCCCTCTTGCACTCATCGGGAACACGATCACCCCGTCCTCTACCTTCACCCTGATCTTCTCGAATTCCTTATCGCTGCCGAGCTCCAACCAGCAGCCACGCATTTCGCATACTTCGACCACAGTGCCGGTCACGAGTACACGCTCCCCAATGTAATCCGCTGGGTTTGCCAGAATCGCCGACACAAGCGTGGTGTCGCTGAGCGTTAGCTCGTCGCCGTAGACCGTCGAACCTGTCTCCGCCATACCGCATGCCGCCAGCAGGACCACGGTCGCCAGAGAAGTGGGTGTCATTAACCGTGTTGTCATTTCAATACCATTTGTTTTGCAGGAATGACGTCGAAGTGGAATCTTCGCTGACCAATCAGTCCGTTTCAGACAAGCTATCAGTTTAACCGGCCACCAGCCGATCGTAATGCAAATCTTCATTAAGGAACCTTCACTGCCGCAGGCCAATCGAACGTCAGTCGTGCAGTATTCTCTCCGGCGGGTCATCCAAGTCGTCGAATTGCCCCGAACGAACGGCGAGAACGAAGAGCACGACGAAAATTGCTCCGAGAAAGACCGCGATCGGCAGCAAGAAGAGTACAGCATTCATTGGATCTGCCTCCGAACAACTGCCTCTACGCGCGCAGAGCCCCATATCACCATAGCACTCGAAAGCGGCATCAGCACCGCTGCGACCAGTGGGTTGACGAACCCAATGGCAGCCGCAGAGACTGCCAGAACATTATACGCAATCGATCTCATCTGATTCAACCGGATGGCGCGCGTGCAAGCTCGCGCTGCCACGAAGCCGGTAGGTAGAGGATTGAGGCTCGCTGCAGAGATCACTCCGTCGGCGACCAGCACGCTACTCGCCGCGCCGCTGCCCATTGCCACCCCCACATCAGCCTGAGCCAGCGCCGGACCATCATTGATCCCGTCGCCGCCGAACAAGACTCGATGGCCTTCGCTCTGCTTGGCCCTGACCCACTCCGCTTTCGCACTGGGGTCGATGCGAGGGACCACTGCTTTGACTCCTATCTCCCACCCGATGCGCCGCGCGACCCCCTCGTGGTCACCGGTCAGCAGTGCGATCTCCAGTCCGAGCTGCTTGAGTTGGGCGATCGCCCTGGCTGAGTCGGGTCGCACCGCATCCCCCAAAAGGATCACGGCGGTGCGGCCATGTTCATCCAGCACCAATACTTGACTCGCCTCTCCGGCATGCAATCGCCACAGCTTCCCCGCGACACGTCCCGATATCCCGACTCCAGGAGTTTCCACTACGTCAGTCCCTCGGGGCAACGGGATGCCTCGGCGTCCAGCTTCGTCCACGATCGCTCTGGCGATCGGATGGTTGCTGTATCGCTCAAGACCGGCCGCAACCCGCAGCGTCTCATCTTCGGCCTGTAGCACCGTGAGAGCCCCCTTGGTCACGGTCCCCGTCTTGTCCAGTGCCACCGTGTCGACATCCACGAGATCGAGCAGGCCATCGGCCGAGCGGAATAGCAACCCTCTTCTTGCGGCGGCTCCCAAGCCTGCGGCGGCGGCGAGAGGTCGCGAAAGGGCAAGCGCGCATGGGCAGGCTACCACCAGCACCGCAACAGCCTTGGGTATTGCCGCACCCAATCCCGCGATGACCACCCAAGTCGTGAAGGTCGCAGCGGCCACTAGCAGAGTGCCGGCGGTGAACCATGGTGCAATCCGGTCCGCCGAGGTGGGTCTCGCGCCTCGGTCCGCCGCCGACCTCAACTGTTCAGCCATCTGCTGCAACACGGTGTCCCGCCCGACGGCGCTGACCGTGACCGCCACCGCTCCGTCCAACAACACCGATCCCGCCACGACTTCCGCTCCCGGCCCAAGCTCCACCGGTTCGGACTCGCCCGTGATCAGAGCCATCCGAACCCGACCGCTGCCGGCTGAGACCATCCCGTCCGCGGCGAGCTCCTCTCCGGCGCCTACGTCGATGATGTCTCCCGGGTGCAGCGCGTCAGCCCGAACGGTCTCTACCCCGTCGGCCGTCGCCCGGCGTGCCGATGTAGGTACCGACGCAGCCAAAGAGAGCGCGGCTTCAGCGGCGCGTCGTCTGCCGCGCGACTCCAGCATCCGCCCGGCCAGCAATAGCGCCACGAGCATTGCGAGTGAATCCAAGTATGCGTGGCCATTAGCGATTGTTGCTGCGAAGCCTTGCGCATAGAGCACCACCACGCCGATGGCAATCGGTGCGTCCATATGCAGCACACCGTTCCGCAGTCCTGTCATCGCCCCTGCGTAGAAGGGCGCCGCACACCACAGTGCGACAGGTGTCGCCAAGACCAGGGAACCCCACTGGAACAGCACCACGAATCGGGGGTCCATGGAGCTCCACCATCCGGCATAGAGCGCGGCTGACATCATCATGATGTTGGCAGCCGCAAAAGCGGCCACGCCCAGTCGCAGCAGTAGGTCGCGATCCAACTGCGCCTCCTCGCCCAACAAACGCGGACGATAGCCCAGCGTCGCGATCCGACCAGCTATTTCAGCCAGCCTGGTGCGCTGCGGATCCCATCTGAGTGAACAACGACCGGTGGCATAGCTCACCGTCGCCGCAACTACACCGGGCGTGCTCTGCAGCAAGTGTTCGGTCACCCAAACGCACGATGCACAGCGCAGGCCGTCGATCATTAGTTTTGTCGCAGCCACACCCGACTGGTCGGATACGACAGGGACGGCATCCCAGCCATCGTCCAACGACCGCGAGCGCGGCGCGAACTTGCTGCGCTCTTCATAGTACTTCTGGAGCCCCGCCCCCCGAATCAGTGCCGCAGCCAGCTCACAGCCGGTGCAACAGTAGACATCCACCGATCCCTCGACGGCGGTGCCACAGTGAGGACAGCGACCGGTCTTCGCCCGCGCGGTCTTGGATGGAGAGGAGCTAGCGCGCTTCGCTCTGGTAAGAAGGGACAACTTCGTCAGCTCCCGAAACGGCGATGTATATGAAGGCCAGGTTGACGAGAATCATCACCAGCAGACCGATGGCAATCCCAATCGGCCAGCGCCAGTCATCGCGCCGTCGTTGCTGTTCCAATCTCTGCTCCCGTTTTGAAGGTGGCGGCCACCACCAACTCACCATGAGGTGAAGAGACGTATACCCGAATCGGGATCGTGCGTTGTAGATCACCACTCACGGGCAAACGAACGACCAGTGGCACGGTGCGACTGGCCCGAGACGCCAATTCCAAGTCTTGGGCTACGACTTCAGCACCCGTCAGGCCGTCCACGCGGACCCGGTAGAGAACCGGTTCACCTCCAGCATTGTTGTTTGTCACCTTGAGTAGATACGTGTTCCGTACGAATCCGTCAGCGTCGATCGTGTACAGGGATCCGGGTGCGCGATTGACTGTAGCCTCGAACGGCACTCGACCCCTGACCATAGCCGCACCCACCACAACCAACCCGGCGAGCATCGCCGCGTAAGCCACGGTGCGCCCACGGACCAGCCGCGGTGTCCTACCTTCCAACCGCGCCACACTGGTGTAGTCCACCAATGTTGGGTGGTCCAGTCTCTCCATCACACTCACGCAGGCGTCGATACACCGGGCACACGCAATGCACTCTAGTTGAAATCCGTCGCGAATGTCGATGCCCGCAGGGCAAACAACAACACACTTGCCGCAGTCGATGCAGCGCCCATCCCCCGCCGCGTCCTTACCACCGCGGGGCTCGCCCCTGTCCGGCAAGTACGATATCTGCAGCGTTTCGTCATCGGTGAGTGCTCCTTGGAACCGCGCATAAGGGCACAGGTAGTTACAGAACTGTTCCCTAAACCAGGCAAAATCCAGAAACCAAAGGACAGTGGAGATGGCAACAAGCGCATACTCTACCCGACCGCCATTCAAGGTCCAAAGGTCTCTCGCTCCGGCGAAATAGCTCATCAGCGCCATCGATACGATGAGGGACACCACGAGAAACACTGCCCATTTTGCAGCTTTCCGCCAAGCCAGATCAAAGGAGAATCCCGCTCGTTCCCGCCGCAAGCGCCGACTGCGATCTCCCTCTATCCACTTTTCGATCGGACGGATCCACGCTTCCAGAAACACGGTCTGCGGACAGGCGTAGCCACACCACAAGCGACCAAACAATGATGTCACGAAAAACAGCGTGAAAGCGACAAATAGTAGAATGATGAGGAGAAAGATCGTGTCGGCCGCAGTGAATACGGCACCGAGAACGAATAGCTGCCGTGTCTGCAGATCAAACAAGAGCGCCGGACTGCCGTTTACGGTGATCCACGGCAGGATGAAGAGCGCTATGTGAAGAGCAACAAACGTCCAACGACGGATGGTAGTGAACTTGCCTTCAACCGATTGAACGTAGATCCACTGCCTCGAGCCCGAGAAACCGACCACAATCTCTCCTTCAGGTCACTCCGGAGACGGAGAGACTCCACCCGGCTCGCGCCCCAAGGCAGCGGCATTCTTCGCGATCACGTACGCCGCAACCCGATTGACCTGTTCGGCACCGATCACAGGTCCCCACGGAACCATACCCTTGTCCGGCACGCCGTTGGTGATGGTGCTGATTATGTCTTCGGGAGTCCCACCGTGAATCCACTCGTCGTCCAACAGGTTGGGGCCGATGCCACCCATGAGATTTGCACCGTGGCACGCAACACAGTAGGTCTGGAATATTCCCTCGCCTTCAGCGACCGCCTCGGCCGTGAAAGCCAGCGACGCTTCCGCTTCTCCTCCCGCAGCCGGCGCAGGCCACCGTTCCTGTGCCTCCGCCAGCTCTTGCGCCAGCGCGGCCTGTGGCGAGCGCTCCGCGATAAAGTGGTAGTGAACCAAATACGCAAATGACCAGATGATGGTCAGCCAAAAGAGTCCTAACCACCAGTCCGGCAGCGGATTATCGTATTCCTGAATGCCGTCGGCCTCATCTTCGTGGCCGAGGATCTGGTCTCTCTCGACTTCTTGCTTCACTGGTCGCCTCCATCGGAAAGCGGCATGCGGGCCGCTTCCTCGAACTTCTCTTTGTTCTTGGGAGAGAAAGCCCACCACGTCCACCCGATGAACCATACTGTGAAGAACACGGTGACGAGCCCGGCTAGCCAACCAAGCGAAATCGATTCGGCTGCCGTCTGCAACAACGGGTTCACCGCGCAGCCTCCGTTGGACTCGTGAGACCTTGCTCGATGGCTCTCCTGCCATCCCTGCCCAGTCGTTGGAGATACGCGATTAGAGCTACTATCTCACGATCTGGTTCCGACTGTATTCCCGCTTCAGCCAGACGTAGCACGATACCGTCTGCCTGCCTGCGAATGATCGCAGTTACGTTGGCCACATCTTGGTCCGAGTAGGGGGTTCCTACCCTCCTGAGCGCCTTGACGGACGCGGCCACGTCTTCAGCGTCTATCGTGCGCTCGAGCAGCCATGGATACAGCGGCATAACACTTCCCGGCGTCGTGCTGCGCGGGTCGCGCATGTGCTCGTAATGCCACGCGTCGGGATACTTGCCACCAACGCGATGGATATCCGGACCGATTCGTCGCGATCCCAGCAGGAAGGGCCGGTCATAACGGTACTCTCCCGCCCGCGACCATTCGCCATAACGCAGCAGTTCAGCACGCATGGGGCGAACCCACTGAGAGTGACAGACGTAGCATCCCTCCCGAATGTAGATGTCCCGTCCAGCCACCTCGAGCGGCGTGTAGGGCGCCACCCAGTCGGGCCGCTCGGGACCGGCAGTCGCAGTGAACATGGGCACGATCTCCACGATACCACCGACGGAGATCGCCAGCGTGGTCACGATCGTGAACAAGCCGACCTTACTCTCCAGTACCCGCCGATGGAACTTCTGATCGCTCGACCTATGCGTCTGGTCCATGAAAGCTTCCTCGCTTCAAGAAACTGCTGCTGCGGCAGAAGGTGCCTGGGCTTCCGACCGGCCGGTCGCAATCGTGCGAATCAAGTTCCACGACATCATGAGCGCGCCAGTGAGGTACAGCACTCCCCCTGCCAAGCGCATCCAGTAGAACGGATCGAGTCGGTTTACTATGTCCATGAAGGCGGGACTGGCAAGCAAGCCCTGATCGTTTACTGCACGCCATATCAATCCTTCCATCAAGCCCGCCGCCCACATGGATACCGTGTAGAGTACGATTCCGACGGTCGCCAGCCAAAAATGAGTCGTCGCCATGTTGGGATACGCGAGTTCGCGCTTCCACAACCGGGGCACCAGCCAGTAGAGCGTACCGAACGTCATCATGCCAACCCAGCCCAGTGCACCACTGTGCACGTGACCGATTACCCAGTTGGTGAAGTGCGCCAAACCGTTCACCGATCTGATCGCCATCATCGGTCCCTCAAACGTTGACATCCCGTAGAAACTCACCGCCACAACGAAGAACTTGAGGACCGGATCGGTTCGCACTCGGTGCCAGGCACCACGCAACGTGAGCAGTCCATTGAGCATGCCGCCCCAGGACGGAGCCAGCAACATGATACTGAAGATCATTCCCAATGTCTGGGCCCAATCTGGCAGGCCCGAGTACAGCAGATGGTGGGGTCCCGTCCATATATAGAGAAACACCAAAGCCCAGAAATGCACTATTGACAGCCGATAGCTATACACCGGCCGCTCGGCGGCTCGTGGCAAGAAGTAATACATGAGCCCGAGAAATGGAGTGGTAAGGAAGAACCCAACGGCGTTGTGGCCGTACCACCATTGGACCAAGGCATCCGTCATCCCCGAGTACAGCGGGTACGAGCGAAACAGGGTGGCTGGAATGGCCAGACTATTGACGATGTGGAGAACCGCAATCGTGATCACGAAAGATATGTAGAACCAGATCGCCACATATATGTGCTTGACCTTCCGAGTCGCGAGCGTGCCAAAGAAGTTGACCGCGAAGACTACCCAAACCACTGTGATCAACACATCGATCGGCCAAGCTAACTCCGCATACTCCTTGGATTGTGTCATTCCCAGCGGCAGCGTCACTGCTGCCAGCACTATTATCAATTGCCAACCCCAGAAGTGAAGCCGCGACAGCATGTCGTTCCACATGCGCGTCTTCAACAGCCGCTGCATCGAGTAGTAGATCCCTGCAAAACAGATGTTGCCCGCAAATGCGAAGATCACCGCGTTGGTGTGCAACGGGCGCAGGCGGCCAAACGTCGTCCATGGCAAACCGAGATTGGCCGGCCACCAGGCAAGCTGCAGCGCGATCACGACTCCCACGAGCATCCCAACGACACCCCACAACACGGTGGCACCGAAGAACATGCGGACCACGTCGTCGTCGTAGACGGACTCGTCCACTCTGGTCGGATTAGTATATTGCATTGGGTTGATAGGTCTGGCAGTTGGAGGTTTGAGATCCGATTGCGACTCCCGAACCGCAGCGGGTGGCACTGTCACAGCGGTCACGAGCAATTTCGCCTGCCCTGTTCCGCGTTTGCTCTGTACCACACCGAGAGGGCAATATAACGATGCGAGCGGAATTGGTAAGGCCGCCGAACGTGGGTTTTGGGCGATGATTGCGGCCGTCGCCGCGGCGCTTGTCGCTGGATTGATCGGCAGCCTGCACTGCATCGGAATGTGTGGCGGATTCGCTATCCTCTGCGGGCGGAGGATACCGGATACAGCCTTGTGGCACGCTGGTCGCCTAACGACATACGCGATGCTCGGGACACTGGCTGGTACGTTTGGATCCATGGTGCCCGGACCATCTTGGCTCGCCGCGGTCATTTCTGTGGGACTGATGGTGTGGTTCTCGGCCGCACTCGCCGGTTTGGTGCCAGAACCCCGTCTAGTGATTCCCGGACTCAAGAGACTGGGTTTGGCAATGGCCGGGAATCGCGGTCTGCTCACACGTTACGGTTTCGGGGTTGCCGTTGGACTGCTGCCATGCGGCCTCGTGTACGCTGCGCTGGCTGTTCCCGTTGCGATCGCCAATCCCGCTTGGGGGGCCCTGGCAATGCTTGCCTTCGGCATCGGCACGGTGCCGGCGCTCTCCGTCGTAGCTCTCGGTGTCCAGCGCGTGGTCGCGCGCGACATCCGGCTCCGCCGCCTCGTGGCAGCCGGCGTACTGATTGCGGGACTCTGGTCGATCGGCTTGCGGCAAGGCCTCGTCGGTGAACATGCAATGCATGGCGGCGACCATTCCGAGATACGCCACGAGATGGCACCGGGAGACAGCGGAACGTAGGACTAGCCCCCTGGAATAGCCGGTTATCGGACCTTCGCCGCGTACAGCGAGGCGCCACCATGGTACAGGGTGAGCCCGTTGACCGTTCCATCATCAGCGACATCGAACGTGATTTGTGCCTCAACGACTTCGACAAAGAAGTGCGTTTCAGAGGTGGCAACGAGTTCGACCTTGCCCTGTCCGGTCGCTTGTCCCAGGAGCACGCCGTCCTCGAACGTGATCTTGATGGTCAAGTCGGAACGGAGCTCATAATCTCCCGCATAGCGGAGGAGTACCTCCGGCGATACCGTCACCGCATCACCCAGACCTGCATCCAGCTCCACACCGAGCTGTGCCAGCATCCTCTTACCATTCTCATTGCTGGGATTGAGCTCGACTGATTTCCGGTAGTTGGCAGCCGCCCCCGCGGTATCGGCCGCCCGCAGCAGGGCCTCTGCTAGGCTGTCGTATGTGTTGAAGGAATCGGGATACGCTTCCACATTCAGCTCCAGCAAGGTGGTTGCTGTGGCTATATCGCCTTCGTCCAGGTAGTGGTATCCCAGTGCGTTCAGCTCCGCCTGACCAAAATCGTAATCCTCCGACCCTGCCGCCTTCAGCTCACTATACCGCTGCACCGCCGCCTCGATCCCACGTTCCTCGATGATCTTGAGAAGGGTCTCAGCGACCGAGTGCTTCGCTCGCACAGCGGGCTCACCGTAAAGGATGTTCACAATGCCTTGTTGCACGGCGGTAACCTTGCTGCCCTCGGTGTTGTCCATGACGATGACCGTGTAGCCGTCATCCACCAACCGCCAGAATCCGGTGATGAAGCCGTTGATGCCCCCACCGTGCTCCACCAGCTTCACTTTCTTGCCGTCATTCCCGATCGGCAGGTCTCGGATTACCCAGCCGTAGCCATAATTCTGGAGATGAGGCGTGAACATCGACTCCGCAGAGTGTGGCTCCGCGAACACTTCGCCCGCACGAAGTAATTGGTCCCACTTGAAGAGATCTCTCGGCGTGGAATACAGTGATCCTGCCGCATAGGGCAGCGACATGTCGAGGTATTCAGCGTTCTCATATCCCGTAAGGGTTTTGGCGTAGCCGGAGGCCCGCCTTTGGATGATCTCCTGGTTGTGGTCGTATCCGGTATCTTCGAGACCGAGAGGATCGAGAACCATCTGGCGCAGCACTTCATGGAAAGGCAGACCGGTTACGTGCTCGATGATCACTCCTAGAAGGAAGTACCCCGAGTTGTTGTAACGGAAGGTCGTTCCGGGCTCGAACTCCAGTTCCATTCCTGAGAACACGGTCACGAACGAATCCGGTGTAAAGGGATTACGCATGTACTGCGTCTGAAAGTCCGGGAACCCGGTGTAGCTCGGAATCCCGCTGGAGTGAGTGAGCAGGTGATGGATCGTGATCCTATCACCGGTCTCCCTGGGGTAGTCGGGCAGATAATCAGTGATTTTTCCATCGAGTCGCAGCTTGCCTTCTTCAACCAGCTTCAGGATCACTGTGGCAGTGAACTGCTTGGTGACCGAACCGACACGAAACTTCGTATCGGGCGTGTTGGGAATGCCCCAGTCCATGTTGGCGAGCCCGAATCCGGCTTCGTAGACTACGCTGTCGAGCTTTCCGACCAACACTGCGCCGTTGAACTGCCGCAACTGGTGGTACTGCGATATGAAGTCGTCGATCTGAACAGCTACATCCTGCGCCCGTAATGTTTGCAGGGCAGCTGCGGCCAGCGACACAGCCACGATAAGTGATTTGATGGGGGACCCGCGGCCAACTCGCATATCTGCCTCCAGATGAGGTGTTGGTCACTACTCCAAGACGCCGACTAATCAAACGGTTCCGACCACGGCTGCGAGCATCGCATGGTCACCGCGGTGGCGCCGAACCACACGACGACGTTCTCGCCGAGTAAGTGACGGCCGTTATGAGCCACGCTCCATTCTGACGAACCAAGTGAAACGCGTCATGGCCGCAGTGGCTGAACTCCGTACCGATGTAAAAATCATACGGGGCCCACAGGGTCGCGATATCTCCGGCAATCCTGACTTCAGGATCCCACATCCGTTCGGTCAGTGTGTCACCGGCCATCGCGATTCTGTCGAGGAATTCAGCCGCTGTCGAACTGGTGATACGGCTATCCCCGCCAGTTGCTCTGACCGAGACCAGGCGCGCGTTGGGATCGAGTAGCCTTGACAATAGAGCCGTATCACGCTGTTGCATACCACTGAATAACTGCTCGACCACGTCCACGATCTCCAACCGTTCCCGTGACAGATCAGCCTCAGCGGGAGCACCCTGGGGCCCAACGCATGCTAGCATTGCTGCGCCGACCAGCAGGAACCGCCACGAGCTTGCGGGTTTCATGATTCCCCCAGCGTGTGTTCTTCTAAGATCATGGTTTGCGTGGGCAACGGCAGGTCGTCAGAGCTGCCAAGGCCGCATTCTTCCGAAATCAGGCGCGGCCTTCGCTGCAACGAGCCGCTAGCTAGTCCGCCGGTGTAACCGCTTCTGCCTCAATCTGTCCCCCAGGCAACTCTGTCCGCCCGTGCTGCTTCACCAGCTCTATCAGCCGATCCATCAGAGCGGTGAGTTTCTCCGAGCGTTGCCGCATCTCGCGCTTGAAGGATCTCCGCGCAGCCCAGTAGGCTCCGCTGAAAATGCTCCCCGATGCGGTGAGTGCGGCAATCACTGTGGCCAGGGTCGTAGCACCCAAACCGTCGACAATGGCGCCCGTGATACCAATGCTTATCAGGCTGAACAGCGTGATGGGAATCATGACGACCGCACTGGGAGTCCCCTCTTGGTCCAAGATACGAACTCTGGTTCTCCCACCTTTGGGGCTCACCAGTATCTGGGCCTTGCGGCGGACACTCTTGGGCGAGGAACTCCAGGACAGAGCCGTGCCGAGCGTCTCGTTGATCTGACCGACTTCGCCCAGGCTCACTCTGATTTCCTCGAGCAGATCGGCGTACGCCGCTTCCGAGATCTCGCAATCGACAAACCGTTCGAATTCCAGCTGCGGCCGTAGTCCTAGGATCCCCCCCCGGGTCATTTCCGTTGCCGTGCCTTCCAAAGCTGCGGCTGCATCACGGACTTGGCCGGGTGCGATTCCTACCTCCGCGGCAATCCGCTGCACGCTTGCCAGCGACAACCCCTCGTCACCGTCCGGCTCCTTTGCCTGAACGTCTGCCGCGCGCCTCACTATATCGCGGACTCGCTCGTGCTGGTACAGCGTCGTGCTCTCGAGACTCCGATTCAAAGCCTGCACGAAGTCGTTGGGCGTCGCATAGCGCTGTTCCGGACGTGAAGCCATTGCCTTGACTAGTGTCTGTTCGATGGCCCCGGGCAGTCGATCTAGCCTCTCACGGTGATTTGGAAGCGCGTCAATGAAGTGAAGCAGTGCAACTGCCTTATCAGACGGCCACATCCCGGGAGTCTCACCTACCAGCATCTCATAGACGACGCACGCCAAGCTGTAGATGTCCGAGGATTCGTCCAAGTCTGTCCGCCCGGCTGCCTGCTCCGGACTCATGTATCCGAACGTGCCCAACGCGAAACCGGATCGAGTGAGATTATCGGTTCCGGCGGTTATCACCGCCTTGGCGATCCCGAAATCGGTCACCACTGCATGGCCTTCTGACAACAGGATGTTCTCCGGCTTGATGTCACGGTGCACTACGCCCTTGCGGTGTGCGTAGCTCAGAGCATCAGCCACCTCCGTGCCAATTGCCACTGCCTTGCCAGGCTTCAGGGTGCCGTCCCTGTTCAGCAACCCACGCAACGACTTACCGTCGATGAAGGGCATGACGAAATAGAGGAATTCGTCAGCTTCACCGGAGTCGATCAGTGTGAGGATGTGAGGATGATTGAGCTGAGCTCCGATTTCAATCTCCCGGAGGAACCGTTCCGTCCCGATCGAGGCGGCCAGTTCGGGCCGGAGCACTTTGACCGCCACGTCACGACCGTGTTTGATGTCCCGCGCCAGGTAGACGGTGGCCATGCCGCCGTGACCGATGACGCGCTCGAGCCTGTAGCGCAGAGCCAGTGAGGACCTGAGCGCTTCTGGTACCTCCGTCATGACCTTAAGGTACCGGGGGCCGGCAGGCGAGACCAGTCAGTATCCGGACCAATTCACCCATTGCGATCCTGCGACAACCAAGCGAATGTTCATATCTCCCGTGAGAAGCCACGACCCAGGGGGTGTCTGGTGCCTATCAGCGTAGCGCTAATCTCTGAACTCGACCAGGAAGCCGCAGCAACCAGCAAACTGCTAGAACGAGTGCCGCAAGACAAGTTGGACTGGAAACCTCACGACAAGTCCATGCCACTGGGTCGACTGGCGACTCACATTGCCGAACTGCCTGGCTGGGGTAAGGTGACGATACAACAGGACGTGTTGGATATGGCAGGCTTCGAGCCCACCGTTCTCGGAACCGTATCCGAGATAGTCGAACTGTTCGACAAGAACGTCTCCGAGTTCCGGGACACTCTGAGCGGGGCGTCGGACAACGAATTCATGAAGACATGGACCATGACGTATGAAGGGAAGGAAGTATTCGCAGCACCGAAGATGACAGTGGTGCGCAGCATGGTGATGAACCATTTGGTTCATCACCGCGGTCAACTGACCGTGTTCCTGCGAATGAACGACGTGCCACTACCGATGACCTACGGACCGTCGGCAGACGAGACCGGAGGGTTCTGAGACGAACTGCTATCAGGCTTAGAAAAAGGGCCGCCCGCAAAGGCGGCCCCTGCACTTCAAGGCTTACGGAGTTCCTTACTGAGCGATGTCCAACAGCTCGATCTCAAACACCAGGGTCGCGTTAGGCCCGATGGTTCTTCCGCTGCCCCGCGCACCGTAAGCCAACTCGGACGGTATCACAACTCGATACTTGCTACCGACGTTCATGAGCTGCAGCACCTCGGTCCAACCTGCGATGACACCGCCCAGCGTGAAGCTCGCCGGGTCACCAAATCGATCAGTTGCGTCGAATTCCGTGCCGTCTATCAATGTGCCCCGATAGTGGACTGTGACTCTGTCACTTGGCGTCGGCTTGGGACCATCACCCTGTACCAACACCTCATACTGCAATCCGCTGGCTGTGGTTACGACCTCCGACCTGGAACCGTTATCCACCAGGTAGGCCGCACCCTCTTGCAGGTTGGATTGGGCGAGAGACGCAGTACGCTCGGCTTCAGCCTGCTGCATCCTCATCGCGAATTCTCCGAGAACCTGATTGATCTCCTCGTTGCTCATTAGCAGATCGCGGTCAGCCAACCCATCGGAGATCCCTTGCATCAGTGACTGCATGTCGATCTCCGCCGGACCCTGTCGCATGGTGGACCCGATGTCCACGCCTATGGCATAGCTCGCTTGCTCTTCGAAGGACTCCAGCTCGGTCTTCTCCTGTGAGCTGCACGCCGCCTGGCCCGACACCAGAAGTGCCATGGCAATTCGCCTGGCCAAAGTACTGATTTCTCGTGACACCTTTAAGCCTCGATTCGTGTAACGTTCTCAGCGGCCGGCCCTTTGTCGCCCTCTACGACATCGAACTCAACCCGCTCGCCTTCCCGTAAGCTCCTGTAGCCGTCACCTTGGATCGAGGAAAAGTGCACGAAGCAGTCCTTTTCGCCATCTTCCCGTGCAATGAACCCAAACCCTTTGCGGTCATTGAACCATTTCACGGTCCCACTGATACGCATCCAGAACTCCTTTCCTCACGTTGTGTTGATCTCGTCGGAGTCCGGACGTGCCGTACCTGCCGAACGCTCAACATTGTACCCGCGGCAAAGCCCCCGCGTTGGGCATGCACAGACAGAAAGGGGACCCATGCATCCGGCTAGGCCCCCTCTTCCTCGGTGAATCACTACGATGTCATGTACCTCAACTCAACGCTGACGAAGCGTAGTTACTTGCAGTCGCCATGTCAATCTAGCCGCCACCCTGTGCTTGCAGGATGGCCTTGTACTTTGGATGGTCCCTCAGCGAGTCCAGGTCCGGGTCCTGCTCGGCCCATTCGCGGTGCCAGAACCCGCCTCTGACTGCTTCCTCCAGATACCGGATAGCTTCCTCCGGCTCGTTCTCGAGGGCAAACAGACAGGCGACATTGTAGGACACGCCAGCGTCCTCCGGATCGATAGCAACAGCTCTTTGGCCCCAATCGAGCCCCTCCTGTTTCTCACCCAAGCGACACAGACACACTGCGCCCATCGTCACGGCCCGGGCGTCATCCGGATTGAGATCTAGGTGTCGCTTGACCGCAGCCAGCGCCTTTCGGTACGTGACCCTGGCTTCACCCATGCGACGCAGCGCTGCATACGACTGGGCGGCAAAGAAGTGCGCCTGATAATCGTCTCGCACCTGTCCAGCCCGCTCGAACAAGCGGACCGCTCTCTCAAACTCGCCTTTCTGAAACTGAGCTCGCGCATCGAAATAATAGGGCTCGAAGAGGTTGGGATTGAGTCTGATTGCCTCCCTGAACTCCCGCTCCGATTCGTCGTATCTCTTGCTCAGCGACACAGCCAAACCACGCGCCGCATGAGCCTCCGCCGACTCAGGATCAAGCTCCAACGCCCTCTGGCTCGCCGCCTCCGCCTGCCGCAGGTCTTCCTGATTCGACCCCCAGTAGACGTAAAGGAACGAACAACAATCGGCGACACCAGCATGCGCCAGAGCATATTCGGGGTCGACTTCGATCGCCTTGCGGAACATGTCGCACGCAAATTCTAGGCTCTTCTTGCGAAACTGGTAGAAAAACTGTCGTCCCCGTAGATAAAAGTCGTAAGCCTGCAAATGCTGCGTAGGTACCTTCTGAAGGGCACGCTTCTCCTCATCACTCAGCACTACTTCCAATGCACTGGCTACGTTCTCTGCAATCTCATCTTGGATGGCGAAGACATCCTCGAGCTCCCGATCGAACCGCTCGGACCACAAATGGTATCCGTCGTCGACACTGATGAGTTGCGCCGTGACTCTCAGTCTACTACCCACACGTCGCACGCTGCCCTCGAGTACGGATCTGACGTTTAGGCGCCTGCCAATGGTTCGGATATCTTCGCTGCGGCCCTTAAACGCAAAAGCCGACGTGCGAGATACCACGTTGAAGTCCTCTATCTTCGTGAGTGCATTGATGATCTCATCGCTGAGGCCGTCACTGAAATATTCATCGTCACGATCCGCACTCATATTAGCAAAGGCGAGAACCGCGATCGACTTTGTCGGCGAGGATGCAGCACCGGATTCGACAGCGCCGGACACGGCCTCGGCGAAATCAGCAAGCGTGGTGAAGCGATCGACCGGCTGTTTCGAAAGCGCACGGCTCACAGCGCGTTCGATCCCGGGTCCCACCTCCGGCCGGACAGTAGTGATCGGCGCTGCGGGATCGGTGAGGTGCTTGGCTATCACTGCCCTCGCGTTAGAACCGACGAACGGAGGCTGACCCACGAGCATCTCGTAGAGCACGCACGCCAGACTGTACATGTCACTGCGGCCATCGATCTCGTGCTCGCCAGTGGCCTGCTCGGGGCTCATATACTCCGGAGTACCGAGATAGGCTCCCTCCTCGGTCACCCGCTCTCCCACCAACGTGCTGTCGGCCAAGGCGATGCCAAAATCCGCTACCACTGCATGCCCGGCGTCGAGCAATATATTGCCCGGCTTCACGTCGCGGTGCACCACATTGTGTGAATGTGCATAGTCCAATGCATCGGCGATATCCACGGTGATCCTGATTGCCTCGTCGATCGGCAACTGGTTTTCCCGCTCGATTCGCCTGCGCAGCGATTCTCCCTCGACAAACGGCATAACGAAATACAGCAGCCCGTCAGCGTCCCCCGAATCGTACAGTGACAGAATGTGAGGATGGTTTAGCTGGGCAACGATCCCGATCTCCCGCAGGAAACGCTCAGAGCCCAGCTCGGCGGCGAGTTCCGCCCGGAGAACTTTCACCGCCACCCGACGATTGTGCTTGATATCCTGGGCGAGGTAGACAGTCGCCATCCCCCCGCTGCCGAGCGGGCGCTCGATCGAATAGCGCCGCGCCAGAGCCACAGCGAGCTGTTTGGGAACGTCCATCGCCCACCCTCTTTCCCTTAAGTCCGAGACCACGGGTTGCCACGGCGCCGGACAACGGCATCCCGAATCGTCACGCCGCAATCTCTCCGCACGCTGACGATCGGGCCCCCTATTCTACAGGTACGCCCAGACTCCCGATTTGGTTTCCCCAGCCATTTCTCGAGCGGGAACGATTCCAATATCGAGCTGGCAGGTCAGCTCGTCATCGATGACTCGGTCCACAGTCTCCAGTGGGGCGGTCCACCAGGTCTGTCACGCTGGGCAGGTCCGCGCTCAGAACCATCTCCCAAAACCACCTCGATGTCGCAGCGGCAACATCCCCGAGATCAATGACTTCCAGCAGAGGACAGCCAATGCATCACATTGAGCAGGAACTGCTGGTTCTGAACCGCCTCAGGACGGTTCATCCCCATGGGAAACCGACCGGACTCCGTAGCGGCGACCTGGGCGGTGAACATCGCCGCTTCACCAAACAGCGCCACCCTTCCCGCACCAAACTGCAGCACAGCCCCCTGAGCCCAGCCGCCTACAGAAACCTTCTCCGTACTTTCCGTGAACTCCCAGGCAACTCGTGGATTGAACGATACGGCGTTGGAGCGGAAAACCATGATCGGTATCGCGGTCGGTCCCACCTCGAAGGCCTGACCCGTGAAGCTTGCGACCGAGTCGACCCGTTCGGACGGGTCACGACCGTCAGTCGTGGGGTGCGGCTGCAACGAGCCGTCAGACCGGCGAAATATGATTGGCCCTTCCGTGTCGCTTTCGCTGTCAAATGCGAACCCGTTGAGAAAGCGGGCCCCGAATTCCGCCGCTAGCATAGCCGCCGCACCGGGCATCGGCATGTGATCCGCAATCAGCATCAGAGCCCCGCCAGCGCTCACCCATTCGCGAACTGCTGCCACTTCGTGCGCTGCAAACGCCGAGGGTGTCGGCAGCGACCAGTCTTCCACGTTGCGCTCATTGAGCGCGTTGGATACCACCAGGATATCGGCCTGGGCCAGCGACCTAGCAGTGAACGGCTCGGCGGAGGCAAGCACTACATAGCCGTCCCGCCGCAACAGGGTCGCAAACGCCAGATACCGACCAGCCGCAGTGTGATAGTTGTGGTGCGCTTCATCGATCAACACCACCGGCCCCGTTCCCGCCACGTACGCTGGGCTCTCTATTTCCGCATAGAAAGTCGTATCTGCCATCTGCTGGGCAGCTGCCGCAGTCCCAGAAGCGCCACACCACAAGCTCACCCACCACCAAATGCTCGCCACCGCTCTCATTTCACCTCCCATCAGAACCATCACAGATTGCACCCTGTTGCCTGCACCACGAGTCTGTGGTCACGGCGGTCGATGTCCCAGTTTCACGGCGGCCTAGCGGACGCGTTTTCCCATCGGTCTCACCGGTCTTCGCTCTCTCCGTGCTCTGGACCTTTAGCTGTACCCCGCATCTTGTCCTAGAAATCGAAGCCCCACCCGATGTAAAGCCCCCCACCATCCTTGCTGGCCACGAACGAAGCCGACAGCAAATATCGAGCACCTAGGAACCCGAGCCAGATCCCGCCACCGTAGCCCGTGTGCCAGCCGCCGGGTGAGTCGCCGTCGACCCAGACACGCCCCACGTCGAACAGCCCGTACACCCCGAATAGCTGCGGTAGGAGAAGCTTGAAGTCCGTGAGATACACTCTGAGTTCCGCACTGCCGTAGAGTGACGCATCCCCTGCAAAGCGTTGCGCTCGCCAACCGCGCAACGACTCTTCTCCACCCACAAACGCCGCGTCAAACCACGGGTATTCGCCCCAGACCTTCCGGCCTCCAGCTCTCAACGCCAGCACTGCGTTGGGAATGACACCAGTCGGCACGTACGCGCGGCCCACCACGCTTATCGTACCGTACGGGCTAGCCACATCCCCCAGCTCAGGATACAACCAACCCGCAAGCTCGAAGTTCACCCCAGTCAGATCGCTCAGCTGTTCCACGCTGTCCAGCGACATTCCTTCGCGGGTGTCCCACAGGGCGTACATACCTACACCGACCTGCCCGAAGCCGCCGGCGCCGTACAGATTTGTAACTGTGCTGATGAACTTCCCCTCGTTGGCACCAGTCCGTGAGTAGCGTGCCGTCGGTCCCACCCCCACGTCCAGATTCTCGCCGAAGGAGCGCGCGAACATCGGCTCGACCGTCACCAACCTTCGCTGGACCTCGTAGAATTCCGTGTCGCCGCTGTCAGCGGTGTTGTTGCCCAATCCGTAGAAGTGAATCACGTCAAAGGACGTACCGAACGCGCGGGTACGGAAGTGTTGTCCTGAGTTCTCGAATCGATAATCGTGCTCCATAGACAGGTCGAACCGGTTGCGTGTCGCCACAGAAGTCGACAGCGTCCATTTCGCAGCGTACGGATCCCTGCGGAAGCCAAACTGCCGTCGCGATAGACCGGCCTTGAAAAGCACACCGTAGTCGGTCCCATAGGCGACATATCCGGTAGGTACGATCGCCGATCCCCAATCTCTCGGAGCGGTCCGCTGCTTGGACCCATAGTCCTTGTTGTTGATACCGGTACCACCGGGCGGATCACCGATCACCCGGTTGTCACCGGAGGCATCGTACAGCTTCACCTTGGCGGTGGGTGTCTCGAACGCATAGGTATCATCACCTCTTCCGCCGATTACCCGCACCAATGACCCCAGTCTCTGGGAGCCACTTACTGCAACGCTGTCATCGCCTCCGTATAGGTAGATGCGCACTTCCTTGGTCTCTCGCGGGTCGATCCGTCTCTCGAAGTAGGGAGACGCTTCGCTGGAGCTTTCCGCCAGGAGAATCTCTATGTATCCGCCAGCACCCTCCCTGATCTGCGCGGTCTCCGCTTCATCTGAGGCGTGGACCTCCACGTTGCGTGCCAGCAGCTCGTAGAATTTCGCAGCAGCCCCACTCAATCCGTCGCGTCTGCTCCTCAGAGTCGACTCGAGCCAGGCACCATCCAAACGATACAATTCGTCTGGTAACCGCCGCACGGCTCGTTTGATGGTCTCGTCCGTGATCTTGGCCGCGATGCTGGCAGCTATCGAATCCCAAGCCGACCTATCGAGATCTGCCAGGAACCGCCTGTCGATGTCACGGGCGTTCCAATGAAGGCTGAAGACGCTCAGGTATTTGTCGGAGTATCCTACGATCTGCGGCATGCTCCACTGCGCCAGTGCCGGAAACAGGCCATCGAGTTTGGAGAACACCTGATCGCGGTCTCGCGGTATGGGGTACCAACCCGGCAGCGAATCGCTGCCGAACTCGGCCCAGCGCCACTGGTCGATATGCCGGTCCCAGTCACCCAAGTAGAAGTCCAGCAGCCGAGCATTCAGAAAAGCACGTGCATTGACACGGTCGGTCGGTTTGTCACGGATTCGCTCGATCAGTGTCTCACTCCCGATCACCCGCTTGGCACCGGCGAAGGCGGCGATGTCGGCGTCGTACTCGTCCGGCCGCTCTTCGATCATGCCCAGCATGTGGGCGAATTCTGCACGGAACTCTCCTAAGCGATCGTCATCCGGCATGACAACCAGCAGTGGTGCCGCATGCAGCACTCCTGCTGTCTCTAGAATTGGAGAGCTGACCACGGCTCCAAGAGGATGTTGTGAGCTGATCTGGTCCTGCATCACATCCGCCGCGATCGTCGTCCTCAGCAGCGGGGGGAGCGCGGCAGCGGGATCCTTGTCGATCGACCGGAACGAGTACTCGCGACCGTCTGCGTCTCGGAATCGCAGTGATTTGGTTTGTCTTCCGCCACCCCGTTCCGTCGGAGTCAGCCCGCCACCACACCGTTGCAGGTCCAGCACGGGAACGCGGAACGCCGTAGTCCATGCGCCGCGGTAATGGTCACCCCAGAAGAACCGACCGAACCCGCCCATGGCGTACCGCTCGCCTGGAACGACGCTCACGGTCGAATCCATGCACGATCGACTCATCTGACTGAAGGCCGCTACAGGGAAGAAGTATGCCGCAGCCAGCACCACGACAGGAGCCGGACGCAACGGCCCGAACAGCGCAATCAGGCCCCGCCCGCCCCTGCGCGTTACGGGGACCGACACATTCGATCCCGCTACCATGAGCCACCATTCATCGTGCGAATCTCAAACACCGTTCGCCCGGTCGACCTTAGCGATCCGGACGTCAGCTGCGCCTGACAAAGTACGCCTCCGCTGCACCATCTACCAGTAGCACGAGCAGCCAGCGCCAACGCCATTACGGAAGTGGCGGTGTGGTCGGCGGTGGCCTCCGGTGCTTTGTCGCCTGCTCGAACGCATAGGCCAGCGCGATGAGAGTGGGTTCCGACCAAGCATCTCCGAAAAACTGCAGCCCCACCGGCAAACCGTCTCGGACATAGCCCATTGGGACCGTGATCGCCGGAAATCCCGTTCCCGGCGCGAGATCCTGGCTGTTGTCCCCGTGCGGCGTGTTGAGATCTCCTATCAGCCGAGGCGGGTTACTCCAAGTGGGATAAACCATCGCATCCAGCTGGTGCGTCTCCATCTGCCGCCGCACGGCCTCCCGCAGCAACTCCTGATTCTCCCGGGCTCGCACGCAACCCGCGTCCCGATCGGGCGGATCTTCCACCTGTAGAAAGAACTCCAGTCTGGGACGAATACTTGGGTGAGTCCGGCCCGACTCGACTATCTCGGCGAGATTCTCGACCGGTGCTGCCGGCCCCAGCGTCGCCAAATATCGGTTGATGTCATGCCTGAACCGCCGGCACCATAGGCCACTGCGTCTCAGATCACCGATCTCGGGAATGGTCACTGAATCCACGATGGTAGCACCCCGCTGGCGCATGGCCCCCAATGCCTCTTCGAACCGCCCCAGCACCTCGGTATCAGCTCCCTCCCGGTTCGACCACTGGCGCATCACACCGACTCGTGCGCCGTCCAAAGCCGTCGGATCCAAGAAGTCGGCATACCGGCCAACGCGGTGCTCCCGGCTCGCCGCAGTCACCGGATCGGCCGGGTCGTAGCCGGCAATGACGTCAAACACCGCCACCGCATCGGTGACCGTTCGAGCCATTGGCCCACCGATGTCCTTATCGAGATACAGGGGGATGATCCCGTCTCGGCTGGTTAGTCCCATCGTCGAGCGGATTCCCACCAGGGCGTTGTGTGACGACGGTCCCCGGATCGAATTGCCCGTGTCGGTACCCAGGCCCACCGTTCCGAAACTCGACGCCACTGCGGCAGCGGTCCCGCCGCTCGATCCTGCCGGAACCCGGTTCAGCGCATACGGATTGCGGGTGTGGCCCGGCAGCATCGAACCCACCGTCTCGTACGGCGTGAATGCGAACTCAGCCATGTTCGCCTTGGCGAGGACGATCGCGCCAGCTTCACGGATACGGCGGACCTGAAATGCATCGTCGGGAGGCAGCGACCCCGCAAGAGACAGCGAGCCTGCGGTGGTGGGAAGGTCGTGCGTATCGTAATTGTCCTTGACAATGATTGGAATTCCATGGAGGGGTCCCACCATACCGGACTCCGCGAACACGCTGTCCAGCGTCGCGGCACGCGCCAAAGCGTCGGGATTCACCACGATGATGGCGTTCACCGCGGGTCCCTGCTTATCATATGCTGCGATCCGATCGAGATAGAGCTGGACCAGTTCGCGAGCGGTCAAGTCCCCAGCCTCCATCGCTCGATGGATTGCGGCAATCGTGGCCTCCGAGACATCGAAGCTTGCCTGCACCTCAGTCTGGCAGAACACCCTTGGGCCGACTGCGACGCTGACAATTGCACAAATCAACAGCGGAC
>Ga0209536_100003676_pt1 | contig 24533 bp, 20 predicted proteins | sample DeeMarSeWOR28_12_FD_187461 | JGI IMG/M metagenome (GOLD analysis project Ga0209536, IMG submission 187461) | Marine sediment microbial communities from White Oak River estuary, North Carolina - WOR-2-8_12 (SPAdes) (version 2) | ecosystem: Environmental > Aquatic > Marine > Intertidal zone >...
AACCCTCGGAATTTGCGGGAGAGCCTATATACTCAGTGATGGCAGTCTGATCGCTTCGGGTACGCCGGAAGAGATCCTCGAAAACCAGCATGTCCGGGAGGTATATCTCGGACAGGAGTTCAAACTCTGAGGCAATGCTAAAACCTTCGCTCCAGCTAAAACTCGGTCAGACACTCACCATGACGCCGCAATTGCAGCAGGCTATTCGCCTGTTGCAGCTGCCGGTTCTCGACCTGAACGCCCAGATCCAGGATGCGCTCGAAGAGAACATCATGCTGGAGATGGAGGACCTGCCGGACGTTCCCAAGACGAGCGACGAGTCCACGGCCGAAATCGAAGCGATCCGGGCCGAGGATCAGTGGCAGACGCGCGCCGACCGGCGCATCCAGGACGGCGGCTGGAACGGCGAAGGACGCCCGATCAGCGAATTTGCCGACGAATCCGGTCAGACCCTGCGCGAGCACCTGCTTTGGCAGCTGGAGATGGAGCAGTTTTCACCGCGCGAAGCCATTATCGGCGAGGCTATGATCGATGCGATCAACGACGACGGTTACCTGACGATCGGGCTCAAGGAAATCGGGGAATTTCTCGAACCCGAAACCGGTGTGCGTGACGAGGAGATCGAAGCTACGCTCGCCAAGGTACAGCGCCTCGATCCGGCAGGCGTCGGCGCCCGCTCCCTGTCGGAATGCATCACGTTGCAGCTGAAGCAGCTCGATGCGGCAACCCCGGGCCTCGACCTAGCACTGGATCTTGCAGAGGCGCATCTCGACCTGGTCGCAACCCGTGAGTACGGCGAGCTCCGCCGCAGTCTGCGCACGTCCGAAGAAACGCTGCACGATGCACTGGCCCTGATTCGCGGCTGTAATCCGCGTCCCGGGCAGGCTGTCAGTCCGGCCGCCGCGGAGTATGTCATTCCCGACGTATTCGTCCGCAAAGTCGACAACCGCTGGCAGGTCGAGATCAGCCCCACCGGCGTGCCGAAACTGTCGGTAAACCAGCAATATGCAAAATTGCTTCGCGGCAACGGCGATCACGCGGTGCTGCGCACCCAGCTGCAGGAAGCGCGCTGGCTGATTCGCAGTCTCGAAATCCGCAATGAAACCCTGCTCAAGGTCGCCACCTGCATCGTCAAGCGGCAGACGGACTTCCTTGAGCAAGGTGATGAAGCAATGAAGCCGATGGTGTTGCGCGACGTTGCCGACGAGATCGGCATGCATGAATCGACCATCTCGCGTGTCACCACAAACAAGTATATGCACACGCCCCGCGGTGTCTTCGAGTTCAAGTATTTCTTTTCGAGCCACCTCGCAACCGCGGGCGGTGAAGAACAATCCTCGACATCGGTGCGCGCGAAGATCCGCAAGCTCATCGGCGCCGAGAACCCGGCCAAACCGTTGAGCGACAGCAAGATCGCCAGCGTGCTCGCGGACGAGGGTATAAAAGTTGCCAGGCGCACGGTCGCGAAGTACCGTGAATCCATGAACATTGCGTCATCGAGTGAGCGTCGCCAGCGACCGGCGCGATAAATGCACAGGGAAGTGGGTTCGTAATTACAAGCAGGAGAAAACTATGCAACTGAATGTCTCGGGCCACCACGTCGAAGTTACCGAAGCAATGCGAGGCTACGTAGAATCCAAGATCGAACGCCTCGAACGCCACTTCGATATGGTTTCAGACGTGCACTGTATTCTTACGGTGGAAAAACTGCGGCACAAGGCGGAAGCCAAGGTCAATGTGAATGGTGGAACGATTTACGCCGATAACACGGAAGAAGACATGTATGCCGCGATCGATGGCCTCGTAGACAAGCTGGACAGGCGAGTGAGGAAGCACAAGGAAAAGCTGTCCAACCACCACGCCAGGGACGCCCACAAGAGGCGCTTCTGAGAATCAGCCGCGCCGCCGCGGCGGCGCGGCATTATCTGCAAGAACAATAATAAGGCCATGTTGCTGGAAGAAATCATCAACCCGGACGCCGTGCTCTGCAACGCTCATGCGCGCAGCAAGAAGCACTGCCTGGAAATCCTGAGTGAACTGCTGGTTCGGTCGCAACCCGATATCGCCGTCGACGATGTATTCGAAAGCCTCGTCGAACGCGAGCGGCTCGGCTGCACGAGCCTGGATGCCGGCATTGCCTTCCCGCGTTGCCGCGTCGAGGGCATCGACCGCTGTATTGCTGCAATGATCAAACTGTCGGAGCCGATAGACTTCGACGCCTCGGATGGCGAACCGGTCGACCTCGTCTTCGGGCTGATGGTGCCCAAGGAAGTGACCGACAGCCACCACGCCGATATTGCGATGATCATGGACAGGCTCAGCGACGCCGGCCTGCGACGCAGGCTGCGCGAAGCGACGTCGAGCAGCGCTCTTTACACGGCACTCTTCGGCAGCAGCGATGCCGCCCTCCCCGACCAGCCAAAGACGGCGCACGGCAACTGACAGCGCGCCGCCCGGGACGGTTTCAACAATGTCCGACAGCACACGCCTGATCATCGTAAGCGGCCTCTCCGGCTCCGGGAAGACCGTCGCGCTGCACGTGCTCGAGGACCTGGGCTATTACTGCATTGACAATTTACCGGCACGCCTGCTCAAGTCGGTTGTCGAGGAAGTATCTTCGAGGCCCGGCGAAGTCGGCCGTGGAATCGCTGTCGGCATAGACGCGCGCAATCGCCGCTCGGACCTGGAATCCCTGCCGCGCCTTATCGAGGAATTCCGGCAACACAACATTCAGACGGACGTCCTGTTCGTGCTTGCCGAAGATAGTGTCCTGCTCAAGCGTTACAGCGAAACGCGCCGGCGGCATCCGCTCGCCGAACATGGCGCAGAACTGCGCACTGCAATCAACGCGGAACGTGAAATTCTGAGCGAGGTCATCAATTCCGCGGATCTCATCATCGACACCTCCCGGACCAGCGTGTACGAACTTGCCGACATCATTCGCGACCGCGTGGACAGGCGTGCGCCCGCGTCGCTGTCCGTGCTGATCGAGTCGTTCGGCTACAAACACGGTATTCCGGCGGACGCCGACTTCGTTTTCGACCTTAGGTGCCTCCCGAATCCTTACTGGGACTTGAATTTACGGCAGCTGACAGGGCTGGACGATGAGGTCATCGAATTCCTCGATGCACAAGAGTCGGTGGCAGCGATGCACGCCGATATCCTGACCTTTCTGGAGCACTGGATTCCCCAGTACCAGTCTTCCAACCGGAGTTATCTCACGGTCGCGATCGGCTGCACAGGCGGCCAGCACCGCTCCGTATACATGGCGGAGAAACTCGCGAGTTCCCTGCGCGAACTTCACGATCCCGTCAGCACTCGCCACAAGGAACTGTAAGCTCCGGGAATGCGCCGGAGATGAAGCCTTGCGGAGTTCCGTAGCTATTTTCGGTTAAACTCCTGCCGAGCGTGGCCCCGTATCGGGGCCGCTATGCGAGTCGGGGCAGGATCCATGGAAGCGAGAGAGCAAACCCAGGGCAACCTGCAGCTGTTGCGCGAGAGGCTCGACAGTGGCCGCATGCGTTCCGCACGGCTAATGGTGCACAGCCTGCGCCCTGCGGAAATTGCGCGGCTGCTCGAATCTCTCCCCCTGCAGGAACGCGCCCTGCTGTGGGAAATGGTTGCAGCCGATGACGAGGGTGATGTTCTCGTCGAACTGAGTGACGAAGTCCGCGACGGCCTGATAGAAGGCATGCAGACCGACGAACTCATCGCGGCAACCGCGGGCATGGATTTCGACGATCTCGCGGACCTGCTCGCGGACCTTCCGGAAGTCGTAACGCGGCAGGTGCTGCAGTCGCTCGACAAGTCGGATCATGATCGCCTGCAGCAGGTTCTCGCTTACGACGAGGATTGCGCCGGCGGCCTGATGAACATCGACATCGTGACAGTCCGTCCGGATGTCACGCTCGAGGTCGTCACGCGCTACCTGCGCGCGGTCGGGGAGATGCCCGATGGCACCGACCTGATGTTCGTCGTCAATCGCGACAACGAGTACGTCGGATCGCTGTTTCTGTCGCGTTTGCTGACTCATGATCCCGATACCCTGGTTTCCAGCATCATGTCGACCGACGTTCTGCCGATACCTGCACACACGCCGTCGAAGCAGGTCGTGTGGGAATTCGAGAACCGCGATCTCCTGTCCGCCCCGGTCGTCGATGACGACTATCGGGTCGTCGGCCGAATCACCGTGGACGATGTCGTCGACGTTATCCGCGAGGAAGCCGAGCACTCGCTGATGAGTGCCGCGGGACTCGACGAAGAAGACGACATGTTTGCGCCTGTTTTCAAGAGCGCCAGGCGGCGCGCGCTCTGGCTGGGTATCAACCTGGGCACGGCGTTTCTCGCCGCTTCGGTGGTCGACCTGTTTCAATCAACAATCGACAAGATCGTCCTGCTCGCGGTACTGATGCCCGTCGTGCCCAGCATGGGCGGCGTTGCGGGAACGCAGTCGCTCGTCATCATTACGCGGGCGATGGCGCTCGGCCAGGTGGACAAGACCAACGCCGCGCGAATCCTCAGGAAAGAACTGGCAGTGGGCCTGCTGAATGGCGTCGGCTGGTCGATCGTCGTCGGTACGTTTACATACCTTTGGTTCAGTGACTGGCGCATCGGTGGAGTCATTGCCGCGGCGATGATTATCAACCTGTTCATGGCCGCTCTGTCCGGCTTCGGTATTCCGCTGCTGCTCAGGAAAATGCAGATTGATCCTGCGATCGCCGGCGGAGTGGTCCTGACCACGGTGACCGACGTCGTCGGCTACATGACGTTTCTCGGCCTGGGGGCCGCCCTGTTGCTGTGACGTCTCGGCCGACCCCGAAATGCCGCTCAGTCGTGCAGGATGTCGAGATCTTCCTCCACCCAGTGCGGCGCAAAAAGGCGGGGCACTTCTTTGCCTGCGATGAAGTCCTGCAACTGATCGCGGACGCGCATCGCGTCACGGTAGCCGAGTTCGATCAGCTCCCGCGTGTAGGCCTGTTCGAACATCAGGTAACTGAGCAGCCGGCCTTCTCCCCGGCCGCGCCCGCTTATTCCCCATAGCAATGTGCGAAGCGCAACGGGCAAAGCCTCGCGATGCCGATGCGCCAGTACGCGGAGGTCTTCGCTCGGCACGATGACCATCGTGTCGATAGGCCGCATGCGCGACAGCTTGGGACCGCGGTGCTCGGCAGGTACCGAGTCGAGGAGTTGATTGATGCGGCTGAGACGTTCCAGGTCGGAATACATGCCGTCCATGAACAGGGTGTCGAGTGTGTAACCGGCGATCTCGGCAAAACTGGGATAGGCCGGCGGGGTGCCGGGATCCGCCGATCCGTCGGCAATTTCGTTGCGCACGCCCACGACCAGAATTCGATCGGCGCCAAGATGCACCGCCGGGCTCAGCGGCGTTGCCTGCCGCATCGCTCCGTCTCCGAAGTACTCGTCGCCGACCCGGACCGGGGGGAATATCATGGGCACGGCGATACTCGCCATGAGGTGATCGAGATTGAGCCTGCTGCGGACACCGGAGCGGCGCGTGCGCGACCACTCTACGTGGCCGTCAGACGCTTCGAAAAACGACGTGGATTTCGCCGAGCTATAGCCCGCCGCGGTTACGCTGACGGCGTCCAGCCAGCCCTGATCGATGCCGTGCTCGATACGTGGAAACCGGACGTTGCGGCTCAATAGAGCGCGCAGCGGTGAGTTGTCGAGCAGGGACTTCGGCATGCGCACGAGTGTGCCGCCGGTTACCAGCGCACCGAGCCACTGCATACTGCTCTTCAGCATCGCCAGGTTGTCGGTCCGATAGACGTGGTGGCACCTGAAATTGCCCCAGACGCGCTCGAGCTCGGCAATCGCGACGCGGAAGCGGCGCGCCTTGGCTGCCAGCACCACGGAATTTATCGCGCCGGCGGACGTGCCGCTGACTATCCCGAAGGGGTTGACGGTACCGCGCGGCATGAGTTCCGCGGCCGCTTTCAGCACCCCGACCTGGAACGCGCCCCGTGCGCCGCCGCCAGGCAGCACTAACGCGGTCTTCTTCCGATTCACCGGTGTTTCCATTCTGACCTTCCGATTGCCGGAGACGTTGAAACTTTGCGCGCGGTTCTGTGAGTCGTATCATAGTGGATTCGGCAAATCCAACGACTCGGACTCATTCATGAAACGCTTTGCGCCCGGAATTTTGTACCTCGCTTTCGCCCTGCTGCCCGGTTCGCCGGTCCTCGCCGATGGCGGCGTCGAAATTGGCGTTCCTGCGCCCGAATTCGAATTACCCGACCAGGACGGGCAGCTGCACTCGCTCGAGGACTACAGGGATCAGTGGGTCGTCCTGTATTTCTACCCCAAGGACGAGACGCCGGGCTGCACCACCCAGGCCTGCGAGTTTCGCGACAACATCTTCGCATTCCGCAAGCTCAACGCACAGATTCTCGGTGTGAGCCTGGACGACGTCGAGTCGCACAAGAAATTCTCCGAGAACCACGGCCTGCCCTTCCCGTTGCTGGCAGATTCCGAGGGCACGACGGCGGACGCCTACGGCGTCAAGACGAAGATGATGGGGTGGACCGTCGCCAAGCGGCAGACGTTCATCGTCGACCCCGATGGCAACATCGCGCGGCACTACGCGAAGGTCGACCCGGACAAGCACGCCGCCGAAGTGCTCGCTGATCTCGAATCGCTCGGGGCCGGTCCTAGTGCAAAGCCTTGATGCCCGCGTCGAGGCCCGCGATGGTGAGCGGGAACATGCGATCCTCGATGATCTCGCGCGTGAGCTTTATTGACGGTGTGAAGTCCCAGCGTTCGCGGGGCTCGGGGTTGAGCCAGATAGCTTTTTGATAGGTGTTCAGCAGGCGCCTGATCCATACCGCGCCAGGCTCTTCATTCCAGTGCTCGACGCTGCCGCCCGCATAGACGATCTCGTACGGGCTCATCGTCGCGTCTCCCACAAAGATCAGCTTGTAGTCCGCGCCGTATTTGTGCGTTATGTCGAGTGTCGGGATTCGCTCCGAGTGACGCCTGCGATTGTCTTTCCAGAGCGATTCGTAGATAAAGTTGTGAAAGTAGAAATACTCGAGATGCTTGAACTCGCTGCTGGCCGCCGAGAACAATTCTTCGCAAACGCGCACATGGTCGTCCATCGAGCCGCCGATATCGAGGCATAGCAGTACCTTGACGGCATTGTGCCGCTCCGGGACCATGCGGATGTCGAGCAGCCCGGCGTTGCGCGCCGTTTTGTCGATCGTGTCTTCGAGATCGAGCTGGTCCGCCGCGCCCTCCCGGGCGAATTTTCTCAGCCTGCGTAATGCCACCTTGATGTTGCGCGTCCCCAGCTCGACCGAATCGTCGAGATTGCGATAATCGCGCCGGTCCCAGACTTTCACGGCACTGCGATGCCGCGAACCGTGCTGGCCGATCCGCACGCCCTCCGGGTTGTAGCCATAAGCACCGAACGGCGACGTGCCCGCCGTGCCGACCCACTTGCTGCCGCCTTCGTGGCGATCGTCCTGCTCTTCCAGCCGTTCACGCAGGGCTTTCATCAGCTCGTCGAAGCCGCCCAGCGACTCGATCATCGCGCGTTCTTCTTCCGACAGCAGTAACTCCGCCTGTTTCCGAAGCCAGTCTTCCGGAAGCTCTTCGAACAGGTCTCCGAGGCTGTCCTCGACGCCCTTGAAATAGGCGGCGAATATGCGATCGAAACGATCGAGCTGCGATTCGTCCTTGACCAGCGCCGCACGCGAAAGATAGTAGAAATCATCGACACTGGTGCCGGCAACTCCGCGCTTCATCGCTTCGAGCAGCGTCAGGAGTTCCGTGATCGACGTGTTCATGCCGCCTTCGCGAAGCATGTAGAAGAACGGAATCAGCATCGGTGTTACTGGTGCCCCGCCCCGCGATCCAGGAAGACGAGACGCTCGAAAAGATGCACGTCCTGCTCGTTCTTGAGCAGTGCCCCATACAGCGGCGGAATCGCCTTGCGTTTGTCTTCGCTGCGCAAAGCTTCCGGCGGGATGTCTTCGGCCAGCAGCAATTTAATCCAGTCGAGCAGTTCGGAGGTTGAAGGTTTCTTCTTCAAACCGGGCACGTCGCGCACCTTGTAGAACGCGTTCAGCGCCTCGCTGAGCAGGTTTTTCTTCAGGTCCGGATAGTGCACGTCGACGATCTTCGCCATGGTGTCCCTGTCCGGAAACTTGATGTAGTGAAAAAAGCAGCGGCGCAGAAAAGCGTCGGGGAGTTCTTTCTCGTTGTTGCTGGTTATTACGATGATCGGCCGGTGCCTCGCCTCGACCAGCTGCTTCGTCTCGTAGACATAGAACTCCATGCGATCGAGTTCCCGCAACAGGTCATTCGGAAACTCGATGTCGGCTTTGTCGATCTCGTCGATCAACAGCACCGGCTGTTCGTCCGAAGCGAATGCCTCCCAGATCTTTCCCTTCCGGATGTAATTGGCGATATCGTGTACGCGATCGTCACCCAGCTGTGAATCCCTGAGCCTGGCTACAGCGTCATATTCGTAGAGACCCTGCTGCGCCTTGGTCGTCGACTTGATGTGCCACTCGAACAACGGTTTGTCGAGCGCATTCGCTACCTCCACGGCAAGCTGGGTCTTGCCCGTGCCGGGCTCGCCCTTGACCAGGATCGGCCGCTCGAGCGTGGCCGCCGCATTGACGGCCATCATGAGGTCGTCGGTGGCGACGTAGGTGCTGGTGCCTGTGAAGCGAGTGTCTGTCATGTCGGTCCCGGTGTCTCCTGGCGTGCAGGAACCATCTTACCTCTTGACGGGCTCGAGGTCAGGAGCCGGCAGATCGCGCCGGCTTATGTCACTCGGTGGGAATCAGCGCGAGCTCGTGCCGCGGCTCGCCCGGCAGGAACGGGCTCGGCCGCCCGTGCACCCATTCGTCATGTCCCTCGCGGTAAAACGCCGACAAGGGATGCCCGCTCTGCCCCGTGGGCATATGCATCAGGCCGTTTGCTTCATCACCGGGCGACACCGAGAAACGCTGCGATGCGCCGAACGACGGGCCCTGCGCCTTCGGCAGGTCGACGTCACCGTTCAGGGGCACCGCCGGCATGTCCAGCCACCGCGAGAGCACCGGCAATGCCCGGCTCAGGGGATGGCGGATCGACGCCCTATTGATCTCGCCCCAGCTGCGCTCCGCGAGGCCGCCGTCGTATTGCTCCTTAAACCACGCGATATTGGTGTCGATCGCGTCGAGCAACAGTTCGTCCCACGATGCGTAGGCGCCGGGCAGCAGGTGCTGCGGCCGTTCGGACAGGAGTTGCCACAGCACGCCTTCGAACTGGTTGCTCAGCAGCGGCTCTGCGTCACCGCCGTTTGCGGCACCTACCGGCGCCATGAGTGCGTGAAACACCTGCGACTGCACCTCGAGCCGGAACGCGCGCACCAGCCGGTAACCGACGGATTCCGGTACCGCCCGCGGTATCCAGTCACGGACCAGCTGACGGTACTCGACGAGTTCGGTATTGCCGGCAACGCGGTCGTCCGTGAGTACGTCGAGTATGACGTCACGCCAGCGAGACAGGAAAATTGCGCGGTCATCGTATTGAATCGCAAGCATATCGACGGGAGAAAATTCATCCGCCGCGAGCAGCGAGTCTCGTATCTGGCGGGCGCGGGCGCCGAGATCGTAACCACCGTCCCCGATGATCTCCAGCGCCTGTGCATCGGCGACGCGCGCATTGGCGGTCCAGATGCGTCCGTTCGCCGGATTGATGACGCGCGGATAGTCCGCGGGATGCAGCCAGCCGAGCCAGCCCTCCTCCCGGCTCCAGTCGGTCGGCACCATCGCATCGAAACCGTTTCTCACCGGGATCTGGCCGGCAATCGTCCAGCCGATGTTGCCGTCGCTGTCGCCCACCACGAAGTTCTGCGGCGGGATGCCCATCGTGGCTGCGATTCCGAGCGCCTCTTCGACGTCGATCGCGGTCTCCAGCGCGAGCAGGTTCAGGTTGACGGCCACGGGGCTGTGCGCCGTCCAGCTGACCGCCACATCGCCGTCGGGATAGTCGATCAGATCGTCGACCGGCCCCCATATCGTCTCGCGGATTTCATAGATCACGGGATCCGCGTCGCTCACCTCGATCGTCTCGCGGTGGATTTCGAACTCCCGGTCGCCTTGCGGCGTCCGGTAGGTGCCGGCGGTTGCGCCCGGACGCAGCAGCACGGCATCCGCCCAGTCGCCGTAACTGTTTGTATAGCCCCAGGCGATATTGCCGTTGCTGCCGGCCGTGATGAAAGGCGTTCCGGGCAACGATACTCCGGTCACGTCCCTGGGGTTTTCGTCTGTCACGACCAGCCGGGCCTGGTACCAGATATTCGGCACGTCGTGTCCTAGATGCATGTCGTTCGACATGAGTGCACGGCCATTGGCGGTCAGTGCGCCGCCGACGACCCAGTTGTTACTGCCGTTCAGGTACGGCTTCCCGACTTCGCCCGCAGCCGGTGGCGTCCCGGTGACATCACGCACGGAAAATACGTTCGAGGGCGGCAGCGGCGGTGGCGTTCTCGGCGCGCCCATGATGGGCGCATCCCAGCGCGAGCCTTCCGGGTACAGCCAGTCGAATACCTCTGCGGGAAGCACGCGGTGTGCAAAGCCGCGCCGCACGTCCTTGCTGGCGCGGCCATCATTGAGCTGCATGAACATCGCGTAGACAACGAGCACGGTGTCCTCTGCCCGCCAGGGCTCGGGCTCCGCGCCCAGCACGATATGTTCGAACGGGCGCGCGCGCAGGCTTGCAAGGCCGGCATTGACGCCGGCCGCGTACTTCTCGAGGATCGCGACGTCCGCTGCGGACGACGCCGCCAGGACGGCTCGGGCGCGCTCCCGGAAACGATGAAAGCGGTAGCGCTTGTCGGTGCTTATCGCGATCTCTCCGAACAGTTCCGATAATTCGCCAGCCGCCTGCCGCCGGATCAGGTCCATCTGGAAGAAGCGGTCCTGGCCGTGAGCGAAGCCTGTCGCATACGCAAGGTCGGCACGTGTTTGCGCCGTGATGGTCGGAATGCCGCCATTATCGCGCTGGATGGTCGCTGTTTGCCCGAGCCCCGGCGCCACCAGTTCACCGTCCAGCTGCGGCAGGCTGGCACGAAGCGTCAACCAGAGCGCGAGCGCGGCGGCAAAGAGCACTACGAGCGCGGCGGCCCCTGTCCGAATAATCCAGCGTCGCACGCTCTCAGCCCGCCTTGGTGACCTGCACGATCGTCATCGCATTCGTGCCGCCCGATACGCCTTCCACGTCGCCCTTGGTCACGATGACATAGTCTCCGACCTTCGCAAGCTTTCGCGACAGCAGCGTATCGAATACGTCGCGGTATGGGCTGCTGTCGGAATGCTCGGCGCGAAACGGCACCGGGTAGACGCCACGGTAAAGGGTGACGCGGCGGCTGGTTCTCGCGTGCGGTGTCAGCGCATAGATCGGGATGTCGGACCGGATACGCGACATCCAGCGTGCCGTGGAACCCGACTCGGTCAGCGCGATGATGGCCGTTACCTCGAGGTGGTTGGCCGTGTACATGACCGCCATGGCGATCGCTTCATCGACACGCTCGAAGTAATCGCCGATACGGTGACGCGTGAGGCCTTCGGGCAAAGGGAACTTCTCCGCGCCCTTACAGACTTCGGCCATGGCGCGAATCGCCTTCACGGGATAGCGGCCGACCGCCGTCTCGCCCGACAGCATGACCGCATCCGTGCCGTCCATGACGGCATTCGACACGTCGGAGACTTCCGCTCGCGTCGGAATCGGATTCTGGATCATCGACTCCATCATCTGCGTCGCCGTGATGACGATCTTGCTGGCCTTGCGGGTCTTGCGAATGATCTTCTTCTGGATGCCGGTCAGCTCCGCATAACCCATTTCGACACCCAGGTCGCCGCGGGCAACCATGATGATATCGGCGGCCTCGATAATCGAATCGAGCTCGTCGATCGCCTCAACGCGCTCCACCTTCGCGACGATAAGGCCCTTGCCGCCGGCCTTCTCGAACAGGCGGCGTGCTTCCGTGACATCGTCGCCGTGGCGAACGAACGAGACCGCGAGAAAGTCCATTTCGAGCTCGGCGGCAAGCTTGATGTTCTCCCGATCCGTTTCCGTGAGCGCCGGCGCCGAGAGGCCGCCGCCCTTCTTGTTGATGCCTTTGTGATTGGACAGGATACCGCCGTTGAGGACGGTCGTATGGACGCGCGTGCCCTCGATGCGGTCGACCTGCAGCGAGATCATGCCGTCATTGAGCAGCAGGTTATCGCCCGGATGGACGTCCTCGTGGAGTGTCTGGAGGGCGACCCCGACGCCTTCCTCGGTCCCATCCTCCAGACCGAGCGAGCTGTCGAGGAAGAACGATGCCCCGTCCTGCAGCTCGACCGCCCGTTCCTTGAACCGCTGCACGCGGATCTTCGGGCCCTGAAGATCCCCGAGCAGGCCGACATCGCGCTGGCATTGCTGTGCCGCTTCGCGAAGATTCCGGGCTCGGCGGCGATGCTCTTCGGCATCACCGTGCGAAAAGTTGATCCGCGCGACGTCGAGCCCGGCATCAATCATTTTCAGCAGCGTTTCCGTGTGGTCGGTCGCCGGTCCCAGCGTTGCCACGATCTTGGTCCGTCTTTGCATGGCGGCGATTATTGCACAACGGTGTATCCGTAGTACTGCGGATCGGCACCGCGTTCGCATCCTGCAATAATGTCTTGTTATGCTTGCCTGCTTCCTCCAGTTGGGCCCAGAGCATGATTGATCGACGCCGGTTCCTGAAGTGTCTCGCCGCGGCGGCGGCCGGGCCACCGCTGGTGCGAGTGGCCCGTGCCGGCGATATCGGCATCGGGCCGCTTCGTGCGGACCCCGACAAACTGCTGGATCTGCCTGACGGTTTCAGCTACCGGATTGTCTCGAAATCCGGCGACACGATGGACGATGGTCTCACGGTGCCGCCCGCTCATGACGGCATGGCGGCTTTCCCTGGCAAAGACGGCCGGATCGTCCTGGTCTGCAATCATGAGATGCCGCCGGCGTTCCCGGAGTACAGTGCCTTCGGCACCGGCTTCGAGGCGCTGCCCGAGCGCATCAGGGAACGCGTCTACGACCACGGCGGCGGCACATCGCCGGGCGCGGGCGGCACGACGACCACGGTCTATAATCCGCAGACGGGCCGTACCGAGCGTCAGCATCTCAGCCTGGCCGGCACGGAACTGAATTGCGCCGGAGGCCCGACGCCATGGGGGAGCTGGCTGTCCTGCGAAGAGTGTTTCGAGAGCCCCGGCACGAAATTCTCACGCGGCCGACTGATCACCCGCGACGAAAAGCACGGTTACGTCTTCGAGGTTCCCGCAGGCGCGACCGGCCTCGCCGAGCCGGTGCCCATCAAGGCGATGGGCCGCTTCGAGCATGAGGCCTGCGCGGTTCATGAGCCGAGCGGCATCGTGTACATGACCGAAGATCGCCATTTCAGCCTGTTCTACCGTTATATCCCCGATATCCCGGGACGGCTTCGGGAAGGTGGCCGGCTGCAGGCCCTCGCTATCGCCGGCCGGCCGGCGCAACAGCTTCACAACTGGGCAGGCGACCGCGCCATCAGCATCGGCGAGTCGATGGCGACGCAGTGGATCGATCTCGACGACGTCGACCCGGTCGAGAACGATCTGCGCCTGCGCGGCGCGGCCGCCGGTGCGGCCACATTTGCCCGCGGCGAAGGTCTGTGCAACGCCGGCGACGCGTTCGCGTTCACCTGCACGATCGGCGGTCGGCAGCGCCTCGGCCAGGTATTTCTGTATCAGCCGAGCCCGCTCGAAGGGGCCGACGGCGAGAAACAGCAGCCGGGGCAGCTGACCCTGATAGCCGAGGCCGGAGAGGATTCACTGCTGCAGAACGCGGACAATCTCACCATGGCGCCGTGGGGCGACCTGATCGTGTGCGAGGACACGTCGAGTCACTGCGGCCTGGTCGGCATAAGGCCCGACGGCACACAGTACCACCTTGCCGACAACGCCCACTCGAGCTCCGAACTCGCGGGCGTGTGCTTCGCCCCGGACGGCAAGACTCTGTTCGTGAACATTCAATACCCGGGGACGACGCTGGCGATCACCGGCCCCTGGCCCGCTTAGCCGGCGGCCCGCCTTTCCAGCACCTCGACCGCGGGCAGCTTCTTGCCCTCGACGAATTCGAGAAAAGCGCCGCCGCCCGTCGATATGTAGGAGATCCGGTCCGCAACACCGTACTTGTCGATTGCGGCAAGCGTGTCGCCGCCGCCGGCGACCGAGAAAGCGTCGCTCGCCGCGATCGCTTCGGCGAGGACCTCGGTTCCTGCACCGAAGTTGTCGAACTCGAAAACTCCGACCGGCCCGTTCCAGATCACGGTCCCGGCTTCGGCAATTATCTCGCTGAACCGTGCCGCGGTTTCAGGACCGATATCAAGGATCATTTCGTCGCCGGAAACGGCATCCACCGCCTTCGTCGTTCCCTCGACGTTCGCGAACTCCGCGGCGACGACGACGTCCGTCGGTAGCGGTATTTCGGCACGCCCTGCCCCGCCGGCGGCCAGCCGGCGAGCGGTGTCCAGCATGTCCGCCTCATACAGGGACTTGCCGACATCGTGGCCCGCGGCGGCGATGAACGTATTCGCAATACCGCCGCCCACGATCAGGTACTCGACGATACCGGCGAGTGCATCGAGCACGTCCAGCTTGGTGGAGACTTTCGACCCGCCGACGATCGCCACGAGCGGCCGCGCGGGATTATCGAGCGCCTTGCCAAGCGCCTCCAGCTCCGCAGCCAGCAATGGCCCGGCACAGGCAACGGGCGCGTGCTCCGCAACGCCGTAGGTGCTCGCCTGTGCACGATGCGCCGTGCCGAATGCGTCCATGACGAAAATGTCGCATAGCGCCGCCATCTTCCTGGCCAGCCCTGCGTCACATGCCTTCTCGCCTTCCAGGAAGCGGACATTTTCCAGCAGCACCACGTTGCCGGGCGACACATCCACGCCGTCGATCCAGTCGCGGACCAGCGGCACGTCTCGGCCAAGCAGCTCCGACAGCCGGTCCGCAACGGGCTGCAGCGAAAACTTGTCGTCCGGCTGCCCTTCGGTCGGCCGGCCAAGGTGCGACATCAGCATGACGGCGGCGCCCGCATCGAGCGCCGCCCTGATTGTCGGCAGCGAGGCACGGATGCGCGCATCGCTGGCAACCTTCCCGCCGTCGACCGGCACGTTCAGATCCTCGCGAATCAGAACGCGCTTGCCGGACAGCTCGAGCTCGGGCATTCGGATGACAGACATGGATCAGTCCTTTACTTCGCGTTGACCAGGGCGATCGTGGTGTCGAGCATCCGGTTCGAGAATCCCCACTCGTTGTCGTACCAGGCAATAACCTTGATCATCGTGCCGTCGATGACCTTCGTCAACGATGCGTCGTAGGTGGACGAAGCCGGATCGTGGTTGAAGTCGATGGATACGAGCGGCTCATCGTTGTAGGCAAGCACGCCTTTGAGTTCACCCTCGCTGGCCGCCTTCAGAATCTCATTGATCTCGTCGATGCTCGTCGCGCGTTCAGCGACGAAGGTCAGATCCACCGCCGAGACGTTAATCGTCGGCACGCGCATGGAGAAGCCGTCCAGCTTGCCGTTCAGTTCCGGCAGCACGAGGCCGACCGCCTTCGCGGCGCCGGTGCTCGTCGGAATCTGCGACATCGTGGCCGACCGGGCACGGCGCAGGTCCTTGTGGTAGACGTCGGTCAGGACCTGGTCGTTGGTGTAGGCATGGATCGTCGTCATGATGCCGTGCTTCACGCCAATCGCTTCGTGGAGCGGCTTCACGAGCGGCGCGAGGCAGTTCGTCGTGCAGGATGCGTTCGAGATCACGGCGTCGTCTGCGGTCAGCGTATCGTGGTTGACGCCGTAGACGATCGTTTTGTCGATACCCTCGCCGCCGGGAGCGGACAGAATCACCTTCTTCGCGCCACCGTCGATATGTTTGCCTGCGGTCTCGCGGGTGCGAAACAGCCCCGTGCATTCGAACACGACGTCGACGCCGAGCTCACCCCAGGGCAGTTTCGCCGGATCGCGCTCGGCAAAAACGCGAATGCGATCGCCATTGACTATGATGTCATTGCCGTCGACTTCCACGGTTCCCGGGAAGGGCCCGTGGGCCGTGTCGCGGCGCGTCAGGTGGGCGTTGGTCGCGGCATCGCCGAGATCATTGAGTGCAACGACGTCGAACTCGTCCGCACGGCCCGCCTCGTGGATCGCGCGCACGACGTTTCGCCCGATTCGGCCGTAGCCGTTGATGCCAATCTTGATCGTCATAGGTGTCTCCTGGTTATTCGATTAGCCGGCCAGCCGCGGGGGACTGAGTCTCCGGCAGACAGTATGAAGTGTTATTTCGTGACAATGCTCTTCGTGGTGTCGACGACGTTGTCGACCGAGAAACCAAAATGTTCGAACAGTTCGCCGGCCGGCGCCGATTTGCCGAAGCAATCGATGCCGATGACCTCGCCGGACGAACCCGCATAGCGCCACCAGCCACCGGTAGCTCCCGCCTCGACGACAACGCGCGCCGACACGGCAGGCGGCAAAACGGCGTCCTGATATTCCGCAGCCTGGCTCTCGAATACACTCGTGCACGGCATCGAAACCACGCGCGCACCGATGCCCTCGGCGGCGAGCCGCTCGGCGGCGGCGACAGCAAGCGCGACCTCCGATCCGGTCGCAATCAGGATCGCATCGGGGTCGCCGGCGGAGTCTCTTAACACATACCCCCCGCGCGCGATGCTGCCGATCTGCTCTGCATCACGCGGCTGGTGCGGCACGCCCTGGCGGGTCAGCACCAGGCTCGTGGGGCCGTCGCGGCGCTCGAGGGCGTCGCGCCACGCCACGGCGGTCTCCACCGTGTCGCACGGGCGCCAGACGCGCATGTTCGGCATCAGCCGCAGCGATGCGACGTGTTCGATCGGCTGGTGCGTCGGTCCGTCTTCGCCGAGCCCGATCGAATCGTGCGTGTAAACGAGGATTTGCTGAATCTGCATGAGTGCGGCCATGCGCAGCGCATTGCGGGCATAGTCGGAAAACACGAGGAAGGTCCCGCTGTATGGGATTATGCCCCCGTGCAGCGCCATCCCGTTGCAGATCGCGGTCATGCCGAATTCGCGCACGCCGAAGTAGATGTAATTGCCGCTGGCATCGTCGCCGGTGACAACCGTAGAATCGGCGTGCTTCGTCAGGTTCGAACCGGTAAGGTCCGCCGAGCCGCCCGCGAGCTCCGGCAGTTCGGGCGCGAAGGCGTCGAGCGCGACGAGCGACGCCTTGCGCGTTGCCATGTTCGCCCCGGCCGCATCGATCCTTGCGATCGCCGCATCAGCGAAGCTTGCCCAACCCTCCGGCAGTTCGCCATTGATGCGGCGTCCGAACTCTTTCGCCAGCTCGGGATGCGCGGTCGCATAAGCGCCCAGCAACTCGGCCCAGGCCGCCTCGTCAGACGCACCACGTTCGCGCGCGTCCCATGCCGTCGCAACGGCGGACGGAATTTCGAACGGCGGATAATCCCAGCCGAGCGCCTCGCGGGCGGCGGCGACCTCGTCCTCGCCCAGCGGCGCGCCGTGCGTCGACGCGCTGCCCTGTTTGTTCGGTGCACCGTAGCCGATCACCGTCTTACAGCAGATCAGCGTCGGCTTGCCGGTTTCCGCGGTTGCTGCGTCGATAGCGGCCGCGACGGCCGCGCTGTCGTGCCCGTCTACGTCGCGCATGACCTGCCAGCCATAACTTTCGAAACGACCCGGCGTATCGTCCGTGAACCAGCCGCTGACATCGCCGTCGATGGAAATGTCGTTGTCGTCATAGAAGGCGATCAGTTTGCCCAGCTTCAGCGTACCCGCCAGCGAGCATGCCTCGTGCGATATGCCTTCCATCAGGCAGCCGTCGCCGAGAAACACCCAGGTGCGGTGATCGACCACGGGGAAACCCTCGCGATTGAACCTGGCGGCGAGCATCTTCTCCGCGAGCGCCATGCCTACCGCATTGGTGACGCCCTGGCCGAGAGGGCCGGTCGTAGTCTCCACGCCCATTTCGGGTTCGTACTCCGGGTGGCCTGCCGTTCGCTGACCGAACTGCCGGAAGTTCCGGAGCTCGTCCATGCTCACGTCGTAGCCGGTGAGGTGGAGGAGGCTGTAAAGCAGCATCGAAGCATGGCCGTTGGACAGCACGAACCGATCGCGATCCGGCCAGCGCGGGTTCGCGGGATTGTGTTTCAGGTAGTCGTTCCAGAGCACCTCCGCGATGTCCGCCATACCCATGGGCGCGCCCGGGTGTCCCGAGTTGGCTGCCTGGACGGCATCCATGGAGAGTGCGCGGATGGCATTCGCGAGGTCTCGCCGGGCCGGTTGGCCAGCGGCATTGGCTTGTTGTGACATCGAGGTCTTCTGCGCCTGGCGGCGTTCGTTATGTGAAACGACGGCGAAAATCACTGTCGCGAGCCGCGCATTTTCAGGGTTTTTGGCGGACGCCGCAAGCCGGGCTGTCCACCACGCGGCAAATTGTCCGGCAATCGTAACCAATTGCATCATTTGCACGGCGAATGGCCGCAGCGCCGTGCATTGCGGTACAATCCGCGACTTCGAATATTCTGCCAAAGACCAATCCCATGAGTGACTCTTTTGTGTTCACCTCGGAATCCGTATCCGAGGGACATCCGGATAAAATTGCCGACCAGATATCCGACGGCATCCTGGACGCGATTCTCGCCGAGGATCCGAAGGCCCGCGTAGCCTGCGAAACGCTGGTCAAGACCGGTGTCGTGATCGTCGCTGGCGAGATAACGACCGAAGCCTGGGTCGATTTCGAGCAGATCGTCAGGGAAACCGTCGTCGACATCGGCTATGACGATTCGAAGATGGGCTTCGACGGGCATTCCTGCGCCGTGCTCAACGCCATCGGGAAGCAGTCACCCGATATTGCGCAGGGTGTGGACCGCGCCACCGCCGAAGAGCAGGGTGCCGGTGATCAGGGCATGATGTTCGGCTACGCCAGCAACGAAACCGAGGTACTGATGCCGGCGCCGATCACCTTTGCGCACCTGCTCGTGCGCCGCCAGGCCGAGGTGCGCAAGAACGGCACGCTGCCCTGGCTGCGCCCGGACGCCAAGAGCCAGGTCACCTTCGTCTACGAAGACAACAAGCCCGTATCGATCGACGCGGTCGTGCTGTCCACCCAGCACAGGGCGGACATCAGCATGTCGGACCTGAGCGAGGGCGTGATGGAGGAAATCATCAAGCCGGTGCTGCCCGCGGAATGGATCGGGAAGGATACGAAGTTCCACATCAACCCGACAGGCCGCTTCGAAATCGGCGGCCCTATGGGCGATGCCGGCCTCACCGGCCGCAAGATCATCGTCGACACCTACGGCGGGATGGCCCGTCACGGCGGCGGCGCCTTCTCGGGCAAGGACCCGTCCAAGGTCGACCGGTCAGCCGCTTACGCCGCACGCTACGTGGCGAAGAACATCGTGGCAGCCGGGCTCGCCGACCGCTGCGAGGTGCAGGTCTCGTATGCGATCGGAGTCGCACAGCCGACGTCCATCAGCGTATTCACGTTCGGCACCGGCAAGCTCTCGGACGCGCGCCTGACGGAACTCATCCGCGAGCATTTCGATTTGAGACCGTACGGTATCCTGAAGATGCTGGACCTCGTGCGGCCTATCTACAAGGCCACGGCGGCATACGGCCATTTCGGCCGCGAAGACATCGATGCCCCGTGGGAGAAAACGGACAAGGCCGAGGCGCTCAAGGGCGCCGCGGCGGCCTGACAACAGTTACAGGAGAACATCATGAGCAGCGAACCCGTTGCCATTCAGACACCCGACTACAAGGTCAAGGACATCACGCTCGCCGACTGGGGGCGCAAGGAAATCGCGATCGCCGAAACGGAAATGCCCGGACTGATGGCGCTGCGAGAGGAATACGCGGACAAACAGCCGTTAAAGGGCGCACGCATCGCCGGCTGCCTGCACATGACGATCCAGACGGCGGTCCTTATCGAGACGCTGAAGGCGCTCGGCGCTGAAATTCGCTGGTCGTCCTGCAACATTTTCTCGACCCAGGATCACGCCGCGTCGGCTATCGCGGCGTCGGGTGTCCCGGTGTTTGCCTGGAAGGGTGAAACCGAAGAGGAATACTGGTGGTGCGTCGAGCAGACCATTCACGGCCCCGACGGCTGGACCCCGAACATGCTGCTCGATGACGGCGGCGACCTCACGCTCGTCATGCACGACAAGTATCCGGAACTCATGAAAGAGGTGAAGGGGCTGTCGGAGGAGACGACGACCGGCGTCCACCGCCTGTACGAGATGATGAAGGAAGGCAGCCTCGGCTGCCCGGCATTCAACGTCAACGATTCGGTGACGAAATCCAAGTTCGACAACCTGTACGGCTGCCGCGAGTCGCTCGTCGACGGAATCAAGCGGGCGACCGACGTGATGATCGCCGGCAAGATCGCCGTGGTCTGCGGATTCGGCGACGTCGGCAAGGGCTCCGCGCAGTCACTGCGCGGCCTGGGGGCCACGGTCTGGATCACGGAGATCGACCCGATCTGTGCGCTGCAGGCGGCGATGGAAGGCTATCGCGTGGTGCGCTTCGACGAGGTCTGCGACCAGGCGGACATCGTGGTAACCGCTACCGGTAACTACCACGTCATTACCGGCGAACACATGGACCGCATGAAGAACGAAGCGATCGTCTGCAATATCGGGCACTTCGACAACGAGATCGACGTCGAGTACCTGAAGAAGTATGAGTGGGAGAACATCAAGCCGCAGGTCGATCACGTGATCTTCCCCGACGGCAAGCGCATTATCCTGCTGGCCGAAGGCCGCCTCGTTAACCTGGGTTGCGCAACGGGCCATCCGAGCTTCGTGATGTCGAACTCGTTCACCAACCAGGTGCTGGCGCAAATCGAATTGTGGCAGAACGGCGACCAGTACAAGAACGAGGTTTACGTACTTCCCAAGCATCTCGACGAAAAAGTCGCGCGGCTGCACCTCGAGAGAATCGGTGTTCGCCTGACGCCGCTGTCCGACGAGCAGGCGAAATACATCGGCGTTCCCAAGGAAGGTCCCTACAAGCCGGATAGCTACCGCTACTAGGGGCCGCCAACCTTGATACCGCTTGAGGTAGGGTCAAATTCGCGATTCACCTGATCCTGTGCGGGTCCTGCATCTGACGGACCCGCACCTTTTCGCCGACAGGCACGGTGCTCTTCGCGGCGCCATAACCTATGACACGTTGCAGTCGGTCATCCAGCACTACCGCGAGAGCGACTTCGCGGCTCACTTCATCGCGCTGACCGGCGATATCGTCCAGGACGACACGGCCGAAGCCTACGGGCACTGCCGGGACCTCGTATCCTCGCTCGGTCTGCCGGTCTTGTGCGTGCCGGGCAATCACGACGTACGTCACCTGATGCGCGAGCTGTTGCCGGACCCGCCGTTTTCCTACTGCGATTCGATCGAGACCGGCGACTGGCTGATCGTGGGTATCGACAGCTGCAGTGCCGGACGCGCTGGGGGGAAGATCGCGGAGAAGGAACTTCGACGCATGGACCAGGCAATAACGGCCAGCAGCGCCGGGCACGTCATGATCTGCCTGCATCATCCTCCCGTAGCGATGCACAGCAAGTGGCTGGATAGCGTCGGCCTCGACAACGGCGGCGAATTTCTCGCGAGGGCCGCATCGGCGGGACGCGTGCGGGCCGCGATATTCGGACACGTTCACCAGGACTATGACGCCGCACACGACGGCATCAGGCTGCTGGCGACGCCCTCGACCTGCCGCCAGTTCCTGCCGCATGCCGACGAATTCGCGGTGGACGACAGGCCGCCGGCATATCGGCGCATCGAGCTGCTTCCCGACGGCAGCATTAACGCCGAACTGGTCTGGGTGGAAGGTGGCTAGGCGAATTGCCCTCGCCGTCTGCTGGCTGCTGCCGGCCCTTTCGTTGGCCGACTCCGCAGGCCACCCGGTCACGATGTGGATGGCTGAGGGCGCAAGCAACCGCGTCTACCTGCTCGGTTCGGTACATCTGCTGCGCGAGCAGGATCACCCGCTGCCGACGGTTATCGATGAGGTGTACGAAGCGGCCGAGACGCTGTACATGGAACTCGATATGGACGATCTCGATCCCCTGCTGATGCAGGCAACGATCAACCGGCTCGGGATGCTCGACGAAGGCAGGTCGTTGCGCGACGTTATGGGCGAGGACCTGTACGCCGAAGCGGAGTCCATGGCGGCCGAACTCGAGTTGCCGCTGGAAATGCTGGAGCGCACCGAGCCCTGGCTGGCGGCGATTACGGTCGAGCAGCTGGCTCTTGCCCGCATCGGCTTCAACCCCGTTTACGGCGTCGAGATGCACTTGCTGAAGAAAGCCTCGGGCGATGGCAAGGAAATACTCGGATTCGAATCCGTGGAACAGCAGCTCGCCTATCTCGACGGGCTGTCGCTCGACGCGCAGCGGGACCTCCTGATGCAGACGCTGACGGAGAGTGCTTCCATTCGCGACCTCATGGACGATTTGATTTTGGCCTGGCGTTCGGGTGACATTGAGTACCTCGAACGGACGTTGCTCGACGATGTCTCCGGATACCCGGAGCTCTACGACACGATCGTGGCAGATCGCAACCGGCTTTGGGTCGACACGATCGACGCCCTGCTGGAACAGGATGAGGATTACCTGGTCATCGTCGGCGCATTGCACCTGGTCGGCGAGGACGGGGTGCCGCAGCTGCTGGAGCAGCGCGGAGTCAGGGTTACACAGATGCACGAGCAGAGAGGGATCGAATGAGTTTGTATACAGACGCCCGCGAAGTCATTGCGGGTGGTGTCAATTCGCCGGTGCGCGCGTTCGCCGGTGTGGGCGGCGAACCCGTGTTTTTCAAGAGTGCGAGCGGTGCCTGGGTCGAATCCGAGGACGGCCGCCGCTTCATCGACTATGTCGGCTCCTGGGGACCGATGATCCTCGGACATGCGCACCCGGCGGTCCTCGACGCCGTGATCGAGACCGCGCGACGTGGCCTGAGTTTCGGTGCTCCCTGCGTGCTCGAGACACAGATCGCAACGAAGATCACCGGACTCATGCCCTCGATCCAGCGCCTGCGCATGGTCAGCTCGGGCACCGAAGCGACGATGAGCGCGATTCGCCTCGCGCGCGGCTATACCGGGCGCAGCAAGATCGTCAAGTTCGAGGGCTGCTACCACGGCCATTCGGATTCACTGCTGATCAAGGCCGGCTCCGGCGCGCTCACCCTGGGGGTTCCAAGTTCTCCGGGCGTGCCCGCCGAGCTTGCCGCTCATACCATCACGCTGCCATTCAACGATGCCGATGCAGTCGGCCAGGCATTCGATGAATTCGGCGCCGAGATCGCCTGCGTGATCGTCGAACCGATCGCCGGCAACATGAATATGGTTCCGCCGGTGCAGGGTTTCCTGGAAGCATTGCGTGAGGCCTGCAGCACCAGCGGCGCCGTGCTGATTTTCGACGAAGTCATGACCGGCTTTCGGGTCGCCAGAGGCGGCGCGCAATCGCTGTTCGGAATCGAACCCGATCTGACGACGCTGGGCAAGGTTGTCGGTGGCGGCATGCCGGCGGCCGCCTTCGGCGGTCGCGCCGACATCATGGCGAGCATCGCACCCGACGGGCCTGTCTACCAGGCAGGGACCCTGTCAGGCAACCCGGTCGCAATGGCGGCCGGCCTGGCAACCCTGGACCTCATCGACACGCCGGGATTCTACGAACAGCTCGGCGAACGCACCGGGCAACTGACCGACGGCCTTGCCGCGGCGGCGACCGACGCCGGTATCCCGCTGTCCGTGGAACACTATGGTGGCATGTTCGGTTTTGTGTTCACCGATGCCGGTCCGGTACGGAGTTTTGCGCAGGTCGCCGCAGCCGACGTGGAACGGTTCAAGGCGTTTTTCCACGGCATGCTGGACGAAGGCGTCTACTTCGCGCCGTCGGCCTTCGAGGCCGGTTTCGTATCGGCGGCCCATGGCGAGAGCGAGATCGAACAGACGCTCGCCGCTGCGCGCAAGGTATTCGCAACGTTGTAGAGTTCAGCCGGCGCCGACCGGGCCACGCACGTGCTTCAATACCTGTTGCACGAGCCGCAGTCTCTCGCCCGGGTCCGACTGCTCCAGGCACAGCTGTTTTTCCTCGAGGTCGATCGGCAGGATCTCGACGAAGCGGTTGGTTACCCACCCGGCATCGTCCAGCCGCCGTTCCAGGTCCTCGTAAAGCCGCCCGAGATCGTCCAGAACCCCCGACAGGATCGACGCCATCGGCTGGTACTCTTCGGGCAATGGCACCTCGGCCTCTTCGGGCAGGATCTCAATCTCGCCGATATTGAGGCCGTCAGCTTCGCGGTACGACGACAGCAGCCGGAAACGCTGCTCGCCCCGTGCCGTAACGCCGAGCAGGCCGTCGCTGCCCTGGTACCAGTCGACTATCCGCGCCAGTGTGCCGACGTCGTAGGTTTCGGCCGGCCCGACTTCCCCACCCTGGCGGATCAGCACGAC